>Ga0209373_10001375_pt1 | contig 29038 bp, 24 predicted proteins | sample Higcelweek5metaG_FD_187173 | JGI IMG/M metagenome (GOLD analysis project Ga0209373, IMG submission 187173) | Freshwater pond sediment microbial communities from the University of Edinburgh, under environmental carbon perturbations - High... | ecosystem: Environmental > Aquatic > Freshwater >... | reverse complement strand
CGGTTTGCCAAAGAGCAGCGCCCATATTGTCGTTGGTCAAAAAAATAGTTCCCCGGCAATATATTTCATCAACCACGTAATTTATAATGACTTCGAATTTCTTTCTGCTTTTCGATTTCTCCAGAAGCCAGTTTATGTGCGGGTCGTGCTTAAATGTTTCAGAAAGTATTTTTACTACTGTTGGCCTGTCTGTTTTATCGGCCAGTCTTATTCCTGCATCTTCTATTTGAATCTCCATTTTTGTTGTTTTTTGAATGGCTCAAAAATGGACATCGTTTTGATCTTTTCATTTGATATTTGTCAAATACTTCATAGTAATCCAAAGAAATATCAGTTGGAATTTTTTTACTTCTGAGACCTTATCCTACTTAGTGTTTCGAGAGTAATGCCCAGATAAGACGCAATGTACGTTAGCGGAACATGTTTTGCGATCATGGGTTCATGTTCAAGTAACATGTGATAACGTTCAACTGCTGTATGGAACTTCAAAGAAAAAAGCCTTTCTTCCAGTATGAGGGCATATAACTGAATGATTTTTGCGTCGATACGTTCAATTTGCGGATGTTTAAGTTTTAACTCCTGATAATCTCCGATCGATATCGAATATATTTCACAATCGGTAATGGCTTGGATAGATTCCCGGCTGGGTTCATTCAGCAACACACTTCGCAATATGGCAGTCACATCCGAAGGGAATGCCAGACTTGTAATCACTTCTGTGCCTTTTTTTAGATAGAAAAGCCGTAAGATTCCAGATTTCAAATAGTTAAAGTTTCTACAGTTTTCGCCCTCTCGAAGCAAATAATCGTTCTTCTTTAATTCAATTACTTTCAAAATACCTTCGTTATCGTTTCCTAATACGTTTTTTATTTCGGCAATAATTTGTTGATTTTGAATATAGTAATCGTCGTAAATGCTATGAATTTTAGATTTAAACTGCATACTGGGTTATTAATGATCTTTTCGGAACCTAAATTTAGTGCAGCACAGTTGTTATACCGTCTTATTCAGCAAAAAGAGTAGGCTCTTTTCTGAATTTTTAATATTGGCCCATTTGTTTCTGTTCCTTAAACTTTAAAGAACGAGACCAAATCGGCCAGTTGTACTGCCTGGGCCGAGAGTTCTTCGGCACTTGCAGCCATCTCTTCCGAGGCAGAAGCGTTATATTGCACAATCTGGTTAAGTTGTTGAAGAGAATCGTTAACCTGCGATATTCCAATGGTTTGCTGTTCGCTCGACATTGATATTTCTTTCACCATCGAAGCTGTTTTGTCAATTTCGGGTAGTAGGGCAGTTAAGTTATTGCTTGTTATTTCGCTCTTAACCAAGTTGTCTTTGGTAATAACAGTAATTTCTTTGGCTGCCTCTTTGCTTACTTCTGCCAATCGGCGTACCTCTTCTGCTACAACGGCAAACCCTCGTCCGTATTCTCCGGCTCGGGCGGCTTCAACAGCTGCATTTAATGCCAGAATATTAGTTTGGAAGGCAATTTCGCTGATCACAGAAACTTTTGATCCGATCATTTTGCTCGATTCGATGGTTTCAACAGCTTCTGTAATTACCTCTTCTATGCTGTGTTGTGCTTTTGCTGAAATGTCTTCGCTCTCCTTGGCATTTTGCGAAGTGCTGATAATCATCGAAGTCATCTCTTCCATTGTTGAAGATACTTCTTCTACAGTGGCTGCTTGTTCCGATGCTCCTTGCGAAAGTTCTTCCGAAGTACTGCTCATTTGCTCGCTGGCCGAAGCTATGTTGTTGGCATTATCGGTGATGCCGATAACAATTTCTCTTATTTTATTCACCATAAGGTTGAGTGCCGATGCTAATTGGCCTACTTCATCTTGTTGCTTTACTGTAATCTGACTTTTTAAATCGCCCGAAGCAATTTTTTGTGCAAACCTTACACCCTCTTGTAATCCTTTGGTTATGTTTTTGCTGAAGAAATAATTGATTATAAGGCTGATTGTTACATAGAATAGCGCTGTTAATATGGAGATATTCCTGATGTGATTAATGCTGTTGTAGATGTCATCTTCAAAAACGACTACCGACAACACCGACTCAATTTCATCTACTTTTTTGAAATATTGAATTCGGTTACTGCCTTCAAAAGTGTATTCTGTTTTTCCTGATTCTTCTTTTCCATCGGCAATGCTTCTGAAGTGCTCTTCTTTTCCAATGTTAGAGCCTTCTTTTGTTGGGTGAAGGATGAGGTCTCCGTTGTAGTTTGCCAGATAAGGGAATGACTGGCCAAAGAACTTTTTCTCATAAAAGATTTTTCTTAATTCAGCAAGGTTTTTCTCGGGTTGCCCCACAAAGAGCATTCCTTCAACGCGGCCGTTAATTATAATTGGCCTGTAGGCGGTTGCGTACCATTCGCCCACAACAATTGCACGTCCGGCATAATCTTTCCCCGATGAAATGGTTTGGGCCACAATGCTCGAATTCGGAATAAACGTACCAACTGCGCTTTTGCCATTTTTTTCAACAATATTTGTTGAAACCCGTATAAATCCTTGAGGAATGCGCTGGAAGATTGTTGCTGAATGGATGCCAGCTTTTGTAACCTTGCCGATGATGGAATTGTTGTTCTGAATCTTTTTCCCATCGATGTACCATGTTGGTATGCTAACTTTTTCGGTTTCTTTACTAATCTGATTAACGGCATTGTATTCTAGTATTTCATTGTTCGAAACTTCAATTTTGCCATGACTGAGTAGTTGTTCGTCGAAAAGATTGAGCCCTAACTGTAAGAATTTTGCATTTTTCTGGAGCTCGAGATCTAAATAATCGTGAAAATCGTTCAGTTCGGACGTCATGTTCTGGTCAAGATCTTTCAGTATTTGCGACCTGCGACTGAAATAGTTATAGACCGATAACATTATTATAATCGTTACGATTAACGAGTTTGTTATAATGTTAATTTTCCATCCAATTTTTAGATCCTTAAATGATTTCATTGTTTCTCCTCCCCCTTGAATTTTAAAATATTCCCCTTTTATCTCAAATACAAAATTATGTATTGAATAAATGAATATGGCAAGGGTTTTTGTTGAATTTACGTAAGGGAAAACCCTTGCTGGCGGTGTTGTAGTAGGAGATGAATGTTTTTTTCCTTTGATTGTGAATTTTAACCTGCTCTTGTCACTAATAGGTTAAATTTGAATTAGTCGAACTTAAGATTAACGAATGAACAGTCACAATCTTGAATTTATACAGTTGGTTGAAGGGCATTCCCGCATGATTTTCAAAATTGCCGGAGCTTATACCAAAACCACTTCCGACCGCGAAGATTTGATTGCCGAGACGGTACTTCAGCTTTGGCGGTCATCGGGCAACTTTAAAGGTAATTGTAAAGTGTCGACCTGGGTTTACCGTGTTGCCCTTAATACGGCCATGAATTTCAAGCGGAAGCAAAAGTCCGAAACGCTCTTTTTGCCTACCGATTTTAGCGCCGCCGATCAGTTCAAAAGCCTTATCGAGGCTGAACAAACCCCCGAACTTGATATTTTGTATCAATGTATTGATGAACTCGACGAGATTAATAAAGCGATTATCCTGCTTTATCTCGATGGAAACCAGCATGAAGAGATTGCCGAAGTTATTGGCATTAGTAAAACCAATGTTGGAACACGCATTGGCCGGATTAAAGAACAACTAAAGAAATCAGCAACAGCTAAAATCTAAAATTATGGAATTTACAGAACTACAAAGCTTGTGGACCAAACAAGATGAAACAATGAAAGAGAACATCAGGTTGAACCGCGAAATACTCCGCCAACTACTTATCCAAAAGCCCGAAAGGCGGATCTGGTGGATCAAGATCCATTCAATTTATGAACTGATATTGCCATTGATTTTATTGCCAATTATTATTCCTCAAATGGAATTCCGAAATGAAACATCGTTTTACATTGGGGCACTTCTATTTGGATCATTTTGCCTAACAACCTACATCTGGGCCATCCAATATTTTTTGAAGGTGATGAAAATAGATTTTTCGAGTCCGATAATTACTATGAAGAAACAACTGGCCGAGCTCGAAAAGCTGAAATTGAAGACCAAAAAAATTGGATTTATGCTTGTTCCGGTTGTGCTTGTTGGGATTTTCCTATTGGGAGGGTTTCGTATACACGAAGTTTCATTTTACTCAATGTTGCCGCTCGTCCTAATTATAATTGTCTTTTCAATATCGGTTTATGTCACTTTCCACTATTCAATATTCGAGCGTTTCCGAAAGTTAAACCGCGAAATTTCGGAACTGGAAAAGTTGACCAAAGAGAATGATTAGATAAAATCAACGATCTAAAGTTAAAATATGAATTGAAAGGGTAATCCAGATGTTTGTGCTTTATTTTCCGATGTTAATCATAAAACTTCATTGCCTGATATTGCCATTTCACAGGCCAAATGTGCCGTGTTGCAGACTTTATTTTCTTTAAATGATCAGATAATTATCTTTGTTTAAAATCTGATTAACGATTTCGGATGGTAATATTGGCTGGGACTTTGATTTTAATCTATCAATCCTTTTTAATACGGAAGATTTAAAATATTGAATTTAAGAAACATAGTTTGATAAATAATTAACTAATCTTTTAATGAGAATAATCATGGAAACAAAGAAACTATCAGCCAAGTTATTAATTGTAGGAGGATTTTTAGAATTAGTAATCGCCATATTACATCTAACCTGGCCTTTTAATTTATTACAATCGTCAACTTTTGATGAAATTCCGGTCTCAATTAAAGATTTTATTCTTCTTATGTCGTTGGCATTAAGTCTGTGTATGATGATTTTTGCTTTTTTCTCTTTCTATTTTTCAAAAAAGATTTTGCTTGGAGAAAAAAGTGCCATAGTTTTCAGCTTTTCTCAAGCAATACTCTGGATTGTCCGATTAATTTTAGAAATAGCACTTCCAGTAAAAATGCCAATATATTTTATTGAAGCTCCAAGTATTTTGATTATAATAGGTGCAGTTTCTATCATCTTGATTTTTCTGACTCCAGTTTTGCTGTCAAGAAAACGAAATAGTTAATGTTTGATAGATTATAACCTCTTATCCTATTTCTCGATGGTTTCTTTCGCCCTCATCAGTGCTTCCATGTACATTACCTGCGGATAGAGTTTTTCGCTGTACCATAGCGAGGCGAAGTAGAGGCCAATTGGTGCGGCTTTCAGAGGTGCTTCTTGCTGTTCGAGCCATTGCAGCCCAAGTTCGCACTGGGGTTTTGCTTCAAGTTTGTTTGCAAGTGCCGATATAGCCAGAGATGTCTCTTCTATGGTTCCGCTCAATCCAGAATCGCCGCCCCAACTGCCGTCACTGTTTTGTGCCGAAAGAAGGTACAGTTGGGCTTTTTCAACCATTGCAATTAAGCGAAGCTTCAACTGTTCTGAAATCCAGCTGCAATTCAGCATATCATTTAGGTACGCCGAAACACGGGCCGTTCCGTAAACCGGGTTGTGCTGTTTCTGGTGTTGTTGATTTCCAAACCATAACGGGAGCCAAGTGCCATCTTCTTTCTGGTTTTTGCGCAGGTAATTAACCGCTTTTTTTATCGACGATTGGTATTTCTTGCTTTTTGCTGGCGGTATTGCTTGATTCAGCTTATCCAGAGTTGTAGCCATTGCAATTATTGCATGGCCGGTTAGGTCGGCACAACTTTGGTCGAACGGCAACTTGCCCCAACCGCGCGAGAATGTTGGAAAACCGCCATCGCTGTTTTGTAGTTTCAGCAGCCAGTCGCATCCTGCAATTACCGACTGAATTACTTTTTCAGAAGGCTTCTGGTTGAGGTTTAGCAATGCCAGAATTGCACCTGGCGTATCGTCGCCATCGGGAACCGAACCTGTAAAGTGTGTCCAGCCCCAACCTCCGGCCGATGAACCGTTAAATGGATGCGTTGATTTATTTTGAATCGAAAGCAGGTGATTGGTAAGTTTTAGCCTCGATTCGGGATCAAGGTAATAATTCACTTCGCTGCGGAACGACTTCACTGCCAATGTAGTTACCCAGTTCGATAAATCAATGTCGATTGGCCAGCTGCCATCGGTACGCTGAGTTCGTTTCAGAAAGTCGATACCTTTTTCAACCACAACATGGTTGCGATATCCCGATTTGATAAGGCTTAACGCCACAAAAGCCGTGAGCGGAATAGCTTCCAGAAAACCACCACTTTCGGGGGTAATCTTTTCAAGCAACCTCATTGCTTTCGGTATCGATTGTTTGCGAATGGCTTTCATTATTTGTCCCGATGGTTTCTGCTGAAAGATGGCCATGCCAACAGCCACTAAAGCAGGAATGGCATAACTTACCACGCTAAGGTTCAGAAACCTGTAAACACTTCGTGGCATTAAAGCCAGTTCAAATGGCAACTGCGGAATGGGTTTAAACGGGTCATTTTCAGGAATTCCGCACAGTGCGCAAGTGGCAAGAATAGGCACCGAAAAGGTGTAATCTTTTTTGTAGAAATCGAGGATGTTTTTTGCAATATTTTCTGAGGTTACGTCGATTCCGGCATTTTTCAGGTAAGCAGCAAGTTTTTGGGTGGTTGAGCTTGCTTCAGGATGTTGGTTGCGGGTTACGTGCAATGCCGAATAGCATAACAGGCTGGTGCTGATGTTACTAATGCTTTCGGGCGAATCGCCAAAGCCACCATCGTGGTTACTGTTTGCAATTAACCAATGAATGCCGTTGCCAATTTCAGAACTGAGCTGTTCCGAACTGTAGAAATGAAAGGCAATGACCGAAACCGCAACGCCCAGCGCACTCGACGACAATTCTCCGTCCCAAAAACCTTGTTCGTAACGATTGGCTAGTAGCTCGTTGGCGATGGTATTTATTCTGTTCATTATTTATCCGAGTTAAGTTGTTGGGCATACGAACTTAGCGCCAGTAGTCCGTAAAAGGTGTATTCTACGTCGCGGGTTGTGTCGCCATCGCCCGAAAGGAAAGCCCCGTTGTCGAAGTGCGACGAAACAAAATCAAGCCCATCGGCGGTAATTGCCTTTATGTTCATGTCTGTTTGATTTAGCGCGTAAATAGCCACAGCGGTCGAGAGCATATCGGGTGTTTCGTGGTTGCAGAACGAAACAAATCCGCCATTTGTATGTGCATTCTTCATCAAAAGAGCCGAAAGGTTGTCGGTGCCAAGTTGCGCATGATTTCTGATGCACAGAGCTGCAGCCAAATGCGAAGTGGGCGAGTGGTCGTTCAACAAGAAGGCCGAAGTTAACTTGTCGATCTGCAATGATATACAGCGATTCCATCCCCAGAAATGATTCAACATCAACAGCGAAATGAATGTCAGGTAAACTTTGTCGGAGTTACTGCGCTCTTTCAACCACCGAAACAATAATTTTATTGAAACCTTTAGTTTTAAGGCGAACGTTGGCTTGAACGAATAACGCAATAGTACTTCTATCGACCAATCAATCAGATTTTTGTTATTCTTTGTTTTAGAACAAAACACGAATTCCTGAAGCTGGTTCAGCTCATCATTTAAGTTGAAAGCTTTGCAAATCATGAATCCGAAGAAGGAATAATACAAATCGGGCGTTCCGCCTCTATCGGCAAAAGCTCCCGACTTGGTTTGCGACTGCCTCACAAAATTGCAAACGGCCTCGTATGCAGCAGGTTCTAACACATCAGCCGAAGATGAAATTGTATTGATCAATCGATCGATTTCAGAACGAGGCTCCATTATAGTTCAAAAATTCGGTTTACACTATTCAGCAGGGCTAAGCGCAGTTTTTGCGATTCTAATTTATTGAGGCAAACCTTCAGGTTGCTTAATGTTACATCAAGTTCGGTTTGTGCCGTTTTATCAATTTCAAGTTCAGTAATCAGCTTTTTTAGTTGCTGTTGGCTTGTTGTATTTACCTTGCATTTCTCAAACAAAATACTTTTCAGATATGGGAATGATGCCTCTTGCTGATCGGTTGCTGTGCCTCTGAATTCGGTCAGGTCGTCTCTAATTTGATAGGCAATTCCAAAGAGATCGGAGAATTCTTTCAGCAGTTGTTGTTCTGTTTCCGGGGCGTTGGCTGCAATGGCTCCTGCCAAAAGCGAAACCTGAATTGCCGATCCTGTTTTCTGCCTAAAAATGGTTAATGTACTGTTGATGTTGGCGATGGTTTTGTTTTCGAGCATTGCCAGCTCTTCGCCCTGACCAATAGTCGATTCTACATGCATAGTCGAAAAGAGATCGAAAAGCTGGAGTTTTATGTCTGGCTCAACTTGAAGCCGACTCAATTTCAGATAGCCCTGCCCAATCAGGTAATCGCCCAAATTGATGGCCAGCGGTATGCCGTTTTCGTTGTGCGTAGTTTTCTTGTTGTAACGGTAATCGTCCTGATCTTCAATGTCGTCGTGGATGAGCGATGCTTTGTGGAAACATTCAACCATAAGCATTAGCTGGTTGGCAATTTCTTGGTCGAATGTTTTTGAGTATGCGCTGTAAACCATCAATGTAAGTAAAGGGCGCATCCTTTTTCCTCCTTGTAAAATAGAATTTACGGCCAGTTTTTGTGTGAACGTATTGCCGGTTTCTTTTCCAAATTCCGCAGAAAGAAATTCCGCAGAGAATAGATTTTCAACCTGATTTTTCAGCAAAGAAACCGATAGCGGTTCGAAGTCTGGATTTTCATTCTGTGATTTGATTTCGCTAAGCAGCCACTGTTGGTCGACTTTTGTATCGGCACAACCATTATTTAACAGCGGAACGGCCAACGATGGAATAGCCGATGCAACTACATGTTTAAACGATTTTTGCAGTGTTTCCATGCAACTAACGCCCAAAATTGCATCAACAGAGCCTTCTTCAACCAGCGAAATGGCGGTTGTTGTCCCCTCGGCCACAAGTGTTGAATAGCCAAGAGTTTCAGCTTCTTCAAGAATAGTATTGATTGAACATTGGTTGCATCCCGAGCAAATTAGCCCCAGCTCGTCGAATACTGCCCGGCATGAGATGCTGTTCCTCTGGCATTGGGGCATCAGCAAGAGTCGGCGGTTGTAAGGCGTGGCTTCGAAATATGGTCGCCAAAGTTCGTTGTTGCACATGAGCATGGCAAAAGCCATTTCGTTTGAATTGCCGTTGGTGGTTGCGATTACATCAGCAGCCAGTTGCTCAAGCACGTCGAGTGTTGTCGGCGGAATTACGTGAGCCGATTTTACAATTTTGCGTGAGGCTTCAATCAAGGTTGACCGGCGCAACTGCTGTTCCGGCACTATTAATGTGAATTCGATATCTGATTCAACCATAAGCTCCTAATCCAAAGAATGCATGTTTCTTGGCAAATTTGTAAATGAACCCTTTTTCGGGGATTACCTCGCAACTGCCGTGACTATTAACCGGTTTCATGGCAAGCAACCGCTCGCGTTCATTGCCGCGCCCCGACGTGTCGGCAGCGTTGTGCTTATCGGTAAATTCGACCAACCATTTTGGGTCTTCCATAATGATACAGCCCTTGGTTTGCTTCGGAATCTCTGTTCTGAAATCGTTCAGAAACGACGATTTTTGGTAGATTTCAACCAGCGGTTTATCTGAAATATGGTCGGTGGCAAACTGAATTACCGGGCAAGGTTCAATGTGCCCCGAAGCGTTGATGTGATGGCTCAACCCTTTTGCTGCAGGGCAAAAGCCTTCACCTTTTTCGTTCCAGTAAGTGTCGATAATCGCAATCGGATATTTTGACCGGGCCTCGACTATATGCCTGCGTAACTGGTTAAGTTGACCAGGTGTAAGTGCCAGTTCGGGCGAAGCATTTTCGCCTACCGGACGGAAAATGTAGTACCACAAGTAGCACACTTTTTTGTCGATTACCGACTGTATAAACTCGTGCGAAAGAGCCATTTCGAAGTTCGACTGGCATACGCTGATGGCAACTCCTGTAATAAGTCCGGCGTGGGTTGCGGCATCAATGGCTTTGTTTGTACGCTCAAAAACATGTGTTCCGCCACGACGAACATCTGCCACCATTTCGTTGCCTTCAAAGCTGATAAGCGGCGTAACGTTTGCGCACTTTTTCAATTTTTTGGCAACTTCGGCAGTTAGCAATGTGCCGTTTGTGAAAAGCTGAAAGTAGCAGTCGGAATGCTTCGCAAAAATGTCGAAAAGAGGCTTGTACATCAGTGGTTCGCCACCAAGAATTCCGAAGAAATAGGAACCTTTTTGCTTCGTTTCGGTAATAATGCGGTCGACCTCTTTGGCGGTCAGGCTTTTCTTCTCCTTTTTGCCTGTTACCCAGCAACCCTGACAATGCAGATTGCAATCGTCGGTAACCGAAATGAAGTGAAAAGCAGGAAAAAACTGCCCGTTTTTCAATCCTTTCTCGTAGTTGTTAAATGCGCGCAACCCTTTCAAACCCATGTTGAACACAAATTTGTACATGCAGCGGGGGTTGGTGTTCAGTATCTGTTTAATCATGATTTTTATCTGATGTTTTTTGTATCTCAGCCAATGCCGATAAACGTTCTTTTTCGGCTTGCTGAATTACCGAAGCTTTCAATATTGACGATCGCAAGGCGTTACGGTCAGACAACCGTGAGGCGATGTTTCCCTGAGCTATGTTTATTCCCGTTTTCTGAGTTCCGGGTTCGATGCCTGAAATAACGCCGCCTTCAGCAATTTTCGGGAAAATAATAGCCGACGATGGACATGTACGGGCACAAGCGGGGCAGTTGTTCTTGCAGTTGAGGGGTTGCCGAACGGTGAGCTTTTTATCCTCGAAACGGTAAACCCCAAAGAGGCAAAATTTGGCACAACGTCCGCATGCGGTACACCTTTCCTGATCGATAATTGGGAACCACGAAGGAACTTCAAGACTCGAAACAATGGTGTGTTTCTTAGCTTTTCCGGGTTCAATGCTGAACGATTTCAGTTCCTTTAACGACGATTGTAATCCGTTGTTGCGAAGGTTAATTGCTGTATAATGTTGGATGTCGATTTTATTCTGAATGAAAAGATGCTTTACCGCACGGGGCTGGCATGCCAGAACAACAACCGATTGGTAGTTGTTTGTTAATGCATTCAGTTCGTTGGCGTTGGTCAACACCGAAGCACATAAATCATCGACAATGAAGATGTCGGTATTTAATAGCGAAAGTTGATCTTCAGCTTCTTGATACGATTGATTTTGAAAGTGTTCTCCTCTGCATTTGCAAAGTAAAACTGCGGTTTTGTTCATGTCTTAGCAGAATTTGAGTGACGAACTTAACTGAAAAAAATGAAAGTAAGATGTTAGGTGGTTTGCAATAACATTGGGATAACACATTTTTGATTCAATAGGTAGATAAAACATACCGTAATTTTTACTAAATTTAGCAAGCACGAATAATACCTTTCGAACATGTTGAACCGCATATCTTTCGCATACAGGATTTCATTTGTCTACATTTTATTGGGTGTATTATGGATTTTATTCTCCGATAGGATAGTTGGCGATATTGCTGTTTCTCCGTTGCAAATGCAGATGATGTCGACTTACAAAGGTTGGTTTTATGTGCTTATTACAGGGATTTTGCTGTTTTTCTTGATTCGTAAGGAGATAAACAAGAGGAACTTAATTTATGATGAACTGCTCGAGGCCAAGAAAAAAGCTGTAGAATCGGATAACCTGAAAACTGCTTTTCTTGCCAACCTTTCGCATTATCTCAGAACTCCGATGAATAGTATTTTAGGATTTGTTGAATTGCTTGACGATAAGGACACAACGCCCGAAAACCATCAGCTTTTTTTAGGGTATATTAACGAAAATAGCCAGAATTTACTTCAAACGATAAATAATATTGTTGATATTTCGAAGATGCAGCAGGGGCAGTCGAGGGTCGAACCCCGTGAGTTTAAGATCAATGGTTTGATCCGAGGTTTGGTGTCTGCTTCCGAGTTTGATTTGGATCATAAAAGAAAACCAATTACAATTAAATCGACTTTTGGATTGCCCGATGGCGAAGATTTGTTGTTCTCCGATAGCGAAAAAATAAGCCATATACTTGCCTGTTTGCTCGATAATGCCATCCGTTTTACCTCGTCGGGAGAGATTGAAATTGGTTATTCTGATGATGAAAAATGCGTTACCTTTTTTGTGAAAGATAGCGGTGTTGGCATTTCGGAGGAAAAACAGAAAATGTTGTTTACAAAATTCATGTCGAACTCTTCGTATACAATTACTGCAGGCGAAGGTCCCGGATTGGGGTTGTACATGGCTTCGGGGCTGGCTCAGCTGATTGAAGCAAAACTTTGGCTCGAAAGTACAGGCCCTGAAGGCAGCATGTTTTGTTTAAGCGTTCCATTGAAATCATAAAATATAAAAGGCCACCATTTCGGGCAGCCTTTAAAAACTCTTTTAAACAAATATCACGTTACATCAACCTTACCTTTTTCGACCACGAAGCTTTTCCGTCCGACAACTGTACCAGATAGTTTGCCGGCCTTGGTATCGAACTGTTCAGTTCAAGGGTTACAATTCCATTGGTAACGGTATAATTGCTGAATGTCATAACTTTTGAGCCTTTCAAATCGAAAAACGAAAGAGTGGTGTTCTTATCGCTTTGTGCTGGGATCGAAAAACGTAACTCGTTGTTGTTGATCCAAATATTGAATTCGTTGTTGAGCGAACCTCTTAAATCGTTCGAGTTGCTACTGTTTACTTTTGAAATCACTACGCTACCTCCGTCGGGTACAGCTTCGAACTGGATGTATTTCACCGAATTTACTTCAACGATTGTATCGTCAACAGCCTTACCGTTTTGAGTTACTGATGCCGATGTCCAGCCTTCGGGCAATTTGCGGCGGATGGTAAGCGGGTAGTTGAATACCTCGTTGTCGCTCAGCGTGTCGGTTACGCTAATGGCAATCGTAGTTTCGGTTAACGAAGTTTCAGAAACCGATGCACAGTTGCGTTCCTTGATGTAGCGGGCCACATTCCCAAACGTACTTACCCAGAACTTGCTGTCGTTTTCCTTCAAATGTTGCAAGCTCGATTTTAGCGTGTCGGAAGATAGGGGAGAGTAGCCGCCATCACTGTCGATTCCGTGGATGAGGTACACCAGCCATCCTTTCGATTTTGCTGCCTGATCGGCTTTTGTGTTGAAATCTGATGCTTTTTGTATTGGTCCTAGCGACCCGCAAATCACCGAACTTACGTTGTTAAAATTGGCAGGGGTTTTCGATTCGATAGCTCCCGAGCAGCCTCTTACAGCAATAAAATATTGCATGCAAAGAGCTTTGTTCCCTTCGGCACAATATGGAGTGGCCATAGTAACGCTCTTTCCGGTTGTGATCTTCGAGTTGATTACATTTTGCGAAGTTTCGAGCTCCGTTTTTTGAACTTCAACAGTCGACGAACCAAAATTTACATGGGTGGCCGAATGGTTTGCTACTTCGTGGCCACTTTTTGCTGCACTTTGTAGTTTAGCCCAGTTAGAACCCGACCAACCCGAAACAGTAAACATGGTTAGGTTATATCCTATCTCGTCGAAAATAGGGATAGCCTTTGAAAACTGTCCTGAGCAACCATCGTCGAAGGTGTAACTTACTGCGCAGTCGTGGAAACCTGCCCAGGTGCCAATTTCGTAAGAAGGAGCAACCTGTGCGAAACCCGATTGTGCTGTTGCCAGTAGAAATGCGGCAATCAGAATGTCTTTAATTCGTGTCATCTATCTAAATTTATTTAATCACTATTTCTTTGGTAAATACATTGTTGTCTGAACTTACTTTAAGAATGTAGATTCCTTTTTCGAACCCCGAAACATCAATACTGATTTTAGCAGTTCCATCGCATCTCTTTGTTGCCAAAACTCTTCCATCGAGCGAAAGGATTTGAATTTCTTTGGCAATATTTTCCTTGGCAAATAAAATATTTAGCTGTTTATCGGCCGGAATAGGATAGATTGTAATTGCTTGGTTGGTTGTCATATTGTCAACTTTTAACGCTTTTACCCATTTGAAATCCATCCAGTTTAAGTTTGTCCCGCCTTTGTTGAAGTCGAGTTTTAAAACTTTTTCACCTGCGGTTAAATTTAGTTGGGTTGTGTAACTGGTCCATACTTGCCAGTCTGCGGTGGCTGCAAATTTTATGGTTGTCAGAAGGGTGTCGTTCAGGCTAAAGTCGAAATCTCCGGCATAACCTGCATGCCTGAATGTAACATCGTAAACGCCGGGGTACGAAATGTCGAGGTTGTAAGTTGCCCAATCGTCCATGTCGACGTAGCCAATGTTCTTTCCTCCACCGTTGTCGGTAGTCGATTCTGTTTGCAGTCCCGACATGCCGGCATACTCTTCGAATTCGATACGGAACTCTTTGGTCATTGCATTTTGTGTTACGGCAATCGAATCTATCAGCTTTTCCTGTTCGTAAATGTATATTTTCCCTGTTTTTGCCGTTTCGGTTTTGTTATCAGTATTGCTGAATACGTGAATAACAGCACTGCCGCTTCCCTTTGTGGTGTTAATGCCAATCCAGTCTGCCGAGGTCGTTAGTGTCCAGTTAATATTTCCTTCAAAAACAACCGAGAAGTTTTTTCCTGCTTTCGTTGGAAGAGTGATTTTCGATGTCGAAACTGAAAAGTAGACCGGCATTGAATCGGTGAAATTGTCGATGTATTCACATTGAATAGCTCCGGCAAGGAAGGCCAGTGGCGCGTTCCAGTTAATTGCAACTTCGTTGGTCGAATAGCTGCAACTTAAATCGGCATACGATTTTGCTGGCAGCGACGAAGGGTATTTAGACGCTCCGCAATCGGTAATATCGCTGGGGTTTGAACCACCAACAAGCATGCCCGGTACAGGTTCTGCTATTCCATCGGCATTTGATATCCGGTGATGGATATCCATAGGGCGTTTTGTTCCTGCTCCGGTAACAAAGCAATAGGTTGTAGCATTGCGCCCCAGCAAATAATCGAGTGCCGACATTGCGGCATTGAAATAGGTTGCATTTTTCGAAAGCCTGAAGGCCTGCATATACAACATACCCCAGTTGGCGTAGGCATTATTTCCGCCCCAATAGTAGAAATCGCCCGGAATACGGTATGGCGAGTTCACAATTGCATTTTTCGAACCGGTTACCATGTCCATAAATTTGTTTTTCAGAAGGGTTGTATCGGCAGTGGCGGTAAGCGAATCTTTATGGACTATAAGCGATTGCAATCCAAGTGTTTTCACGCTGCCCCAGCCCGGTAGTCCATAAGAGCCGTTAATGTCTATGGAGTTGTAGTAGCTGTCGTTTTTTGTTGTGATGTAGAGCTCGGCAGCACACCACGAAAACTCATCGCTGAAATCGGAATCTCCATATCCTCCGGTACCTATGGCCGGATATTTACCCGAGGCCGCCGGATTGTTGAAACTTATTTTCGGGTTTGCCTTTGCCCATAGCCATGCTTTCTCGGCTTGAACAAGGGCTTGGTTTGCTAATTCGGGATCGTATTTCTTGTATATTCTTGCTGTCATGGCCATAATTGCGGCAAAATCGAGAGTGGCTGCCGTACTTTTTGCCGTTACATATCGGGTCGAAGTTGCCTTCGAGGGCATTACAAAGCCACTGAATTGAGCTTCGGTTGTTTTGTTGTACACGCCGCCGTCTGTCGAATCCTGCATGGTCATCATCCATCGGATGTTCCAAAGGGCTTCGTCGAGGATGTCGGGTATTTGGTTGCCGCTTTCGGGAATGTTGATATTCAGCGTGTCGAAATACCCGGGGTAAGTTTCGTAGGCCGAAAGGAGGGTAAAGACTGAAATGCCCGAGTTTACGATGTACTTGTTGTAATCGCCGGCATCGTACCAGCCGCCTGGTGTTGAAATAATGGTTCCGGCCGGCCTGCTTTTCGATGCTGCCGAAGGAAGAACAACTACTGCGGTGTCGGGGTGTCCCATTGCCCTTGCGTATTTGCCGGCATAAGTGCTTGTAATTTCAGTCGATGCCCTGTTGTAATAAAATGCTTTGATGCTGGCTTTCGACAGGCTTTCGAATGCATCGTTGTTTATGGTGAAGGTGACTGATTTTCCGAGGTCGTCGACAATGAGCACATACTGGCCGGGTGTTGTCAGCAGTGTGAAATCGGCAATGCTTACGTTTTCGCCCGATGCAGAATAATTTGCCGCAGGCAGGCATTGGCCCCGATACACCACCGAACTTAAATCGCTTGTTGCGATGCTGAAACTATCGGATTCGGTATTGATGATTGCCCCAATTTTTTTTGAATTTGGCAGAAAACCAACTTGGTTAAGCCTAATGTCATAACTGGTACTTTGCGAAAATGCCATCAATCCGATAAGGCTTAAGGCAATTGTAAAAAGCAGGTTTTTAATTTTCATAAGTATAGTTTTATTGTTCGGTTGTAAATGGCGAAGCAGGCAATCCTTCTTTGTTGCTGAGGTTTGCACCTTGAGGGTTGTCGGCCCATGCATATCGTACCGATACGGGTTTCGTTATCGCATCGTTCCAAACAATCACTTTGTTGCCTTTGATTTCGGCTTTTGCCCAAACATATTTTTTGTCGGCACCGGCAATTGCAAAATGGGTAAGTTCCTTGCCATTGTTTGTGGTTAATCCGCTTCCGCAGTTGGTGAATGTCAGTTCAATTTTACCACCTTTTGCTTTCATCGATTTGTAAACCGGCCCCGAAAAAACAAGGTTCTTTTCGGCGTAAGCAACTTTTTGAGCGGCAAGCGAAAGCCTTTCGCCCACCTCTTTTTTTCGCAGCGGATGAATGTCGTTCCATTCGCCAAGCCCAATTGTAACAACCATTGCGGTGTTGGGTGCCGAGAGTGTTTTCAGTTGCTGATTGCGCAACGTTGCCCACGATCCGTCGGAAGGTTCATCGCGAGGTTCCATAAAGTCGGGGAGTTGCACAAAAAGGAACGGCAGGTTGCCTTGACCCCAAAGAGCCCTCCATTCGGCAATAATGGTCGAAAGTGCTTGTTTGTATTCTCCGGCTCTGTCTGCATTCGATTCGCCCTGATACCAAACCATCCCTTTGAGGGTGTAGTTTACGATAGGGTAGAGCATTGCATTGTACAATCCGAGGGGTTTCCCAGGGAAAAAGGTCGATGGTGGGCAAGGTTCCATTGGTGCGCCAATGTTGTATTTCCAGGTACCTTTAATGTCGAACGTTTGCCCGTCGACGGTCAGTTGGTACGGTTTATCTTTGATGAAACTGCCACCGCCCGACTGGCTTACAACGCGAACGGTAATGATGTTTTTTCCGGCTTTAAGTATTCCAGGTGCAACATTGTAGCGGCGGGGTGGGTATTGGTACGAGGTTGTTCCAACAAATTGGCCGTTTATGAAGGCCGAATCGCTGTCGACAATTGTTCCAAGTTCGAGCAGAGCGGCTTTGCCTTCGCAGGTTGCAGGCAGTTCAATCTCTTTGCGGAACCACACCGCACCGTTTTTTAGGCCGATGTTCGCATCGTTAAACGTAGATGGAAGTTGAACGGTTGGCCAGCCCGAATCGTCGAGCTGTGGGGTTAGCCACGGTATGCTTTTGCGCCCCAGGTCGTTTTTGCCCAGCAGTCCGAACCAGTTTCCCGAAGCGGCTTGTTCCGAAGAGATCAAATTCTGCAAAAATGTTGAGTCTGAAAGCTCTTTGGCAATTTTGTATTGCTCGGGGAAAGCTTTCAACGACTCTTCGCTCATCCAGCTTTCGGCACTTGAGCCACCTGCTGCACATTGGATAATGCCGATTGGGACATTGTATTTTGCATTAAGGTCGCGGGCAAAGAAATAACCTACGGCCGAATATTTCAATATGTTTTGCGGATTGGCCTCTTCCCATTTTCCCCCTTGAACATCGGGTTGAGGGGCTTTGAAATTCCATCGGGTAGGGACTTGAAACAACCTGATGTTTTGATTTGTACAGTTTTCGATCTCTTTGCCATAAAGGGGCGATACCCTGCTCATGGTGGTTTCCATGTTCGACTGCCCCGAGCATAGCCACACATCACCAAACAAGATGTTTTTCAGTGTAATTTTATTGCTGGCCACTATTTTCATTTCGAATGGGCCACCTGCTTTTTGCGATGGAATGGTTATCAGCCACTTTCCGTCGGTGCCGGTAGTTGTTTCGAACGTTTTGTTGTTGAGCTGTAAGGTAACTTTTTCGCCAACTTGAGCCCAACCCCAAATTTTTACTGGGCTTTCGCGCTGAAGTACCATCCCGTCGCTTACAAGTTTAGGTAAAAGTACTTGTCCGTAAGTGGTTTGAATGCCGAAGATCAGGATTAACCCAATTATGAAGTAAAATCGATTTAGTCTGTTCATCTTATAGTTGAATTACGATGTGTTAGGACATCAAAAGTAAACGATAGAAGCTGAAATTAATAAACAGCAATTTTGGAATTGTAGTTCTGATTGTTGCTCTTTACATTCAAAAGGTAAATTCCACTTTTAAGGTTGGAAACATTAAGCAGGTTTGAGTTGATATTTTCCTTTGTAAAAACAACGTTTCCGGCCGTATCGCAAATTGTTACATTCGAATTTATATACGATTGATCAAGTTCGATTGATAGGTTTCCAGCGGTTGTGTTTGGTAAAACTTTAAAAGTTGCTGGTGACGTAGGAATTTCTTTTGCCCCAAGAGGTTCGTCGCTAACAAGGATTTCGAGGTCTGTAAAATCAAAGTTGCCACTACTTTTGTATCCTTCAACAACAAACGAAACCTCGTACATTTTGCCCATATCCATGCCCAGTTCTTCCCACTTGCTGAAATGTTCCGAAATGTTTATAGTTCCACTTTCGCGCTTTTCCCGGCGTATGCTGAAATATTGCTGAAAGGTAGTATTGCCAACTATTGAAGGTTGATTAACACGGGTGTTTTCGTAGATGTCGTAAATTCCGTCGTTAACAGTTATTGTGGCTTTAAGTTTTGCACCTTCGGCCATCGAGGGAATCCAGTTTTGCCAGTTTTCAATAATGTAATATTCAATTAATGGTTCAACGGTCCAGCCATATATCGACAGGTAAGAATTTCCGGATGCCGAAGATGGGTTGTAATCGCAATTGAATTTTGTGTAAAACATACCTATCTCTTGGTGTTCTTGAGTTTTATCGTAGCCAAAACCACGGCGGGCAAGGTAATTCTCAATATTACTCCATTCGCCACTAAAACTTGAACCACTTCCAATAGTCATACAAGCCGTACCTTTTGAGTCCTGGTTCCATAATTCGTAACGATAGCCATCTTTAACTCCACTTATTTGATCGGTACCCTTTTTTGTGCAAAATGTTTGTGAACTTGCATTCTGAATGCTAGTTACTAAAAAAAATAATACAAACCCCAGTGCTAATTTCATCTCCATTAATAGTTAGATTTTAGATATTTTCAATTTTGAATTTACAGTGCATAAAAATAGAAAGAAGAAATTTCACTTCGGTGTAAAATCACGATTTTTGACTTCTTTTGATCTAATATCACAAATGAAGCCAATCCAAAAACATTATTTTTACGGCTCATAAACCTTTTTGACCATCCTGGCTTTTATGGAAAAAACCATTCATATACTCATTTCGTACACCATGCTGGTGCTGATGCTTTTGCTTTTTCATCGAGGCAGGAAGAATTCTCGTAGTCTTGCGTTGGCTCTTTACGCATTGGTCGAAGTGGTTACTAATGGTATCATTAGTTTCAACATGGCAGCAGGATCCGATTTTTTTGACCAGTTCCCTTTTGTTCATTACATATATAAACCCATTTATTGTTTATGGGTGCCAATGTTTTACTTCTATGTACGCCATTGTTTCTCATCCGAATTCAGAATAGAGAAAAAGAATTGGACTCACTTTATCCCTTTCATATTTTTCATGATTCTGTTTTTGACAATTTGGATCATAAACGGAAATCAATACATCAGGGAAAATCTTTACAAACATTCGGTTTTTTTGAGCCAAACAACTTTTGCTGTTGATGTAATGGTGAAGGTTCAGTATTTGATCTACAATTTTTTAATGATCAGGTTGCTGTTGAATACCGAACAAAAACTGAGAGATAAACCTAAAGTGTTTCTTCCTTTAGCTGTTGATATTAAGTGGTTACGGTTTATTGTTTATGGCTATGCTGTTGGATGCTTAACAGGAATTGTGTGCTCGGCTCATTTTTTCTTCGGAGGCTATGTGCCTTCAGTTCTGAACATGGTTAGTATTAGTTATTTTTTCCTCTTCTTTTTTGCAATTTTCTTTAGTACCATAACCCACAATTCAGTCCCTAGCGAGGTGAAACAAAAGGTGCAAGTTGAGCCATCGGCCGATTTGCACTTGTTGATGAAGAAAATTGACGAGTTGATGCACGTAAAACAACTGTTCCTTGAAACAGAGCTATCGCTTCCTGACATTGCAGTTCGACTGAATGAAAAAGAAAGGAATATTTCGCAGGCTGTCAATGCCATTAAGAACCGGAATGTGAACGACTACATAAATACTTACCGCATAGAACATGCCTGCAAGTTGCTTCTTGCCGATAAGGATAAACCGGTTTTTGAAGTGATGTACGAATCGGGCTTCGGATCAAAGGGAGCTTTTAACCACGCTTTCAAAAAGGTTACAGGAAAGACCCCCACGCAATTCAGAGAAGATTAATATGTTCGTTTCATTGGTGTAACATTTTTATTTGTAATTATAGACGCTAAAAGGTTCTTTATGTTCTCATTATCTGCTTTTACAGGAATCATTATAGGGTTAGGCTCTTTCCTGATTATTGGGTTGCTCCACCCTGTTGTGATTAAGGGCGAATACTATTTCGGAACCAAAATATGGCCTCTGTTTCTGATTGGCGGAATAATTTGCGTTGTCGGCTCTATTCATATTCGAAATCTGATTGCCTCAACACTTTTGGGTGTGCTTGGGTTTTCGTTGTTCTGGAGCATCCACGAATTGTTCGAACAGAAGGAGAGGGTACGAAAAGGCTGGTTCCCCGAAAATCCGAAGAGAAAAAAATAACAACTAAACACACATCGATTCAAAAACAATATGATTTCAAAAGAAGATATTATTGCAAAAGCCCAGGCTAATTTCGATGCGGGCTATGCCTGTTCGCAGTCGGTTTTGCTCGCATTTTCCGAATTGTTCAATATTGATGAACGAACTGCAAAGCTTATCTCGTCGACATTTGGTGGCGGAATGGGGCGGCTTCGCGAAAAGTGTGGCGCAGTTACCGGCGGTTTCATGGTTCTTGGCCTCGCAATGGGCAACGAACAACCTCACGATATGGATACCAAACTCAATGCTTACCGAAAAGTACGTGACTTGAACCATCGGTTTGAAGAGATTCATGCAACTTCAGTTTGTAAAGACATTCTGCAAAAGTTTGCCTCCGAAGCTCAGGTCGAAGAGCGTAAACACCATCAAATTATTTGTCGCAGGGTGGTTTCTGATGCCACGGGCTTGGTTTTCGATATCTTGAAAGAAGAGGGCGTAATTGCTTAATATTCTAAATTATTTTGAGCGTTGCTCGACATCTATTTTATCTTCGGCCTAAAACATTTTTGCTTTTTGTGCGTTCATTTTACATTGATTAAAAGTTTAATTCTCAAATAAAAGAACAATGTATATAGATGAAATTAAAGGACGGGAGATCCTCGATTCGCGCGGAAATCCTACTGTTGAAGTTGAAGTAACCCTCGAAAGTGGTATTAAAGGTATTGCAGCTGTTCCTTCGGGCGCATCAACTGGCGAGAACGAAGCCATTGAACTTCGCGATGGCGACAAAGGCCGTTACCTAGGAAAAGGTGTGCTGAAAGCTGTTGAGAATGTGAATAAAATCATTGCTCCAGAGCTCGAAGGTTGCAGTGTTTTCGATCAGGTTGCAATCGACAAAAAAATGATTGAACTCGATGGAACATCAACAAAGAGTAAACTAGGTGCAAATGCTATTTTGGGCGTTTCGCTGGCTGTGGCCAAAGCTGCTGCCAACTACCTCGAACTGCCTTTGTACCGTTACATTGGCGGTGTTAATGCAAAGACTCTTCCAGTTCCAATGATGAACATTATTAACGGAGGTTCGCACTCCGATGCCCCAATTGCATTTCAGGAATTCATGATCCGCCCAGTTGGCGCACCTTCGTTTCGCGAAGCATTGCGTTATGGTGCCGAGGTATTCCACAACCTGAAAAAGATATTTCACGACCGTGGACTTAGTACCGCAGTTGGCGACGAAGGTGGTTTTGCACCTACACTTAAAGGAACCGAAGATGCCCTCGAAAGCATTATTGCTGCAATTGAAAAAGCGGGCTACAAGCCGGGTATCGATGTCACAATTGGGTTAGATTGTGCCGCATCTGAGTTCTATAAAGATGGCATTTACGATTACTCAAAGTTTGAAGGCGCTACCGGAGTGAAACGTACCTCGGCACAACAGGCCGATTACCTTGCCGAACTTGTGGCCAAATATCCCATCGACTCAATTGAAGATGGTATGGCCGAAGGCGACTGGGATGGATGGGTTGCTCTTACACAGAAACTTGGCGACAAAATTCAGCTTGTTGGCGACGACCTCTTTGTAACCAATGTCGAATACCTGAAAAAAGGAATCGAACTGGGTGCAGCCAACTCAATTCTGATTAAAGTAAATCAAATTGGCACGCTTACCGAAACCCTTGATGCCATTGAAATGGCGCACCGTGCAGGCTACACTTCAGTAACTTCGCACCGCTCGGGCGAAACCGAAGATGCTACCATTGCCGACATTGCAGTGGCAACCAACAGTGGTCAAATCAAAACCGGTTCGCTTAGCCGCTCAGATCGTATGGCCAAATACAACCAACTTCTCCGCATTGAAGAAGAGCTTGGCGACGAAGCCATTTATGGATACAAAAAAGTGATTAAGAAATAAATGAACCCATATAGAAACAATAGGGCACATCGTTTTAAAAAATCTAATGTGACCAATTGAGCCTATTGTGTTTTTTAAGAACAAACTAGTAAAGCCGTCTCTGCGTAAGGGACGGCTTTAATTTTTTCTACCATACCACATCACAAACTGAGCCATTGGTTTTAAATATTCTATTCTGGTGACGTGTTTAATCTTCTTAATAAAAACCACAAAGCACCTTTTCTCAAAGAGCAAATAGTGTCGGATACGTATAAATACCTGTTTTTTAAAACAGGTATTTATACGTGTAATTTTATGATTGTTAAGTTGTAATTTTCTGATCTCAATGACAGTATCATTTCAGTTGTTGATGATTGAATATAGTAAAACACTTAAACAACCATGGCGAAACCCGAAAAGCCTTACGAGTAGGGAAACCAAAAAGAAATAACTATGAATACGATTTTTGATCCAAAAGAACGGTCAGCTCGATACAATGAAACCGGCATTTCTTGTAATCTTATAGACGGTTGGTATGTGCTGAATTTACAGGGAACAAATGCCCAAATAGGCATGCAGCACGGACTTATGCTTGCCGAAGAAATTTCGGCGTACATCGAAGAGGTAAAACAATATGTATTTGTATGCATGGGCATTGATTACGACTACGCACGAAATGATGTTAAGAACCTAATCGACAGTACCCTTTCAAATGAAATCCGCTCAGAGATGACTGCCATAGCCATGGGCGTGAACAAGATCCTTTCGACGAATTATGATGTTTGGGATATTGCTGTAATCAATTGGATGGAAGGCTGGAGTGGCTATGCTTTTGATAGTAAGGCGGCCTACAAGTATTATTCCGATTTTAATAAAAAACACATCGAAGCTCCATTAAAAGTACGCCGAGACCATTGCTCTGCATTTGTTGCTACAGGAAAATACACCACCGATGGCAAACCAGTAATGTTCCACAACTCTTTCAACGTTTTTGAAACAAGCGGTTATGCAAACGTAATAACAACCATCACGCCCATTGATGGTCATAAATTCACCATGCAAACGCAAATTGGATACGTTCATTCTATGGCCGATTTCTACATTGTTCAGGTTGGTGAAGGTGTGGACGGCCGTGTTGCAATAACCGAAACGACCATAGGCGGTTTCAATGTGTATGACAAGACAGGAATACCTGAATTTGACCGTATACGCCGTGCCGTTCAGCATTTCACTTCGATAAATGATACCGACGATCCAACCTCTTTTGTGAACATTATGCGTACAGGCGAAAGTGGCGATTATGCCAACACCTGGATGCTGGCCGATTACCGCGATAATTCAATCTGGGAATTTGAAGAAGGGTTGGCTTTTTACAATGTAACGCAGAAGCTACCGACCGATGACAAACCTTATTTCTTTGGTGCCAATTATCCAAAATATCCGCCAATCAAGAATTTGGAATGCTCAAACGATGGTGGTGAAGATATCCGCCGGCACCAGGGTGCGCGACGGGTCCGCTTACCTCAGCTACTAGAAAAATATCAGGGCGAGATAAATCTGGAAATAGGCCAGATGATGATTGCCGACCACTACGATATTTACAACGATTGTGAAACAGATGGTAACAGCCGTACCGTTTGTTCGCACTACAATCTCGACAAACGGGAGTACATGTCCGATCCTTCACGTCCAAAGCCATTTCAGCCCCGTGGTGCCATTGATGGAATGGGGATTGATGCAACGCTGGCAGCTAATTTACAACTCAACGCTCGTTGGGGCAGCAGTTGTGGTGCAGCTTGGAATGCGGAAGAGTTTTTAGCCGAACATCCACAGTTTGAAGACTTGAGACCATTTCTGCATGATCGGCCATCGTGTCCTTGGACAATACTTCCTACAATTAGTTAAGTTGATAAATAGAACAATATTCGGAACACTATTACGGCAGTAAGAGGCCTCCTGCCTACAACAGTGTTCCGAATATAACCCTTCGAGTGGAAACAGTTAACCACCTAAAAAACGGCCTGACCCGCACAGGATAATCTGCGGGGGCGGAACCCGAAAAGCCTTACGAGTAGGATCTTAAAATAAAATAATATGATACAAGTAGAAAAAATAGCTTGTTCAAATGAAGCAGGCTTTGTTATGAATTTTTCCATTCGTTGGATGGATTCGAATGGGAAAGAACATACCACCGATTGGAATAGCGGCAATTACCCAATAGATCAAACGAGAACAAGCCCTTCACTAACAAGTATTGGTGTCCCGGCTGATGCAGTTTTGGCTAAGCCGTATGTTCATGCAATTCTTGGAAAACACGAAGAAGGAAGCCCTGTTGTTCAAGTAAGTGTAGATAATGGTCAAACCGCGACTTACAGAGTTTCCGGAACGACACTTGACTTTTCAGTGAAGAAAATTTAAGACGTTAGAGCCCATTGGAGGGCTGTCCAAAATAATGGACAGCCTTCTCCTCTTTTTGTACTGGTACACCCAGATCAACGGACAACTTAGAATTAATATATCTGGATTCTATTATAAATCATGCTTGTATTATATGGTAAATAGATTTGGATACAATAATAAATGGTCTGGTCACAAATAAAAAAAAGCTAAAACCATCTTAGCAATAATAAAAACGATATTGATCATTGTTGCGTCAGTAAGAGGTCTCCTGCCCACAACAGTGTTCCGATTATAACCCTTCGAGTGGAAACAGTTAACCACCTAAAAAACGGCCTGCCCCGCACAGTGTAATCTGCGGGGGCGAAACCCGAAAAGCCATACGAGTAGGGAGCAATCTTTAATAATTTAACCAAATGAGTTACACGGTAATCGACAAAAAGACAGAACATCACGATTTTGGTAGTTGGCCTGTTAAGATCAGTATAGACACGACATTGACACTGGTAAACTTGGGAAATGGGAATGTAGGATTAAACTACGATTGCACATTTAGTGGAATCAAGAAAGGGCATGTACAAGGCGGTCCTATTCAGGTAGATGGAAATATGACCAAGGTGGTAAACGATAACCCAAAAGTACTGGCAATAATAAGCGGGTACCAGAAAACAGCTAATTATGCCTCAATGCATGTTCAAATAACGGTTGATATGCCTGTTTTTGGAACTAAAACTCTTTTCGATTCTACGCTTGGCGGTAGTTTTTCTGAAGAGAATGCATGGAAGCTTATTGCTTCTGAATTAGAATCAAATTTAAGTCGGAAGTAGACTTGAGGTTCCCCGTTTCCGGCGCTGATTTACAAATCGGCGCCGGAAATGTCGGGGATTTGTACCTCGCATAAAGCAAACAACCCATCACAGACGAACCCGAGCAGGAGAATTAGAAAAGACTTACAGGTAAAAACAGAACCATTATTAAAAAAACTAAAAGAAATCATGGATACAAGCACCTTAAAGAAAGCAGAAATGAAAACAGTAAAATACCGTATAGGCCGTTGGTTACCTTCCGACAAAGAATTTATATCCCGGTGGATTGAGATGAAAATCAATCACGCAAACCAAATGAACCTACCCTTGCGCAAATCGATAAAAGATCTGCGCGATGCTATTTATGCCGACCCGATCCTCTACATGAGCTTTACCAGCATGTATGATGAAATACCCCAGGGATATAACGAACCGGTGAAGAATTTCGAAAACATGCTTTTGCTGATGAACCAAATACTCAGCGAAGCACCCTGTTTTAGCGTGTTCGAAAACCAGATTGGGCTGGTTGGCTTTCCTATTAACGCCATTCTCGACTGGTCTATGGGAACTCAGGGTGGATACCTCACTTTTCTTCACCCGGTGGTAAACCAAAAGCTCCAGGTTATCCTTACCGAGTGGAAAGACTTTCTGGCTTCAAGCGCGTCGCAATATGTACTGGTCGACGGCCCCATCGAACAATCGCAACCCGATTACCAAAACCCGGTAGGTTGGTTCTCTCCTCAGGCGTTGCAGGCCATGGCCGAAATGGATCCGATGCGCGGAATTACTAGCCCGGTCGATCCGAAAGAAAACTTCAAATTCAATTTTAAATATCAACCCGATCAACCTTATTTTGGCTACACCAGTTGGGACGATTTTTTCACACGCGAATTCAACCCCGGGGTACGAGAGATACTGGAGGAAGACAAAAACCCCGATGTGATTATCAATGCCTGCGAGTCGGCACCATACAATTGTGTTACCGATGCAAAAATGAAAGACAAATTCTGGATGAAAGGGCAACCATACTCACTGCTGGATATTATGGCTAACCATCCGTTATCGGCCAGTTTTGGCGATGATAGTACCGTTTATCAGGCTTTTTTGTGTGCCAAAACCTATCACCGATGGAATAGCCCGATTGATGGAACGGTTGTAGCCATACAAAATGTGCCCGGAACCTATTATGCCGAAGCACCTGTTGAAGGTTACGATCCGGCAGGCCCAAATGATTCACAGGGATACATCACCGAAGTTGCAGCCCGTGCGCTGGTATTTATCCAGGCCGATAACGAAAAAATTGGGCTCATGTGCTTTGTAGCCGTGGGTATGGCCGAGGTTTCGAGTTGCGAAGTGACAGCAAAAGAAGGTCAGCACCTGAGTAAAGGCGATCCGCTGGGAACTTTCCATTTTGGAGGATCGACCCACTGCCTCATCTTCAGTCCGGGTGTCGAAATCGACTTTGATTTCCACGGACAAACCCCAAGCCTGTTTACCTCAAATATTCCGGTAAAGGCACGAATTGGGGTTGTGAAATAAGGTGTATGGTGATATTTAACAGGCTGTATTGAGAAACGATCAATTCAAGAAAACACATAATTTATAGCGTAAAGAATGAATCCAAATTCAAAAAGAGGAAAATCATGAATAAATCAACTACGAAAAAGGAAATTACCCTTGATGGCTGTGAATATCACCTGCCACCACAGGGAATTGGATCAGACAAAAGAAATGAACTGATCGGAAATTTTAGAGACTACATCGAAACTCAGAAAGAACACTTTCTGGGTTATCAGGCCAATCAGGACATTGAATTCCAATCGGAGACTTCTGAATTTCTCAATTACCATGTAAACAACATTGGCGACCCGTTTACCAATGGCAATTTTACGATCAACAGTAAAGTGATGGAAAAAGAGGTTCTGGATTATTATGCCCGGCTTTGGCATGCAAAACCTCGCAAAGAAAATGATCCGCAAGATCCTGAAAGTTTCTGGGGATATGTTTTAACAATGGGTAGCTCAGAAGGAAATATATATGGGCTATGGAATGCACGCGATTATCTTGCTGGCCGCCAGTTGGAAGTCGACAAAGATCCACAAAAGCTTGGACGCACAAATTACCTTCAGCCAAAAGCCATTGCAACCGATACCGGCACAAATGCTTACACCCCAGTTGCTTTTTTCTCTGAAGATGCGCATTACTCCATTACCAAATTCATGCGAGTTCTCGGCATCGCCACCTTTAACGAAATAGGAGAGAAGTTTTACCCTGGTCAAAACCCTCTCGATCCTGATGGTGACTGGTCGAAAAACAAAGAAGTTCCATCTTTAGAAGAAGCTGCTGGTCCGGGGTCGGTCGACATCGAAAAGCTTGCTACTCTCGTTCAGTTCTTTGCTCAAAAAGGATATCCCATTCTGATGATCTGCAACTTTGGATCCACATTTAAAGGTGCTTACGACGATGTGGAAGCCGTTCGTGACAGGTTAATGCCTATTTTCCACGCTTGTGGACTGGTTGACCGGAAAGTTATTTACGAAGACAATGAGGGCAATCAACATGTTGACATCCGCAATGGCTATTGGATTCATGTGGATGGTGCTCTGGGTGCATCGTACATGCCGTTTGTCGAGATGGCCTATAATCTGAAAAAGATTGATCAGCGGGGACCCAATTTCGATTTCCGCATTCCCGAGGTTAATTCCATTGTAATGAGTGGTCACAAATGGCCGGGAGCTCCTTGGCCTTGCGGAATATTTATGACTAAGTGTAAATATCAACTGTACCCACCCGATGATCCTGCCTATATTGGTGCTCCCGACACCACTTTTTCTGGTTCTCGCAACGGATTTTCACCATTAATTATGTGGGATTTTCTGGCTCGGCACAGTTACGACGACCAGATTGAACGGGTTTTAAAATGTGAAAGCATCGTTAAATACGCCGAGGATAAACTCAACGAATTACAGGAGAAATATTACACCAACCCTTACCTCGATTTATACATTGCACGTACTCCGCTTGCACTGACGGTTC
>Ga0209373_10001371_pt1 | contig 29068 bp, 35 predicted proteins | sample Higcelweek5metaG_FD_187173 | JGI IMG/M metagenome (GOLD analysis project Ga0209373, IMG submission 187173) | Freshwater pond sediment microbial communities from the University of Edinburgh, under environmental carbon perturbations - High... | ecosystem: Environmental > Aquatic > Freshwater >... | reverse complement strand
CGAGGATACGGAATCCTTTGAGCTAAACGATATTGATGACTTCATTGGTAAGAAGTTATTTATCCGAACCGTTACCTACCACATGACGGGAAAAGTAAAAGCACGGATTGGCAACTTTTTCCACCTTGTAGATGCGGCATGGATAGCAGACAGTGGGCGGTTTATGAACGCAATTAAAGAAGGAAAATTATCCGAAGTAGAGCCAGTTGGCGAGGCGATGATTAACATAAACAGCATTGTTGATATGTTTTTATGGAAACACGCATTACCAACCACACAGGAGTAACTATGACATTTCCTTTATTACAAGACCATTGGAGCGGTAGCAGGAGCTGGAGCAGGAGCAGGAGCAGGAGCAGGAGCGGGAGCGGTAGCAGGAGCGGGAGCGGTAGCAGGAGCAGGAGCAGGAGCAGGAGCTGGAGCTGGAGCAGGAGCAGGAGCTGGAGCTGGAGCCTTTGATGGAATATAAAAAAGTATTGTTGAAAGGAGAATAGGATATGAAAAGTTATATTAAAACAATTGAAAAATTATTAAAGGATATTCCAAAGTTTAAGGTTATACCAATAAGTCAAACAAAAGATGAAATGAAAAAAGCAGAATTGATTACGAAATTTATGGAACGTGATTGGTCAATTATTGAAAGCAGAATTAAGAATGAAATTCTTTATAAGATGCAACGCTGTTATCTATTTGGCGAACATAAATGGACTGGTTATGGTGAAAAAAATAGGCATATATGCAAAGTGTGTGGATTAAAAGCTAATAATATGTACGACCCAAAATTTACTGGTGAAATAAATGTTTATTGGAAAGATTGATGGAGCATAGAGTGAGGATATGAAAGGAGAATGACTATGGATATACAGGAGAAAAAATTTATTTACGTTTCAATTATTTCACTTATAGCTGGATTTATTTCATCGGCGATATTCAAATTGTTTTTTTGAAAGGAGAATGACTATGAAAGACATAGTAGAACAGGAAATAGAATTTTTTTCTAAAAAGTTTTTAGGAGAACCACCAGAAGGCAAATGCTTTCCTATGATGGAAAAAAACTTTGTAATAGGGTCAGCGGATGATGTTAAAGATTTCATCCGTTCCTTTGCCCTCAAAATCCGTCAAGAAGTGAGTGAGGCGATACCAAAGAAATCAAAAAAACATACAAAAGAATGCGAAAGAGAAATGGATTTGAAGTGGATTGATTGTACTTGCGGTTTAGTTGGCTATAACCGAGCACTATCTGATATTCAGTCTGCATTGAAAAAGAAAGGGTTGATATGAAAGCATTATTGATGTGGGGGGACAAAGTAATAAAGACAATAGAAGCTGAAAATAGAGAACCAGAAATAAAAATTCCTATTCGTAGGGTATTCAATGTTGCGTATAAACTTGAACCAGAACAGGCAGAAATGGATAAAAGCAATTTTATTTGTTTTGTATTTCGGTATGTAGATTCGGGAAGAAAATATTTAATCTATGAGCTTGATGGTTTTGACTATTAGAAAGGGTTGATATGAAAAAGAAATGGTTAGTTTTGATTGATTCATCCGTAGGCAGAGATACATTACCAAAATTCTCTGAATATTATTGGTGTATTTCTGTAGCAGATATGCCTGAAAAGATACAGTTTATTGAAATTCCAACAAACAGAAAGTGGTGGCAGTTTTGGAAAAAGTAAACATAGGGGTTGTCTGGTGACGCATGGACTATGTAGCGTGTCTGTGGGTTCAATTCCCTCAAACCCCGCTAAAGGAGAACTATGAAAAAATATAACAAGCTCGGATACGATTTAGAAGATATTAGAACGTTACTTAGCAAAGAAGAATTTACTGAGTTTACCCGATGGATTGGTGGACAAACCGTAGGGCTGATTGATGGAAAAACAATTATCTATTCATGGGATTGGGAGAAGTGGAAAGGACAGAAAGAACATGAAAATAAATGAGAAATTAGTACGAATAAGCGCAGGGAAAGCACCAATAGACAAAGAGTTAGAAATTGGCCAAGAAGTAACGATTGGCGCAAAGGGAACAGTAACAAAGATTGAAGATACAGACAACCAAGATGGAACCATTGATCGGTGTTATGTAATCAAAGTTGAATTTGCGGAGGATTATTCTGTCAGATGACATTGTACGACATGATAGAATAGTAAACTATGGAAGATACTACAGCTAGTGTAAACAGGGCATCTAAGGGCACTACAGACAGCGAGAAGGGCATTGTAGTATCCGTGTCGCAAAATGTTCAAAAAGTGCAAGAGCCGTATAAAGAGATAGAGTACCAACGATTTATGAAGATTGTTGAGAATGGAGAGATACCCGAACATTGGGAGATGCTTGCAGAAGCACTTGGTGTACATAGAAATACGATAAATAAGTGGAAGAATCTACCAGAGTTTCAGAAAGCGTTATCAAAAGGAATTGATCGGTCAATATCAGAAATGGAACACGTAGGGAAACGGGATTGGAAGATGTGGAGAGAACGACTGGCGATGTTACGAAAAGAAAAAGCACAAGAGCAAACAGTCACAATAAACGGTGAAAATATTATTGCAATCCTTGGAAATGTAAAGGCGGAATGATGTATCAACGGACAACAGCAACAGACAAGATACTATCACTACGGAAACGACTTAGGGGAGTGGCTGGTGGTACGTCAGCATCTAAGACAATTTCAATTCTTTTGTGGATGATTCAGAGAGCCGGAACCAACAAAGAAAAAGAAACACTCTCGGTAGTATCTGAATCCATGCCACACCTCAAACGGGGAGCAATCCGGGACTTCCTATCCATCATGCAGGAACACAAATGCTTTGATGATAAACGGTGGAATAAAACGGATTTTATCTATACATTCCCGAATGAATCCATCATCGAGTTCTTTAGTGCAGACCAACCGGGGAAAGTACGAGGGCCAAGGCGGGACATTCTGTTTGTGAATGAAGCAAACAATATCAGCTATGAAACATATACACAGTTGGAAGTCAGAACGAAAAAGATTATATGGCTCGACTGGAATCCTGTTTCAGAGTTTTGGTTCTATACCGATATACTCAACAAACAAGAGAATGATTTTCTTATCCTTACCTACAAAGACAATGAAGCCCTTGATCCACAGATCGTACAAGCGATTGAATCCCGAAAAGGAAACAAGAACTGGTGGAAAGTGTACGGTGAAGGACAACTGGGTGACTATGAAGGCAAGATATACATCGATTGGCAAACGATAGACGAGATACCCCATGAAGCACGATTAGAACGCTTCGGGATAGATTTCGGATACTCCAACGACCCTACAGCAATCATCGCAATCTACTGGTATAACGGGGGATATATCTTCGATGAAATAACGTATCAAAAAGGATTATCAAATAAACAGATTGCCGATATTATCCTCAACCAACGGACAGCACTTTGTATTGCAGACAGCGCAGAACCCAAGAGCATTGATGAGATTATGAGTTACGGAGTGAGTATCCAACCATCACTCAAAGGTCAGGGAAGTATATTAAAGGGTATCCAATACGTACAACAGCAGCGTATATCTGTAACAAAACGTAGCACCAATGTATTGAAAGAATATCGGAACTATCTATGGCAAACAGACAAAGACGGAAAGACCATCAATGAACCCGATGTGATCTTCAATCACGCGATGGATGCGATACGCTATGCCCTCAACAGTATGAACCGACAAGAAGAAGACTTTGAATTGCCGGATGATACCAAGTGGGTACAAGGAATATGAACTATGAACTTACGATCAACCAGCATAACATTAGACCGCATCTTGATATTGAACGGGATATGCAAGAGAAGAAGGATGGATTGTTCACTTTCACAATCAGAGTAAGTCAAGGAAATATCGAAGACTATGCCCAATTCGAAACAATCACCTACACAGACAACTACAGAGGGTGTGTATTCGTTGCTCAAAAAGAACGTGGGTTTTCATACGATACTAGCGATGGAAACTACCAAAATGCAATACGGCCAGATAAGCGTTAATGTCGTAGTAAAAGACGGGATCGCTGATCTTTCAACACTCAATCTAGTGAAGAACAAGCGGATCAGATACTAGACCCCCTTGACAGAAATCAAAAACCATTTATTCTGCTAATCAATATTGCTCATGCTGCATATGGCAGCTCTAGCAGGGGAAGTCCCCCTGCTTTTTTTGTGGCAATCAAAGGAACCTATGTCAAAAATACGTGATGAAATTCTAACCCGTAAAAGCGCAGCAGAGGATTATCTTTCGACTAAAACAGAAGCATGGGATACCTACGAAAAACTCTTTCATAACCAACTAGCCGATTCCATTTCAGGAACAACAAGGTCCTCAGTCTTTGATCCAAAACTCTCAACACTTTCTCTTGAACGATCCTATCGGGTCATGGCACAGCTTCCTGTTGGGAAAGTCAAAGCAATATCAAGAAACGATATGGGTGCAGCATCTTTGATGAACTTGATTCTTGAGAAGTATGTCAATCCCAATGCAAATGCACAGTTTGATCTTCTGACAAAACTTCGGATGGTAGATTTATATTCCAACATCTACGGAAATTTCTTTACGCTTGTGGATTGGGATGTCAAAAAGAATGGATACGTTGGGCCTGATATATGGCTATTAAATATCCGTGATGTATTCCCGCAAGTGGGAGCAGTAAGTGTAGACGATAGTGATTACATCATCGTCCGTACATGGAAACCATTGTCATATTTTGAAAACCTCAAAGAATCTAAACGTGAAGGATTCAAGAATATAGACAAGATCATTACCGAACTGAAAGACAGAGCCGGATCAAAACAAGACCGGGATTCAGATGAGAAGTCGAGGAGAGAAGACACAGCATATCCGACAAGCGAAGAAGCAAAGTCCAAAGGATATTACGAAGTCCTGACACAGTACGAAGGTGATCGGTGGGTAGACTTCTGCACCGATGCAGACATGGAGTTTCGGGATATTAAGAACCCGCATGATGACGGTGAATTACCTGTTGTCTGCAAATACTCCATTCCACTCTTGGATGATTTTATGGGGATGGGTGATTTTGAACGTGGAGCATCCATGCAACAGGCGATCAATAGCGCATGGAACCTCTATCTTGATGCGGTCAAGATGTCCATATTCCCGCCAGTCATATTAAACAAAGATAACATCGCATCATCATCATCCATTCAGTATGTTCCGGCTGCAAAGTGGTTAGCACGGGGAAATATCAGCAACGTAGCCATGCCGATCAACTTAAACCCTCAGGGTATTGCAACATTCAACAATACCTACCAAGTGGCCAATGGATCACTTCTTAATCTGTTTGGAACAACAGATACCTCAGTCACACAACAGACAGAAGCAGGGTTTGGAAAGACACCACAAGCATTAAAGATGCAATCACAACGGGAGAATACCCGTGATAACGCTGATAGATTTTTCATGGAGCAATACCTGAAAAAAGTTTATAAGAAAATGGTCAACCTCATTTCAAAAAAACAATCATCAGCCATAACATTACGGTTGTTTGAGAATGAGGTTGAAGAATTGGCACGCAGTTATAAAGACATTGAGCAGATGTACGATCCAAAGACCGGGAAAGTCACGATTGATAAAAAGACCACAGGATCAACAGTCTATGACTATGAACTGGTATCAGGATCAACATTCGCTCTTGATCAAAAGAGCCAGCAGGATAATCTGACGAACCTTCTGACCATGTTTACTGCTAACCCACAGATGGGTGATGCCTTAATCCAAAAGCTTGATCAGGAAGGGTTTACCGTCAAATTGGGTGAGCTATTCAAGAAAGTTGTATCCAACTCAGGAATACAGGATTGGGACAAGATCGTGGTCGAGAAGACCCCGGAAGAAAAAGACGATGCAATTCTCATGCAACAACAGCAACAGCTTCAGATGGCGATGCAACAGGCAGTATCCGGGAACATGAACCAAGTTCCAACACAACCGGGACAGATGGAACAGCAGATGCAACCACAAATGGAACAACTACCACAACAAGGAGGATTCAATGGCTAAAGCAGTCCGACCTGATTTCTATTCCAGCTTTCCTACGCTTCAACGGGAAGACACGAAGAAAGAAGCAACAGATGATGAACAAATGCTCTATGGGATGAGCAAGACGAATGGATGGAAACTCTTTTCAGAGTATGCAGAAACATTAGTTAAAGAATTAGATCAGTTGAATGATTCAGCAGTAGCAAATGGGGCAACGTATGAAGAATTAGGAAAGAACACGATTGTCATATCCCTGACTAAAGGGATCATCAATAAGCTGCTCAATAAAGTATCGGATAGCAAGGAGGCTTGTGAACGACCAAGCGCAAAACAATGAAACAGAGATCGAGGAAGCACAAGAACAGTTGGATTTTACGAAACCTGATTTCGTGTTCTTGCCGAAAGGCAATCATACATACCGTCAACAGGGTTTTTATCTTGTATGTAAAAGCTGTGAAATTCAACACGCGGTATGGATTGGACCTAAAAAGATCATGGTTGGCGTTACGGAAACAGGTGAGGCGATTCTTAAAGATCGGAAAGAAGTAGGGATGTGAGCGTGATAGGCACATGAATCGTATTCATGGCCTCGTATTCTCACATGACGCAATCGGTGTGTAACGGAAGGAGATCACCATGAATGATGATCAACTTGACGTAAAACTTGAAGCTGGGGAAGAAGCCAGCGTTTCGGAACCGTCAACCGAAGAACCAAAAGCAACCGAGGAAGTGGAAACTCCTGAATCTGAAGCGACGGTGGAGGAATCAGAGGAAACACAAACTGAAACGGAGGAAGCTCCCAAAAAAGGAGCGAATCAGAGAATCAGGGAACTCAATGCGAAAGCAAAGAGTGCTGAGGAAAAAGCAAAAAGCCTTGAACAAAAACTTGCGGAACTTACAGGTCAAGTAGACCAACAGATGCCACAGGCACCATATCAACCGCAAGTGAGTGAAGGGTCTGAATTAACAACCGAACAGTACAAACAAGACGTGATGCGGACAGCGGAAAGTCTGGTTAGTCTAAAGATTAAACAGAGCGAAGCAATCACCCGGATCAATTCTGAGGCACAGCAGGTTGTTCAGCTATTTCCACAACTTGATCCTGATCACGTTGACTTTGATAGGGAACTATCCGATTCGATTACCGAGGCCACAGAGGCCTATGTGAAGGCTAACCCCTACACAGCATCACCTAAGAAATTCGTGGAAAAGATGATGAAACCCTACACAAGGGCGGTACAAAAAGAAGTCGGCAAGGTAACAGAGAATATAGCAAAGCAAGTATCTGAAACCGCCACACGACCGACTTCTGTATCAACGAAAGGTGGAAAAACGCATAGTGATAAGTCGATTGCAGAACTTGAAAAAGAACTGGGATTCGTCAACTAAGCGCAAGAACTTTGCAACATGAGCAATCTTGCTCGAAAGGATGGTGAATACATATGGCAGTCGTAGGATCAGGAATTTCCGGCGTCAGCAATCCAAACATTTCGTCTGGAACGTTGGCTCCCGGTGTAGCAACATATTACGAAAAAGTGTTCTTGGCACGTGCACAATATCCGTTCATTTTAGGAGAGGGAGGTCAAAAAAGAACTCACCCGACCAATGAAGGTCGCACAGTCAATTTCACACGGTTCCAACCATTCTCGGTTGTAACAACTCCTCTTGGAGAAATGTCCAACCCAGTAACCTGTGCAATCAATCTATCAACCGTTTCCATGACATTGTCTGAGTATGGTCTAACCACTCAAACATCCCGTCTTGGCTCGTTAGTATCTATTGATACCAACATGAAAGAAGCAGTTGAAGCGATGGGACAGAACATGGGAGAAACATTGAACCGACTTGTAGGAAACGAACTTCAAAACGGCACATCATTCTTCGGTAACACACATAACGTGGCTTCGTTCACGGCAGGTGACACCCTTGATGCGTGTGATATCCGTGCGATGGTTCGCACTCTTGAGCTTGCCAAAGCGATGAAATATCAGGATGGCTTGTTCTTGGGGAAAACAGACCCATACTCAAAGAATAACCTTATTGCAGATACCACGTGGGTAGCAGCAAAAACGTATTCTGACGTAAAAGGCCTCTACAAAGGTGAAATCGGTGAACTCTATGGAGTTCGCTGGTTATTAAACATTGATGTCATGTCCGGCACAGAAGCAGCCTCAACAGCTTCTTCTACCACAACTAGGTTCTATACCTATGTTCATGGCAAAGATGCCTTCGGTATCTATGATCTTGAGAAAGATCAGCCGAAACTTTACATTCTTCCGAATCAAGTCGATAGCAATTCACCCGCAGGGCGTATTTCTATCATATCTTGGGCAGGAAGCTATGCGTGTAAATTACTCAACTCAGCTTGGGTAGTCGCCGCCAGATTCGCCGCTGTGTAGTGTTACAGCTAGTTTTACTAGTTGCTAATGTCGGTGAATTGTAGTAAGGTGGGGGTATATGAAAACTATATCCCCACCTGAAACAAAAGTATGTGAATATTGTAAAAAAGTTTTTGGAAAAAAAAGATATTTAAGTAGAACAAAGTGGATTTCAACCAGATTTTGCAGTAGAAAGTGTTCAGATTTAGATAAAATTGGAAAGAAATCTTGGAACTTTGGAATAAAGATTGATAGGGAAAAATATCCGAATATGGGTCATTTCCAAAAGCATAAAAAAAGTGCGCTTTTGAAAATAACTCAAATAAATAGGATAAATGCAAAAAAAAGGTCGAAGGAAGATTATAGAGAAATGCAGAAAAAGGCAATTATTTCAGGGTTAGAAAATCATAGTTACAAAGGAAGAATTGGAATTATAGGAGAAAAGCACGAAAGTTGGAAGGGTAATAACGCAAGTTACACTTCTAAGCATAAGTGGATCATTAAACATTGGAATAAGTCAGGGATATGTCAGAATTGTGGTGATATTCCAACACCACAGGGAAGGATAAAAAATCCTACTCAATGGCATAATCTTGATGGAAAGTACGACAGAGAAAATAAAGATACATGGATTGAATTATGTTCAAAGTGTCATAAATTATTTGAAACGTATGGATACACGAAAAGAAGACATATTACAGCTCTTAGAGCATCGGGATAAAGCGCGTAACCTCTTTGAGAGGGACATGATTGATCGGACACTCTATCGGATCAGATCAGAAAGCCCGATGGTCGAGGATTATCGGAAGAAACTTATTATGGCAATTCGGAATGATGACCGCAGGGCGGTTGAGAGGTTCCGGCATGAATTATTGATGATTCGTGCGGATGAAACACATGGACACGATTATTAGAACACAATCAGAATCAATAAAGCCTGAGGAAGTACCAACAGCTCCCAAGGTTGATAGTACCCCTATTGAAACAGGAATCGAGGTTCCATATACGGACTATCAAAAAGCGCATGGAAAACCGTTTTCCGTCAAGCATTATGATCTTGGGGAATATTGGGAAGAAGGGTTTAGTGATGAGATCGGAACAATAGAACAGTATCTTACCAATAAAATTGAGGATGGTGAGATAGCCAACAGCGTGACCGCTGTTGAGAAAGAATTGAAAGACATGGAAAAGTTACATGGATTATCAAAAGAAGAACGATCAGTCATTAAAATCGGTGTTCTATCAAACTATATGAAATTTCTTTTATCAACCAAAGACTTAAAACAGAAAGTGAAAAAGTATGGCTACTACTAGACCAACTCAAACAAAATACAGTGAACAAAATGTACTGAGTACATCGTTTGATCCTATTTATGGGTTACTACAGGTTGAATCCATGTCGTATAACCCTGTATTAAGTCAAATGGAAGCGATAACTGGTATGCAAGGGAATGGGTCTATGACTATTTCCAACGCAGATACCACAGTTACATCTACAAAGGTTCTTACAAAGACCATAGGTTCAACATCTTACACAAAGACAATTAGTTATAACGCTGCTGGAGATGCAGTAAGTATTTCTGCATGGAGTTGATATGGCATGGTATAACGCATCATGGGACCATCGGATTAAAGTTACGGTTGATAAAGATCTCCTTGGTGGGGAAAACCAGACTGACTTTCCTGTGAAGGTTGATTTAGATGATATGCCTGATGCGTTCTTTACAGGAGCAAAGGCAGATGGATCAGATATTGTTGTTACAAAAACCGATGGGACAACAAAGGTAAACCGTGATCTTATTGCCATAGATACGTCTGCAAAAACAGGACACTTAAAATTTCTTGCTGATACGCTCTCTGCGTCAACTGATACAGACTTTTATATCTACTATGGGAATAGTGCTGGTGCAGAAACAAACTCAACGTCAACATATCCATCAATTGTAAAGTCCTATTTCCCTTATGATGCAGATGTTACAGATCGGTCACAGGTTGGAAACAACGGAACAGCAACAAGCATAACATATAGCGCACTTGGAGCAGTCTTTAATGGAAGTTCAAGTAAAGTAGCTGCAGGGACTACTCTTATGAATGGACCACCGACATCGGGAACGGTCTATGGGTGGATTAAACCAACAGGAAATGGAGCTGGTGGAGCAGAAGAATTTCAAAAACCACCAGTAATTGCTATTGATGGAATCTATCATGGCTTATTATGGAATCCAAGCACAAGCGCACTTCGGGTGTATTGGTATACAGGAGCACCGAATTATTATAATTTTACGACAAGTATCAGCGTAAATACGCTCTATCACGTTGCTGTTACATGGAGTTCAACAGACAATAATACAAAAGTGTACGTCAATGGTGCATTAGATGGGACATCAGGAGCAAATATTGGGTGGCATAAAACATCTGCTCATTCTGGTCAAGCATTTCAACAGGGTAATTTTTCAACGTGGTATTTTCAGGGAAGTCTGAAAAGCTGGATGTTCATGGAAGGCGCACGAAAAGCCGATAGCTGGATTACTGCTGTTTATAATAATGAAAACTCATCTTCTACCTTCTATGCAGTTGGAGCAGAAGAATCAAATAATACTGTTCCTGCAACTCCAACTATTTCTACTCCAACGAACGGTGCTACCAATCAATCACGAACACCTACACTCACAGCGTCAGCCTTTAGTGATACTGATGTAGGTCAAACTCATGCAGGAAGCCAATGGGAAGTCTATACCGATGCGGGGTTTTCTTCTAAAGTTTGGGATAGTGGTGATACAAGTACAAACCTAACCTCATGTGTGGTCAATAGTACGAATGGAACCTTTAGTGGCGCATTGGAAGGAAGAACAACTCTTGCCTCAAATACAACCTATTATTGGAGAGTGAGATATAAAGATTCCGCAGGGGGATGGAGTGCATACGGGAGCTAATTATGGCATCATTTACAACACTAACCAGTCCAGCAACACCAACCATTACTTCACCCACAAGTGGAGAAACGAATGTATCTCGGAATCCGACCATTACATCCTCTACTTTTAGTTCTTCAGAGAGTTTTACCCATACCAGCAGTACATGGCAGATTGCTACAGATAGCGGGTTTTCGTCAGTTGTGTGGTCAAAGTCAGCAGATACTTCAAATAAGACTTCAATAGTCGTCAATGCCACAAATGGAACTTTCGCTGGAGCGTTAGCAGGATTAACCAAACTCGCTCTTTCTACCTCTTACTATGTCAGAGTTCTCTATGTTGATTCCGATGGAGGAAGTACAGCCTATTCAACGGGCGTGAGTTTTACGGTTAGAGCTGCAAGTTTTAATCGGAATGCAGTAGATGTTCAAAGCCCGTGGACCATAGATGGAGCATCCTCAGAGATGCTTCCTGATAGCGCAGGAAAGCCATCAATGATTGGTGTTGTGGAAGAAGAACCAACATTTTCAGCAAACGATGGAATGATTGTTATAAATGCAAACAATAATGATATATATTTCAGGTCAAATGGAACATGGATACAAATTCAAAATCCAAACACAGTTGTAAGCGTAGCATTAGATGATTATATTGTTCAATCTATAGACGCGGTAGTTATTTGTAATAAAGCATCTTCAATGACAGTTACACTACCTTCGGCAACAGGAAGCAGTCGTATTATCACAATTAAAAACATAAATAGTGGAGTTGTAACTATTGATGGAAATGATAGTGAAACAATAGATGATGAAATAACACAATCATTACATCAATGGGAAAGTGTAGATATTATTGATGGTTCATCTGGTTCATGGAGTGTAATATAAACCTATGTCATACTTAAAAAACATTACAATAAAAAGTGGTGATAGTGATATAACAGCAAATGTTGGAGAAAATGGAGTAGAAGTTGATGTAAAAGCAATTACATTTCCTACGGAATATCCATTACCAGCAGCACAAATAACAACTTTAACACCACCATCTGCAATTATTGGTTTTGCTACATCTGCAAAACAATTACCAGACAATCATCAGGTGGCTGTATCTAATTTTCCCGCATCACAACCAGTATCTGCTTCAGCTTTGCCATTACCTACGGGGGCAGCAACATCTGCAAAACAGGATTCACAGGTAGCGTTGGAAACAACGCTCAATTCTCTTATAGAAACATTACAGGAATTGACAAGTCGGCTTGCGCCATTGGCAAGTGCGATGAACGCAGGAAATCCATCGCTTCGGGTAACACCAATAGCATCTGTTTCAACTGCGGTGACAGGGCCGATTACATCAGCAAATTCAATCGCAGAAAAGAGCCTTTCTGGTATTGGATATACCATGAGACTTGCACAGGAAAATCTTACAGCGATTCAATCTAATATAAACAATTGTGTCGGATAAAAAGGAGCATATATGGCAGAAGCACAAAACAACGTAGCATTATTACATAGGAAAGAATGGCAGACCATGATGCCAGCCTTGACTGCAAGCGCAGCAAATACTTTCGTGGTCAATGATAATGCAAACCTACACAGGCTTTCATTCTACATGGTTTCAGCAACGGTACATTACCTGTATGACCATGATAATGATGACTGGATTCAAGTCACATCAGGAGCGTTCAGCCCTGCTATAACCGCAGGTGCGTGTGGGTGTTTTAGCGATTGGTCACCAACGTATACGGCAACCGGCGGGTCAACAACGACAGTCACGGTTGCATTGAGCACCCATAACATCAATGGATTCGTTATCGGAAAGACGATTGAGTTTCTTTCGGGAACGGCAGCAAATATCGGACTACGAAGAACGATAACAAAAATCCTTACGACTGGGGTGGCGGGGTCTACGATAACGATTACCTTTGACAGCGCAGTACCATCATCCGTTGCAAACACAGATACGTTTAGGATTGCATCAGGGTCATTCTTTATCTTTACATCAGGAGTTGTTGCTACGTCATTCAAACGCTTTGATGTCGGAACGATGTCATGGGGTTCAACACTTTCCATTACAAACCTTGCGTCAACATGGGGAACAGACGGAAGAATGGTACATACGGGAATGTTGGGTGTTTCCTACGATTCGGGAACAGCATCAAGCGGAAGCGCAACGACACTTGTTGATTCATCAAAAGGCTGGGCAACCGACCAATGGATAAACTATCAAGTGAGAATCACAGGGGGAACAGGGATTGGACAGATTAGAACAATTACCGATTCCGATGCAACATCCCTAACTTTTGCAACGGGCGCAACGATAGATTCCTCATCAACTTACGTTATTGAAGGGGATGAAAATGCCATTTATCTATTGGGGAACAATGTAAAAACAGTAGTTAAATACTCCATATCGGGAAATTCATGGGGAAACATCTCACCAACTGCTGCGCGGGCAAATAACGCAGTCGCAGGGATGACGGCTGATTTTGTCGGAGTAACTGGGGATACGGGATGGGCTGATATAACCAATATTAAAGATGGAAGGTATATCTATTCCTTTGATGGAACAACCTCGGTATTGGCACGGTTATCCTTAAATGGTGGAACGAGCGGAGCGTATACATGGGAAGCAATAACCTACTTGCCAAACATACACGTTCTCGCAACTGGGTCGGGGAGTGATTGGACTGGGGAATATATCTATTTCTATACTGCACCATCAGCAACCGTACCGGCGCGGTTCTACCGATATTCCGTTGTAAAGAATAGTGTCAAACCTGTAACCACAGATTGGTATCTTGCGGGAGCAGTTGCACAAGGAAACAGGATATGGATTCGTGCATTATCCAGTACAGGAGCCATCAAGTGGATTTACTATCTCGCAAGCATATCAACTATTTTACGAAGAATAATGATTTACTAACTATCTAATAGAATAAGTAGATTGACAGCGTGTGATATAATTACATACAGAGTATAGGTTATGCGGCATATGGCCGCTCGACCCGCAGGAATTTTCCTGTGGGTTTTTTTGTGGTTATTAGGGTCTTATGGCAAAGTCTTACCTTACTGGTAGTGGGGGATTTTTAGGACAACACTTGCTTCGTAAATTAGAGCAGGAGAAACATACCGCATCCTGTATTCCTCACGAACTTCTTGATGTAACAAAACTTAGAGAGTTTGACAACTTCTATTTTCTGTCTTCCTACGGGAATATGCACTATCAGACAGACATTGAACAGACGATCAAAGCAAACGTGCTTGATCTATTGGCGATGATAGGGCAAGCGTCAAAGCTATCATTCAAGTCGTTTGTTTATATTTCAACCTCGTCAGTCAAACTAGAGATTCAAACTCCATATTCACGGGCAAAGAAAGCAGCAGAGGAAATACTACTGACTTATATGGAGAAGTATAGTCTTCCAATCTGCATTATCAGACCACTATCAATTACTGGTGTTGGAGAACAAAAAGAACACTTAATTCCGACACTTATTCGGTCATGTATGACAGGAGAGAAAATAAACTTCGTTCCGAAAGCTACCCACGACTATATAGATGTATCTGACGTTGTATCGGCAATTATGAATCTTTCAAGCAGGTCTGTGCATGGAATATTTGAGGTTGGATGGGGTGAGAGAGTAAGCAATCAAAAAGTCCTTGAATTAGTGGAAAAGATAACAGGAAAGAAAGCAAACATTACCATTGTTGATTCCATGCGACCGTATGATAATTTCCAATGGTTTTCAACAAATTACCGTGTTCGTTCGTGGGGATGGCTACCTCGTAAAACATTAGAAGAATCTATAAAGGAGCAGGTGAACGCATATGGTAACTAAAGGTGGAACAACCGTATTGAATAAGTTAGAACGTAGGGTGATTGATATATCCTACAAAAAAGGTTTATCCCATCTTGGATCGTGTCTTACCTCTGTTGGATTATTGGATAAAATCTACTTAGCAAAAACACCGAAAGATAAAGTTGTCTTATCAAACGGTCATGCGGGACTTGCGTTATACGTTGTTCTTGAAAAACATGAGGGGAAAGACGCAGAGCAGTTATTTGAGAAACACGGTGTACACCCGAATCGTGATGTTGAGAATGGTATATGGGTATCTTCTGGAAGCCTTGGACAAGCATTACCAATAGCAGTAGGAATGGCAATTGCGGATAAAACCCGCGATATATACGTATTGACAAGCGATGGGGAACTTGCGGAAGGGTCATGTTGGGAAGCGTTGAGAATCGCAGCAGAGCTTCGATTGGAAAACCTCAAAATCATGGTCAACGCAAACGGGTATTCCGCATATCAAAAGGTCGATACCGATTGGCTCGATCTTCGACTTCAATACTTCTACCCATCGCTTGTTATGAAAACCGATGTATACGCACTCCCTGACTATCTGCAAGGATTGTCCGGGCATTATTACACGTTGACCAAGGAGGATTATGAGAAGATTACTGGCTGATACGCTCTATGAAGAAATGAAAACCAATGACAAGATATTTTTGTTGGTTGGTGATTTGGGATACAAAGTCTTTGACCAGCACTTCAAGGATTTCCCGGATAGATGTCTAAACTGTGGAGCAAGCGAACAGGCGATGATCGGTATTGCTGTTGGTCTTGCACTCGAAGGAAAGATTCCGTTTGTCTATACCATTACGCCATTCTTAATTTATCGGGCATATGAAACGCTTAGATTGTACTTACACCATGAGCATATACCCGTGAAACTCATTGGATCAGGAAGGGACAATGATTATTCCCATGATGGAATTTCCCACGATGCAACAGGGGTCGATGAAGTCTTGAATACTGTTCCAAACATTGTGCAGATGTGGCCTCAAACAAAAGAGGATGTCCCGTCAATTTTACGAGTAGCAATTACAAACAACAGGCCGACATTTATTTCACTCAAGAGGTAATATGGATTTCTTTTGGATATTATTTGCTCACTATATTTCAGACGCAGCACTTCAACCATCATGGATGCTTATTGCAAAGAAGGCTAATTGGTATGTGATGATGGAACATTGTTTTATATGGACTGGTGGAATCGCGATAGCATTTTCTATGCTTGGACAGTATGCAGACTGGAAACTTCCTATCCTATTCTTCACGCATTTCCTGACTGATGAATGGAAGGTTCAATTTGCACCTGATCCATTAGACAAAAGATATTTATATATTGATCAAGCACTTCATGTATTGGTTCTTTTTATTCTTTACAGCTTATGAGAGTTTATACGCAAGGATCATTCGATCTTTTTCACATTGGTCATGTAAATTTATTGAGAAGGTGTAGACAACTTGCTGGATCTGACAGCGTTATTGTAGCTGTGCTTTCCGATGAAGCATATGTTCGATACCGTGGATATTCTTCAACAATTCCATTTGAACACCGAATGGAAATTATAAAATCATGTAGATATGTAGATATGGTAATTGAGGCAAATAACCTTCAAACAAAACAACAGATAGAAGAAGTAAACGCTGACATTATTGTTATTGGGAGTGATTGGGCTACAAAAGACTTAGCAAAGCAATATAACGTAGACAAGGAATGGTTATATCCACGATTAGTTTATGTTCCATATACGGAAGAAATTAGTTCAACAAAAATAAAGAAAGGAATTGAGTATGATCCCTATTGAAACACTTGATGATTGGTGGAAATACGTTGTTGATTATCTTGATAAAAAGAAAGTGCAATATTTTATTCATGGATCAACGCTTTTAGGACAAATAAGAAATCATAAACTACTAGATCGTATACCGTTTGATAAAGAATTAAATTTCGGAATGAGAGCGCAAGACATATCACAACAATTTTTATCCGACCTTAAACATGATTTTCCTTACTTTCAATCCGTAGGAGATAAAAAAGAAAACTCACTTATATATTTTGGTCCTGAACCAATAATTAAATATCTATCAAAGAATGAGGATCATTGGTCTATGAATCCGGGAATTGCTTTGATAGCGACTTTTTGGGAAGGAAAAACAAAGTGGATTGAATATATGGGATGTGATACGTGCTTAACATGGCCAAAGGAACAGCTTGAAGAATTTAATTGTATTGACCTTGGTGGAAGACGTGTGTCAACTCCAAAAAATCAGCATGATTGGCTTTCCCATTATTTTGGTTCTGATTATATGATCGAAAATAAAGGGTGGCATTGGGCTAATGATTCCTATAATAGGGAAAAGTATCAAGATATGGTTATTGAGGAGGGACTGTAATATGTTAGGAGCATTATTTTATCCAAAGGGAACAGAAGACAAACCCATTCCGTTTGATTCATTGTATATCCCATATATTTATAAAGAGATTTACTTTGATGGAGTATACATCGATATACTCAACGGAAAAAATGACATGACGATTCTTGATGTTGGAGCAAATATCGGGGTTGTGACACAGCACCTTCAACCTCATGCAAAGAAATTGTATGCCATAGAACCATCACCAGAGCATTTCGAGGCACTCAAGAAAAATAAAGAGTTCAACAATTGGGACAACGTGGAAGTCTTCAATATTGCGCTTGCAGATAAAGATGGAGAGATGGAGTTTTCCATGAACGATGGCAATAGAACAATGAATACGCTTATTGTAAACCCTAATAATAAGAGTGCTGATGGAAACTATATTCTCAATACAGGTATTAAGGGAATGGGAGGTGAGATGCACACAAGCGGATATAATACAACCGTTAGCGTCAAAACTTTTGCGATTGATACCTTCTTTGAGGAAAATAAGATTGATGAAGTGGATTTTATGAAGTTTGACGTTGAGGGATCAGAAGACATGATACTTCGCTCAGAAGGGTTCAAAAAAGTAGCAGACAGGATAAAAGCTATTGAAATTGAGTTTCATTTCCCTTCATGGCCTGATCTTGCTCAATATCTATTAGACATGGGATATAAAGCAAGGCGATATAACTGTTCCGCAATTGTCATTTTATTTTCGAGGTAACTATGCTCATTGACTGTGATACAGACCGATTTGTTCGAGAAGTCATAGAAGGGAATGAATATTCCTATATGTTCCGTGATTTTACGGTTGTTGATGTTGGTTGTAATATCGGGACATTTTCAATGTGGATATATCCATTGGCAAAAAAGATTTATGCTATCGACTTTGCACAAGAAAACATCAATGCCATTAAAAAGAATATTGAAATGAATGATCTTAAAAAGATTATACCGTTGTGTTTTGGAATTGGAGGCTATACAGGAGAACGGTATATTGAAAAAGCGGGAAGTCCAAGTGGTGGATCATGGCACTTTGCAGGAAAGAGTGACAGTACTGTTCAGGTTTTTTCATTTGGAAACTTCATGTCAAGAGAAAGCCTTGATTATGTTGATATTCTTAAATTAGATGTTGAGGGTGCAGAAGAAGAAATACTTTTAGCAGAGGATTTTCCATTCGATAGAGTTGGATTGATAGTTGGTGAAACGCACGGACAAGGAACATGGCTTTCTATCAAAAATATTCTTAATCAGCATGGATATAAATGGACTGGGAATGATTCACACTTTGTAGGGAGGAAAAAATGAAAACTGTATTCTTTACCCTTGTAGATGACGCTCATTATTACCCTGAGGGAACGCATATCTTTATCAATTCTTTTAAGCGGTTCCATCCTGATATTGATTTAGTGGTTTTTAGACAGAACATGGTGGATCAAGTATTCAAGGAAAAGGGAATAAACTTTTACAATGCAAAACCGACATTCGCAAAACTTCTCTATAACGATTATGACCTTGTTGTGAATATTGACGCTGATCATTTTATTGCCGGCAGAATGGAACGGATATTAGAAGGAAATTATGATGTTGGTTGTCCGTGGAATTACAACGATTATGAAAACTCATCCTTTGACAATATTACTGAGGAAATGTACTTGCAAGGTGGATTAGTTGCTTCAACAAACAAGAAGTTTTGGGATACATGGGAAGACGCAAACAGAGAAGCGATGAATTACATTCGGAAAGAAAATGATGTGATGAACCTTGTAATTTATAATCATATGCCGGAGTTGTCCCTTCGGATATTTGATAAAGACAAAGATTACTACGGATGCAAGTCATTGGGCAGAGAGCCACAATTTTACATAGAAGACGATAAACTTATGTGCCGGAATGAACAAGTAATTGCCTATCACTTCGCACGGGGGAATGTATTTCCGAAACTAGACTTCGATCAGATGCCACTTAAAGATGATGTTCGTGAATGGATGAGGAAGATTGCCTATTACGGACAGACTGTGAAGGTGGTCAATGTATAAACCCTATGTATTGAGTAGTCCTGACTTCGATCCTACTTCTGGTGGTATTCGTGTCATGTGGGGACTATATGGGTGGCTTCTTGCTAAAGGACAGATTGCCTACATGAATAGGTATCCGAATGTTGATCGGATCGCAGTTTATCCTGAGATCGTACATGGCAATCCAATGGGTGCAAAGACTGTTGTTCGGTATCTTCTTAATACACCCGGTGTTATGGGAGCAACAGATCAATATGGAAACTTTACACCCGGACCAACATCCTTTGATCCAACTGATTCTATATATGTCTTTTCAAAACTCTTTGATACGGTTGGGGTAAAAGAAGATCATGTTTTATTCCTACCGATCCTCAATATGCACCTATTCAAAGATCAGAAAAAGAAACGGACAAAGACCTGTTACTTAATTGGTAAAGGGACAAATAGAAGACAACACCCGGAAGGATCAATAGAACTGACACGTGAGTTTTCATCAGATCAGGGAGCATTAGCAGACTTACTCAACGAGTGCCAAGTCATGTACTGTTACGACAAGATTTCCGCCATGATGGAAGTTGCCCGACTTTGCGGATGCAGAGTGATGTATTACGGAGAATATGATGAGAATGAATTACGCAAGTATGAACCGGGATTAAATGGGATTGGAATACTTGGAGAGGAGAAAACACTCGATATTGATGAGTTCAGAAGCCACTACGTTGACCTGTACGACCTTTTTTCTATCAGACTTGACCAATTCATCGATGAAACACAGGGGGGAATATGAAGACATATAAAATCTATGCAGTACCAAGCCATCAGACAAAAGAACGGACATCAGGAGTGGATTATGCACGGGTTATTCAACCAATGAAGTACCTTAATGGGTATGAGAATGGTGATGTACGTTTTGAAGTAACATTGTACGACATTCACAATGACAAGAAAGACAGTTGGTTGGAAATTGCAAAAGAATATGATGCGGTATTTCTCAATTACACGGTGCTTGATTGGCAGTACGCAGCGATGGGTGCGTGTGTCCGGGGAGAGGGGAAGAAAATTATATTAGACGTAGATGATGCAATATGGTTTGTTCAAAAAGATAATATAACGTATGAGCAATTCAAGAAACTCAATGCAGATTATATTCTCAGTTGTATTATTAGCGATGTAGATGGAGTAACTACAACGAACCCGTATTTGAGAAATGTGATAGTCGATAAGAGCAGGAAGTACCATGACAAGGTAAAAATCATGCCGAATCAGGTCGACTTTACACGGTATAGTAAAACCTTCCCACCAAAAGACAGACAACAGATTACCCTCATGCACTTTGGAGCAACTGGACACTTTGACGATCTTTTAGATAAAGACTTTGTTGAGGGAATCAATAAAATATTCTCAGATTATCCGAATGTGAAATTAAAGACGATTGGATCGTATGTTCCTGAATTAAAGTATAAGTGGGGAATACGGTATGAAAATGACTTTGGCGATGTAGATATTTATAAGTGGATAGAAAACAGATTTCCTATCTTTATGGATGAAGCGGATATTATGGTTGTTCCATTACGCGATACAAAGTACAACCGATGCAAGAGTGATATAAAATTCTGTGAATCAGCATCAGCGATGAAGCCGGGAGTATTCTCACGCACCCGACCATATGTTGATACGATTGAAGATGGAAAGACAGGATACCTCGCACAAACAGCTCAGGAATGGTATTCAGCTATCAAAGAATTGATTGAAAGCCGGGAGAAACGAATTGAAATTGGAACAAACGCATATAATTATGTAAAAGAGAATCGGCAAATACAGCAGAATATCAAGCCATATGCAGACTTTATTCAGCAGATTATTGAAGGCACTTGACAAGAATTGAAAATCACTTATTTTGTAAGTAGGCAGTAACCGGCACAAGGTTGTCGGAAAACAAGTCCTCAAGTAGGGAACGTTTTATGTTTCTGAACGGGGATTTTTTGTGTTTTAAGGAGGAATATGGCAGGAGAAATTGATTTTAATAGTTTAATAAGTTCTGGTGCATTACAACCATTATCACCCAATTCAAATAATATTGGCTCAGGATCAATATATTATCCAGTTGTTGATAATAGTGCAATAAATCAAGGTGTATCAAGTGGAAGTTTGGTTCCTAATAATTCATGGACACCACTTCCAACAGGAGGATCATCTGGTGGTTCATCTGGTGGTTCATCTAACAATCTTGATCCACATATAAATCCATCAACGGGACAATGGGATGATAATTATTTTGCATCACAACAAGCTGGAAGTTCTGATTATCAGAATCAAATGCAAAATCAAATCAATTCAGGATGGGATTCCTATGAAGGACAACTCAATTCAATGTTGAATACTGATCTTCCGGGATACCGTAAAGAACAGGAAGGCCTTGCAGCGAACTCAGCGAACCTTGCAATCGATCAAGCTGGTATTCAACGGGGTGGGAGTGAACGACAGGTCAATGAACAGCAAGCATCAAATCTTAAAGACTTAGGATCAAATGTAAAAAACCTGTTCCAGTCAGGGAATATTTATCTTGGTTCACGGGGCGCAGGGGATTCCAGCGCAGCGAATCAATATTCATACGCCATATCTAAACTCGGATCAAAAGCACGTGGAGATATTATGGGTCAGGCTAATTCACGGATGCAACAGATCGGAGATATTTTCAATTCTGAAAAGAACCGTATATCAACGGAACTCAATTCAAGAATGGGACAAATAGCTGATTGGTTCTCTACGCAACAGCAAAATCTGAAATCCAGTCTTGCATCGTCAGGATTGAATCGGTCTAAAGACTTACAGGCTCTATCCCAACAGTTATACAATCAAGCACTTACTGAATTGCAGACTGTTCAGGCAGACGCACGATCCCGACAACAAACACTTGAAACGTGGGCACTTAATAACTCAAAGACGGTTCAGGAAGCAATTTCCAACATGAAAACCGTTGCATCTAGTATGCCCCAATTCCAAGGATTAAATACCGGGATGCCAAGTGTTGACAGCTCAGGAAATTATCAACTTCCTGTCGCAACAGGATACGGGTCTAAGACAGAAGAAAAGAAAAGCATATTCGGCTAAAGGAGGTTCCTGTGGCTACATTGAAAGACTTGGCAGAGAGGCTAAAGGGGTTTATTGGAGGCGCAACACCCGCTGGACAGTTATATCAGAGTTTCCAACGGGATATTCCGCAAGGTCGGCAAGCAATCCAACAGTTTGCACAAAATCATCCAAGAGCTACAAAATTAGCGATGAACTTTGAGCCTGTGCATAACTTTGTTCAAAGGACTGTTGCATCAATTCCACAGAATCCCGTCAATTTTCAGGGAGTGAGAAATTGGGCCAATACAAATCCTTTATTTCCACAACTTCCGACACAAGTGAGAAATGCAGTCAATATGCCATTCAAGGCAGGTGTAAACGTTGGAACAGGAATTGGAGAAGGGTATGCCAATGCACTTCCGCAGTTTGTATATAACGCATACCGACTTCCACAGTCAAAAACACCAACAGAGTTTATCGGAAAGACTGCCGGAATATTAGAAGGTGTTGGAACACTTGGTACACCAAAAGCAATCAAACAAGGGATCAGTTCAGTTATTAACCAACCACAATATATTAAAAACCCTCTAATGCAGTCGATTAAACAAGGAGCGTATCAAGGTGCTCAAATGGGTGGAGCGTTTGGAGCATTGGGTGGAGCAAGACAGAATCAGGATTCAGAATGGAATCAACTCAAGGGAACCATCATGGGTGCAGGAACGGGTGCTGTTATTGGTGGAGTATTAGGTGCAGGAACATCAGCTATCGCACGAACAGGAAAAGTCATTATCGATAAGATTCAAGGTGATGCACGAACACAAGCGAAAACATGGACAAAACAACTATTGTCTAGTGATTCAAAACTTCGGCCTTCATGGATGAAACAGTTTAAGTCCCAAGAAGAAGTCGAAGAATATTTATACAAATATTATCGCAATCAATTAGCTGTTTCCAAAGCAGCAGAATTACAACGGAAACTTCCGCAAGTAGGAATGTCAATAAAATCAGTTCGTAAAGTTGATCCAAAGATTGCAGTTGAAACAGAATTAGGCATTTCTAAACCATCCTCACCAGTAGGGGGAGAGATAGGGGGAGTTAAGACAAAGCAAAATATTAAATTATTAAACAATAACAAGAACCAAGCACAAATAAACCCCCAACAATTAGGAAAAAATAATCGTGGTCTTGCCAATACTTCCGTTGATTCCAGTCCTTTAGATACACAAAAAGTAAAAATAGACCAACAAACAGCATTGCTAGATAACAAAAATTCTCTAACATCAAAGCCTATTATACCACAAAAAAGCAATTTTGAGGCTGAAATGGATGCAATGGTTCAGAATAGAACACCAATTACAGGGAAAACGCAAATAGAAGCAAATCAATCACAAAGAATAAATAATACTGATGTTGAACAAATGAAAGCAACAGCACAGATAAAAACAGAGGGGAACCAAAAAGAATGGAAATCAATTATATCCCGTTGGCTAGGTAATAATAAAAACGCAGAACTTGAAGGATACCAGTTCGGAACAAAGTTTGATAAAACTAACAAAACTCAAGCAGAAGAATTGATTAAGGGTTTGGAATCTGGAAACGTTCGTGAAGACCTAAAACCTCTTGCAGATAAATACCGACAATTAGATGATCAGGTATTTGCACAAGCAAAAGAATCTGGAATGGATATTCGATATTTACGGGATCATGTATCTCATATTTGGAAAGAGGGAGCGACACAAGTTCAACAACAATATCAAAAATTTAAGTTCAAATATGGATTGAATAACTCAAGGACTATTCCTTCGTATGAAGAAGGTATAAAGATGGGTCTTACTCCCCGATATACTGATCCAAGACAAATATTAGGGTATCAAATCAAACAATTATTAAAAGTACAAAATGGAATGGAAGCGTTTACGCAATTAAAAGATCAGGGTCTTATTGTTCCGGCAGCAGTTGGAGCTAAAGATTCTGGATTCAGACCAGTACGAGCCATTGGATTTCCACAGTCTTCACAAATGGTAGATGAAGGAAAAACATTCATTGGAAGTTGGTATGCACCAAAAGAAATTGCCGATGAAATAAATAAGGTATTTGGAGAAAAAGCATCGGTAAACCCATTGCTTAAGTTTGGATCAAATGTATCAGGAAAAGTTCAAGATATTACTATGTCAGGTGGATTACCGGGAACACCAGTAAATGCTTGGACTTCTGCACAAATGCTTAAGGAAGTTCTTGCAGGAAGAATAAAATCACCAATTCAATCGTTATTTGCTGGAAGAAAATATTTTGATTCTAAAATAGATACCATTAAGCGGATGCAACAGAATGACATATCCGTAAACATTGGTCGGTCAATAAATGATCTGTCTGCACCACAAGGATTGGGAGTATTGGGAAATGTTTGGAATAAGGTAGTCAATGATCCGACATTCAAACGATTCAGTCCGGCATTACAGATACATTTTTTTGAAGATATATCGAACTCTTTACAGAAAAAAGGGTATTCGTTAGAACAAGCTGATTCTATTGCTGCAAAAGCTGTAAAAAACTTTTATGGATCATCTGGAATCTATAAAGATGCAACATCAAACCCTACAATAAGAGCGGCAGTAAAAACATTTTTCTTTGCACCGAAATATAGAGAATCTATTGTCAATTTTTGGGTCAACTCTATTAAAGGTCTGAAAAATCCATTAGCTCCTGAAAATATAAATAATACAAAATTTCTTGCTGGTGCAGCTATTACGATTGGCGCAATGGATCAAGCAAATAGAATGTTGACAGGACATGGAATGACAGAAAACCCACAAGGGATGGAAGATAAATTGATGATTCCTTTGTCAAAAATAACTGGAAACACAGATGATGATACTGTTGTTGCAATTCCGTTCTTATCATCAATCGCTACGCTTCCAAGATTAGGAGCTAGAACCATTGGAAATGTTCTAAAAGGTGATGTAACAACAGCAGTCAAAGATGTCGGTGGTACGTTATTATCCCAGCCAATTAAACCAGCGTTTGATATTATGAAAAACGAGGATTATTTTGGAAAGCAAATATCAGAAGATAGTGATGCTCCAATGGGTAAATGGATTAAAAATCTTAAGTATTATGCAAATCAATTTAATCATCCATACTTAAAAGAATTATTCAGTCCAACTAATCAGAAAGACCCGGCATATCAACGATTATCACGGGCAATGGAATTGCCGATACGGTACTATACACAAAAACAAATCGACACAAAATATTATTATGGTGCAAAAGATGAAGCGTACAAAAAATTAGATACCCAATCACAACAGGCATATAACGCAATTCCAAAATCAGATTCAAATGATCCAGACACCCGAATATTAAAGTATCAGATATATTTAACATATCCAAGCGTATTTGAGGCAAAACAAAAGACAGAATTAGAAACCGCAGCACGAACAGGAAAAGCGATTGATCCATTATATCTTGTGGATTATGAAACAGCGAAGCGGTATATGCGGTATGAATCATTGCCGGAAGGATCACAAGATAGAAAAGAAATGACCAAAGCATATCCCGATCTTGTTGCGATGTTTGATATTCGAAGTCAGTATTTTGATGAAAACCCATTACCTAATTCACAATCATCCTCACGGCCAATAGCATCGGCAGATGTTCAAGCAGCGATGGATGCAAAGAATTGGACATATCCGGGGGTTCGAGAATATCTTGATGCAAATACCGCATATAACAATGCACAAAGAGAAAAACTAGGATTACCCCCTCTTGCTGGATATTCATCCTATGGATCGGGAAAGAAACTAAAGAAAATCACGTTCAAGAAGTCAGCGAGTAAGAAGTTCAATATTTCCCTTCCAAAAACATCAAAGGTGCAGAATATCAAGATTGCAAAGTTAGCAAAACCAAAGACTGCAAAGAGTAAAACAATCAAGATTGCATCAACGAAAATGAAACCGATTTCATTTAAGAAGATCAAAGGGCCAAAAGTCGGGACAACGCTTGTATAGGCACTTGACTTTTTTTGATCAAATAATAATATCGGACTTAGGAACGTCAATGTCCGCGTGATGCGGATTCGGACAGCCTTGAAAAGGGCTGTCTTTTTTTGTGGTTTGAAGGAGAATATATGGCAATTATCACATCAACACTTGCAGATTTTATCAGCTATCTTAATACACTCTACAACTCATCCTCAACAGAACCAACCTCAGGAGAAGAAGATTATTTAGTTTGGACTGATCTTGCCAATATCGCAATCAACGTATGGGAAAAAGAAGAAGGTATTTTATGGAATGAGTTATTTGTCAGTCTTGCAAGTGCAGCAGATGGAGATAAAACAACGGTAGCAGGAGATCACAGCTATACTTGTCCAACGCTATTTCGATTCCCGGCTTGTGGCTTTGTTTGGCTTGGAAGCGGAACAGGAAAAGTTGCATATAAAGTGATCCGGCCTGAGGACTTACAACTCTATGAAAATGACAGCGGAAATTGGTGTTATTTCCTGATGGATGGATCACCAACACTTGAATTTAATCCAAACTGCACGATTACGGGCGATGAAACGATCAATTACCAGTTCTATAAGAAAGCAACAAAACTAACTACTGGAACTGATACTTTCGAGATGAGCGATCCAATGTTTGCGGTCTATTACGCACTTGCAGAACTCAAGAAAGAAGAAGGAAACCAAGCAGAGATTCAGATTGCACAACAGAAACTTGAAGCGATGAAAACAATAAATCAGATGCCTACGTGGTATCAGGAAAGTTCTTTTCTATCTTCACCCGGAGTAGGGTTTGGTGATTGAGTATGAAATTTATTCCGACACAACAATCAGGGGCAAAGAAAGTCACAATCACGATTGATAAGTTCAATGGTGGATACGTCAACCTCATTGATGAAGCTCGGATGGATACGAAGTTCGCCAAAGAATCGAATAATATGTTACAGGTTAGTGACGGACTTTGGAAAACACGGTGGGGAACGAATTATTATGGAGCAACATATACTGCTACTCCTGATGGTGCTGCTGAATTTGTCAAAACAGATGGAACAACAGAAATGGTCGTTATTGCTGGTGGGAAGGCATGGAAGTCAACTGATGGTGGTACAGCGAATGAAATTTCAGGAGCAACATTTACCGAAGGGACACCCTGTTATTTCATGCAGATTGCAGGATTTTTATATATAGCCAATGGGACTGATGCACTCGCTCGCTATAACGGAACATCACTGAGTACCTATACAGGAATTGATGCACCAACAAATCTAACCGCTTCACTTGTTGCATCAGGTCTTTCAAGTGGATCTTTTAAGTATTATGCAGAAGTAACCGCACTTAATGACGTTGGTGAAACAGTAGGATCAACAGAGGCTTCAATAACGTGTAATAAAAAGCGTGATACATGGACTTCAACGACAGATAAAATCTATTGGGGATGGACAGCCTCAGCAGGAGCGAATAGGTATCAATTGTACTTAGCTGATGAATCAGGTGATGAAACACTCTTGGTATCAACAACGAGTACGAGCTTTGTTGATGATGGAACGACTGAATTGAATCCTTATGTTGAACCGCCACTTCAAAATACGACCTCAGCACCAAAATTTAAGAGTATGTGTGTATCAGGGAATAGGATATGGGCAACAAATGATTCAACGGATAAGTATAAGGTCTATTTTTCTGGTACAGGGCAGTATATTGGGAACTTCTCAGACTTCTATGGTGGTGGGTGGATCAATCTTGAAAAAGGTGGTCGTGAGATGCCCGTCAAGGTTGTTCACTACCAATCCGGGCAAGGTGTAGGCAGAGCCACAGTCTTATGTAAAACACCCGATGGACAAGGGGCAGTATGGCAGATCGATATTTCAACAGCTACAGTCGGTGATACCTCATTCTCAGTTCCTTCTGCTCAGAAAGTAGTCGGATCATTCGGAACGGAATCAATCAGCGGAACTGTCGCAACAGCAAATGATATTGCCTTCCCAAATAGACGGGGATGGTTTTCACTTGGACCTGAAAAGCAGTTTTACGGAATATTGAGAACCAACGAACGATCATCACTTATCCGGCCCTATTGGAGAAGTTTGATATCAAATAAGATATCAGGAATAGCGTCATATTTTTATGATGCAAAGATTTTTATTTCCGTACCAACGTCAACTTCCGGGAATGACAAGACCATTATTTATGATACAGAGCGGGGAAATTGGGCAGTCGATTGGAATGTTGGAGCAAAACAATTCTTTGAATATACCGATACCAATGGCAATTCCCACTTCTTATTTATTCCAACCTCAGGAACACGGATTATCGAATTGAATGAAAATACGTTGGGTGATCTTGGAACAAAGTTTAATCAATCATATATTTCACCACTCATTCCTGTATCAAAGATAAAGACTGATCTATTAGACCTACAA
>Ga0209373_10001370_pt1 | contig 29080 bp, 27 predicted proteins | sample Higcelweek5metaG_FD_187173 | JGI IMG/M metagenome (GOLD analysis project Ga0209373, IMG submission 187173) | Freshwater pond sediment microbial communities from the University of Edinburgh, under environmental carbon perturbations - High... | ecosystem: Environmental > Aquatic > Freshwater >... | reverse complement strand
ATCAATTTGGCGATCTGGAACAAAGGTTGAAGCAGTTTAATGCTGACCATCCGGGGAAAGACTGAGAAACTGAAAGACTGAGAAACTGAGAGACTGAAAAACTGAGAGACTGAAAAACTGAAAGACAGAAACTGAATGAAGCGTCAATTTTGGAATTTGGGATTTGGACCGATGGCTATCGAGATTGGGATTTGGAAACTTTCCTGCATCGAGTTTCGAGCATCGAACATCCAGTATCCAGAATCCAGTATCCAGAAACGAGCATCTAAAAACAAGAAATAATAAATAATAAATAAAGTAAAAATGGCGAAAGCAAGAGGAGCAGTAGTAGTCGACAATGAACAATGCAAAGGATGTAACCTTTGTGTGGTCGCTTGTCCGCAAAATGTTTTAAGCCTCCACCGTGAGGTAAACAGCAAAGGTTACCATTACTCATACATGTCAAATCCTGAAGCATGTAATGGTTGTACTAATTGTGGCATGGTATGCCCCGACAGTTGTTTAACCGTTTACAGAGTCATTTCCTGATTCGTCGGGCAATAAAAATTCAGAAATTTAAAAACAACCATAAAATGGGAGAATTACGTTTAATGAAAGGAAACGAAGTGATAGCCGAAGCTGCAATCCGATGCGGTTGCGACGGGTTTTTCGGTTACCCAATCACTCCTCAATCCGAAATAATGGAAACATTAATGGTCCGCCGTCCATGGGATGAAACCGGCATGGTCGTTTTACAGGCCGAAAGCGAAGGTGCCTCAATTAATATGCTTTATGGTGCAGCATCTTCAGGAAAAAAAGTAATGACATCTTCATCCAGTCCGGGCATTAGCCTTATGGCCGAAGGAATTTCATACCTGGCAGGCGCTGAACTTCCTGCGTTAATTGTGAATGTGCAACGCGGAGGTCCGGGGCTGGGAACCATACAACCATCACAGTCTGACTATTTTCAGGCAACAAAAGGCGGTGGTCATGGCGACTATCATCTCATTGTTCTTGCACCTGCATCTGTTCAGGAGATGAACGATTTTGTTGATTTAGCATTTCAACTTGCTTTTAAATATCAAAATCCGGCGATGATCCTTGCCGATGGTGTGATTGGTCAAATGATGGAAAAAGTTGAGTTGAGCGATTTTAAACCCCGCTGGACTGAAAAAGAGATCGAAGAATTGAACGGTAGCTGGGCTGCTACAGGCAAAAAACCGTTCCGCGAGCGTTATATCAAAACTTCGCTTGAAATGGTAGCCGAACGACAGGAAAAATTCAATTTAAAATTGCAGGCCAAATACCAGAAAATGCGTGAAGAAGATGTCCGGTATGAGATGATCAATTGTGACGATGCTGAATATATTATCGTTGCTTTTGGTGTTTCGGCACGTATCAGTCAAAAAGCTGTCGATATTCTTCGCGAAAAAGGAATCAAAGTTGGGCTGCTAAGGCCAATTACATTGTTCCCATTTCCAACAAAAATAATTAGCGAACTTGCCCAAAAAGTTAAAGGATTCCTTTCTGTTGAAATGAATTCAGGTCAAATGGTTGAAGACATTCGTTTAGCTGTTAACGGAAAAACGAAGGTTGAATATTTCGGACGCATGGGCGGAATTATTACAAACCCCGGAGAAGTTGCTGAAGTTGTTCAATCAAAATTAATTGGAGGATAAATTATGGCAGATTTGCAATTACAAGATATTATTAAACCTGAAAATAAGGTTTACGGAAAGTCAAAAATACTGACAGACAATGCCATGCATTATTGCTATGGTTGCAGTCATGGGGTTGTTCACAAACTTATTGCTGAAGTCATTGAAGAAATGGGCATTCAGGAAGATACAATCGGTATTTCACCCGTAGGTTGTTCTGTTTTCATGTACGATTACCTACAAATTGATTGGTTGCAGGCAGCTCACGGGCGCGCACCTGCACTTGCCACAGGTTACAAGCGAACCAATCCAACGAAATATGTGTTTACATACCAGGGCGATGGCGACCTTGCTGCTATCGGTACCGGCGAAACTTTTCACGCGGTTAACCGTGGCGAAAACATTGTGATGATTTTCATCAACAACGCCATATATGGAATGACAGGCGGACAGATGGCCCCTACAACACTGGTTGGTCAGGTTACGTCAACAAGTCCCTATGGAAGGGATATTGATTTAAACGGCTATCCACTTCGAATTACTGAATTACTTGCACAGTTGCCAGGTGCTGCTTATGTGACCCGTCAAAGTGTACACACACCTGCAAACGTCCGCAAATGCAAAAAAGCAATTCGGAAGGCATTTGAAAACTCTGCGAAAAACATTGGGACTTCGTTTGTTGAAGTGGTTTCAACATGTAATTCAGGTTGGAAAATCGATCCGGTTGAATCAAACAAATGGATGGAAGAGAATATGTTCCCATTTTATCCGCTGGGCGATTTGAAAGACAGCCAACGTGAAGACATTGATAAATTTGTAGTCCAAAAACTTAAAAAATAAGCGTCATGACAGAAGAAATCATCATAGCAGGTTTTGGCGGACAGGGAGTTCTGTCAATGGGAAAGATTTTAGCCTATTCTGGGATTATGCAAGATCAGGAAGTTTCGTGGTTTCCGTCGTATGGGCCAGAAATGCGTGGGGGAACAGCTAACGTAACAGTTATTCTCAGCGATGAACGTATCTCTTCACCGGTATTGAACCAGTACGATACAGCCATCATCCTCAACCAGCAATCGCTCGATAAGTTTGAAAGCAAGGTTAAGCCTGGAGGAATACTTTTATTCGATCCGAACGGGATCATTAAAGAACCTACCCGTACCGATATTAAAGTTTACCGTATTGACGCAACCAGAATTGCTTCCGAGCAAGGTCAGCCCATGATTTTCAACATGATTGTATTGGGTGCTTTCCTGAAGGTAAAACCAATTGTAAAAATGGACAATGTGAAAAAGGGTCTTGAAAAATCGTTGCCTGAAAGACACCATAAAACGATCCCTATGAATTTGGCGGCCATAGAAATGGGAGAAAAGGCACTAATAGAAATCAGATAATCTTTGAAAATATTCAATACTAAAAGGGAGCGCTAACATGGTAACGCTCCCTTTTATATTACTCAGATTTTTAACTGCAAAAAATATCGATTGAAAAAACAATTACTCAATGACTATTCTTCGAGTAAAGCTTCCATTATCGACTTCAACAACAACCAAATAGAATCCATTTCGCAAAGCATTCACATCGATCTTAACATTGCTATTTTCTGAGACCTCTCTATGAATTATACTTCCTGAAAGAGTTACCAGCTTTATCGTTGAACCTTTTTCCAAACCAGTAATCGTAATAAAACTAGCTGCCGGGTTCGGGTAGATATTTAAAGCAGATTCCATAGGGTTGTTTATCCCATTCACACTCTCAAAATTGGCAATCAGTGTTCTGTCGCCCAAAACGATGAATGAAAAGTAGGATTCAGCAGTTACTTCCGTTCCGTTTTCGGTCCAATTAACAAATCGATATCCCCAATTCGACATGGCGCTAACTGAAACTGTTTCACCATAACCAAAACTTTTTGTGGCAAAATTTGTATACCCCCATGCAGAGTTGTTTGAGGAAATTGTCACCGAATATTTCTTTAGACTGAAATTGGCGGTTAAATGAATCTCTTCTGAAACTATAAAAGAATATTTTTCAAAAGTTGAAACCTCAACTCCATTTACAGTCCAATTCACAAACTCATAACCTATTGCAGGGGTAGCAGTCATTGCAACAGAATCTCCTGCGGCATATATCCCTGAAGAAATGCTTGTTGTTCCCCCTGCTAACGGTAAACCAGAAGCAGTAACCGAATAATTCTCAATTACATTATTCAGTTTCACCGTGAGAGTAATATCCGTTGACAATGTACCATCGCTTGCAGAAACAACAAGTGAATATGAATCTTTTGTTTCATAATTAAGTTTTGAACGATCCGCAACAACCAGTACGCTGTTGCTAATTCCAAAAGCGCTGCTTTCATTGCCCTGATTAATAGAGAAGGTAATCGGGGCGTTTTCGGGATCCTGAGCAGTTAGGTTCAAAACAGCGAACCCATTTACTGCTGTTTCATCGATGGTTTTACCCGTAACCTGACCAATGAATTGAGGCGACTCATTCACATTATTCACCGTTATTGTAAATGCTTTTGCAGCAGTTCCGCCATTTCCATCGTTTACCCCAATCAGAATATTCAATGTTTTTGTCAATTCAAAATCAACTTTTGTATTAATTGTCAGCTGATTTCCCGATATACTGAATTTGTTGTTGTCTTTATTGGTTGTACCATCACCGGTAACCAGCGAAAAAGTAAGTATGTCGCCCGCATCGGGGTCTATGGCAGAAAAAGTGCCCACCAAACCTTCAGAATTCTCATCGACCGATGACTTACTTAGAGCAATTTCCGTTGGATTATGGTTAACTTTCTTTACCACTACAACAACAGCCTGCGAATTCAACGTCATATCTGTTACTGCGGAATTGGTCACTTGAAACTGGTAAAAGCCGGCATTCGTCATTGTCACGGAAGGGATTGTATAGATTGGACTGTTTCCGGAATATACTTCCACCGCTTTCAAAAGCCACTTATACTGATTGTTGCTTCCTCCTAAATGATAAACCGAGAGAGCAGATGCATCAAGGGTCAAGGGATCTCCTTCATTAAGGAAGACAGTATCTAGAATTAACGGAAAATACTTACGAGTATTGAAATTCTTTACCGTCGATTCGTTTATCTTATCAATAACAGGTTCAATATCAGTAAAAGTGAAGTAATTATTCTGGATGTTGAACAGGAAAATTGGTGTTGCGAACATCTTTTCAGGAATTGCCCCGGAAAGTTTATTGTCATTAATCTGAAAATATTGGAGATCAAAATCCCCATAATGTTCAGGAATTGAACCGGTAAAATTATTGTACGTAAATGTCAAGCGGTAAATATCGACGGAATTGGTGAATTGAGGCAGGGGACCTTCGAGATTATTATAATCACAATGGAATTCATTAAGATTCAAACTATCGAGAGAAGGAGGAAGTTCTCCTTCAATGTTATTGCTGCTAATATTAATATTCCACAGCAATGGTGTTTTGTCAAAAATGTCGGGTATTGGGCCTGTTATTCCACATGAACTAAGATCTAATGTTCCCAGATCAGGCCAGCTTGTGATGAAATCTGAAGGAAAAGGGATATTTAAATCACTTCCCTTCATGGCAAAAACAGTTATCGAGGTTAGTTCTTTCAACGCTTGGGGCAATGGGCTTGTCATGTGGTTTAAATTAAGAGCCAGGCCTCTCAGGTATTTCAAACCACTAATTTCTTCCGGAAGCGATCCGGTTAAATTGTTATCATAAAAGGTTATGTCAATTACATGACCCTCCGAGATAAAAGAAATACCTTTCCATGCGGTTGTTACATCGTTTTTTGTTGCGGTGGTGTTAATGTTTTCCCAACCCGTTCGATCTGTCCAATTGTCGCCACCGGTTGCATTATAAAGGGCTTTTAATGCCTGAAACTCTTGTTCTGAAACCTGTGCCTTGAGCGAGAAAGCCAATACGATAAGGCTGATAATAAAATATACCCTCTTCATGATGATTCGTTTTAAGAATAGATTACAAAAAAACAGAAGGAAAAAAATGAACTTTTTCCTTCTGTAAATTAACAAAATATTTTTGTCGAATGATTAATCGCTTTCTAAATGCTTTCCAACGTATTCAAATTAGATGAGATAGTTATCATTCCAAATTTTCTTATTTTGAACATGCCAACCCGGCATCGAATGCCCGTAAATTAATATCAATAATTTTTTGCCCTTTATCAGCAAAGATCGCTTCAATTGCCTTCTTCAACGTTTTGACCGGAATATCGAGGAATGGAGCTGAAACCCCCAGCATAACCATGTTCGATGCTTTTACCGATCCGGCCTCACGGGCAATTTTCTCGGCCTCAACCGCTATTTTTCTTGGAAGCTGGTCAATTTGGCCAAATAATACTTCTTCAACAGGGTAATTAGGGATATTTTTAAAACAATCTTTGCTGGTCACTACCCATCCTTTTTCAGAAAGATAGGGAATATAACGCAGGCTTTCCATGGGTTCAACCGAAATGATCAGATCGGCGCACGAAAGCGCGATGAGGTCGGAATAGATTTCACGATCTGAAATCCGGAGGTTCGATTGCACAGCCCCGCCACGCTGGCTCATACCGTGCACTTCGGCTTGCTTAACTTTGTATCCCAATGAAAGTGCTGCATAGTCGATCACTGAAGCAATGGATAAAATCCCCTGGCCGCCAACTCCGGCCAATATAATGTCTTTCTTCATTTTATTCGTGTTTACAGTTTCTGATCAACAGATCATCTTTTTTCTCTACTTTCTTGCGCCGCAATTGGGTCTGAATGCATTCACGGCACGATAAGATTACCGATACACCTTCGTAAGCAAACTCTTCGCGAAGTATAGCAACATTTTTTTCAAAATTCTTCGCGAGTGGTTCTATGGTGCGAATATGATTTTCTTCAACACCAATACCAATGCATATTTCAGCCAGTTTGCCTGTACCCGCCGAGTTTTGTCCCCCGGTCATTGCGGTGGTTGAATTGTCGGAAATAATGAGGGTCACTGAAGATTTATCATTCACCGCGTCAAGTAATCCGGTAATGCCCGAATGGGTAAATGTTGAGTCGCCAATTACAGCAACCGCGGGCCTGAACCCGGCATCGGCAGCGCCTTTGGCCATCGTTATCGAAGCGCCCATATCAACACAGGCATTTACCGCATTATACGGAGGAAGCGCACCCAATGTATAGCATCCAATGTCAGCAAAAACCTGACTGTTCTCCACGTCAGCAAGCGCAGCATTCAACGCCTCGTACAAATCGTGGTGACTACAACCCTGGCAAAGCGAAGGCGGGCGGTTGGCGACCACATCATCAATACCTTTTACCGAAGCGCTCTTTTTTCCAAGCGCCGCAGCAACATTATCGGGTGTGAGTTCTCCTTCGCGAACAACCACCCCATTTAACCGACCATCAATCGGCACCGATTTTTCATTTTTCAAAAACCCTCTGAGCAACTCCTCGTAAATAGGGTAGCCCTCTTCGAGTATCAGTACTTTCGATGAATTCTTGAAAAGTTCCTCAACCTTGTTCCGGGGAAGCGGGTATTGCGATATTTTCAGAATATTGTAAGCCGATCTGGTAGCTGAGATGTTTTCCATTAAATAATTGAACCCAATACCAAATGCCAGCACTCCAGTTCCACCCACATTGTTGATTTCCAATTTATTTAAAGAGGAGCTTTCACTCTCATCTTCCAATGGACCTTGAAGTTCAATAAGCTTGTGATATTTTTTGCGTGCATAAGCCGGTAGCAACATGAATTGCATGGGGTCGGACGACAATGAAATTTTATTTTGAGGCAACGCTTTTTTCCGTTCAATACCCGAACGCGAATGTGAAAGGCGGGTTGTTACCCTTAGCATAACCGGCAATTGGTATTTTTCAGATAATTCAAAGCCGTAGCGAACAGAGTCGTAAGCTTCTTGCTGGTTCGAGGGTTCGATAACCGGGATCAAGGCAAATTTTCCAAAAAATCTCGAATCTTGTTCGTTTTGAGAGGAATGCATCGAAGGATCGTCGGCAACCACCAATATTAACCCACCATTTACACCAGTAACAGCAGAGTTAATGAAGGCATCGGCAGCAACATTCAAACCAACATGTTTCATGCAAACCATGCTCCTTTTTCCTGTAAACGACATCCCCAGAGCCGCTTCATAAGCGGTTTTTTCATTCGTCGACCAATTTGAACGGATCTTATTTTCTTCAGCCTCCTTCGAATTTTGTACGTAAGTGGTTATTTCAGTCGATGGGGTACCAGGATAAGCATAAATTCCACTAATCCCCGCGTCGATGGCACCCTGAGCAATGGCTTCGGCACCCAAAAGCAACAAGTTTTCCATTCTTAACTTTTTAAATTAAAAAAAATGATGGGTTGGCAAATAAAGCAAATACCCGTCAAATCTGCAATGAAGATGCTAAAATAAAGCGCTATATTATTTTATCTTTTCCCTGCGATTTCAAGCACTTTTCGTTTATCTACACCATATTACACATAGAAGATCCAACTTAATGTTCATTAATAAAATTGTATAGGTCATACTCTTTTTATTTTTTGCGACCCATCTCTCTTTATATTTCTCTTTTTTTACTACCTCAAATATTCCGTTCGTCAATAAAAAGCATTATTTCGTGTAAGTTTTTCATCATTTAGTCAATTATCAAACAAATTTCTCTACATTAGTAGATCTTAATTGGAAAGAGAGAATTTCTATGATATTAATACTGGAATCATTAGCGGTAATAGATACCATTTGTTTAGTTGGCTTAAATGCTACTAGTTCATTATTCTTGTCAGTATTCATTGTCACATTCTTAATTGGGATAATCTATTTTCTGCATCGGAAATATGATCTAAACAATTCAGGCAAATTGAGAAAGGAAGTATCTGTTCTGAACTCTAAAATTTCAGAACTTAATTTTGAAGTCAATTCGCGCACAAAAACCCTTGAACAAGCATTACAGAAAGCTGAGGAGGCAAACCATCTTAAAAGTCTCTTCCTGGCAAACATGAGCCACGAAATCAGAACTCCACTGAATGGGATCATGGGTTTTTCAGAATTAATTGTTGACCCGGAGATTGGAGCAGATCTTAAACAAGAATTCTCCGTTCACATAACTCAAAACAGTGAACAGCTTCTCAAGCTAATCGATCAGATTTTTCACCTTTCTGTTATCGAAACCGGAAAAGTCAGGATCACACGCGAAGAATTCAGAATTAAATTGCTTTTGCTATCGCTTGAGCAAAAATTTCAAAAGAAAATTAACGATTCGAGAAAGAACATTAAGCTGTATCTTAACACTGATCTGAAAGAAGATAAAATTATTACAGATTACGATAAACTTGATCTGATAATAGAGAATCTTTTTGACAATGCACTTAAATTCACCGATAAAGGGACAATATCCATTGAATATTTCAGGGAAAAGGATGAGTTTCTTTTTAAAATTTCTGATACCGGATGTGGAATTAGTGAAGATGAATTTGAAATAATTTTTGACCCATTTACTCAGGGAAGCGAAACCTTGCGAAAAATAAAAGGTGGAAGTGGATTGGGCTTATCGAATGTAAAAAATTACGTAATCCTTTTAGGAGGCAAAGTATGGTGTGAAAAAAACCATCCAACCGGATTGACTTTCTATTTTACCCTACCCTCAACATCAGTGAATGGCAAGGCTTTTAAAAACGATCTTCATACCATAAGAAATTAAAATACAAACCATTCAAGCAATGGTATAACTGCATGGTTTTAATATATTTCACAGGTTCTCTGTATTGACTTTGACAAGAATTATCCGCGAGAACAATTAAAACAATCTTCAATTCCATCGGAAAAAATCAGCAACGAAATTTTACGCTCTAGTTTATACAGCACAAATGAAAAGAAAATTTAATTTTTTTCGCTTCCGATTGTAACTTATTCCCGAATATTTCGACTTATTGATTAATTGAAAAAAAGGAATTTATTTTTTCCTTCAGATACTAATCAACCAAAAATGACAGTTACCGATAAAAAACCACATTTCATCTATTGTAAATAATAAAAATAGAATGAAAGGTAGAATTTTGAATCGAAGTTGAAAATGATATTTTTTAAATAGCCATGATAACAATTAAGAATCTACACAAATCGTACTACACCGGAACAAACAGCCTGCACGTTTTAAAAGGAATTTCAATGGACATCGACCAGGGCGAGTTTGTTTCCATCATGGGATCTTCGGGTTCCGGAAAATCAACACTTCTGAACATCCTTGGAATCCTTGACAATTACGACAAGGGTACTTATGAGCTTGGCGGAAAGCTGATCCAAAACATGAGCGAAAAAAATGCGGCTAAATACCGCAATGAAACACTGGGGTTCATTTTTCAGTCGTTTAATCTGATCTCGTTTAAAAATGCAATGGAGAATGTTGCTTTGCCGCTCTACTATCAAGGTGTTCCTCGGAAAAAGAGAAATAAAATGGCCCTTGATTACCTCGAACGCCTGGGGTTGCTCGAATGGGCCGACCACATGCCCAACGAATTGTCGGGAGGACAGAAACAGCGTGTAGCCATAGCCCGTGCCCTTATTTCAAATCCCAAAGTTATTCTCGCCGACGAACCTACCGGAGCGCTCGACACACAGACATCTTATGAGGTTATGGAAATTCTGAAGGAGATCAATCATCAGGGAATTACCATCATTATTGTGACCCATGAGCACGATATTGCTGCCATGACCGATAAAATCATCAAATTACGCGATGGCGTTATCGGCGATATGATCATTAACGGAGAATTGGCTTCGTTTAAAGAAAGCTATTCAAAAAACGTTACAACACTTTAGGCTATGTTCGATCTCGATAAATGGCAGGAAATACTGAATACGATCAAGAAAAATAAGCTTCGTACTCTGTTGACAGGCTTCTCAATAGCTTGGGGAATTTTCATGCTGATGGTTCTGCTTGGAGCCGGGAATGGGTTAAGCAATGGTGTTGGTTCAAACTTTGAAGGCAATGCCAAAAATGCCATGTGGATTTGGAGCCGCGAAACCAGTATGCCCTTTCAAGGCTATAAAACCGGAAGAAGGATACAACTTACGATGGACGACTTCAATGCCGTCAAAAAAATGGATCACATCGATAAAATTTCAGCACGTTATTGGATTGGCGACCGCATTTATGCCTTTGGAAATGAATATGGAACCTATCAAACCCAATCGTGCCATCCTGATTACATTGACATTGAAAAATTTGTCATTACGCATGGCAGGTTCCTGAACGATATTGACATGGAACACGAACGGAAAGTCATGGTTATTGGTGAGGATATTCGGAAAGCCCTTTTTAAAAATGTCGATCCGATCGGTGAGTTTATAAAAGTTGGAAGTGTTCCCTTCAAGATTGTTGGCGTATACAATGAAAAAGATGCCCGCGAAGGAACCCGTCAGGGATTGATACCAATCACTACAGCACAACGGCTGTTCAATGCAGGTGATAGAATCCACAATATCGCGCTTTCAACTACCGACGTTTCTAAAAAAGAAAGTGAAAAAATTGAAAAGGATATTCGCGAGGATATAGCCAAGAGACACAAGTTTAATCCTGAAGACCAGCGTGCGTTGGGTTCCTACAATTCGCTGAAGGACTATATTCAAACCATGAATATATTCAGTGCCATTAAAATGTTTGTCTGGTTAATCGGGATTGGGACATTGATTGCCGGGATTGTAGGTGTAAGTAACATCATGCTCATTGTAGTAAAAGAACGTACAAAAGAAATAGGCATACGAAAAGCTCTTGGCGCTACCCCCGGATCGATTATCGGGTTGGTTCTAATGGAATCGATTTTAATTACAGCTGTGGCTGGCTATATCGGGATGTTTCTTGGGATCAGCATTATGGAGGGGATAAACTTCATGATGGAACAACAAGCTCAGGCTCAAGTTGGGGCGGGTGGTGACCGGGGTGAATTCCGCATGTTTATGAACCCAACGGTTGATCTTAGAATTGCCGTAAGTGCAATGATCCTTTTAGTAACCGCAGGGGCGCTGGCTGGTTATATACCAGCTAAAAGAGCTTCGTCAATCAGGCCTATTGAAGCTTTGCACGACGAATAAATACCCATTGATTACTACAAATAAAACTACACGATGTATTTAAGATATATAAAATTTTCCGATAATTTAAGGAATTTGGGAGGCAGAAACCATGTTTGACATTGACCGTTGGAACGAAATAATCAGTGCATTAAAAAAGAATAAACTCCGCAGTTTTCTGACTGCATTCGGGGTCTTCTGGGGGATTTTCATGCTCATCATCATGGCTGGCGCCGGCAAGGGACTCGAAAGGGGGATTACCAGCGGGGTTGGCCAGGTAGCAACGAACTCTTTCTTCATGTGGACCGAACCTACAAGCGAACCCTATAAAGGTTTTATCCGTGGACGTTACTGGGACTATGATAATGATGATGTTGCCTACATTCGTAAGAGTATTGCTGAAGCCGATGTAGTTTCTCCCAGGCTATTTGGATGGAGAGGTGGAAACAACACGGTTCGCGGAGACAAAACAGCTAATTTCAATATCAAGGGTGATTATCCAGAGTGGACTAAAATTGACCCTGTAGATATAGTGAAAGGCCGTTGGCTCAACGATGTTGACATCCTTCAAAAACGAAAAGTTTGTGTCGTTGGTGAAAAAGTTATTGAAGAAATGTTTAAAAAAGAAGAAGAACCAATTGGTGATTACATACGGGTAAATGGTGTTTACTATCAGGTCGTTGGGGTTATTAAACCAGTTTCGAATATTAATATAAACGGACGTACCGAAGAAAGTGTATTTCTTCCCTTCTCAACCATGCAGGTTGCCTACAATTACGGCAATTCTGTACACATCATGGGTATAACCGCGAAAAAGGGTTATAGCGCCAGTTTTGTTGAAGATAAGGTAATTGCAGCTATGAAAGAGAGACATTCAGTAGCCCCGTCCGATGTTCAAGCGGTAGGACATGTCAATCTTGAAAAACAGTTTAAGCAATTCAGCTCCCTCTTTACGGGAATACAGATTTTAACCTGGGTTGTTGGTATTGGCACTTTATTGGCCGGTGTAATTGGTGTAAGCAATATCATGCTTGTTATTGTCAGGGAACGGACACAGGAAATTGGTGTTATGCGGGCCATTGGCGCGACACCCCGCAAAATTATTTCACAGATCATTATGGAAAGTGTATTCATCACGACTGTGGCTGGATATCTTGGTTTGTTCGTTGGAATTGTCATACTCGAAGGGCTTAACAAAGTTCTGGAAATGGCTGCGGCCAGCGGTTCAAAAGATATATTTATCAAAGAACCTGGGGTCAACCTATCTGTAGCTATTGCATGTTTAACCATTCTGATTATTTCGGGAGCAATTGCAGGCTATATTCCAGCACGCCGTGCTATACAAATCAAGCCAATTGACGCATTGAGGGCGGAATTATAAATTGAAAATGAATAAATTACAATATAAATTGAAATAATAAATCATTAATCAAAATAGGTCATGAAAAAGTTTTTAAAAATTTTTGGGATCGTTCTTTTAGTTGTCTTGTTCCTGGGCACATTCTATTTCCTTTATTCAAAAAATAAAAAGAAACCAGACGTATTCAAAACTGAAATACCAAAGATCGATACGATTGTAAAAAAGACAGTTGCAACAGGTTCTGTTGTTCCACGAAAAGAGATTGAAATCAAACCACAGGTTTCGGGTATCGTCGAAGAAGTGTACCTCGAAGCAGGACAAATGATTAAAACCGGCGATGTGATTGCCAAAGTGAAAATCATTCCCGACATGGTTAACCTGAACAATGCGGAATCGCGCGTTAACCGGGCAAAACTGAATTTCGACGATGCCAAGATCGATTACGATCGCCAGCTCGAACTATATAACAAGAAAGTCATCCCATACGAAGAGTACCAGAAAGCACAACTTTCTTTCAATACAGCCCGTGAAGAGCTATCCTCCGCGGAGGATAACCTGGAACTGATTCAGAAAGGGGTCACTAAGAAATCACAAACATCTACTAATACACTGATCCGTTCAACCATTAATGGGATGATTTTGGATGTACCCATTAAAGAAGGAAACTCGGTTATCCAGTCGAACACCTTCAATGCAGGTACGACCATTGCCGTGGTTGCCGATATGAAAGATATGATTTTTGAAGGGAAAGTTGATGAAACCGAAGTGGGTAAAATCCATGAAGGCATGGACATTATCCTTACCATTGGAGCCATTGAATCGGCAAGTTTTGATGCTGTTCTAACTTACCTTTCGCCCAAGGGTGTTGAAGAAAACGGAGCCATTCAGTTCCCGATCAAGGCCGATGTAAAATTGAAAGAGGGTCAATTCATACGTGCTGGATACAGCGCTAATGCAAGTATTGTATTAGAAAAACGTGAAAATGTGATGGTCATTCCCGAAGGTTTGCTAAAATTCGAAAAAGACTCAGCTTTTGTTGAAGTTCAAAAAGATTCGCAAGTCTTTGAAAAACGTTTTATCAAAGTTGGTTTATCCGATGGTATCAATATTGAAGTGTTGGAAGGATTGAAGATGGAAGATAAGATTAAAGCCGAAAAAATAGACCCGAAAGAGGAGAAGAAAAAAGCTGCTGAAGAAGCTGCCAAGAAAAAATAAACCCTGATTTTAAAATTTACAGTTATGAAAAAATTACTATTGATACTTTTTGCAGGGTTGCTGTTTGTTCAGGGGCAGGCCCAGGAAAAATGGTCGCTCCAGAAGTGCATCGACTATGCGTTGACCAACAATATTGTGATCAAGCAATACGGGATAAGCACCGACTATGAGAAAAATGAACTGAACCAGGCAAAAAACAATCGTTTGCCCGATTTGAGTGCAGGTGTATCGCAGGAATATAGCTTTGGCCGCTCGCAACAATCTGATGGAACCTACAAAGCTATGAATACAGCTCAGACTGGGTTCAATGTTGGGACTTCTGTTGTGATTTTCAGTGGAAACAGGTTGAAAAACAATATAACAAATCAAGATTTCGTACTGAAGAAAAGCTTTGAAGATTTGCAAAAAGCAAAAGACGATGTTACGTTAAATATTGCTTCGGGTTACCTCGAAATTTTGTTCGCAAAGGAACTTATCAAGGTGTCGGAAGCCCAGGTTGAACAGACTAAAAAGCAGATTGAACGTACTTCACAACTGGTTGATGCCGGGAAATTAGCCCCGGGCGCTTTATTGGAAATACAGGCACAATTGGCACGGGAAGAACTCGATGTGGTGAACCGTCAGAATTCATTGCAAATCGCACTGTTAAACCTTGCTCAACTGTTGGAACTTGAATCGTATTCAAATTTTGATATTGAAACGCCCGATTTACCAGAGATGCAGTCGCAAAATTCCATCATTGACGTATCAGGAATATATGGGAAAGCCGTTGAGAACCGTCCTGAAATTAAGAGTGCCGATTATCAGCTAAAAAGTGCAGAAACCCAATTAAAGATTGCAAAGAGCGCCCTCTATCCAACTCTTTCTGCTAGTGCTGGATTTGGTGATGGTTATTATAACGTGATAAATATTCAGGAAGATAGTTTTGGAAAACAACTTCAAAATAACAACAATGAATATGTAGGGCTAAGGTTAAGTATCCCCATTTTCAGCAAATTTCAGAACAAAACGAATATTGACAATTCAAAGCTCCAGATTTTAAACCGCTCGCTAGAATTGGAAAGCGCTAAAAAAGAGCTACGTAAACAAATAGAGCAAGCTTATACCAATGCCGTTGCCGCATTGAAGAGGTACAATGCCAATCAGGTCGCAGTTAAATCCATGCAGGAATCGTTCCGTTACATTGACGAAAAATACAATGTGGGCAGGGTGAATTCGGTTGAATACAACGATGCAAAGTCTAAACTGGCCATTGCTCAGTCAGACCTGATCCAAGCTAAATACGATTTTATTTTCCGTTCAAAAATTCTCGATTTTTATAATGGGATACCCATACAACTTTAAGGACACATTTTTTATTTAAAGTAAATGCAAGAGGCGCTCAGAGATGGGCGCTTTTTTTGTTTTTTCTTTAGCAAAATATTTTTAGCGGATATTTATACCGCCTCCGTCCTTGCTTTTTTCAAACGATATAAACTAACAAATGAATAAAAACACTACTATTCCTTCACTTTTTGGGTCAGTGCATCACGAATCATCTTCCGCAAATCAAGTTGTTTGTTTTCGACCACCTTTCTCGACGTCGGACGGTAAAATTCAGCATATTTGCATTTTGCCAAACTGTACGTCATATTATCCATCGTACCTTTGACATCAATACCCAGTTTAACAGGCAACGGGCAATCAACTACCGAGATATGGTAATCGAAGCTAAGGTCGAAATTGTGCCGGCCTCCAACCACAGCCTTGTATTTGTCCATTACAATCAGGAATGGGTAAATATCAATTTCATCGCGGAAGATGGTGAATTCAGCCGATAAAGAATCAACCCTGTTCACAGTCTTTTTATTAAACATCAGTTTCTTCGCAATCTCGCTGAAGGTTTCGCCGTCCATCAACACCAAATCCTGCCCTTTAATAGATGAGGCGCCCCGTAATGTCGATTTCTTAATATTGTACATCGAATCAAGATAGGTCTCAATGGCCAGATGAAATTCACCCTTGCCCCTGAACGAACGCAACATTGGCATTAGGGAGTCTACATCAGGGATCATCTGCAATAGTTCCTCAATCTCAACATTAAACATGTGATAATCGAGACCAAGGAACAGGTGATTTTTACGCGGTGTGCGGTACATCGACGTGAGTTGTATCTGGGTAGCCGGTGTTGTAAGTTTCATATCTTCGAGCAGCAAAATACCATCATAAACCCGTACATTTCCGCTAAGATTGGTGGCTGTATCGATTCCAAAAGTTGCCCGACTGATGTTGGCATTAAGTGAGATATCCATTCCCTTCGGGACCATGTAGGGGCCTGTAGCTGCGTTATCTGTTTTTATAGTATCTTCATTTTCTTCATCATACCCAATTCCATTGGTCATGGTCATTAATTGCAAAACGTCGGTGGTATTCGATTTGAAGTTAAAATTTCCACGAAGAATTGAATCGCCCCGATAATAGGAAAGAATGTTTTCCAGATTACCTGTCAATTGAAAATCAGACTTGTCAATTTTCAGTTTTCCCTCCTTAATATTCAATGCCTCGGGAGCAAAATCCATTTTTATAGAAGGGATTTCAATTGAGTACGAAAACCCATCCATCGTAATGTTTCCCTGCTCCATGTCCAAAAATCCTTTCACCAGCCATTGCAGGAATATATCTTTTTGTTCGCTGTGATTCACAACGTCGGTTGTGAAATGAAGTTTATTTATCGAAACCGCATTTTTACCCATGTGAGCATCCATGCGACGTGTGTTGCATGTCAATCGGATTTGCGGCTGATCGGGTTGATCGGGCCGAGGAGACACAATAACTCTCCCAATGGGTCTATTCACCGACATGCTCATTGTATCCATTCCGGCAGATAATGAATCCATGTTGAAAGAACAGATCAAATCAGGTATGCGGGTCGTATCCCTTATATCGGAAGTTTCCAAGTCGATACGCGCTTTCTGAAGAATAGCGACGTAACTGTTCAACTTCTCTGCCTTCAGGTTTTCCGATGCAATACTGACAGATACAAACCGGGTATTATTCGATGATGCTTTAGGATTAGGAAGCGCGAATTGCAATTTCGAACGGTCGGTTTTAAGCATGATACTGTCGTAGACTACATCAAAATCAGAAAAAGTGACGGTCCCAGAGAGCTTCATTTTTTCAAATTGCATCTTTTCGACCTGAACCATCGAGAAGGCTGATTTCACCTGTCCCTGGGCATTCCCTTTGAGTTCCACTTTCATATCGGACGGAATCATCGAGTTGAATTCATCAAGTGTAAGGTCGGCATCGGTTGTCAAATCGCAATATATATCCGAAAACAACTGATTCACAACTCCTTTCGTACTAAAAGACGATTTAGGTGTTTTGGCTTCAAACCGATCGATGCGAACAAAAGTTTTAGTATCTGTCATATCAGTACTAATTGTAATATCGCCACTCACATCATGAAGCAGAAGAGGAAACCCTTCGTATTTCACAGTTCCTTTTTCCATCACTAGCCGATTATCAAATACCGGCATGGTTGAATCGCTGTAAATACCAGAAATTTTCCCGTCAATTGCGAGCAGACCTCCAGCTTCAATGCCTTCGAAATAGGACTTATAAGATGGAGGCACCATTTTTAACAATTGTTCTATGGGCGAAGCATCAACATTATACTTCAAGCCAAATACCAGATTTTCTGATGAAGCTTCTTCTGCCAAAGAACCATTCAGATGAAAAGGCAGATCGTTGAGTGTACCCGATGCGTCTTTGATATTCACCATTATGTTCGAATATGAGATATCAGAAAGCATTTCGAGGTGGGTTGTAACATTGTTCAGGTATTTCTCGCCATCATACTCTAACGAAACGATGCTGTGATCTACCTTGATGTTGCTGGTGAGGATATCCGACGTCAATGTTCCGTTCATTTCGGCTGATAGATCGCAGATATTGGCAATTAGCTTCATTGAAAGATCGTTGTAAGAAAAATCGACGTTTTCAAAGTTTATATTTTCCAACCCGGCTTCAAAAGGTTTGCTCTCGGGTTGAGGTTCTGCGGTGGCAAGGGTATCAATTTGAAAGATATTGTAGTTTGAATTGCCCAGGCTATCGTAATAGATGTTGATAGACCCTTTGCTGAGGATCAGTTCGCTGATCTTGATTTCATCTCGCTTCCACCATGCAACCACGTCGACGATACCCACCAGTTGATCCATGTTTATTAGTGTATCATTGGGTGCGCCGGCAACCGGGTTAATCAACACAAAGTGGTCGATCTTTAACCCAAAACTTGGAAATGTACTGAAGAAAGTCAATTCCACTTTCCCTATTTCTGAACGACAAGCAAGGTACTTTCCTGCCTGTTTCTGAACAAAAGGTGTCAACTTTTGAGGGGTGAAAACAAACCACAACGCGATGCTAATGGTTACAATTACAACTATCAGCAGCGTAGCAATGGTGATGAATAATACTTTCAATGCTTTCTTCATGGAGAGTTAATTCTTATTCTGTTACTTTATCGAATGAAAAGTTTTTTCCAAAATCATCCTCATAGACCAACGTTGAATCTGTGAGTTCAGTAACAGTATAAACCTTGGGCACCGAGCCTCCCATCTCCAAAACATGAATGTGTGTGAGTTCAGACTCAACAAGTGTCCAAGTGAAGTTCTGCGCCTCAGCCTCGGTCACATCGTCGGCTGTATCCCATGTAGCACCAGATCCATCGGCCAAATACTTATAAAACAAGGTATTCGATTGCCATTTACCATAAAGCAATGTTTCATCGAACGATTGTTCTACCAACGGATCGCAGGATACCAATAACACAGTTGCCACAACACACAAACCCAAAAATGATAGTATTTTCATAAAAGTTATTTAAAAAATTATCAAACAAAAAGTAAACCAAAGATAAAGATTGGAGAAGAATAAGGCAATGTAAACAGTAAAGAATAATTAATTTGGTCGACATTGCAAACCAAACCAGTAGATTAACACAGTTAAAAAAAGATTAGACGATAATGTAGTATCTCAAATTGTTACTATTCAGTGCCTAGAGAATTAGCCCAGCGCTACATCAAGTACCATCATTACAGCAAAACCAACCATAGCCCCTACAGTGGAAAGATCAGACTCATTGCCGGTTTGCGATTCAGGGATCAGCTCTTCAACTACCACAAAAATCATAGCACCAGCTGCAAATGAAAGGGCATAGGGCAAAAGCGGTGTAATCATCAGCACCAGATAAGCGCCGATAACACCTGCAATTGGCTCAACAATGCCGGATAATTGTCCGTATGTAAATGCCTTTAGCCGGGAAAAGCCTTCGCGCCGCAACGGAACAGAAACGGCAGCCCCTTCAGGGAAATTCTGCAACCCAATTCCTATGGCAAGCGCCATTGCACCGCTAAGTACTCCTATATCTGGATTATGTGCCAGGGCTCCAAATGCAACCCCAACAGCCAAACCTTCAGGTATATTATGGAGTGTAATGGCTAAAACAAGCAGTACGCTACGCTGCCACGATGTCTTTATCCCTTCAGCCTTGTCGCGTGCCAATCCCAAGTGAAGGTGAGGCAAGGTTTTGTCAACCACAAGCAGGAATGCTCCTCCCGACAAGAAACCAACAACAGCTGGTATCCAGGCAATACCTCCCCGTTCTTCTGTCATGGCAATAGCAGGGCTAAGTAATGACCAAAAACTTGCAGCAATCATCACCCCGGCGGCAAAGCCCAACATCAGGTTCAATATTCTTTTGTTGATTGATTTGAAAAAGAAAACCATTGACGATCCTAAAGCAGTAACCCCCCATGTAAAAAGAGTAGCAAGAAAAGCCAATAGCACAGGATTGTATGATAATAATTTTTCCATATCGTTGTGGTTATGCGCTATAAATATTTTTCGGAAAATTGATTCTCTTCTTTCTTATTTATCATGCCACTAATTTAGAATGAATAAAAACAACATACAATTGCTTCGAGTAGATTCAGTTAAAAATTATGAAAAGCTTGACATTACCCTTTTGTAAATAACTTGAAACCTAACTACCAAAATGAATTTATGTATCATCCGATATAGAAATCCTTTAACAAAAGAAAAGAAATCATTACCTAAGATAAAAAAAACGACCATTCTCATCCGCGTTTGAGCATTCTTATTTTACTTAGCATTATGAATCAAACTATTGAAACTACCAGCAAACAACAGCAAGCTGTTGATTTATTTCGTAATGAGTACAACTGTTCACAGTCGGTATTAACAGTTTTTTCCGAAGAATTGGGAATAAAAAAAGATTTGGCTTTGAAACTGGCCAGCCCTTTTGGCTCTGGTATTGCTTACATGCAAGAAACGTGTGGGGCCGTAAGTGGAGCGCTCATGGCCATAGGGTTAAAGTATGGCAAGGGCGAAAATGGCACCAATGAAGACAAAGCCCGTGCTTACGACATGTCGAAGCATTTTATGACTGAGTTCAAAAAAACACACCAAACAGTATGTTGCCGCGAACTGCTCGATGGATTGAACATGAGTACTCCCGAAGGCATGGCCCGCATTATGGAACTCGATTACTTCCGTATCCGTTGTGCCCACTATGTGAAGGATGCTGTGCAAATTGCGGAGAAAATTATTTCCAGAGATATTCAACCAGAAAAATGAATGAACTGAATTACAACAAACAACTTCTAATTTGCGGGGTAATATTTACACTTCACAACATTGAAGAGTCGGTTGGATATGCCCATTTCACCTTTCCAGACAACATAAACCTGCCATTTTCACCGCCAACTGCTCAACCGATGGTTTGGTCTATCGTGTCAATAACCGTTATCGCGTGGCTGATTTTCCTGTTCACTGTATGGAGCAAAAAGGAGAACCTCAAGCAAGATGTATTTGCAGTTACTATCACTGTTTTTTTAATCAATGCACTGTTCCCACATATCGTCTCGGCTATTGTACTACAGCGTTATACACCAGCAGTTGTCACATCTGTTTTACTCTACCTTCCATATACCTTTGTCATGTTGCCTAAGCTTTATCGCAGTTATCAGCCACGTTCAGCCTATTTTAAACTTGCGGTAACCTGGGTGCTAATAGTGGCGCTAATGACGGTAGGTCTGCAATTGGTAATGAAGTTTATTTTTGAATGACAATGGAATCAATTATTTCGGTATGCGGTGATGTTTGTTCGGAATGTCCGCGATACATAGCTACAAAAAACAACAGTATCACCGAACTTGAAAATGTTGCCCGGTTATGGCACAAATTGGGGTTTCGGGATCGTGTGATTGGCATTGAAGAGATCAAATGTACCGGCTGTAACAAAAAACCCAATTGCGGATATGGTCTCACAACCTGTGAACACCTTATGGGGAAAGATAATTGCGGCGAATGTGAGTTTTTTCCTTGTCCGAAGTTTGATGTAATTTTTAAAAAATCGGACATTGGTGATGAAATTTGTAAAATGCAGTGTAACATCAATGAATATTTAGTATTGAAAAGAGCTTTCTTTAATAAAAAGGAGATTCTGACAAAAATTCATCGTTTAAAATTCAATCTCAAAGACAAAAATGAAGACAATTGACCTTGAAACATGGAACCGTAGAGAGCATTTTGCTTTCTTCTACCGGATGGATTATCCTCAATATAACATTTGTGCCAACATTGACATTACCCTTTTCCTTGCCTCCATAAAAGAAAATGGTTGGCCCTTTTATTACGCGATGACGTATGCCGCATCTGAAGCGGCAAACCAGTGCGAAAATTTCAGGTATAGGATACGAAAAGGGCAAGTTATTATTCACGACCGGGTACATCCCTCGTTTACCGATATAGCTGGAGAAGAAGATGGGCTCTTCAAATTTGTAACGGTCGAAATGGAGAATACACTGCCGGCCTTTGTAGAAAAAGCTCGCCATCAATCGGTCAACCAACAAACTTATTTTGATTTTGCACCATTGGAAGGGCGCGACGATTTTCTTTACATTACCTGCATACCCTGGGTTTCGTTTACGAGCATGTCGCACACTATCGGTCTGAATAGAGATGATTCGGTACCACGGCTTTCGTGGGGAAAGTACTTCAAAGAAGGCGATAAAGTATTGTTGCCTTTTTCGGTTCAGGTACACCATGCCCTGGCTGATGGAAGCCACGTGGGACAGTATTTCGAAAGGCTCCAGGAACTCCTCAACAAAATAGATCTCAATAAATGACAAGAAAAGCATTTGCAATTTCTTTAATTCTTCTTGCTTTAGCTTTTTTTGCCAAAGCTCAACAACCGGCTGATTCAACGGCGAGGTTACCAATAAATAGAAAAATCCTTGCTACGGCTATTCTTACTGAAAGTGCGGTGTATTTGGGAGGAATGTCCTACTTGCAGTTTGTTTGGTACAAGGATAAAGAACGGGTACCGTTTGAATTTTACAACGACAGTAAAGGGTATCTTCAAATAGACAAATGCGGTCATGCATTTGCTGCATACGGCGAAAGTTATATTGCATACAACTGGTTACGAAAGGCCGGAGTAAGCAAGAACAAGGCGCTTCTTTACGGAGGAACGATGGGCTTTATCATGCAGGCACCCATCGAAATTTTTGATGGAATGTATGAAGGATGGGGTTTCTCGTGGAGCGACATCATTGCGAACACAGCAGGCAGCGCATTACTGATTGGACAGGAACTGTTGTTTGATGAACAGATTGCGAGGTTTAAAATCAGTTATTCCGGTTCTGAAATAGCCAAAAACGCTTACGGATATTTGGGAGATAATGCGTTTGAAGGTTTTTTTTACGATTATAATGGTCATAGTTTCTGGCTTTCGATGAATGCCAATAAACTTTTTTTGAAAGATGTTTTACCTCCCTGGATAAACATTGCAGTGGGTTACAGTTCCAATGGCATGTTGGGTGAATTCAAAAATAAGACCTATTATCATGGACACAAACTCCCATCGTACGATCGCACCCGCCAATTTTTAGTTTCACTCGATGTTGATTGGGAAAAAATCCCAACCCATTCAAGGTTTTTAAAAGCTGTATTTTCAGGATTGAATTTTATAAAGATACCTTTCCCAACGTTGGAAATAAACTCAAAAGGGAAAATTACACCCTATTCAATCTATTTCTAGGAATTACTCAAACATCCCCCTCATTTTTTCGAAGAAATCTTTTTTGTTAGGTCCGTTTTGCGGAGAACCCTGAAAGTTGGGCGATTGTCCCAATTTCTCAAATAGCTTTTTCTCTTCAGAAGTTAGCCGCGTTGGTATCCAAGCATGTACTTTCACCAAAATATCACCTTTGCCGTATCCATTGACATCGGGAAGGCCCTTCCCTCTTAACCGCAATATTTTTTCGGGCTGGGTTCCGGCATCTATCTTCACTTTTACTTTCCCGTCAACCGTTGGGATTTCAACCGTTATCCCCAGTACTAAATCAGGAATATTTAGGAACAGATTATAAATCAAATCGTGTTCATCGCGAATCAATTCGGGATGCTCTTCTTCCTCAATTAAAATTATCAGGTCGCCATTTACGCCTCCCCTTCGGGCAGCATTTCCCTTTCCACTCATCGAAAGCTGCATCCCTTCGGCAACACCGGCAGGTATATTCAGTGTAATAACCTCTTCGCCCTGAACAATTCCTTCACCATAACACGATGTACATTTGTTGGTAATCATTCTTCCCTCGCCTCCACATGAAGGACAAACCGAGGTTGTTTGCATCTGACCGAGAAAAGTATTTGAAACACGGGTAACCTGGCCACTTCCATGGCAGGTTGAACACGTTGAATATGATCCGTCCTTTGCTCCGGTACCGTGACAGCTTTCACAATTCACATATTTCTTAACCTTAATTTTCTTTTCAGCGCCTTTTGCAATCTCCAGCAGGTTAAGTTTAACCTTTACACGCAAATTCTGACCTCGGTTAACATGTTGCGAGCGTCCGCGATTACCTCCACCGAAACCGCCAAAACCGCCAAAATGACCACCGAATATGTCACCAAACATCGAGAAGATGTCGTCCATATTCATGTTTTGACCACTGAATCCCTGACTTCCGCCTCCCATTCCGGCATGACCAAACTGATCGTATCGTTGTTTTTTGTCGGGATTGCTCAATACATCATAAGCTTCAGCAGCTTCCTTAAATTTCTCCTCCGATTCTTTATCGTCCGGATTTTTATCGGGGTGAAATTGTATGGCTTTTTTTCGATATGCTTTTTTTATCTCATCAGCTGAAGCGTCTTTTGAAACTCCCAACACTTCGTAATAATCGCGTTTGCTCATTTTAAAATATTTCTTTATTCTCCTATAACCACCTTGGCAAAACGAATCACCTTATCACTCAACATGTATCCCTTCTGAACCACATCAACAACTTTCCCCTTCATCTCTTCGGATGGTGAAGGAATTTTTGTTATAGCTTCATGTAAATCGGTATCAAAATCTTTATCTCTGGCTTCGATTTCCTTAATTCCGTTCATTTTTATAAAATCAGAAAACCTCTTGTATATCAAGTCAATTCCTTCTTTTACAGAAGCAACGTCCGTCGAAGTTTCCATGGCTTTCATCGCGCGTTCAAAATCGTCGATCACAGGAAGGATATTAATTAAAATATTTTCGCCGGCCGATTTAGTCAACTCCATTTTTTCCTTGAGGGTACGTTTCCGATAATTGTCAAATTCTGCCTGAAGTCTCAAGTATTGGTCATTTTTTTGTGCAAGAGAATTTTCCAATCCCTCGATAATTTCAGCAGTTTTGTCTGTTTTAAGTTTTTTCGATCTTTTATTGAAAACCCCTTCTTTTTGTGAAGGGTTTTCTTTATGCGCGGGTTCTTCCTGAGCATTAGTTTCTTCAACAACAGTTTCTTTTCCTACTTGTTCTTCATCCATATCTATACTGTTTTTTGTCGTCTACCTATTTATTCAATTCGAGGCACAAAATTACAAATATTCTGCCAAAAGCCGTTGTCAGTCATATTGACATCAACCATGGACATAACGTGACAAAAAAAGCCACTTTCAAGTGACTTTCTCTATCTGATATTGAAAATTACGTCAGTTATGCTTGATTGCTTATTGCAGGTTCTCTTACGCTATTTTTTCATTTGGTTCAGTGCATCTTCCAACATGGGGCCTCTCAGATTTTTTGCAATGATTGTACCGTTCCCATCAATCAGAAAATTTGAAGGAATACTGTTAACCCTGTAAACACCGGCATATTTTGCATACCAGCCTTTTAAATCGCTCACATGCGATGGCCACTCAAGTTTATCGTTGGCAATTGCAGCAACCCATGCTTCTTTGTTTTGGTCGAGTGAAACGCTGTAAATGGCAAAACCCTTTCCATTTTTAAACTCAGTGTCCTTGTATTTTTGATAAGCAGCAACGACCGAAGGATTTTCTCTTCTACAAGGCCCGCACCAGGATGCCCAAAAATCGAGTAGCACCAACTTCCCTTGCAGGTCAGATAGTTTAAAAACTTCTCCGTTGACACCTTTTTCGGCAATATCAGGCGCTTTATTCCCAATGTTAATTCCTATAACTGGTTCTTGGGTTTGCCCATTGACCTGTGTCAGGTTGAAAAGGGAAACAATCCCTGTCAGCAAAATGAATACTAAAACTCTTCTCATTATTTCTAATTTTTTATGGCCTTTTATACAACACCTTTTGGCTGTTGTTGGTTTATGTCGGCTGTTGAATATTTATATTTAATCACTAAAGAATCTTTCAGAATCAGAAAAAACACAATAAAACCAAAAACTTGTAACCCTATAAAGAACCCAACCGACTTAACCTTCGACTGGCTGATATTAAAAAGCAACAAGGGAAAAAGAATTTGCAAAAAATATACAATCGAAAAATTGATTCCAAACATTTTCAACGCCGTTTTCGCATTAATTCGTTTGTCGAAGAAAAGAGACAAATGCCATGCCAATAATAAAACAATGGGCAGGCAAAATTCAAGGGAGATGTTTGTTTTCCGATCGGGATAGTGACAATAGATGATGGTCTTTTCCTGTTCTTTATATTGGATGATTTCAGCTTTTTCAATTGAGGAAACCCTTGACGTTACTTTATCAATTCCAAAGGTTACCATTTTACCATAAAATTGATCACCTCCATTGGACCATAACAAGTAAAACAGGATGCTTGCTACAACAAATACACTATTTCTAACTACGTTCTTCACAATGATTGTTCTGATAGTTTGTTCATTTTTTTATTCGCTAATTCCCAAAGCCCCCAAATGATAATGACAAGCAGGATGTTCCATACATAATCGTGCATCAGGTTAAAAATACCGGGAAACATGCGGCCTACAACACCAAGCATAACTATTCGAAATGAGTTGATTATAGCTAATAAGCCAAACAAAACAGAACCAATAATTAGTTTCTGCTTTAGATTCCACTTTGAAAAAGCAACAAGAGCAATCATGGCAATATAGGCATGGTATGCCGAACACTCAAGCTCAACGATCATAGGATAATTGTTGATTTGAATCGATTTATAGTTTACAACCAACGTTGAAACCATGCTTGATCCATCGCCAAGGATTCTGGCAGGAAGGAACATCGCTTTAGCTAATCCATACGAAAGGTACGTAGTGAAATCAACAAAAAGCATCGAGAACCACCGGTGGTTTGTATAGTCCCAGGCTACAAAAACCACCAGAATGATCCAAAGTCCAAATGATTTCATTAAAGGGAGCAGTTCTTTAAAAAGCTCCTTCCGTTTTTGATTGTTGATTTCCCTTGGGGATATCTTTTTCTTTGAAGTTTTGCTCATGTTAAAATAAAATGGGTAAGATGATTATTCAACCCGTTGAATATTTGCACCAATGTTATTGAGCCTCGATCCGATGTCTTCATAACCACGGTCAATTTGTTCAATATTATGAATTTTACTGACTCCATCAGCAGAAAGAGCTGCGATCAGTAGGGCAACACCGGCTCTGATATCGGGAGAAACCATTGTTGTAGGTCTTAATATAGTCTTGTGGTCAAGGCCGATAACTGTAGCCCTGTGCGGGTCACATAGAATAATCTGTGCACCCATGTCGATCAGTTTGTCCACAAAGAACAAGCGGCTTTCAAACATTTTCTGATGAATAAGTACGCTACCCTTGGCTTGTGTCGCTACGACCAAAAATACGCTCAACAAGTCAGGGGTTAATCCCGGCCAGGGGGCATCGGCAATGTTCATGATGGAACCATCGATAAAACTCTCGATTTCGTAATGGCTCTGTGCTGGAACGTATATATCATCATTACGATATTCAAGGCTAATTCCCAACCTTTTAAATGAAGTAGGAATAAGTCCCAGTTTATCTATCCTTGCATTTTTAATGGTTATTTCAGAATTGGTCATTGCTGCTAACCCAATAAAGCTGCCAATCTCAATCATGTCGGGCAAAATTGTGTGTGTACATCCCGAAAGCGAATCTACACCATTGATGAAGAGCAAATTTGATCCAATTCCTGAAATGTTAGCTCCCATCGAAACAAGCATGTCGCAAAGTTGCTGAATATAGGGTTCGCAAGCAGCATTGTAAATGGTAGTTAGTCCTTTGGCCATGACGGCAGCCATGATAATATTCGCCGTTCCGGTAACCGAAGCCTCGTCGAGGAGCATATAAGTTCCCTTCAGTTGTTTGGCAGAAATCTCATAACATTTCTCACGGGCATTAAAAATGAATTCAGCCCCAAGTTTTTGAAATCCGATGAAGTGCGTATCCAATCGACGACGCCCGATTTTATCACCACCAGGTTGAGGAATAAATCCTTTACCAAACCTTGCCAACATGGGTCCGAGGATCATTATAGAACCCCGCAAACTGGCAGCAAGTTTATAATAACGTTCCGATTTAAGGAACTCGGGGTTGATGTTTTTTGCGTTGAAGATATATTCCCCTTTACAAACCCGAATAACATCGACACCAACTTCCTTTAAAATATCAATCAGCTTTAGAACATCCCTGATTTCGGGAATATTTTTAATTGTAATATTTTCTTCGGTCAAAAGAGTAGCACATATTACCTGAAGAGCTTCGTTTTTAGCTCCCTGGGGATTTAGATCCCCTCTCATCGAATGGCCTCCTTCTACTATAAATGTTGCCATAAAAGGGAAGTTGGTTTGTTAATCAGTTTTTTAATTTTTCCGTGGGTCTTTTTTGTAGCCCTGACCTTTTTTACCAGGAATAAATTGTTTCTTCTTATTGTTTTTTGAGAACATTAAATCTTTTGTCTCAGTAAGTTGGAAATCTTCCGGAACATCAATCTTTCCTTTAGATAATTCATTAAAATCAGCCATGACCTTATCATTCTCAACGGTTTCTTTATTCCAGGTGAGGTAACATTTCTTCATGTGGTCTGCAATCATCTGAATCAGTGAATCTTTTTCGGGTCCTTCTTCATATTCAGCAGCCCGTTTGATCATCATCTCTACGATCCGTCCATAATGTCTATAAGCGATCCGTCCATTGTTGTAAGGAATCTTATGAGGCTTACCCCCAAGAACAGCTGGTGTAGGCGGCTCATACGGATAATCAATATCAAGTTCAAAATCGGTCATAATGGCCAGGTGATCCCACAACTTGTGTTTAAAATCGGGGATGTCGCGCAAATAGGGGTACAAATTCCCCATGACATCAATAATGCTTTGAGCGGCGGCATTTCGTGTGGCACGGTCTTCTATGTTCATGGTATAGTCTACCATGTTTTGAATATTTCTGCCGTATTCGGCTAGTTTCAATTTTTTAAGACTGGTATTGTATTCCATCAAATATAAATTGGTAAAAAAAAATAAATCGATTAAAAATTTGGC
>Ga0209373_10001368_pt1 | contig 29114 bp, 31 predicted proteins | sample Higcelweek5metaG_FD_187173 | JGI IMG/M metagenome (GOLD analysis project Ga0209373, IMG submission 187173) | Freshwater pond sediment microbial communities from the University of Edinburgh, under environmental carbon perturbations - High... | ecosystem: Environmental > Aquatic > Freshwater >... | reverse complement strand
GCCTGCATCCGGGCGGGAATTTCCTCAGACAGGATTTCGAGCAGAAATTCGGCCATGATCACGCCTCCCCCCCCTGACGGGCCAGCCAGCCTTCACAACAGGCTTTGGCCAGAGCCCGGACCCGGCCGATATAGGCCTGACGCTCGGCGACCGAAATCACTCCACGGGCATCAAGCAGATTGAAACGATGGCTGGCCTTGATGCACTGGTCATAGGCCGGCAACGGCAAACCGGCGGCAAGCAAAGCGGTACATTCCGCCTCGGCATCCTCGAAATGACGCAATAACATGGTGGTATTGGCCTGTTCGAAATTATGGGCCGAATATTCGCGTTCGGCTTCGAGGAAAATATCGCCGTAGCGCACGCCGTCATCGTTGTAACGCAGATCGTAGACGTTCTCGACGCCCTGAATATACATCGCCAGACGCTCAAGACCGTAGGTCAGCTCCACCGCGACCGGATCGCACTCAATGCCGCCGACCTGCTGGAAATAGGTGAACTGGGTCACTTCCATCCCATCGCACCACACTTCCCAGCCCAAACCCCAGGCGCCCAGAGTCGGACTCTCCCAATCATCCTCAACGAACCGGATATCATGGGCGGCAGGATCAATCCCGAGCGCGCGCAAACTGTCGAGATAGAGTCCCTGCGGATCGGCCGGACTCGGCTTCAACAGCACCTGGAACTGATAATAATGCTGGAGACGGTTCGGATTCTCGCCATAGCGCCCGTCCTTGGGCCGACGCGACGGCTGAACGTAAGCACAGGACCAGGGTTTCGGCCCCAAGGCCCGCAAAGTGGTGGCGGGATGGAAGGTGCCGGCACCAACCTCCATGTCATAAGGCTGGAGAATCACGCAACCCCGCTCAGCCCAGAAGGCTTGCAAGGTCAGGATAAGGCTCTGGAAACTGGGCGTCGCCATCGGAACCGCCATCACTGAAAAGGGGAAACGGCAACCCTAACGGTGGGTCCCGAGCCGGTCAAGACAGCGTATTTTCAGGCTTCCCCCCTTTTTTAAGAAGAAAGGGGGTCCGGGGCTTTGCCCCGGCCGGGTGCGGGCGGGAGCCCGCCAATTCACACAGAAGCTTTCCTTTACCCTGACCGGGCTCTCAACCGATAATACCCCGCACTGGAAACGAGGCCGAAACCGGCGGCCCGATGTTCCAGACGGAACGCTCCCCTCCTCTCTTCTCTTTCCGGTTGGCCATTCCCATCTTGCCGGGCAAGGAGGGATGGCGACGCGCCGCGATCCAGCCAGAGATGAGGGCGGAATGCTGATCCATATCGTCGATGATACCGTCTCTAATCTGATGCTGTTTGAGCAAATCGTGCGGCGAGTCGCGAATGAGATTGAGGTGGTCTGCTTCTCCGATCCCCGTCAGGCGCTGGAGGCCGGCGCGCGCACTCTGCCGGATCTCATCCTGGTCGATTACATGATGCCGGGCCTCAACGGCCATGACTATGTCCGGCGCATCCGCGCTTTGCCGGATTCCCGCGACGTGCCGATCGTGATGATTACCGCCTCAACCGAACGCTCCGTGCGCCAAACCGCGCTCGAACTGGGGGTAACCGACTTCCTGGCCAAGCCGGTCGATCCCAGCGAAATGCAAGTCCGAGTCACCAATCTCCTCGCCCTGCGCCGGAGCCATCTCCGCCTCTGTGACCAGAATCGCTGGCTGGCGGAGGAAGTCCGCCGCGCAACCTCTGCCGTGGTGGCACGCGAGGAAGAATTGGTGCTCCGTCTGGCCAAAGCGGCGGAATTCCGCGATCCGGAAACCGGCCTGCACATCCTGCGCATGGCCCATTATTCCCGCCTGATCGCAGTCGGCCTCGGTCTGAGCGACGATGAATGCGAACTGATTTTCAAAGCCGCCCCCATGCACGACGTCGGCAAGCTCGGCACGCCAGATGGGATTCTGCTAAAGCCGGGCCGACTGACCGAGAGTGAAATGGCGGTGATGCGGCGCCATCCGCTGATCGGTCACGCCATTCTTGACGGCAGTTCGTCCCGACTGGTCCAATTCGGCGCCGAGATCGCCCTGACCCATCATGAACGATACGATGGCGCCGGCTATCCCTCCGGCCTGCGCGGCGAGGACATCCCCCTGCCCGGCCGGATCGTGGCGGTCGCCGATGTCTTCGACGCCCTCAGCAGTGCCCGCCCCTATAAACCGGCTTGGCCCCTGGAGGGGGCGCGGGCCTTCGTCACCGACCAAGCCGGGCGTCATTTTGATCCGCGCTGCGTCGCCGCCTTCCTCGCGGCCTGGGACGAGGTGGTGATGATTCACAGCCGCTTCACCGATCCGGATCATCCGGCGCCGCTGCTCTGAACTGCGCCGGGACATCTGACCAGACAGAGCGAGCCCAGCGATCCGACGCCCCCACCGGATACCAGCTCAGACGGTGGCGGGCCGAATGATCCGGTTACGCCGGGCCGAGAATCACCGCAACATCGCGCGGCTTGGCCCAGTAAGGAGACGAGGTGACGAGGACATCGGCACCGGCCTCGGCATAAGCGGCCGCATTGTCGGCCGTGACTCCACCCGCCGCCGCGATCACGCAGCGATCCCCGATCTGCCGCACCACTTCGGCAACCTGTTCGGGGCTGAATTTTTCGAGCTGGATCACATCCGCCCCTGCCGCTGCCGCTGCCAAAGCGTCGGTCCGACTGGTGACTTCCACCACCACTCTTTGTTCCGGACAAGCGGCTTTGAGACGGGCGATGGGACCGGTAAAAGGGTCATCCGGGAAGAAAGCGCGATGTTCCGCAAAGAGCAGGACGCTATCGGACAGGCCAAGCCGATGGGGGGTGGCGCCCCCAGCCAGCACCGCTTTGACCGCGATGGCGCGGGTGCCGGGCAGGGTCTTGCGCGTACAGGCGACAACGATGCCGGGCCGCACCGCGCGGGCGGCCGCCAGAATCGCGGCGGCAGCACTGGCGATGCCTGAGGCGTTTTCAACCAGGGTTTGCGCCACTTTCCAACTCACCAGCAAAGCCGCCGCGGGGCCGCTGGCTTCGAGGATTTGAGCCCCGGCCGCACAAACCGTCCCGCTTGGGACAACGCTTTCGAGTCTGCCGCCACAGCGTTCGATCAGCCGGGCGGCCTCCTCGGCACAACAGACGACCATCGCGCCCCGAGCGGTGAAGCGCATCCGGCCCGGCTGGCTGGCAAGGCCGGCAGCACGGCTCGTCAGATCGCCATAGGGGGCATCTTCGCCGAGGAAACGGTCAAGTTCGGCGTCAGGCAGAATGAAGGACATGCAGGCTCTCCTGGTTGGGTCGCGGCCCGATTAGAAACCGAACACCCGGTCGAGCGCCATCCCGTACAGGGCGGCGGCCCGGGCCTGGAAATCGGGTGAAATCCGGGCAAAACTTTCCATCATCAGGCCAGCATTGACCTCAATCACCGCCCGGCCGGCAACGGTTTCGACCAGATCGATCGCGGCGACCTCGATCGCGAGAGCGGCGGCGGCAGCTTCGGCGAGAGTCCGTAACGGCAGCATCTCTGGGGCGGAGAGATCGCGTAATTCCGGCCGGGTTCCCCAGGCGAGATTATGTTTCCAGCCCAGCGGGATGGTTTCACCACGCGCTGGAATCCGGTCGAGAGCGCCGAGCCGGCCGAGCAATCCCTCCTGGTCCAGCAGACGCGCGGCCGCAGGATGGCGGGCCAGTTCCTCCCGTAACAACGCAAAGAGCGGAGTCTCGCCGTCGCCGGTCAGGGCCGGACGTTTCTTTTCATAGGCCAGCCGGGCCTGCCCCCCGATCACCACCACCCGCACCTCATGGGTGATCGCCAGGAACGGCGACAGGCACAGCCCACGCCCATTGGCGAACAGGGCACAGGCGGCGGCTTCGAGATCGGCTTCGCTGCGAATCCGCTGCACCCCGATCCCGCCGGTCCCGGTGTTGGGCTTACACACCACATCACCGCCATGGTGCTGGAAATAGGCCAGCATCGGCTGCCAGTTCCCAGCCATCCGAACGTAATCGGCCATCGCCGGAGGATGGAACAGCCGATGTTCGACCCCGGGCAACCCGGCCAAAGTCAGGCATTGATAGGTGGCGGCCTTGTCATTGGCGACCTGTAACGCGCTTGACCGATTGAGGCCGAGATCATAGCCGAAGACGACATGACGCCGGCCCCGACCTTCCAGCACGAACACCCAATCATCGCACAAAGCATGCAAGGTGAGGTCACGTCGGGCACAATAATCGCGCAGGATCGAGACAAGGACGCGAGAGTGATTTTGCATCAATTCTCCGGGCCGGTGACGGGCGGGGAAGAGAGGCGCCTGCCGCCGGGGGGCGGCAGGCGGGGAAGAGAGCCTATTCGCTCTTGTAGTTGGGCGCTTCCTTAGTGATCGAGACGTCGTGGACATGGCTTTCGCGCAGGCCAGACGCCGTAATCCGGCGGAAGGTGCACTGAGTCTGCATTTCGGCGAGGGTAGCATTGCCGGTATAGCCCATCCCGGCGCGCAGGCCGCCGATCAACTGATGGATCACCGTGCCAACCGGTCCCTTATAAGCCACCCGCCCTTCAACCCCTTCCGGGACCAGCTTCAGCTTGTCGCTGACTTCAGCCTGGAAATAGCGGTCGGCCGAGCCACGCGCCATCGCCCCGATTGAGCCCATCCCGCGATAGGATTTGTAGGACCGGCCCTGATAGAGGAACACTTCGCCGGGGCTTTCCTCGGTCCCGGCGAACAGCGACCCGATCATCACGCAATCGGCCCCGGCGGCAATCGCCTTGGCGATATCGCCGGAATATTTGATACCGCCATCGGCGATCACTTTGACCCCATGGCGATGGGCCACCTCGGCCACTTCCATCACCGCCGAGAGCTGGGGCACCCCGACCCCGGCCACCACCCGGGTGGTGCAGATCGTCCCGGGACCGATCCCGACCTTCAGCGCGTCGGCGCCGGCTTCGATCAGGGCCGCCGCCGCTTCGGGGGTGGCGATGTTGCCGCCGATCACCTGGGTCGTCGGCATCGCCTGCTTGATCGCCCGAACCGTATCGATCACTCCCCGGGAATGGCCATGGGCGGTATCGACCACCACTACGTCAGCCCCAGCTTCAACCAGCGCCTGGGCCCGGGCAAAGCCGTCCGGTCCAACGCCGGTGGCGGCGGCAACGCGCAGCCGTCCCTTGCTGTCCTTGGTGGCGTTGGGGTGGGTTTCCGCCTTTTCGATGTCCTTGACCGTGATCAGGCCGATACAGCGGTAATCGGCATCGACCACCAGCAGTTTTTCGATCCGATTCTGGTGCAGCAGCCGCTTGGCTTCTTCCTTGCTGACGCCTTCCCGCACCGTAATCAACTGGTCGCGGGTCATCAGTTCATGCACCGGCTGGGCCGGGTCGGAGGCGAAACGGACGTCGCGGTTGGTCAGAATGCCGACCAGACGACCGGTCCCGCGTTCGACCACCGGGATCCCGGAAATCCGGTGATCCGCCATCAGGCGCAACGCATCGGCCAACGGCTGTTCGGGATGGATGATCAGCGGATCAACCACCATGCCGGATTCGAATTTTTTGACTTTGCGGACTTCGGCGGCCTGAGCCTCGATCGACAGATTCTTGTGAATCACACCGATACCGCCATGCTGGGCCAGCGCGATCGCCAAGCGGCATTCGGTCACGGTGTCCATCGCCGCCGACAAGAGCGGGATGCCGAGTTCGATCGTGCCAGTCAGTGCGGTGCGGGTGTCGGCCTGGGCAGGCAGCACATCAGACGCCGCCGGGACCAGCAGGACATCGTCGAACGTCAGTGCTTCCTTGATGATCATGCCACCTCCGGGGGGAAAAGAGAACGGCCGGCGAGCGATCCTGTGACCGCCCCCGGAGCCGAAAATCGGCGGGGAAACCCGTGTGGCGCGTCATCATACACGATCCCTGCCGCCTCTCAAGCGATCGTTCAGCGGGCTCCCGCCCGCCCCCGGCTGGGGCGAGACCCCAGACCCTCTTTGTTTTTGAAAAGAAAGGGGGTTTGGGGGCGTGCCCCAAGCGGGGACCGGGGCGGCAGCCCCGGCATGAGTCTTTAATCCTGCGGTGAGGGTTGTTTGCCGTTCCGTCGTATCGTATAAGCCTCAATTAAGGATGAGCAGGCTGGATCTTTCCAGCAAATGTGGCGATCCTGGGGGGGCGCTCGTGAGACTGTTCAACGCCGTTCTCGATTGTCCCCATTGTGGGGAAACGTGCGAGCATCGGGTGATGGCTTATGGCGACGGGACCGCGGTAGCTTGGTGCAGCGCCTGTCATAATCCCTCTGAACTTCTGATTACCCAGTTGCGCGCCCGATTGGCCGGTGGGCGGCGACGTCAGGCAGCGGAGTAACCGTGACCCGTTGGGTTTTGCGTGCCGTCACGCTTTCTCTGTTCGCGCTCGCCGGGTGCAGTTCCGCCTCGGTGCCGTGGCGGAATCCGTCCTTGCCGCCGGAGCAATGGAGCCACGATTATTATTCCTGCCGTCGTCAGGCCGAGCGTGAGTCCGGTTGGCGGGATGAAAGCGCCAATAGCCCTTTCCGGGATTATGACCGACAGCAAGCGAAGGCCTTGGCCGATGCCGGCCTCAGGGCCTGCATGATTGGTCTTGGCTATCAGCCGGTGATCAAGAATGGGCCGCCGCCACCGTGACCGACGAGCGGGCGGTTTCAGCCGCAATCACGCCCGAGGATCTGCGCGCCCGGGTGTTGTATCGCGATCCGGCCGTACTGGTTCTCAACAAGCCGGCCGGGATCGCGGTTCATGCCGGCCGGGCCGGGGATGATCATCTCGGCCATTATCTCGACGCTTTGCGGTTCGGCCTGTCTCAGGCGCCTGAACTGGCCCACCGTCTTGACCGCGACACGTCGGGCTGTCTGGTGCTGGGGCGTCATCGTCGGGCTTTGGCGCGGCTAGGGGAGATTTTCGCCCAGGGTCAGGCCGACAAGGTCTATTGGGCCGTGGTGATCGGCAAGCCGCGTCAGGACGAGGGACTGATCGAACTCCGGCTCAAGAAGCGGGCCGCCAAATTTGGCTGGCGGATGGAGGTGGATCCGCTCGGTGGGATGGAAGCGGCCACCCGCTGGCGGTTGCTCGGCAGTGACGGGCGATTATCCTGGCTGGAATGCCGGCCGCTGACCGGGCGGACCCATCAGATCCGCACCCATTGCGCCGCGATCGGTCATCCTTTGGTCGGCGACCGGATTTATGGTCGGGGCACCGGGACCATGGCTGGAGAGCGGCTGGCCCTGCATGCTCGCGCGGTCACGCTGCCGTATCAGAGCGGGCGGCCACCGATTGCGGTTGAGGCGCCAGTTCCGGAGGTTTTGCATCCGTTTCTGCTCGCCTGCGGTTGGGGCGGATAGGCAGGGCTGCCGCCCCGCGCCCCGCTTGGGGGCAAAGCCCCCAAACCCCCTTTTGTTCAGCGAATGAACTGGATCTCGACCCGGCGGTTCCGCTGTTCGGCCACCCCCTCGCCCGTGGGAAAGGCAAGGTCGTTCTGGCCCAGGCCACTTTGCACCGCGATAATCCCGAAATGAGCCAGCGCCGTGGCAACGGCCTGCGCCCGTTGGGCTGACAGACGCTGGTTGTAGCTACTTTTTCCAACCGTATCGGTATGGCCGATCACCCGGACCTCGCGCGGTTTCAGATCAGCGTGAGCCGCAGCCACTTCGGTCAACAGTTTGCGGGACTTGGGAGTCAGTCCGGCCTCGTTGAGGTCAAAATAGACTTCAAAGATCCGGGGAGCGGTCGATTCGATGACCACCGGTGGCAGGCTCTCCGGGACAACCGCGACCGGTTCGAGTTTGGCGACCGCCCGGACGAAGGTGGAGCGGCATTTGGCCAGACTTTCGCCCTGATCATATTCCGCCTCTTCCTCGACCCAGCAATCGAAGTTGGTCTGGGCTTCAGCGGCAATCTCGGGCAGAGCATCCGCCGCCCCCGCCGCGAGGACCTGGAGCAGGTGGGCATGGGCATCCGCCATTTCGCGGCGCCGCTCGACCGGGAGATCCCATTGGGCCGGATCTTCCGGGGCAACCGCTTCGCCGCCGGCAGCGCGGAGGGCCTTGCGGGCAAAGACGGCGGCATGGACCCAATCATATTCTTCCAGGGCTTCGTCGCGGGCCTGAATCCGGTATCCGGAAAACAAAGCGCGGGTGAAGGCCGGGCCGGTGACGGCGGGCGGGGGATCGCTGATCACGGTTTGCACGTCATCAACTTCCCAGGGCATAGCGCAGGCTGTGGCCAAGGCGGTAGTGCCAATGGCACAAGCGATGCGGAGCCTTTTCATCTCACCAGTCTCCTCATTGACGTCAGGACTGCTCGTCCGGCGCTCCCGGTGCGGCGTGACAGCATATCGCGCCCGCCAACGCGGGTCGAGCCCTCGCATACCGTCTAAGAGTTGCCGGTCTGGCGGGCTGGTTCTCCCGGGCGGGAGACACCAGCCCGCGAGGGGGCCTTATAACCCCCAGCGTTCAGCCTGATCACGGGCCGACAACGCCAGGGACTGGTCAAGGTAGTGCAGCAAGGCGCCGACACTGTCCTCGATCGTGCGTCCATCCGTCGGCAGCACCAGATCCGGCGCCTCCGGCGGCTCGTAAGGAGCGGTCAGGCCGGTGAAGTCGGGGATCGCTCCAGACCGGGCCTTGACATACAGCCCCTTCGGATCACGCCGTTCGCATTCTTCCAACGGGGTCGCAATATGGATCTCGTGGAAGGCCTCCGGATTGATCGCCCGAATCCGGTCGCGGTCGGTCCGATAGGGCGAAATGAACGCCGCCAGGACGATCATCCCCGCCTCGGCCAGCAGGTGAGCGACTTCACCCGCACGGCGGATATTTTCGGTGCGATCAGCCGGCGAAAAGCCGAGATCGGCATTCAGGCCGAGCCGCAGCGTATCGCCATCCAGCACCGTCGCCTGCCAACCCCGCAGGAACAGGCGACGTTCGACTTCAGCCGCAATGGTCGATTTGCCGGCACCGGACAAGCCGGTCAGCCAGACCACCCCGCCGCGATGGCCATTGGCCAGAGCCCGGGCATGGATATCGACCGTAACCACCCCGCTCCCGTCGCCCACCCGGGTCGAGTTGCTTTCGGCAGCGGCAATCACCCCACCCCCGACAATGTCGTGATCTTCGACCAGAACAAAGCGGCCAAGGCGCGGATTGTCGATAAAGGAATCATGAGAAATTGGCGCGCGGCTGCGCAGTTCGATTTCCGCCACCGCATTGCGGGCAACGCTATCGACTTCGTCCTGCTGGCCCAGATCCAGCACATCGATCACCCGGCGGATTGCCGAAATTTCGACCGCATGTTCTGCGGTGGCCAGTTTGAGGCGGTAACGGCTGCCAACCCGCAGCGGCTTGTGCCCCAGCCAGAACAGCCGGGCGGCAAGGCGGTGCGACAGCGAGGGCGGAGTCTCGACCCGACTGGCGATCTGGCCGCGTTCGACGAAGATCTGTTCATCCAGGGTCAGGGCCACCGAGCGCCCGGCCCCGGCTTCGGTTCCGGCCGTGCCGGCGCCCCAATGTTCCAGGCTGGCCACCCGTGCCGTTTTGCCCGAGGGGCTGAACAGCAGGGTATCGCCCACCGCCAGCCGTCCGGATTCGATCCGGCCGGCGATCAGGCGGCGATGGTCGAACTTATAGACGTCCTGAATCGGCAGGCGCAGCGGCCGGTCGGTGGTCGGCGGCGCGGCGATGAAGCTATCCAGTGCAGCCAGCACGGTCGGCCCCTGGTACCAGGGCGTTTCCGCCGCCGGGGTGGCGATATTGGCGCCGCTGCGGGCCGAAACCGGGATCACATGAGTCGGGGTCAGCCCAATCGAGCCGAGATAATCGACGATCTCGGCCCGCACCGCCGCGAAACGCTCGCGGTCGAAACCGGCCAGATCCATCTTGTTGACCACCACCGTGATCTGACGCAGGCCGAGCAGATGCAGCAGATAGCCATGGCGGCGCGATTGCTCGCGGACCCCTTCCACCGCATCAATCACCAGCAGCGCCGCTTCGGCCGAGGCCGCGCCGGTGATCATATTCTTGAGGAATTCCTTATGGCCGGGCGCATCGATGATCACGTAAGGCCGGGCCGGCGTGCGGAAGCGGATCCGCGCCGTATCGATGGTGATGCCTTGGTCGCGTTCCGCCTGCAACGCATCCATCACGAAGGCCCATTCGAACGGCATCCCGCGCCGTTCGCACACTTCGCGCAGGTTTTCGACTTTGCCATCGGGCAGGGCGCCGGTTTCATGCAGCAGCCGGCCGACCAGGGTCGATTTGCCATGATCGACATGGCCGACCACCACGATATTGAATGGGCTGGCATCGTCGGGGGAGGGGAGCGGCGCGGCGCTGGCAGGAACCGGAGCGGCGGGCACGGGGGAGAGCAGATCGGTCTCGGTCATCGTCGGATTCTTCGCCTTCGGGTCTACATGTAGCCGCCAACCCGCAGGCGCTCGAAAGCATCCTCGGAGGCGCGATCCTGAGCCCGGCCCGCGCGTTCGGCGATCCGGGTGGTTTCCAGTTCGGTAATAATCTCGTCAACCGAGCTGGCATTTGAGTCGATCGGACTGGTGCAGGGGGCGCAGCCGAGCGAACGGTAGCGTTTGCCGTTCTGGGAGAAATAGAGCCCGACCAGCGGGATCGATTCGCGGCGGATGTAGCGCCAGACGTCCAGTTCGGTCCAGGCCAGCAGCGGATGAATCCGCAGATGGGTGCCGGGGGGGAAATCAGTCTTGAACTGGTCCCAGAATTCCGGCGGCTGGTCCTTGACGTCCCATTCGGCGGTTTCCGAGCGCGGGCTGAACACCCGTTCCTTGGCCCGGGTGCCTTCCTCGTCGCGGCGGATGCCGGCAATTACCCCGGTCAGTTTCAGATCGGCCACCACCTGCTTCAGACCCTGAGTCTTCAGCGCGGTGCAGCATTCGACCCGGCCCTGTTCCGGTCCCATCCCGGAGTCCAGCGCCGCCTGATTCGCGCCGATCACCAGCGGCAGGTTCCATTCCCGGGCCACCCGATCGCGGAACTCAATCATTTCGGGGATCTTGTGATGGGTATCGACATGGATCACCGGGAACGGGACATGGCCAAGGAACGCTTTGCGCACCAGCCACAGCAACACGTTGGAATCCTTGCCGATTGACCAGAGCAAACCGATCCGGTCGAGGCGATTGAACGCTTCGCGCAGGATATAGACCGACTGGCTTTCCAGGGCGTCGAGATCATTCATGATAGTTGTTCACTTCGCTCGGGCGGAGGGCGCCGCCAAGGTGGGGGAGGAGACGTGAAGGCCGCATTCCGTTTTGGCGGCGCCGGCCCAGCGTCCGGCCCGCGCCGGCTCGCCGGGGGCAACCGGACGGGTACACGGCCAGCAGCCGATCGAACGATAGCCTTCGGCTTCAAGCGGATGGTGGGGCAGGCCGCGCGCGGTGAAGGCGGCGGCGAGATCCTCATCGCTCCAGCCGGCGACCGGACTGAGCCGCAGCACCCCGTCGCGCAAGCTGACGGTCCCGGCCTGTTCGCGGCCGAAGCCATGAGCGCGGCGGCGGCCATCAATCAAAGCGGCGTATCCGGCACTGATCCGGGCCAACGGCAGCACCTTACGCAAGGCACAGCAACGGTCGGGATCGCGTTGCCATAAATCTTCGGCTTCGGCTTTTTCCGCCGCATTCGGGCCGGCGACGATCACCTGAGTCAGGCCAAGATGGGCCGACAGGGTGGCAATATAATCGCGAGTCTCGTCGAACAACTCACCAGTATCCAGCACGATCACCGGCAGGCCGGGATCAACCTGGGCCACCAGATCGAGCAAGCCGGCGGATTCGGTGCCAAACGAGGCGATCACCGCCAACCGGCCGGGCAAGGCAGCATGGGCAGCGGTGATCAGGGCCGTGCCGTCGAGGTCTGACCACGCCTGTTCCCAATGGGTCAGATCAGTTGTGGTCGGTGGGGGAGTCATCGGGTCTGGTCCTCTTCCGGGCGCAACAAATCAATCAGCCAGGCCAGCGAATCACGGTAGGTCTGGGCTTGGCCGGTGACCAGCGCCGAAGTGCGTTCCGCCTGCACCGAATCGAACACTTCCAGCACCGAGCCGGTCGCCGCCGGACTGGCGCGGAAACGGGCAAAGATGGTTTCGGCCGAGTCCTCTTCGCCACCAGCGGTCAGGCCGCGCCCCACCAGCAGCGCGCGCAGGGCCAACGCCGTCGTTTCTTCGCCGGCTTTCAGTGCCTCGGGCCAGCGTCCGGCAGCCAGGAAGCGGTCGAACCGGTCGAGTCCGTCGCGGGCGAGATCGGCGAGATGGGCCACCGGAGCCTGCGGCGCGGCGCATTCCCCGGCGACGCGGGGTGGGCCGGCGAAGGGCTGATCGCAATCCCAGTCAAACCGCCAGTCGGGATGCGGCGCTTCCGCCGTCAAAGGCGCGAGCAGGGCGGCAATCCCGTCGGGACCGAGCCGTTCCGCCCAGGCCCGCACGCTTTCGCCCGGGGCGCGCTCTTCGGCCAGGGCGCGGCGCAGCAGGGTCACGGCACGATCTGCCTGTCGAGCCGGCACCAGCGGTCCGCCCACGGCAAAGGTGCCTTTGGCCACATCGCCCCCGAAATGGAGCCGGTAATAGGGCACCGGCTGGCCATCGATCAGTCGGGTCAGACCGTGCAGCCCGATGTCGGCGATATGATGCAGTCCGCAGGAATTATGGCAGCCGGAGACCGACAGCCGGACCGGCGCCCCATCATCGGCCCGGGCCGCCAGCCGGGCGGCGAGACCAGGGGCGTTGGCGATCCCGATCCGGCAGGTGCTGGTGCCGGGGCAGCTGATCAGCCCGGCCTCCCGTTCGACGCTACCCGGGCCTTTCAGACCGATCGCCGCCAGAGCCGCATCGAGTCCGTCGTGCGTTTCCGGACTCAGGCCGAGCAGGACCAGATCCTGCGACCGGGTCAGACGAATCTCGCTGATCTGTCGTTCCACCGCCACGGCGTGCAATCCGTCGAGCTGATCCGCCGACAGCCGACCAAACGGAACCGGCAAAATCGCCGCGATCTGGCCATCCGTCGCGGTGATCAGCCCGTTGGGGGCCAGCGGCCCCTCGGCGGGGGCGGGCTGGTGCCAGACCAGGGGCGGCCAGGGGCGTTGGTCGAGGCCGCGCAGAGTGGCAAATTCGCTGGCGAAGGCGGCGCGGAAGGTTTCCGCCCCCAGACGGCGGATCGTCGCCTTGAGTCGGGCGCGGGCCCGGTCGGTCCGGTCGGAATGGGCGATATGGACCCGCAACAAGGCTTCCATCGCAGCCGGCAGGTCGGATTCAGGGACGAACGCCGCCAGTTCGATCGCCACCGCCGGCAGGGACCCCAACCCACCCCCGGCCACGAGGCGGAACCCATTCTCGCCGTTCTGTTCGGTGGCGATCAGGCCGAGATCATGGATCAGCGCCGCGCCGCAATCGGTGTCACAGCCGGACACCGCCAGTTTGATCTTGCGCGGCATCGCCTGGACCAACGGCCGGCGCAGCCACAGCCGGGCCAGACGCTGCGCCACCGCGCCGGCATCGACCCGTTGCCGGGGGCAGGCTCCCGCCAGGGGGCAGGCATTGACATTCCGGACAGTGTTGCCGCCAGCCTCACGCGAGGTCAGTCCGGCGGCATTCAGAATCTCCAGCGCCTCCGCCACCCGGTCGAGCGGGATATGGTAGAGCTGGATATCCTGACGGGTGGTGAGATGGGCGATCTCCCCGGCAAAATCCCGCGCCAGTCTGGCCAGCACTGGCAGAGCCGCCACCGGCAGGACTCCTCCCGGCAGTTTAAGCCGCAGCATCTGCCGGTTCGGCTGGCGCTGGCCGTAAACACCATGGCGCAAGCGGAACGAACTCCAGCGGGTTTCGTCCCATTGGCCGGAGCGATAACGGCGCAGCCCGTCGCGGAATTCGACAACATCGTCGATTCGCGCCAGCGGCTCGATCCGGTCAAGCTCGGCAGAGAAGATGTCGGTCATGGCCAGGCCCTTTCTGTCACCCCCGCAAACCGGGGGGGGTCGCTTCAGAAAAAAGCCAATAGCCGGTCTAGCCCGGGTTCGTCAATAAGATTGTGTATTTTACCATTATATCACACCTATTTTTGTGTTTTATGCCGCCCCGGCAAACACTCTGGCCCGGCGCAGAGTCACGCCCACCGCCGCCCCCCGAGTCAAACCCAGCACGCTCTGCTGTTCTCGGCTCAATTCAACCTCCAGAGCAATGTCGCCGGTCAGGCGCAGATCGGCCCGCACCACCGGGCCGAGGATCGCCATCTGTTCGACCACCGCCTGAGGCAGACCGGGCGAGGGCGGCCCCAGGGCAACGTCATGGGGACGGACGAAGGCCACCCCATTTCCGTTCTCGATCGTGTCGGTGCGAAGTTCGGCGGCCAGCAGCACCCCGCCGACTTCGGCAATCCCATCGCGCAGCCGGCACGGTAACGCGTTGACATTACCGAGGAAGCGATAGACGAACGGGCTGGCCGGGGAATCATAGATCGCCGCCGGGCTGCCAATCTGCTCGATCCGCCCCTGATTCATCACCACCACTTCATCGGCGACTTCCAGGGCTTCTTCCTGATCATGGGTGACGAACACCCCGGTCAGGCCGAGTTCGTCATGCAGCCGGCGCAGCCAGCGGCGCAGATCCTTGCGGACCTGGGCATCAAGCGCGCCGAACGGCTCATCGAGCAGCAACAGTCGGGGTTCGACCGCCAGGGCGCGGGCCAGCGCGACCCGCTGGCGCTGCCCGCCCGACAATTGGTTGGGGTAACGTCCGGCCAGTCCGGCCAATTGGACCAGATCGAGCAATTCAGCGACCCGGCGGGCGATTTCGCTCTTGGCCGGGCGGGTCGGTCCCCGCCGCACCGTCAGGCCGAACGCGATGTTCTCGGCGACGGTCATATGACGGAACAGGGCGTAATGCTGAAAGACGAAGCCAACCCCCCGGTCGCGGGCCGGCAGGTTGGTGGCTTCGATCCCATCGAGATGAACACTGCCGCTATCGGGAGCTTCCAGCCCGGCCATGATCCGCAGCAGGGTGGTCTTGCCCGAACCGGAGGGGCCAAGCAACGCCACCAATTTGCCCGGGGCGACCGTCAGCGAGACAGAATCCAGGGCGCGGAAGGCGCCGAAATTCTTGAAAAGGGAACGAACTTCGATCATCGGAGCCTCGGACGGTGAAAAAGATTGCTTCGCTTGGGCTGCCGCCCAAACCGGCCCGGGGCGAGGCCCCGGACCCCCTTTGTTTCCGAACAAAGGGGAGGTTTGGAGGCGCCAGCCTCCAAGCGGGTCCGGGCGGCAGCCCGGTTACAGCCGGCGCAGAGCGGCAATTTCATCCCGCAGGCGCCATTCCAGCGTGGTTTTGGCCACCAGGGTCAGCACCGCGAGCAGGGCCAGCAGAGACGCAACGGCGAAAGCACCAACGAAATCATATTCGTTGTAAAGAATCTCGACATGCAGCGGCATGGTATTGGTCAGGCCCCGGATATGGCCTGACACCACTGAGACCGCGCCAAATTCCCCCATCGCCCGGGCATTGCACAGCAGAACTCCGTGCAATAGGCCCCATTTGACGTTGGGCAGAGTGACCGACCAGAACGTGCGGAGACCGCCCGCGCCCAGCACCAGCGCCGCTTCCTCCTCCTCGCGTCCCTGCTCTTCCATCAGCGGAATCAGTTCGCGGGCGACGAAGGGGAACGTCACGAACATCGTGGCCAGAACGATTCCCGGCACGGCAAACAGGATTCGCACCCCATGGTCGCGCAGAGTCTCGCCGAACCAGCCTTGCAGGCCGAACAGCAGCACGAACACCAAGCCCGAAATCACCGGCGAGACCGAGAACGGCAGATCGATCAGGCTGATCAGCAGGCTCTTGCCGCGAAAGTCGAATTTGGCGATCGCCCAGGAGGCCACCAGCCCGAACAGGACATTGACCGGGACGGAGATCGCCGCCACCAGCAGGGTAAGACGGATCGCGGTCCAGGCATCGGGCTCGGTCAGAGCGGCAAAATAGGCGCCAGCGCCCTTGGCGAAAGCCTGGGTCAACACCGACAGCAACGGCAGGACCAGGAACAGGGCCAGGAAGCCGAGGGCCAGAGCGATCAGCACGGCCGGCCCGAGGGCGGCAGCAGCGGGGCGGCGGGGCATCAGGCGTCACTCCGGGCGAGGCGGTCGCGGTTCCAGCGTTGCAGCCCGTTGATCAGCAACAGCAGCAGGAACGAGGCCACCAGCATGATCGTGGCAATCGCAGTTGCCCCGACATAATCATATTGTTCGAGCCGGACCACGATCAGCAGGGGCACGATTTCGGACAGGCCGGGGAAATTGCCGGCGATGAAGATCACCGAGCCGTATTCGCCAACCGCCCGGGCGAAAGCCAGGGCAAAACCGGTCAGCAAGGCCGGGCCGAGCGTTGGCAACAGGACGCGGTGGAAGGTTTGCAGGCGGTTGGCGCCGAGTGAGGCGGCGGCTTCTTCGACTTCACGGTCGATATCGGCCAGGACCGGCTGCACCGTCCGCACCACGAAGGGCAGGCCGACGAACACCATCGCCACCACCGCCCCGAGTGGGGTGAAGGCGACCTTGAGTCCCAGCGGCTCCAACACCTGACCGATCCAGCCGTTCGGGGCATAAAGCGCGGCCAGAGCGATACCGGCGACCGCCGTCGGCAAAGCAAAGGGCAAATCGACCAAGGCATCGACCAGCCGCCGCCCCGGGAACGAATAGCGCACCAGCACCCAGGCCACCAGCAGGCCGGCGGCGGCATTGATCAATGCCGCAATCAGCGCACCGCCGAAACTGAGCAGAAAGGCGGATTCAACCCGCTGATCGGCCAGGATGGTCCGCCATTGCTCCCAGGAGAGACCGGAAGCCAAGACGAACAGGCTGGCCAGCGGGATCAACACCAGGATCGACAGCCAGCCCAGAGTCAGACCGAGGGTCAGGCCGAAGCCGGGGATCACCCGCCACGGCTGCCCCGCTTTATTTCTTGGCATTGGCGATGATCCGGTCGAACAGGGCGCCATCGGCGAAATGGGCCGCCTGCGCCTTGCTCCATCCCCCAAACACATCATCGATGGTGAACAGCCGCACCGGCGGGAACTCGGCATCGTGGCGGCGGGCCACCTCAGGATCGCGCGGACGGTAATGGTTGCGGGCGATGATCTCCTGGGCTTCCGGAGTGTAGAGGAAGCCAAGATAGGCTTCGGCCAGGGCACGGGTTCCGTGGCGATCAACCACCTTGTCCACCACCGTCACCGGCGGTTCGGCCAGGATCGACAGCGGCGGGGCAACGATTTCAAACTGACCCGGCACTTCCTGAAGGGCAAGAATCGCCTCATTCTCCCAGGCGATCAGCACATCACCAATCCCGCGCTGGGTGAAGGTGGTGGTCGCCCCACGGGCACCGGTATCCAGCACCGGAACATTGTGGAACAGGGTGGTGAGGAAGGTTTCAGCCTTAGCCGGATCGTTGCCGAACTGGTTCAGGGCATAGCCCCAGGCCGCCAGATAATTCCAGCGCGCCCCGCCCGAGGTCTTTGGATTAGGGGTGATCACCTGGACGCCCGGCCGGATCAGATCGTCCCAATCCTTGATCTTCTTCGGGTTGCCCTTGCGCACCAGGAAGACGATGGTCGATGTGTAAGGCGCGCTATTGGCACCGAGCCGCTTCTGCCAGTTGGGAGCGATCTGGCCGCGCTGGGCAATGGCGTCGATATCATAGGCCAGCGCCAGCGTGACGACATCGGCTTCCAGCCCGTCAATCACCGCCCGGGCCTGCTTGCCCGAACCGCCATGCGACTGGTTGATCCGCAGATCTTCGCCGGTTTTTTCTTTCCACTGCCGGATGAAGGCGGCGTTGAGCGCCTGATACAGCTCCCGGGTCGGATCGTACGAGACGTTCAGCAAGGAGCGGGTTTCATTGGCGCGGGCGCCGGGAATCGCCATCGCCAGAGCCATCGCTAGGCCGAGAGCCAGCGCCACCGTCAGCAATAAGGATTTCAGGTCGCCGCTTTCCTCTCGGGTCATCGTCCCCCTCCCTCTCCGTGCCGGGCTTCAGATCACAAACCGTATAGATAGATGTATTTTTGCTGTCAAGCTGAGTTTCACACCATGCCATTGCATAATCTACAAAATTGATAGATTATTATTGACTCCATCCCCCTCCGGCTCTACCCTCGCGCCTTGCCGGAGCTTCGTGCCGGATCCCGACCAGACGGAGACGATCCATGACGATCGCGAGTCTTCCCCGCCTTTCTGCTTCCTTCTCCCGATCCGGGCGGCCGTGGGATCCCTGGCGGAGCGGCGAGCCGACTCTGGCCGAGGTGATGGAAGATCCGATCGTCCATTTGTTGATGCGGCGCGACGGTTTGACCCCGGCGGCGGTCTGGCCGCTGCTGGACAGGATCGGGGCCAGCCTCGCCGGCCCGTCCGACCAACGAAGCGCGGCCTGAGCGGCGAATCCCCTGCCCGATTTTTGCTCGTTTTTCTGTCGTGCCGCTTTTCGTCGCATGGCGTCGGCGTTATGCTCCCCCGTTCGTCCCGTCGGCGACAAGGAGGAATCATGCCGATTTTTTCGTTTCGATGCAGTAAGTGCGGCGCAGAATTCGAGTCTTTGTTGCGGAGTGGCGAGAGCGCGGCCTGTCCGTCCTGTGCCTCGACCGAGGTTGAGCGTCAGATGTCGGCCCCGGTGATCGGCGGCTATACCAAATCGGTGGTATCGCGGGCTCGGCAGCAGGCCGCCAAGGAAGGGCATTTCAGCAATTACAGTGCCTCGGAATTGAAGGGCAAACTCTAGGGGCGGTCCGTTCGGCCAATGCTTTCGGCAGAGGGCGGTGCGCTTCCGCCCCGAGGCAAAGCCCGATATAGTTCGGCTGATGAATCGGTCACCCCGCCAGTCTTTCCCCGCCGTCCCGGCCCGGCTTGTCCTGGCCGGCTGTCTGGCCGCCCTCGCAATCGCCTTGGCCGCCCAATATGGCGCCGGAGCGCGGCCTTGTGTGCTGTGTCTGACCGAGCGGGTTCCCTATGCGGTCGCGGCGCTGCTGCTGGCCCTGGTCGGATGGCCGCTGGTGACCCTGCCCCTGCGTCGGTTCCTGCTGGGACTGGCCGGGCTGGCCCTGGCGGCCAATATCGGGATTTCCGCCTATCACGTCGGGGTCGAGCGCGGTTGGTGGCACTCGGCGGTCTGTGGGGGCACCCCCCACGACTTGGCAGAGAGCGAGTCCGCCCCGCTCGATCTGGCCGCCGCGATGAGTCGTCCGGTCGAACTGCCCCCCTGCGACCAGCCGGCTTGGTCCTATCACGGTGTGACCCTGGCCGGGGTCAATGTCGTTTATTCCAGCTTGCTGGCTCTGGTGCTGTTCCGGGCGCTGCCGCCCCGCCGCCGCTGAGACGGGGCGGTTCGCTCTTTATGTCAGGACAGCAGGGTGCAGGCTTCCGCGAAGCTCAGACGCGGCGCGCGCGGCCGCTGTGCGGCGGGATCGGCATAACCGATATTGAGCAAAAGGTTGCTGCGCAGAGAGGTGTCCGCGAAGAAGGCGGCATCGACCTGGGCCGCGTGAAAGCCGCTCATCGGCCCGCAGGCCAATCCAACCGCCCGCAACGCCAGAATCAGATAGCCGGCTTGCAGCGTTCCGCTACGGAACGCAGTTTCTTCGGCCAGAGCCGGCTTGTCGGCGTACCAGGCCCGGGCGTCGACAAACGGGTAGAGAACCGGCAGGCGTTCGAAGAAAGCGAGATCATGGGCGAGGATCGCCGTCACCGGTGCGGCCCGGGTCTTGTCAACATTGTTGGGCGCCAGAGCCGGCAGCAACCGAGCTTTGGCCTCGGGACTGGTCAGGAACAGCACGCGTAATGGCTGACCATTGGCGGCCGTCGGCCCCATTTTCGCCAAGTCCCACGCCCGCGACAATGTTTCCTCCGCCACCGTCTGGTCGAGGAATCGCAATGGGGTTCGCGCTTCGCGGAACAGCAGATCCTGTCCGGCCGCGTCGAGATCCTGCGTCATCTGTCGGTCCTTTCCCGCTTTATTCTTGTACTCCGCCGCCCGGATGCGGCAAACATCCACTATACGGGGACGAAGGTCGAGGAGACCAGGAGACGATGCGGACGGGCCTGCGCGCCGCGGCGGTGATGATCTGGCTGTTCGGCCTGCTTGCACTTCCCTCTCCGCCTGCCGAAGCAGCGGATTCGGCCGTGGTGGTGCTCTATCATCGCTTCGACGATGACCGGGTTGCCGCGCTCAACACCACCTCGGACCAGCTTGCCAGCCATATTGACGCCCTGAAGCAGGGCGGATTCACCGTCCTGCCCCTACCGCAGATCGTCCGGGCCTTGCGCGAGGGCAGCCGCCTGCCGGAAAAAACGGTGGCGATCACCGTCGATGATGCTTCGCTCGGTTTTTATACCCAGGCTTGGCCGCTGCTGCGCGAGGCGCGCCTGCCGGTCACGTTGTTTGTCGCCACCGATGAGATCGACCACGGGGTCGAGACCCTGGGCTGGTCGCAGTTGCGTCAATTGCGCGCCGAGGGGGTGACGATCGCCAGCTTGGGAGCGGCCCGGCTGCGCTTTCCCCGGGTCACCGCCGAAGCGGCCGTCGCGGATCTCGCCCGGGCCCGCCTGCGGTTCCAGCAGGAACTGGGCGTTGCTCCCGAATTGTTTGCCTGGCCAGGCGGCGAAGCCGATGCCGCTTCAATCGATCTGGTGCGCCAAGCCGGCTATCTCGCCGCCTTTGGCCAGCATTCCGGGGCGCTGTGGACCCGCTTCAACCCTTATTACCTGCCCCGCTTCATCCTGATCGGCGCCCATGGCGAGTTGGAACGGTTCCGTTTGGTGGTGCGCTCGCTGCCCTTGCCGGCGGTCGATCTGACTCCGGCGGATCCAGTGGTGCGGAGCAACCCGCCGGCTTTTGGCTTCACCCTGGCTGAAGATGTGCCCGGGATCGCGGCTTTATCCTGTTATGCCTCGCATGAGGGCCGGGTTCAGGTCGAACAGCTCGGGCCACGGATCGAGGTGCGGATGACCAAGCCGATTCCGCCGGGGCGCGCCCGCCTGAATTGCACCGTGCCGACTCTGGATGGCCGCTGGCGCTGGTTCGGCTGGCAGTTCGCCACCCCGTGAGCCGTGCGGGGCCGGCCGGATGCCGCCTACAGGGTTTGAATGTGGTGGAGAAAATCCTCGATCGTCTGCCCCAGGCTCCGCGACGCCCCAGTCAACCGTTCCGAGGATTCGCGCACGCTGGTCGCGCCCAGGCCATTGCGGCCGGCGGCATCCTGAATCCGGCTGATATTAGCGGAAACCTCGTTGGTTCCGGCCGCCGCCTGCTCGATATTGCGGGCAATCTCCCGAGTCGCCGTGTTCTGCTCCTCGACAGCGGCGGCGATCTGGGCCGCAATATGCTTCATGCCTCGAATCGCATTCAGCACCTGATCAAGCGCCACCACCACTTCGTTGGTTTGAGTCTGCACCGCCGCAACCTGCCGGCTGATGGTTTCGGTGGCGCGTCCGGTCTGATTAGCGAGATGCTTGACCTCGCCCGCCACCACCGCGAACCCTTTGCCCGCGTCCCCCGCCCGCGCCGCCTCAATCGTGGCATTCAAAGCCAGCAGATTGGTTTGTGCGGCGATATCGGTGATCAATTCGACGACGGCGGTGATTTCACCCGCCGCCGCCGATAAAGCGGCGACCGTCCCCCCGGCGCGATCAGCGGCCCGAACCGCTTCGGCCGAGGATTCGATCGATTGCGTCACCTGCCGGGAGATTTCCGCGATCGAGCAGGATAATTCCTCGGCCGCCGCCGCGACGGTTTCAACATTCACCGCCGCCTCACGCGCGGCGGCGGCAACCGTCTCGGCGCGGTCGCCGGTCTCATTGGCATCCCGTTCCAGCGTGCACGAGGTTTGCCCCATCGCATCAGAGGCAACCACCACCACGCCTAAGGTCGACGTCGCGGTCTGGTCGAAGGTCGCGACCAACTCACTCATGCGCCCGGCGCGGCGGATCTTGGCTTCGGCCTCGGCCGCTGCCGCCGTTTCCAGGGCATGATTGGCGGCGAGACGATCCCGCAACCGGACCAGGGCGGCCGCAACCGCCCCCAGTTCATCCCGCCGTTCCGCCCCGGCAATCGAGCAATCGAACTGACCGGCGGCGAGGGCCTCGACAGCCGTGACACAGACATGCAGGGGTTCGGCCACCCCCTTGCGGGCGAGGATGGCCCCAAGGATCACCGCGACCACCAGCACCAGCCCGGACACCACCAGCAGGATGACAATCCGGCTGCGCGCCAGATCATCCGCCGCCTGGGTGATCGTCGCCAGCCGCTCTTCCTCCAGCCGGAACAAGGCCCGCGCGGCTTCGCGTCCCGCTGCGGCCGCCGTGGCCACCATCCGGGCAGACTCGACCGCGATCTGGCCCGTCCGGGCGGCCGTCATCGCCCCAGTCCCAGCCTGCTCCAGTTCGGCGCCTCGGGCGGCCACCGCATCGAGCAGGGCGCTCAGACGGGGATCCTCCGCTCTGCTGCGAGCGGTGACCAGACGCTGCTGGAACAAAGTGTGTTCCGCCGCCAATTTGCTCTCGGCAGCGGTCAGTCCGTCAGGGGAGCCATCGAGCAGAGCCTGGGCGACCAAGGCGTTCATCGCCTGAATATTGGTGTTAAGACGGGCTGCGAGCAGCGCCGCCTGCCCGCTTGCCACCATCTCGTCCATCCGTTGGTCGAGGCGATAGAAAGATTCAATCGACAGCGCCGAGACACCGGCGATGGCGCTGCCCAAGATACCAACCATGAGGAGAATTTTATGAAAGACCCGAAGGTTCTCCAGCATATCTCGCCTCCTGTTACGCGGAAGCGGCGCCCGGCCCCCGTCCGCGTATCACACCAACCTCGACTGAGGTCTGGCTACCCATGCCTTAAGATTTCGGTCTAAAGTATAAATATTCATCTCGCGTACTTCAATAGAGAATTTTCATCCCATGATTGCCAAAAAAGGAGGCGAGAGATTGAAAATATTATGAAAATCTTATTCAACTGACCCTGTCCGGAGGGCCGTTTCCCCCGGCTCCAAACGCAAAAGACCCCCGCGCCTTGCCTGTGGCGCAGGGGTCTTTCGTCAAAAACTCTCCCAGCGCGCTGGAAGAGGCGGCCACCCTGGTCAGACGCGGGGAGCGTCTCCGGGGGCCGGGAGCTCTATATTCACTTCGAGCACCGACAAATGCTGTTCGCGTTCCAGCCGGACCTGAACCCGGTCATCCTCAACCGAGACATATTTCCGGATCACCTCAATCAGTTCCCGCTGGAGCTGGGGCAGGAAATCCGCGCCAGACAAGCCGGCCCGTTCGTGGGCCAGCAGGATCTGTAACCGCTCGCGGGCGGCTTCGGCGGTACGTTTGGGCCGCCGGGTGAAAAGACCGAGCACACTCATGCGCTCCTCCCCAGCAAACGATCGATCAGACCCCGCTTGGCCCCACGCGGCACCGTCACCGGCAATTCATCGCCGAGCATCCGTCCCACCGCCTCGGCATAAGCTCGGCCGGCATTGGATTTCTCATCGAGAATCACCGGCGTTCCGATATTGGAGGCCTGGAGCACCGACGGACATTCCGGAATGATCCCGAGCAGGGGCACCGCCAGAATGTCCTGGACGTCCTCGACCTTCAGCATTTCCCCTTTTTCGACCCGCTCGACGTCGTAGCGGGTCAACAGCAGGGTCTGCGGCATCTCGGTGCCCTGTTCGGCGAGACGGGATTTGCTGGCGAGCAGCCCGATCATCCGGTCGGCATCCCGCACCGAGGACACCTCGGGATTCGACACCACGATCGCCTCATCGGCGTAATACATCGCCAGAAAGGCGCCGCGTTCGATCCCGGCCGGGCTATCGCAGATGATGAAATCGAATTCCTGACGCAGGTCCCCAATCACCCGCTCCACCCCGTCTTGGGTGAGGGCCTCCTTGTCACGGGTCTGCGAGGTCGGCAGCACAAACAGGTTTTCGAGCCTCTTATCCTTGATCAGAGCCTGGTGAAGCTTGGCATCACCATTGATAACATTGATGAAATCATACACGACCCGGCGCTCGCACCCCATGATCAGGTCGAGATTGCGCAAGCCGACATCGAAATCGATCACGACCGTCTTATGCCCGCGCAGGGCCAGACCGGCGGACAGAGCCGCCGCCGAGGTCGTTTTGCCGACACCGCCCTTGCCCGAGGTGATGACAATGACTTTAGCCAAAGGAATTCCCCTCTTCAGACGGTTACAGCCCCTGCTGCACCATGGCCGCGCCGTCGAACCAGATCTGGGCGGGCTTGCCGAGCAATGCTGGCTCCAATTGTTCATTGACCATGTAAAGGCCGGCGACCGCGACCAGTTCGGCTTCGAGCACCCGACAGAAGATCCGGGCCGTCTTGTCGCCGCTCATCCCGGCCAGCGCCCGGCCGCGTAGGGCGCCATAGACATGGATATGTCCATCGGCCAGCAGTTCCGCACCATGGCTCACCGGGCCAATCACGATCAAATCGCCTTTGTGGGCGTAAACCTGACGCCCCGACCGCACCGGCTCGGCGATGATCCGGGTGCCCCCACTCGCCGCTTTGGCCGGCTCCTTGCTGGCGGTCGGCGCCTCCGTGGCCCGGCCAGTGGGAAAAGAGGGCAGACCCGCCGCCACCGCCGCCCGTTCCCAGGCGGCATTGGCCCGCTGGATTCCGACCGGATTGATCCCCAGTTCGGTCAGCCGGGCACAGAATTCGGCCAGATCAACCGGAGGCCGGGCGCCGGTTCCCGACAGATCGAGAACGATTGGGGCGTTACGATAGAAACCAGGAGCGAGAGACAGCATCGTCGCCAGCCTGGGAAAGAAGTCCGGGTCGGCGGGATTGACCAGCTTTAAAGTTAAAAGAGTCAGCGACGCGGCGCGGAGCTGAAACGGCGCCGAGTCCTCGGTGATGCTATTGACCTGGCGCGCGCCCTGCTCGTTGCCGCTCATGCCTGTTCCTTGCTTCGGTGCCGGACCATGCCGCAGGGAAACGGTGCGGTCAAGAATCGGCTATCCTGAATCGCCAATTTCAATATTTTTTTCGTCCTGTCTGCGATCGATTCCGCATAAGGCCCGAAAACCCGGCCGACACGCCGTTACGGTGGAAGGGCTTCCGTCACGTTATCGGTTTTCGCGTCACCGGAGAAGCGCGTTCGGGCGCCGTTCCGTCCCCAGACCGCGGTCCCGCCTGCCCCCCTCCGACAAAGTCCGTTTTTCCACCGCAAACCGCCGGGAAATGTCGCATCCGCGACGGATTGTACCATCTTGTCGTGGAAGCGACAGCGGGCGAAAGCCGCAAAAATGAGGGTTTCTGCGCCTGAGAGCGATTGGCACACCCCTTGCTTAGAGAAATGAAAAATGGAGCCCTGACGAGGAGGCCGCCGGTGTCTGGTAACGTCATTCCCCTCAGCAGCATTACCCACTCGCTGCCGGTCCCACGCGCCAAGGGCGGCTGTTCTTCCTCGTCTTGCGGTGGTGGCGCCCCTTCCGGTCAGGAGGAGGTGCCTGCCGCACTGTGGGAACGGATCAAGGATCATCCCTGCTTCAGCGAGGAAGCCCACCATTATTTTGCCCGGATGCATGTGGCGGTCGCCCCCGCCTGCAACATCCAGTGTAATTACTGTAACCGCAAATATGATTGCGCCAACGAATCCCGTCCCGGCGTCACCAGCGAGCGGCTGACCCCGGAACAGGCTGCGCGCAAGGTGCTGGCGGTGGCGGCCCGGGTGCCGCAGCTCTCGGTCCTCGGCATCGCCGGTCCCGGCGACGCTCTGTTCGACTGGCGCCGCACCTTCGAGACCTTCCGTCTGGTCGGCAAAACCCTGCCCGATCTCAAATTTTGTATCTCGACCAATGGCTTGGCCCTGCCCGACCATGTCGACGAATTGGCCAGCTATAATATTGATCACGTGACCATCACCCTCAACGCGATCGATCCCGAAATTGCCAGCCAGATCTACCCCTGGATCTATTTCAAGGGCCGGCGTTACACCGGGGTCGAGGCGTCCCGGATCCTGCTCGACCGTCAGATGGAAGGGCTGGAGCGGCTGACCGCCAAGGGCGTGCTGGTCAAGATCAATTCGGTGCTGATCCCCGGCCTGAATGATGAGCATCTGCTCGCGGTCAATCAGGCGATCAAAGCGCGCGGCGCCTTCCTCCATAATGTGATGCCGCTGATCTCCGATCCGGCCCATGGCACCCGCTTCGGTCTCGACGGGGTGCGGGGACCGACTCCGGCCGAAGTTAAAGCGGTCCAGGAGCGACTCGGCGGCGGGGCTCACCTGATGCGCCATTGCCGCCAGTGCCGCGCCGATGCGGTCGGGATGCTGGGCGAGGATCTGTCGAGCGAGTTCACCCTCGACAAGATCCCCGAGGCGCCGGTCGTCGATCCCGAGCCGCGCCGGGTTTATCGCGAGGTGGTCGAGCGGGAACGCGCCGACCGCGCCCGGGCTGTTGCCAACGCCAGCGCCGATCTGGCCCGCGCGGCGGCCCCGCAGAGCCCGGCCCGGTTGGTGGCGGTCTGCACCAAGGGCGGTGGGCGGATCAATCAGCATTTCGGCCATGCCCGCGAGTTCCATCTCTACGCCGTTGATGCCGGCGGGGTGCGGTTCGCCGGATTGCGCAAAGCCGATAATTACTGTCAGGGAGGGGAAGGCGACGATGAAAGACTGCCGGTGATCCTGGCCGCGCTCGACGGGATTGACACGGTGTTCGTCGCCAAGATCGGGCGCTGTCCGCGCCAGGATCTGGCCAAGGCCGGAATTGAAGCGGTCGACAGCCATGCATTCGAGTATATAGAGAGCGCGGTGGCGGCCTGGTACGCCGAACATTTCGGCAGCCAGGATCACACCGCCAGCATCGCCTGAAGCTTATCTAGATCATAAGGAGTTAAGAATGGCCCTCAAGATCAACGCCGACGAGTGCACCTCCTGCGGCGCCTGCGAGTTCGAATGCCCGAACGGCGCAATCAGCCTGAGCAACGACGTCTACGTGATCAAGGCCTCGGCCTGTACCGAATGTGACGGCGATGCGCCCAAGTGCCAGGCGGTCTGCCCGGCCGAAGCGATCGTCAAGGCCTAATCCGCGTCGATCGCTCCGCGCGCGCCGGGAACAGGAGAGCCCTCATGACCGAACCCGATTCCGACGCAGCCCCCCCGGTTGAACTGTGGGGACCCCCTGCGTTTGAACTTGGCGACAAGGTCGCGGCGGTCCGCGAGGTCCGCAATGATGGCACCTTTCCCGGCGCCAGGATCGGCGATGTGCTGATCCGGGCCGGAGAGGTGGGCTACGTCCATTCGGTCGGAACCTACCTCAACCGTTATTACATTTACGGGATCGATTTCATCGAGTCTGCCCGTCTGGTCGGCATGCGGGCCGCCGAGCTGACCCTGCTGGAAAAAGCGCCGGACGCCCCGCCCTCCTGATTTCCCTCTCCCGCTCAGTCTCGTTTCCCAGCCAAGGAACCCGTCATGAAGGTCATCCTGCGTAAAGTCGGCGACACCTACGAAATCTACGTCGCCAAGAAGGATCTGGAAGAGAAAGTGGTGGAGATGGAGAACGAGACTCCCTGGGGCGGGGAGATCAAGCTGTCGAATGGCTGGCGTTTTGCCATGCCGGACATGCCCGCCGATACCAAATTGCCGATCACCGTCGAAGCGCGGAAGCTCGGCGAGGAGGAATAGCCGGCGACAGCGGGAAAGGGACCACCGATGAGCCTTAGCAACGAGAACGATACCCTTCTCGACGAGATCGGGCGGGGCATCGCTGCCGGTCGTCTGATTCCCTATCTCGGTCCCGAGGTTCTGACCTTTGAAGCCACCCCGCCGGTTCCGGTCGGAGCCCGCCCGCTCGCCCATGCCTTCAACAGCCGGGTGGCGGTGCCGGGACGGGTCCGCAACAACCTGTGGCACACCAGCCAGTATATTGAGACTCACCGCCACCGGGTCACGGTTGACCGGCTGATGGCCGAGTTCTTCGCCCCGATTCCGGCCCCAAGCGCCTTGCACCGCTGGCTGGCAGGGCTGCCCGAGCTGCCTCTGGTGGTGGATACCTGGTATGATGGGACGATGCGCGCCGCTTTGCTTGACAGCGGCCGCACCGACTGGGGCCAGGTCCAGGGGGCTTCGAAGGCCCGTCGTCTCGATGGCGGGGTCTGGTACCGGACGGTCGGCGCCGATGGCACGATCTGTCCTGACGATGCCGCTGAAGAGTGGTCCACCCTGCTTTACAAGCCGCATGGAGCCGCCCAGCCGACCGGCGATGTCCTGGTCTCGGACGCCGATTATGTCGAAGTGCTGACTGAAATCGACATCCAGACGCCGATTCCCGAAGCGGTCAAGCAGCGCCGCGCCGGCCGGGGGTTCGTCTATCTGGGATGCCGTTTCTACGATCAGATCCTGCGCACCTTTGCCCGCCAGATCGCCAAACATTCGGGCGGGCCGCGTTATGCCGTGGTGCCAGAGGATCTGACCCGCAACGAGATCCGGTTTCTGGAAGTCGAGGGGATCCGGCCGCTAACGCTGCCTCTGGCCGACGCGGTCGCCCGCCTCTCTGCCCTCCAACCGTGATGTCGTCCGCCGGACGGGGCGGCGGTCCCCTTCCCCCGACGCATGCAGAGAGGGAAAAGCATGGCGAACGTAACCTTCAGCTCGCCGGTCCTGGCCAAGGACGTCACCGTTTACGCGGTGGCCGGCGATACCAAGACCCTGTTGGGCTTGGCCAAGAAACATGACATTCCGATTCCGTGCCAGTGCCAGGACGGCGAATGCGGATCCTGTCTGATTAAAGTGACCGTTCTCGGCGACAATCCGCCGCTCGCGGGTCATCTGACTGAGAAAGAAAAGCTGACCCTGTCGGTCAATGGCAAATTGAGCAAGGCAGTGCTCGAAAAGGCCGAGACCAAGGACAGCCCGCCGCAATATCGTCTGGCGTGCCAGTATATTGTCCGGGATGAAGACATCCTGGTCGAGTTCTCCGGCGAACCCGGAGTCGAGATCGATCTGCGGCGTTAAGCGGAAGCCCGCAGATCGACGGAGGGGCGCCCCCAGGCCCGGGGGCGCCCTTTTCCCTGTCCAAACTGTCGGGCTTCCGCCCGAACCCGATTGGGGC
>Ga0209373_10001366_pt1 | contig 29157 bp, 22 predicted proteins | sample Higcelweek5metaG_FD_187173 | JGI IMG/M metagenome (GOLD analysis project Ga0209373, IMG submission 187173) | Freshwater pond sediment microbial communities from the University of Edinburgh, under environmental carbon perturbations - High... | ecosystem: Environmental > Aquatic > Freshwater >... | reverse complement strand
TGTTGTAAAAAAACTCGAACAGGCATCAGAAAATTTAAAATTAAACAGGGATAATTACAATGCCGGACTGATTAATATTTCTGACATGCTTGAAGCACAGACAATTTTGAAAACAGCTGAAGACGATCTGCTTGATTCAAAAATCAATTATAAAATAAAACTGATCAGCTATCTGCAGGCCACTGGCCGATAGAAAATTATTAAATAAGGTGTCGATTCTGAAAAAATGTTATATTTATCCTCGAAACAGAAAAATACCTGCTGTTATAAATCAGGTTAAGATTATTCATGTTTGATATTTAATAAATATTCCATTTGGAAATTATCATTTGAACCATAGAATCCTTTGTACCGGTGTTACATCAATTCACGGATGGCCGATATTTGATGCATTTTCACATGATTTTAAAGAGGCTGAGCTTCTTGGAATACGTTCACCTAAGATGAAAATTCCTGAAGCTGCAAACATTCACTCATGTTGTATTACAGATATAAACAGCCTCCTTAAGTTCAGGAATCATTTTAAACCAACGCATGTCATTCACTGCGCCGGAGTATGTGATCTTGATGTGTGCGAGGCGAGACCAGAGTGGGCATACTCATTGAATACTGACGGCAGCCGTATTGTTGCGGATGTTTTTGGCGATACATGTAAAGTGATTTACATGAGTGCAGATCTTGTTTTTTCAGGTAATGATACACTTGACGGGGGATACAATGAGACATGCCGGCCAGATCCAGTGAGTGTGGTGGGGAAGACAATGGCCGGAGCTGAATTTTTGATTAGTCAATGTAAAGACAGTTGTATTATAAGACTCGGACTTCCTATTGGTCAATCTGTCACATCAACTAAAGGCGCAGTTGATTTTATTGCTTCAAGACTCGGAAAAAAACTGCCTGTTTCATTATTCCACGATGAGTGGCGCAGTTGTATTGCGTGTGATGAAATTGCAAATGTTTTACAAAAAATAATCATGGCTGACTTGAAAGGTATATGGCATCTTGGCGGGCCCAGGAAGTACAGTCTTTATGAAATAGGCAAGCGGGTCCTTGAAAAAAACGGCTTTGACGCACAGTATCTCAAAGGTATTATGCGTAAAGATGAGAAGAATGGACCACCGAGAATGGGCGATGTATCACTTGACTCTTCACGGATTCAGCGTGAACTTGACATAAAATTAAATGATCCGTTCAACTCATGACAATTAATAAAACGTATTACAGATGATATTTAGAAATGAATTTTGCAGTGCGTCAGGAAGGTCTGTATTGAATACAGACCTTCTGTTTTAATATAATTGATCTGAAATTACTTTTTTGAAAGCAATTTTTCTCGTTCGTAATGAAGAATCGGATCACATTTACCCGGATATTTCTCAGTTACTTTATCAGTACAGCCTTCAGGCGCAAGTTTGTCGCAAGTCTGACATACGTCCTTGAACCACTCATCGGTGATTCCGTTTGGTTTATTACTGCCACGAGCGCCGCCGCCGCTGCCGATTGAATCAAGCTTTTTTATAATACCCTGTGCAATAGCTGCAATCTGCTGTGCCTGCTGAGGTGGAACCTGCCGGGCAACAAATTGTACATAGACTGCGAGAGCTTCCTCAACAAGTCCTTTTTCTTCATTGGATAATGCCATAATTATTCTCCTTTTTTATGAAACGATAAAATACTATTTTTACACGGTCAATAAAAAAAGAATTAACCCCGAATACATCTTTATGTAACAGTTTGTTTAATTCAGACATAATTTGATAAATATTTTTGGTATAATCAAAGAGAAACTGCTGGCTTGAAATGGAAAAAGTGAAGGACATGGCTTTAATTGTTTTTTTATGCACAGGCAATATCTGCAGAAGTCCTATGGCTGAAGGAATTCTAAAGAAGAAGTTAAGTGATATGCACTTGAACATGATTTCTGTTTCTTCCATGGGGACACATGGCGTGAGTGGCTGTCCGGCATCAAAGCTTGCGCAGGAAATCTGTGCTGCAGATGGTATAAATATTTCAGAACATCGTTCACGTCCGCTTATTCCACATGAATTAGCCCACAGCAGTCTTGTTTTGACAATGGAAAATGTTCACTGTGAATTTATACACTCTTTTTTCCCTATTGTCAAAAACAGGACTTTTCTGCTTGGTGCATGGCCCGAAACTCCCACGCGTAAATCTTCAATCAGGGATCCATTTGGAGGATCACTCCGGAAATACAAGGATGCTTATAAACATATCTCACTGCATGTTGACAGAATATTACCTGAGATAGTATCTTTGTTTACAATTAAGCATTGACAGCAGGAGTGTTGAATGATTTTTCCCGGCTGATGATTAGATGTAAAGATATATCTGTATTTTCATATCTCTGTCATATAAGGCTCCACCCGCCATCGACAGGTAAAACATGGCCTGTGATATAATTGTTGTTGATAAGAAACGAGTACGCATTTGTAAGTGCATCAATATTCCCTATTGACTGAAGGGGTATTTTCTGTTCCAGTCCGGCAAAATAAATATTTTCCTCATCTTTTGAAGGTATCATTGCCCCCGGTGCTATTGCATTGACACGAATATGCGGAGCAAAAAGAATTGCCTGCTGCCGGGTAAGCTCTTCAAGCATTATTTTGGAAATACGATAGTTCTGATAGTTAAGATTTACTTTTTTAATATGAGAATCGGAAATATTAATTATCCAGCCTTTACCAACACATTTCTGAAACTCGGTACTTAAACGAGCCGGGGCAAAAGTGTTGATTTTAAGTACGTTTTCGAAGTGTGTCATGTCAGTCATATTGCCAGTTGTAAATATTGACGCGTTGTTTACAAGACCGCAAACCGGATATCCGTAATCAAGTGCTGTTCTTATAAGAATTTCAGGATTTTCGGCAAGTTCCTTCTGAATGAATACAACATCACCCGGGTATTCATTCGCAAGTTTTTCTGCTGATGTATCAATTGATGTATGATAGTGAAGTATCACCCTGTAGCCCATTTCAAGTGTCTTTCTGGCAAACACAAGACCAAGACGCTTAACACCGCCGGTAATAATTATCGTTTCTTTTATTCTGCTCATTTTAAAAAAATATCAATTTTACCTGTAATGATAAATCATAATATATGTTTGATTAAATGCTTAATGACTCTATGCATTCAGCATGCAACTATAGTATACTATTAAGCATAAGTATTTTGAAAATATTTATAAGGATTAAATATTACAGACATACTTAGAATACTTTTGCCGGCATTGATTAACAACATTTTTTCTGGACGGCCCTGAGTGCAGATCACTGACCTCTTGCTTGATAATACAAATAATTTTTCAATTGATGAAAAACAACTGTGTGAATTTCTTCATAAATGCGGAAAAGAACATTTGTGGAGCGAACGTACAGTTACGGTGTTCGATGTAGTCGTGATTCATTACATAAGCGCAATTGAAATTGCACCTGAAAATCCATTTGATCTTGCAGAAATACTCAAAATATTCTGCCTGTATGATGTAAGCAGTCATTTTCTTATTAATAGACAAGGCAGGGTTTACAGACTGGTTCCTGAAACATCTAAAGCCTGGCATTGCGGAGGAAGCCGTATGCCGCCTCCGGATAACAGACTTAATGTCAATGACTTTTCAATTGGTGTGGAATTGATGGCTACTGAAAACAGCGGGTTTACTATTGAGCAATATGATTCTGTAGTAAATCTTGCAGCATATCTTGAAAAAAAATATTCGCGGTTGTTTACATATGTTGGTCATGATATGATTGCCGGAAAAACTGCAGTTGAAGAGGGTTTGAGAATAAACGCAAAAGTTGATCCAGGTGCATTATTTGACTGGCACTATCTGGAGAACAGAATTAATGCATCAAGATCAGGTAATAATTGCAAATCAGATGACATAATAACCATTTTACAATAGTGATATGATACAAGACCTGTTTTAGAACATGAGTCTGATTTTTTTATAAACGTTTTTTGTCCAATTTTTCAGATAGAATGTGCACTTCAGTTTATATTTAAGCACATTTTTGTTTTCCAAATAGTTTTTATATAACTCTTTTTGTAACGCATTTTATTGAATGTAAATATAAGTCATTCATTACACATATAAGGAGCCGGGACATGGCAGATTTGAAATTTCGCAGAACTGTTTTGTCATTAGCAGTCGTTGCAATGACTTTTACAATGGTTTCTGCAGATCCGGAATTTGACAAATTATTAAAAGCCGGGGAATATAAGGCCGCACTTGATTATGCGGATGAAAAAATAGGCATTACAGATCGTGACGCGGCAATATGGGTCAAAATCGCACAGGCAAACACAGCTCTTGGATTAAATGAAAAAGCACTTGCCTGCTATCTTGTTTCATGGCGTTTAAATCCTAATGATTATCAGTCACTGCTGGGGTGCGCTCTGGTTTACAACAATATGAAACAGCCTGAAGATGCATTGAATATGGCAAAAAAAGCTCTTGATATTAACTTTACAGCTGAAGCAAGCTGGGAGTATGCGAAAGCATGTATTGCCCTGAACCGCTCCGCAGAGGCAAAAAGTGCTCTTGAAAAAGTGATCCAGGCTGATCCCAAAAACGCTATTGCAAACAGGGAACTGGGTAACATTTACTATAATGATAAAGCTTACGATAAGGCTGCTCTGCTTCTGGTAAAAGATTACAGTAAGGAATCTGATGGATTTGCTGTTTACAAAATAGGAAAATCCTATCTTGAAGCAGGAAAGACTGATTCCGCAATAATATTTTTAAAAGAATCACTTGCCAAAGGCGCACAGTCAGAATGCCATATAGATCTTGGACGTGCTTATTTTAAAGTTAAAAACATGAAGGATGCGGCCTTGTCGTATGGTAATGTTTCAAGGGAGATGCTGACAGCCACGGATTTGTATAATTTCGCATCTGCCAGAAATGCAGCAGGTGAAGCGGCTGATGCTGCACAGTTATACGATGCGTCAATTGATAAATTCGGAGACAGTAATTCAAAAGAGGCTCTCCTTGCACGTGAAAAATCAGCACGCTATTCTTTACAAAACAAGCAGTATGAAGCCGCACTGAGAAATCTCTATTTTATTGTGCAGGCTGATCCTAAAGGTATAACTGTACCTGAAGGCAATTTTCTTCTCAGTGATGTGTACAGTGCTACAAACGATACCAGGAATGCAATTGCCTGTCTGGAAAACGCCATTTCTCTTAATAGTAAAAATGTGGAAGCCTATGCCCGTTTAGCCGATCTTTATCAGAAATCAAATATGCCGGACAAGGCAAAGCAGACTCTTGAATCCATGATGGCTCTAAGCCCAAATGATCCGGGAGTATATCTGAGCCTTGGACAATACAATTTAAAAGCAAAAAAATATAGTGATGCACATTCAATGTTTGAGAAAAGCAATTCACTTAAGAAAAGTGCCGATGCATTTGAAGGATTGGCTATTGCCGAGTATAATTTGAATCAGCCTGCACTAGCACGGGTTTCGGCTGCAAATGCTATAAAGATGAATGCAGAATCAACTGAGTCAAGAATTATTCTGAGTAAAATATTTACACAGGAGAAAAATTACAGGGAAGCACAGGTACAGCTTGAATTTATTGTCAAAAAGCGCAGTGATGCGGAATATCTGAATATGCTTTCTGTATGCTATCTCAATAATGGACAAAAAGACAAAGTACTTGAAATTGATAAAAAAATTGTCGCAATGAACAGTGATGATGTCGATTCACGGATGCGGCTTGCGAAAAATGCCGAAGAGAGAAAAAATTACTCTGAAGCTCTGGACTGGTATAAAGAACTGATGTCAATCAAAACGGAAGATGCATCAATCGTATTTAAACTTTATGAATTGTCAAACGCGTTAAAAGATCCGGTCTGGTCAATGATATACCTTAAAAAGTATATTGCATTTTCACCTGATAATTCAGAAGCACATGGATACATGGGTGATCTTTATTATGATGATAATAAAATGGATGATGCACTGAATGAATATCGTACAGCTCTGAAGCTTAATCCCTCATCAAAGGGTTTTTTAAAACGCTATGCTGAAATTGTCAGCGCAAAAGGACTGCAGGATGAAGTTATAAACGCTCTGAGCGGTCTTATAACATCAGGTGATGCGGATGCGGGAACATTTACAACACTCGGGTTGATATATGAGAAAAAGAAAATGACACAGAAAGCTGTTGAAATGTATCAGAGTGCTCTTCAGAAAGAGCCTTCAAATATTGATGCGCTTTCTGCACTTGCAGGATGTCAGGCGTCTCTTGGAGATGTCAACGGAGCGATAATTTCATACGAACAGATCATAATGATGAATAATAAAGCTGTAAATGAATATAAAGAGCTTGGTGAACTTTATTTACGGAGTTTTAAACAGGCAGAGGCAATTAAAACATTTAAAATATATCTGTCAAAAGATTCAACAGATTTTAAAATCGCAAAGACTGTTGGAAACGAAGCTTATAAAAACGGAGAATTTAAAGATGCCCAGAGATTTCTCGGTATGCTTGGAAACCGCGCAGATGATCAGGATCTTTTTGAATATGCAGACGCATGCGTTCAAAACGGAGATTCTCTAAAAGCAATGGCGTCGCTTGAGCAGTTGAAATCAAGAAAACTAAAATCAGTTATGCAGGCTAAAGTCTGCATAATGCTTGTCAATTCGTATGAAAAAGCAAACAGGTTCAGTGATGCAGTAAGAGTTCTCGGAGAGCTTATTGTACTTCCAGGCGGTAAAGATCCTGACAATTATTATAAACGCGCATTTCTTACTGAGAAAGATAATCAGGCTGCTGCAATAAAAATGTATGAGGAAAACTGCAAAGCGTTTCCAGCAGATTACCGCAATTTTCTGCGATTGGGTGTTTTGCTTTCTGAAAATAATGAAACAATTTCAAAGTCAATAGAAATGTTACAACGCGTTACTGAACTTGGTGCAACAATTCCGTCTGTATGGCTTGAGCTTGGAAAAGTTTACATGAAGCAGGGTAAAGATAATAATGCAATCAATGCTTTCAGGAGATTTGCGGAAATAGAACCGCAGAATTTTGATGCAAACAGGAATCTTGGAGTTTTACTGCTTAAAACTAATAAGGTAAATGAAGGAATTGTATATCTGGAAATTGCCAATACAATGCAGAGCGGAGATCCAGTGGTGATGGCGAATCTGGCAAAGGGATATCTGCAGACAAATAGAAATCAGGAGGCAATGGATCTGCTGGCAAAAGTAAAAGAAAAAGCCGCTGACAATATGGAGGTGCGTATTGCACTTTTTGAAGTATATAATAAAACCGGACAAAAAGATAAGGCTCTCGCAGAAATCAAGGGTATTGCAGATGCAACCAATGATTATACGCATATTCTTCTATATGCACAATGCCTTCTTGATGCCGGCAAAATAACCGAGGCAATAGACGCAGTGGAAAACATTCTTGCTGCAGATGCTGAAAATGTTGATGCGCTTATGATGAAGGCAAAATCATTAAGACTTGACAAAAAATACGAAGAGGCAATTGAAATATATAAAGAAATATCATTTATCAGATCCGAATATGCACCGGCATTTTTTGAACGGGCTGAAACTCATTTAATGCAGAGTAAATATCAGTGGGCTGAAACATATTATAAACGTACACTTGAAGCTGATAAAAATTATTCACTCGCAGAATTAGGCCTTGCAAGGATTTCGAAAACAAGAAAAGACGCTGCAGGGTACAGACTTCATCTTGACAATGCGTATAGACTTGATCCGGAAAATGCATTGATAAAAGAGGAAATGACAAAAGGAAACTGATCTGTAATGTTTTAATTATTGATAAAAGCCATGATTCTTAAAAGAAACATGGCTTCTTTTTTTTGAAATAATATGCCTGTTGAAACTGTTTTTAAGAATTTATCAAATATGAGTTTCACAGGTATAATTATTAAAATGCATATAACAGATAATTGAATGTCAATGCAGAGATAATTTTTTGATAGATATTATTCTCATCCTGAAAATTTTCTGAATAAACCATAATAGTGTCATTTAAAGCATTAAACTTATTACCATCAGCAATCTTCTTTTTATCAAACCGTAATATCCAAAAACAATCTTATGATTATGCATTGATAATTTTATATATTCAATATTATCATCGCATTTCAGAATGGTTTGATCATTTTAGAAATTGTATGAAAAAAAATTAAAACAACAACAATAAATGATTTGGAAAAGACGTAGTTTATGCACGAACAAGAAACAGGGGAAGATGACCGGGGATTATTTGATCTCTGGTACAAAGGAGACCCAAGAGGTTTTTCAGGTCTCTATGAAAAATACAAAAACAGGGTTTTCGGATTTCTGGTTCGAATGACAAATGATCGTGAGATTGCTGAAGATCTTTTACAGGAAACATTCCTTGCGGCTCTGCGGAACTCTGATCAGTTTGATCGTTCAAGAAATTTTTTGAGCTGGCTATTTGGAATTGCACATAAAAGAACTATAGACTACTTCAGGCACGCAAAAGTTGAAACAGATCATAAACAGGATGCTGAAGGCGCGATTGGAAGTAAGATAGATGCACCAGATCAGCGGTTGTCTGATCAGAATCTCAGAAGTGTGATTAACGCGGCTGTTGAAGAACTTGATCCATTACAAAAGGAGGTTTTCTTGCTCAGGGAACTTGGTGATGTACCTTTTAAAGAGATTTCGGAAATAATGAATTGTCCAATAAACACGGCTCTTGGAAGAATGCGCCTGGCATTAAAAAACATTCGTAAAGAACTGAAAAAAAGGGGGATTGATGGCGTGCAATAAATGGGAGGAAATTGGTTTGCTGTATTGTTCACGCGAACTCAATACTGAGGATGATAAACTTTTTGAACATCATCTGGAAGAGTGTTCAGAGTGTAAATGTGAGTATGAACAATATACAAATGAAAAGAAGACTGTTTTTACTTTGTCAATACTTGGAGAAACTCCGCCAAAACACATTGATGATGAAATTGTCAGAGTATGCAGTACTGCAAAGAAGCAGTATACAGGTGTTGGATTCTTTTCAGGCTTTGTTAAAAAAACTGTCTATTCCATGAGTTTCTTTCTGCTTGGATTTGTTGTTGTCGGTTACTTTATTTTTAACGCCCAGAATGCAAACGTAAAGAGTACACAGTATTCTATGCAGCCATTGAATAACGCATCTGCGCAAGTTTTGGCTAAGCAGGAGTCTGCAACATTGGAAAAAGACACTACAAAAGATTCGGCTGTCTATTTTTCACGTAATCGTGGAAACCTTCAGACCAATGGAGTTTATCCGGTTGATCTGAAATAAATCCGGATTTTACATCCGCAGGGAATAAAATTTGCTGATCTGTTGGCCATATTTTACTGATGCAGGTATTTCATTATTTTAATTCAGCAACATGGCATTCAGTTTTTAATATGACTCAACATGTCAGCAGTATTAAATATTGATTGAATATTCTCATATTTAATAAAAACATACATATTTCATGTAAACTTATCCTGTCTTTTAAAGAACGTTCTCATTTTTTAACTGTTTAGCTGCCTTTTTCCATTTATTACCACCATCTCCGTATTAATCATCAGTTTCGCTTATGAATAACATTGTAGCTATTTTGCGAAAAACATATTTTAGAGCTAAGTACATTAATATATGATAGGATAAAAATTGATTTTTTGCAGCTTACTTAATCCGGCTCTTGATTGCATCTATTCAATAGAACAATTTCAGACAGGCTCTACATTTGTTGATACGGCAGGAATGATTACTCCGGCAGGAAAAGGACTTAATGTCGCCAGAGTTATTGCAACACTTGGTGAACAGGTTTGTGTCAGCGCCATTATACCTGCAAATGATATTAAACGTTCAACCGAATTCCTTGACAGTCTGGGAATTGGACACGATTTTTTATCCATTCCCGGTTCAATGCGGATCAATACAACTATTCTGGAAAAGTGCAATGGCAGCGTAACACATATAAACAGCTGTTCTTCATCAGTAAATGAGTACGTTCAATCGGCCTATGAAGAACGGTTTATTGCAAACATAAAAAAAGACGATATCTGCTGTTTCACAGGAAGTCTGCCACCGGGTATTGAACAGAATTTTTACAGCACGCTCATTCACAACAGCTCAGAGCGGGGCTGCCTGACTTTGCTTGACACAAGGGATAATGCGCTGCGGTTTGGCATAAGATCAAGACCTGCAATGATAAAACCCAATCTTGATGAACTTGAAAGTTTTTTCGGAGAGCAGATCAGCGGCGTTCATCATATCGCGCTTAAAGGAAAACGGCTGCTTGATATGGGAATTGAATATGTTTTTATCTCCCTTGGTGCCGATGGTATGATTGCATTAAACGGCAATGAATGTCTGCTCTGTTCTGCACCTCGTGTAAATGTAAAGGATACTGTAGGTTGCGGCGATGCTCTGGCAGCAGGCTTACTTGTTGCTAAAAAACGACAGTTTTCATTTTCCGAGATGTGCAGGATGGCCGTTGCGTGCGGTTCATCGAAGGCAATGCATGAAGGACCCGGCAATGTATCCGGTGATGAAGTCTGGCAATTAATGGAAGATGTTGAAATTACTGCTGTTTAAAATAAATTTCAGGAGTTTACGATGCATAATAAGCGGATTCTGGTTACTGGTGGAGCGGGTTTTCTTGGTTCACATCTTTGTGAAAGACTGGTTGCACTTGGGCATGATGTCATCTGTCTTGACAACTACTTTACAGGAAGAAAGAAAAACATTGAGCACCTCATGGATTGCCATAATTTTGAACTGATGCGTCATGATATAACATTTCCTGTATTCCTTGAAGTTGATCAGATTTACAACCTTGCCTGTCCGGCATCACCGGTTCATTATCAGTATAATGCTGTAAAAACTATAAAGACAAGTGTTATGGGTGCAATCAATGTACTCGGACTTGCAAAGCGCGTAAAAGCACGTGTTCTGCAGGCGTCAACATCTGAAGTGTATGGTGATCCCAATGTTCATCCGCAAACCGAAAGTTACTGGGGAAATGTCAACCCCATCGGTATCCGCTCCTGTTATGATGAAGGAAAACGTGTCGCGGAAACACTTTTTTTTGATTATCACCGCATGAACAAAGTTGATATAAGGGTAATGAGAATTTTTAACACTTATGGACCGCGTATGCATCCCAATGATGGCCGCGTTGTGTCAAATTTCATTGTTCAGGCACTTAATGGAGAAGATATTACAATCTATGGCGATGGATCCCAGACGAGATCTTTCTGCTATGTTGATGACAACATTGATGGAATGATGCGACTGATGAATAAAGACGGGTTTCCTGGTCCTGTAAATATAGGCAATCCGGGTGAATTTACAATTAAAGAACTTGCCGAGAAGGTTATTTCTTTAACCGGCAGCAGATCAAAACTCATTTTCAATCCGCTGCCGTCTGATGATCCAAAGCAGCGAAAACCCGATATTTCACTTGCTGAAAAACAGCTTGGCTGGAAACCGTCAATTTCTCTTGATGAGGGTCTGGTAAAGACAATTGAGTATTTCAAGAACAATCTTGATTGAAGATAAATTGGTGTGGTTTACTTGTGGTACTTGTGCTGTGAATTACATAAACTGAAAAAAATATAAATTTTAATTTAAGCTTATAATGTTGGAGGATATAAAGGTGAGTGTCTATAATCCAAATGAAATAGAACCTAAGTGGCAGAAGAAATGGGCTGATGCAAAGCTTTTCAAAACTACATTCAATACAGATAAGCCAAAGTTTTATGCGCTTGATATGTTTCCATATCCTTCCGGGTCCGGGCTTCACGTAGGACATTGTGAAGGTTATACTGCAACAGATATAGTTACACGTTTCAAAAGAATGCAGGGATGGAATGTAATTCATCCGATGGGGTGGGATGCTTTTGGATTACCTGCTGAAAATTATGCAATAAAAACAGGAATTCATCCGCGCGTGACAACCGAGAAAGCAGTTGCCAATTTTAAACGGCAGATTAATTCAATCGGATTTGCATACGACTGGGACCGGGAAGTAAACACCACTGATCCCAATTACTATAAATGGACACAATGGATTTTTCTGCAACTTTACAAAAAGGGGCTGGCGTATCAGGGCATTATGCCGATCAACTGGTGTCCGTCCTGCAAGACAGGTCTTGCAAATGAAGAGGTTGCACAGGGAAAATGCGACCGCTGCGGAACACAGGTTGAACGCAAAGATCTGCGCCAGTGGATTCTGCGTATTACAAAATACGCAGACAGGCTTCTTGAGGATCTTTCTGAAGTTGACTGGCCGGAATCGACACTGACCATGCAGCGCAACTGGATCGGACGGTCCGAGGGTGCGGAGGTTGAGTTTACAGTAGCGGAAGGTGCTGCTGCAGGCGAAAAAATAAAAGTGTTTACAACACGGCCTGACACACTCTTTGGCGCCACCTACATGGTATTATCTCCGGAACACGCGCTTGTCAGTAAATTGACATCAGATGCATGCAGGGCGGCAGTAGAGGCGTATCAGTCTGCTGCACGTAAAAAAAGTGATCTTGAAAGAACTGAACTTGCAAAAGAAAAAACAGGTGCATTTACAGGCGGTTATGCTGTAAATCCGGTGAATGGAAAGAAAATGCCTGTATGGATCGCTGATTATGTGCTTGCTACTTATGGAACTGGTGCAATCATGGCAGTACCCGCTCATGATGAACGGGATTTTGAATTTGCAACAAAATTCGGAATCCCTATTGTTCAGGTTGTCAAGCCAAAGGACGGCTGTGAAATTGATCATTCGTGTGCGTTTACAGATGAAGGCACAGCTGTAAACTCAGGTGATCTTGACAATCTGACTACTGCAGATGCAAAGAAAAAAATCACTGAGGAACTTGAGAAAAAAGGCGTTGGGAAAGGTGCTGTAAGTTACCGTCTCAGAGACTGGGTATTTTCACGTCAGAGGTACTGGGGCGAACCGATTCCGGTAATTCATTGTGACAAATGCGGAATTGTTCCGGTTCCCGAGAAAGAGCTTCCGGTTATGCTGCCTGAAGTTGAGAAATATGAACCGTCGGGTACAGGAGAATCTCCACTCGCTACTATCGAATCGTGGGTCAATACCACATGTCCGGAGTGCGGCGGCAAGGCAAAACGTGAAACAAATACAATGCCTCAGTGGGCCGGATCATGCTGGTATTACTTAAGATACCTTGATCCGTCAAATTCATTTGAACCCTGGAATAAAACAATTGAAAAGCAGTGGATGAATGTTGATCTCTATATCGGCGGTGCAGAACATGCTGTGCTGCATCTTCTGTATTCACGTTTCTGGCATAAAGTGCTTTACGATCTGGGATTTGTATCTACAAAAGAACCATTTAAAAAATTACGTCATCAGGGAACTGTTCTTGCCGCAAGTTATCAGGATATGTCAGGAAAATACCATGCGATTGATGAGGTTGAGTTCAGAGATCATGATGCTTATCTTAAGTCAACAGGTGAAAAACTTATTGTTGAAGTTCAGAAGATGGCGAAATCAATGCTCAACGGTGTCAATCCTGATGAGGTTGTTGCTAAATATGGAGCCGATGTATTAAGGCTTTACGAAATGTTTATGGGTGAGTTCGAGCTACCAAAGCCCTGGGATCCCCGTGCTATTGAAGGGTGCAGCAGATTTTTACGGCGTGTATGGCGTCTTGTTGATGAATTTGATCAGTCTAAAGCGCCGTCAGGTGATCCAAATGAGAAGGTTCGCCACAAGACAATTAAAAAAGTGACAAATGATATTGAGAATATGAAATTCAACACTGCAATTGCCGCAATGATGGAATATATTAATGTGTTGGGTGCAAACGGGGCAGTGCGCGATGATATTGTTGCGCTTGTAAAATTGATCGGTCCATATGCACCTCATATAAGCGATGAATTATGGGAGAAAATCAGCGGGGAAGGATTTCTCATTGATGCCGCGTGGCCGACATGGAATGAGGCATTGACAGTTGATCAGGTTGTCACTGTCGTTGTACAGGTAAACGGAAAACTCAGAGGTGAATTTTCAATAAGCAGGGATGCAACACAGGATCAGCTGAAAGAGGAAGCACTGAAAATTGAGAAGGTGAAACAACATACCGATGCCCTGACAATTCGCAAAATAATTGTCATTCAGGGAAAACTTGTCAATATTGTTGTTTCATAAAAAATAATTGACGGATTAGAAATGAAAAAAATCATTGTTGCAACCGGTAATATGGGCAAGCTTAAAGAAATCAGAGAGATTCTTGCAGATACTCCTGTTGAACTTGTGTCAATGGGAGAAATCTGGAATCCAATTCCGGAAATTGAGGAAAATGGTTCAACATTTTTCGAAAACGCGATGATTAAAGCATCCTGGGTTTATGAAAAAACCGGGATCTGGTCACTTGCTGATGACAGCGGGCTTGAGGTTGATTTTCTTAATGGTGAACCCGGTGTTTACAGTGCGCGATATGCCGGCATACAGGGTGATTATAAGGCAAATAATCTGAAACTGCTCGATTCACTGCATAATGTTCCGTCTGAAAAGCGAACCGCCCGTTTCAGATGTGTGATGGTAATAAAAACAAGCCCTGACAGCTATATTTCTGCAGAAGGAACTTGTGAGGGACATATCGGTTTCAGACTGCGGGGAAGTGAAGGTTTCGGATATGATCCGCTGTTTTTTCCAGGAGATGAAAAGTTGACATTTGCAGAAATACCATCCGTAATGAAAAATACGATCAGTCATCGCGGAAGGGCACTTATCAATCTTCGTGAGAAATTAAATGAATTATCAATCTGAAAATGCACCTGATGGTGTTATTCTTATAGTTGACGATAATGAGCAGACTTCGCTTTTTATTAAAACACTTATCGAGGATAACGGTTTCAAATGCATAATGGCGGGCAGCGGTGAATCAGCTGTAAAGATAGTTGAAACGCAGCATGTTGATCTCGTTTTACTTGATGTCATACTGCCTGATGTCAACGGGTTTACAATAGCAAGTAAAATAAAGCTGCTTTCAAAGGAATTTCTTCCGGTAATTATGGTTACAGCTCTTAGCAGTGTTGATGACAAAATTGCCGGATTGACATATGCTGATGATTATATTACAAAGCCATTTTCCGGTGATGAACTGATCGCGCGTGTAGGATCTCTTCTTAGAAATCGTCGTCTGCATATGGAACTTTCTCAGTCAAAACAGCGTTTTGAACTGCTTTATGAGAATATTCCGCACCTCTACCTGTCTCTTGACAGTGATATGAAAATATCTGACTGTAACAGTTTTTTCAGACAGACATTCAATATAACAAGAGAAGAAATTACAGGCAGCAGCATATTTACGCTGTTTGTCAATAATGACCATCCGGTGCTCGATCACTTCATAAGAACTTTACAGCAGTACAAAACAGTTAAACAGAGAGTTTTTCAGCTTAAAAAAATCGGTTCCGGCGTACCTGCGTTTGTCAATCTAAAAGCCTCATACATCGGAGACAGCAGTACTGGTTTATATATCGTTATTGCAATGGAAGATCTGACGCAGCAGTTAAAAATCCAGGAAGAACAGAAAATTGCCAGAAAGCAACTTTACAAATCAGCCCGTCTGGCATCAATCGGTACTCTTGCTTCCGGAGTTGCACATGAAATGAATAACCCGCTTACAGCAATACTTGGTTTTTCAAGTGCAATTATGGATCGTTTTGAGAATAAAGAGATAATGGATCAGAGTGATCTGCAGCAATATCTTGAGATAATCAATACTGAAGCACTCAGGTGCAGGGATATTGTTGAAAACCTTGCCCGTTTTGCGCGTGAAGGCGGGGAATGTATTGCTGCTCCGGTACAGATAGGTTTATGTATTGAAAATGCATTAAAACTGATCAGAACAAAATTGAGTAAAGCATGTATTGAAGTAGAAAATAGTGTTGACAAAATGGTTGTGGTTGCCGGAGACAGTGCAAAGATTGAACAGGTAATTGTAAATGTATTGACAAATTGCATTGATTTCCGCTCTGAACAAAGTAAAGTCAGCATTATATCATCAGAATCACGTGATGATTCAAAATACTGCGCAATAAGTTTTCGTGATAATGGTTTAGGAATAAATCAGAATGTTCTTCCAAAAGTTTTTGATCCATTCTTTACAACTAAAGAAGTTGGAAGGGGAACCGGTATGGGGCTTGCGATTTGCCACAGAATTATGGAAGATCTTAACGGCAGTATTGATGTTCATAGTGATGGAGAACGTGGTACAACTGTTGTACTTGAGTTTGTTCGTATTTAATTCTTTGCATCAGGCTGAAAATGACTGATTGGAATGTGTGGGGTATGAGTAAAGGTAAGATTCTTGTTGTTGATGATGAATCGTCATTAAGACTTCTGTTAAGCAGTGAGCTGACACGTGCAGGGTATGTTGTTGAGACTGCAATTGACGGGGAAAATGCGCTGAGCAGAGTACGTGAAGATTTTTTTCAGGTGGTGCTCCTGGATATTGTAATGCCGCGCATGGATGGTATTGAAGTTTTACGTACCATGAAAACTGAAGGGATTCCATCTGAAGTAATCATTCTTACAGGAAACGTGACACTTGAAAGTGCCATTGAGAGCATGAAGCTTGGAGCTTTTGAGTATATACGAAAACCATACACATTAAATGAGCTGATTATTCAGATTGACAGGGCAATAGAACATCAGCGCTCACAACTTGACTTGAAGATACTCCGCAGTGAATTGATTAAAAACGGTCACGGCGGCAAACTGATTGGTAAAAGTAAAGTGATGATGGATCTTCAGGATATACTTGGACGCATATCACCCACACAATCAACAGTTCTTGTGCTTGGGGAGAGCGGTACAGGAAAAGAGCTTGTTGCACGATCAATTCATGATATAAGTCCGCGCAGGGATAAACCGTTTATAGCGATCAACTGCGCCACATTTTCAGAAACGCTGCTTGAAAGTGAACTTTTCGGATACGAAAAGGGAGCATTTACTGATGCAAAAGCACAGAAGCGCGGATTGGCGGAAATTGCTGATGGCGGAACACTGTTTCTTGATGAAATAGGGGAGATACCTATTCATTTTCAGGCTAAATTGCTGAGGTTTCTTGAAACAGGAGAAATACGCAGGGTTGGCGGAACAAAAGATATATTGCTTAATGTAAGAATAATCTGCGCAACGAATCAGCCGCTTGAATTACTTGTTGAGGAGAATAAATTCAGAGCAGATCTTTATTATCGTCTTAATGTTCTTTCTGTAATCAGTCCGCCGCTTAAGGATAGAATTGAAGATATTCCGCTTCTAGTAAACAGTTTTCTCTCTGTTCAGGAATCAAAAAAAGAATTCGATAAAGAGGCTATTAAACTGCTTCAGGCCTACGAATGGAAGGGGAATGTCCGGGAACTGAAAAATATTATTGAAAGAACATGTATTTTAACTCCGGGCAGAGTTGTACATGCTGAGGATCTTTCATTCTTAAAAGTTAATAAGAAAATTGATACTGTGACTGTAACAGAAGATGAATTGCCACCACCTCCTGATTTGACTGTTGAGGAAGGATCATCATGGTCACTTAAGGAAATGGAGCGTAAACATATTCTGAATGTCCTTAAATTGACAAATGGACATAGAGGGAAAGCTGCGAAATTGCTCGAGGTAAATGCAAAAACCCTTTATCTGAAAATGAAGACATATAATATTATTTCTGTTTACGAATGATCCGTATTAAACCTGAATTCCGCATAGGTTAAATGTTTACTTTAGCTATGACAGTGATTTCATCCCTGTCATGAAATAGATGACGGCAGAGAAATGTATCTGCAAACGGCTTCAGACCCTTTCTGCTGTGCAGCAGTTCAAGTATTTTTGACGGGTCGCTGTAGCCGTATTTAAAATTTACAATTGCATTTCTGCACCATCTCCTGGAAAACCATGTTCTTATTCTTTCAATTACTACAAGCGGCTGTTCTACCATATCACAAAAAAGCCAGTCAAGTGGAACACTAGTCGGTTCCCATGTAAATGCGTCACAGCAGAGATGATTGACGTTGGGGTGATCCAGAGGCCCTTTTTTCAGCGGGCCATTGTCAATTGCAAATACATTAGCTCCACGTTTCAGTGCTGCCCAGGTCCATCCGCCGGGTGCGGCACCAAGATCAGCTGCGGTTTCACCAGGTAATGGCGACCTGCCGAAAATTGAAAACGCCTCTTCAATTTTTAAATATGAACGTGAAGGTGCAGAGATGTCATCTTTCATCCGGCGTTGACCGCAGAAGAATGCAGCGCGGGAGATGAAAACATTACCGCTATCTCTGTCCTCAACAACAAACAGACCGTTTAAAAGAGTATCGCAGACTGGATATGAAGAGTCTGCAAGTTTACATATACGTGATATGCGTTTTTTCAATGTTTCTTTTATTCGATCCTGTTTTGAAATATTCGGCGTAAAACCATTTTCACTGCCTGTAAGCCAGAACAGATACCAGGTTTTGTCAATGCGTTCATTCCTGATTTCTTCGCAGAACCAGCTGCATATTGATTCAATACCGTGTTTACCTTCAGGGAGTTTCAAGATAGTTGCACTGTTCAGAATCCAGAAAGGAAAACAATAATCCTTACTGTCTGATATCAATTGTTCAGTTGATAAAATACCAGGTGCTTCACATTTAACTTCAAGATTCTGCAGAGCGCATTCAGAAGTAAGAAACTGTTCAACTCCGGGTTTGACAAGAAATATGTTCATACAAGATAGATTCCTGTTGTAAATCGAATGGAATTTTCGATGCTGTTAAAAAACAAAAAAGGGACGAATCAGAATGATTCGTCCCTTAAAAAATAATTAATCAAAAGTAAATTATGGTTTCCATGTAATTGCAAAAGAACCGTCTTTTGCAACCCAGATCATATTTTTCTCGCTCATTGTTACATAGTATGTTGTATTAAGCCATGTCATCTTTGTATCAGTGAGTCCTTTGATTGTGATTGTAGGCTTGGCAGTTGACAGTGTATTTGTCATATTTGAATTAGATATAGTACTTGATGCGAGCTGAATTGCAAAATAATAGAACTCAGTTCCGCCCCAGCTGAAATTCAGACTCTGGAAACCTGTAATCTTATATTCATCAGCACCTACACCCTCAACAGAATAAGATGTAAACTTAACATCAGCTTTTGCAAATGGTGATGCCTGTGGAACTCCGTATTTGGTAAGCAACTTATCGTCTAATACCATAACAACAACAGTTCGTGTAGCAGTTCCGACATTGCCTGAAGAGTCTGTTGCAGTATATGTTATAACATAGGTACCGGCTGTTTTCAGATCAACTTCATCACCGCTTACAACGCATGTAATTGTTTTACCATTATCAGTTGCTTTTGCTCCTGGATCAGCATAAGTTTTTGAACTGTCAACTGCAACTGTGTCAACTGCAGTGCCGGTCAGTTTGATGACTGGCTTTGTAGTATCAGCGTTTGCATTGACAACAGTTACTTTTACATTTTTTGTTCCTCTGTTGCCCGCATTGTCAAAACAATAATAAATCAGATTATAGGTGCCCAGCTTTGTACTGTCGTATGTTCCGGTACGATGAACAGAATCTGTAAGATTACCATCAACATTATCTGTTGCAGTAACTTTACGAGTGGTAGAACGGAGAGGAACTGAGTAAACACTGTCAATGCCTGCAATCTGAAATTTTGGAGGTTCCAGATCTATAGCACCGCAATTCAGGCATACATAACGATATGCAAATCCGGGATTTCCAGTTGAATCAGTGGCAGTATATTTTACTGTGTACATGCCTTCAACTGCTCCGGCTTTGAATTCACCGTAATAAATCTCCACTTTATCAGAAATGTCGCCATCGTGGTTATCTATTGCAGTGCATTTTTCTTCTTTGTATTCCGAAAAAGTTTTCACCTGTACAGTATCTTTACCAATAAGAGTAAGGACCGGTGATGTTTTATCAGCCTGCACTGTTCCTTCAACTTTTACATGTACGGTTTTTGTTGAACTGTTGCCGGCTTTGTCAGATGCAGAGTAGACAAGCGTGTACACACCGATTTTGTCTTTGTCAACTGTACCGCTCTTAAGTGTTACTGTAACATTGCCGTCAACCGCATCGTATGCTGTCGGTTTATAAGTGTATGCATCACCTAGGTTAACGTATACAGTATCTTTAGCAGAAATATTAGGCGCAGTTTTATCTTCTACCGTCTGAGGTACAACCTTGACATATCGGATGATATTTGCGACATTGCCGTCTTTGTCTGAAACTGTATAATTCACAGGATAAACACCAACCACAATAGTTGGAACATTTGATATGTCAACAGATATTTTGGATGTTATGTCACCGTCAAGATTGTCTGTTGCCTTTACTTTTGATTTAAAATCGTCAAGATTGCCGCCAAGCTGAATTGTAACAGTGTCGTTACCTGCAATGTTGAAGACCGGTGCGATTGTATCCCGAACATATAACTTGTTATCAGGATCTTCTTTGTTGTAAACGCCATCACCATCGTCGTCTTCATAAAGATTGGGTATACCATCACCATCATCGTCACCACTGTCAATTTCTTCTAAATTAGGATTGACACCGTTCCTGTCAAGTGGATTGTTGAAATCAACCTGTGTACAAAAAAGGAACACAGACAAACACGCGAAAATTGCAATTTTAAAGTTTCTCATAATAATGTACCTCACTTGTCAGAAAAAAATATTGGTAAGGTGATTGACAGCACAAGACTTGTTCCGGCAATTCCGGCACCGGCATAACAGAGATTTCTATTTCGTTTAGCGTTTTCAATGTCAGTATGAAGCGTTTCAAGCTCATTAACATTTACTGATTCAGTGTATTTTTTCTTCTTATCAGCAACCTGAGTTTCAAAAAAGTATCCTAATCCTCCGGCTCCGACAGCAAGAACTGCTGATGCAATACGCCAGGTGGTTATTAAAGGAGATTTCTTCTTTTTTGAATCCCTGACAGAAATTGTAACCTTGCGTTCAACTTTTCCACACTGCTGATTAATTGCATGTACATCTTCAGAAACAGTGGCATTTTCACTGAGATCTGCAACAAGCTCAGTTGCTTTATCACAATTTCCACCTGCAGCCTCAAGTTTTGCCAACTTTACAGACACAAGAACATTTGTGAATTTCCGTGCAAGGAAAAGTGAATATGCATCTTTAGCTTTTTCAGTATTATTAATTTCTTCATAGATTTCTGCTGCCTGAAGCAGGTCATCTTTGTAGTTCTCGTTATTTATCTGGAACAGGTTTACATAGCACTCAGCAGCTTCGGCTTTTCGATCCATTTTAAGATAGATCTTTGCCAGCTCCTGCCAGGCTGGTTCGTAATCCTGCACTGGGTCAAGACTCTTTTTAAATGCTTCAATTGCATTATCATTTGCATTGTTGGCACTATAGCGCATACCAAGATCGTAGTAACTCCCGCGATCAAGTTTGTAACCTGCGTTTTCTGCTTTTGACAAATAAGATGAAGCGCTGTTAAGATTGTTTAGTCCGATTTTTACCAGTGAAAGTTTAAAATAGATAAATCCGTTTTCTCCGCCCTCATCAAGAACCTTCTCGTAATAATTTTCAGCTTTTGCAAGATTTCCCTGTGCTTCATAGATTGATGCACGTTCAGTAAGCACCTGAAGCTTAAGTGTTGATTCCCTGGATGCTTTGTCAACCGCATCAAGCGCCTGATCATAACTGCCGCTCTCTTTATAGTATGAAGCTAACAGAAGATACAGAGATGGATTTGAAACACCGAATTTATCAATCAGTTCATTCATATAATCTATTGAATTGTTATACTTTTTCGCTGCAGCGCATACTGATGCAGTCATAAATTTTGCAATATAAAAATCTGAATTTGAAGTAGCTGTTTTTTCAAGTTCGCCGGCAGCTGCGGATGCACGTTTTTCAGAAAAATCACCAATTGATGCAAATGCATTTCCAAACGATTCAATGGCTTTCTGGCTGGTACCTAAAACCGGTGAAGTCATGAATTCTCCGGTAATATCTGCGGAAAGAGAATTGACAACAGCACCGACACATTCTCCAAGTCCTGATTCTAATTCATTTGAATTAATAGTCAGTGATTTTGATACCAGTTTTTTGTTTTCAAGTAAAGAATAAAACTCAATGTTATACTTTATCTTTTTACCCTGAGGTTCATATTCCTGATAAAAAAGATAAGCTGCACCCATCCGGCGCGCAGATTCTATATATGCATTTCTTGAAATTCTGCGGGTGTAATCTCTGAAATAGGGAATACTATTGGCAATTTTATCTGCTGAAATTACCTGATACCCTGGGATTGCGCTTAATTTGAAGTGGAAATATCCCTGTGATATTGCTGCTATATACATTGTTTTTTCTTCATTTGTGTATGGAGCAAAAACAGGACGGGATATAAGGATTGCAGGAGTTCCTGTTATTTTAACTGGTTCTTTTACCGGCTCTTCTGACACTGTCTGCGGCACATCCTCCGGTAAAGGAGCAGGTTCAGATGCAATGTCTTCTGGTGGTGCTGATAATTCTGCACCAGGAGGAATATCCTGAGCTGAAATTGAACATGCTGCTGCGAAGAGTAACATAAACAGAATCTTTTTAACTGAAATTAAGCGCATAATATAGTTCCCTCGGTTTGTTTCCAGCCTGAGATTAAAAAAACATGTAGCGTTTTAGTGCAATAATTACAAAATTTCGTTCATAATTAAGAAACATACATGAAAACCAAAAATTCATTGATTTTCATGTATAAGCTAAAAATAACTCAATTAAGTTTAAAATGCACAAAAAATAAACAGTACACAGATAAATCAATTACTTTTTCTTACAACTCTCATAAATGCAGACAGTTATCCGTTTGCTACCTCTTTCCTTAGTGTTTGATATCCATAATGCATGATCAGATGATCTAACAATACTAACGCAGTGTAGTTTTCTGCCACAGGCCATATGCGTGATACAATTGTCGGATCGCGACGGGTTATAGCTGCAAGTTCTTTATTTTCTGAGGTGTATTTATCAATTGTGTTCTGTTTTCTATCAATTGTCGGAGTAGATTTTACTGCAAGACGCACAACAATGTCCTGACCGGTTGAAAGTCCGCCAGTAATACCGCCGGCATTATTCGAATCAAAAACCACTTTGCCGTTTTCGGAGTGCATGCGGTCATTGCTCTGATATCCTGTCATATCTTTAACTTTAAAACCAGCTCCGCATTCGACAGCTTTTACGGCACCGATACCAAGCATTTTACCAAGGTCAGCATCAAGTTTGTCAAATACAGGTTCACCAAGACCGACAGGCATTCCGGTTGCAATAACTTCAACTACTCCACCTGCACTGTCTCCTGTGGCACTGATTCTGTTTACTGCATCCATCATAGCCTGAGCCGCTTCAATATCCGGACAATTAACTACATTGTGAACAGAGTATTTTTCCTCTACTTCACGTCGGCTTGAATTTCCTGCTTTATCGCGGATTGCGTCAATTTCCTGTTCAATCTGTGCAAAAACTGCCATTTTCTCAAGAAAACGCATTTTCATATTCAGACGGCCGCTGACATAGAGCTGCTGAAAAAACGGATCTAGGTCTGCGCGCATCCGTTTGTAGGAATCAACTTTCTGCTTTATAATCGACGAATCAATGTCAGGACAGTGAACCCCGGCCATTTCCTTGACATAGGCAAACACATCTATACCGCAAGATTTCAGAACTTTTTTAGCCACATAACCGGCAGCTACAATTGCTGATGTATATCGTCCGCTGAAAATCCCGGCACCGATCGAATCATCATCAAGACCGTATTTCATAAATGATGCATAGGATGCGTGTCCGGGTCTTGGAGTCCGGTTTGTATCCTGATACTGTTTTATATGTATAAAATGTCTGTCAAGGTTTGGAATAAGAATAGTCATTGGTGTGCCGTTGGTGTGATTTTCGTTTCCGGCACCTTCAATGGTATCTGCTGCATTTGTTCCTGTATAAATAACAGGAAGATCAGGTTCTTTTCTTGGCGATGACAATTCATCTGCCCCTGGTTTGCGAAGCAGAAGGTCCCCGTAGATTTCCTGTTCAGTGAAAATCATTCCGGATGGAATACCCTGGACTAAAGCTGTGAGCCCCTCCTGGTATGAACCGCCGGCTAATGAAACCTGAAATAATTTTCCTAAATGGCATCCGAACATAAAAACTCCTTAATAGACGTTAATTTAGAACAATTAGCAATCTGTTAAATGGTTTGTCGGTAGATTGCTGAAGATAAAAATTCCCCTGAACTGAATTTATTAGGAGAAAGTTCAAAGAACACTATTTTTTTCATGGCTAAAGTAATTCAGAACTGAAAACGGGAAAATTTCAGTAAGCAGAAATTACACATTAGTAAAGACCAGCAGCACATCTCTCTGATAGAAACATGTCTTACGATAAAACAACTTTAATATAATAGATTAAAGCATTATTGTGCATAAATAAAATTGTCGTAAAATTAACTGTTACAAAATATATTTTTGTAATTTCCACACTGGAGATGTTAAAAATGGATATAGTCACAGTTATAGGTATGCTCGGAGGAGCACTTACAACAATTTCTTTTTTACCGCAGGTAATTAAAGTACTCAAAACTCACTCTACCAAGGACCTGTCCCTTGCAATGTTTCTTCTTTTTGTTGCCGGTGTTCTGCTTTGGCTGATTTATGGCATCTGCGACAAACAACTGCCTGTCATCATTGCAAATTCTGCAACACTCGTTCTTGCAATGATCATACTTATCGCGAAAATAATTTACAAGTAATACCATTATTACTACTTTAATCCTTTCTTTTTCATAAGTTTAGTTGTTTTAATGTCTGCAACTTTTTTTAAAAAATTAAAGTTGTACGTGACATTTATTTCGTCTGATGATATATTCTCTGTCAGATACTTTAACACACACACATTTGAAATCACCGGATGCAATAAATGCAACAGACTCTGTCATCACACGACCATGCCAGAATGTCACATTCATATTGGCTGACCTGGATAATACCATTTGTCATCTGCTATGCAGGTACTCTGATCTCCCTTAATTTTAAGTTTACAGATAATACAACTCTGCTCTATCTGCCTCTTCCACTTGCAATGGTCATGATTCAATGGTGGGGACCGCGGATACTTGCAGGATTATACCTGAGTGCGGTTGTCACTTCTGGATTATGGGGATTACAACCTCCGGCTCTATGGCCTCTCTATGCAATGCCTGAAATGCTTGCAGTATTAATTTCGTGGATACTTTTCACAAAAGTTTTAAAAGGACGACCTGCATTAACAAAAATCAGTGATCTGATCCGTTTCATGATTTTTGCAATTGTCCCTTCAGCCTGTATTTATGGTTTCTGCACATCAGGATTGCATCTATACCTGGTCCATATTGAATCTGAGCCATTGCGGGATGTTGTAATGAGAGGATTCTCAAGCACTATTCTTGGAGAATTTGCAATTACTGTACCTTTACTTATGTTATTCAGCCACACGCTTGAAAAAAACGGCTGGTCCAGGGTGATTCACAGCATTTCAGGTCTGCATTATTTTGAAAAATCTCAATCCTTTATTGAATATGCTGAAAAGCTGATATTGTTTCTTGTTCCACTCGGTACCAGTCTCTTTATGCCGATTTCAGAATACTGGTATCTGTATATGGTTTTTGGAATATGGTCAGCTATGCGTTATGGAATCGGGTTGACAATTGTACTTAACTCCTGGATTGTGTTATTGACACTTGTAATTCCATCTTTACGACACCTTGATTTTTTATCTGTCTCCTCTGAGGCGTTTAATATTATTGATTTCCATTTCGGACTTAGTTTTGTCTGTGGCGCGTCAACTCTCATAGGCAGTGCTATTACAACACTGCGCAGGGAAATAAGAGCCCATCGTCAGACTCTTGAAGATTTGATAAAAGAGAAAGACTTCACAGATACAGTTCTGCAGACAATGGCTGACACATTTGTACTTTTTGATCCTGTAACACTCGAGCCGATCCGTTGGAACAGGGCATTTCGTGAAATAACAGGATACAATGACAGTGAGCTCAATAATCCATCAGTACTTCTGACACTTTTAAGTCAGGATGAGCACAAACGGATCTCCGAGATAATCCCTCAACTGATAAAACATAGAAGCAATACAATAGAAGTATGTTTTTTACACAAGGATAACAAACTTATACCTGTTGAGTTTCATCTTACACTTATTGTTGATAAGTCGGATAAGCCTGAATACCTTATTGCAATCGGACGTGATATAAGCGACCGTAAACTCTCTGAAGCAAAACTCAGAGAAAGTGAGATTCAGTATCGCACAACTTTTCAGTTCAGCCGCGACGCAATAAATGTTTTCAATACTAAATACCAAATTATTGATGTAAACAACAGGCTAATTGAAATCAGCGGATACTCTCTTGACGAACTGCTGAAAATGTCCATTAAAGGAATTTATCTGACAGCCGGGGGGGAAGAGTCGAAGAAGAGAATACAGTCACTTCTGAAAGGTGAAACTGTTCCGCTTTTCGAAACAGAACTCAGGACAAAGGCAGGGAAGATAATCCCCGTCGAGATTGGTGTTTCGTCAATGAGAAACTGTTATGGCGAAGAGTGTGTATTCATGGGTGTTGTACGGGATATCACTGACAGGAAAAAGACCGAGGAAATGATACGGAATTCACAGCGGCTTGAATCACTGGGGATCCTTGCCGGTGGAATTGCACACGATTTCAACAATCTTATGGGCGGGGTTTTCGGGAATGTCGAACTTGCCAAAGAGTCAATTGACAACAGATCCTCAGCACTGATGTACATTGACAGAACACTTAAAGCGCTTGAGCGTGCCAAAGATCTTACACAGCAGCTTCTCACTTTTTCAAAAGGCGGTGTACCCCGCAAATCGCTCATTTCTCTCTACCTTCTTATTGATGAGTCAAGCACATTTGCTCTGAGCGGTTCAAATATCCGCTGCATTACGCAGATCAGCCGCAACTTGCATACTGTCAATGCTGATCCCAATCAGATCAGCCAGGTGTTGAATAATCTTCTCATCAATGCACGTCAGGCTATGGATAAAGGCGGAACTATTACAATCACTGCAAAAAATACCGAAATCGTTGAAAATGAAGTCAGAGAATTGACTGAAGGGGAGTATGTCTCTATTGAAATCCATGATGAAGGACACGGGATTCCGCAGAGCATGCTGCATAAAGTATTTGATCCTTTCTTTACTACTAAGAAAACCGGAACCGGGCTCGGGCTTGCAACTTGTCATTCAATAATCAGAAAACATGACGGAGCGATATCTGTTGAATCGGTTCATGGCAAAGGAACAACTTTCAGGGTACTGCTTCCTGCATCAAACGAGTTAGTTGCTAATTCTGTAAATAATGAAGTTGTAAATAATATCTCTATGTCAGGGCGGGTGCTGGTTCTTGATGATGAGGAGTCGCTTCGCAATGTGGCCCGTGGATTTCTTGAGATATTCGGATTTGATGTGATCACTGTAAGTGACGGTTATGAGGCACTTGAGATATTCAAAAGGGAACACTCACGCGGAAAACCATTCAGTATTGTAATTCTTGATCTAACTGTGCCCGGTGGTTTTGGAGGCGAACAGGTCATGAAAGAAATCCGGCTGTTTGATCCTCATGTTATTGGAATTGTCGCAAGTGGTTTTTCTGACAGCGAGATTCTTTCTCAACCTGAAAAATTTGGATTCAATGCAAAGATTGAGAAACCATTCCGCAAAAATGATCTCAGTTCCATTCTTGAAGATGCATTGCTTAAGAAATGTGCAGGGTGATTTTTATAAAATTTGTTCTCCGGAAGCCTGTCGCAATAATATACATGGAACGTGCTTCCGGAAAACAACTGAGGCCGTATTAACGAAATCTGTTTTTCAGAATTTCCTGCATCGCTTCTTCATCAAGTACAAATGATCCTGCAATATGAGTTGAGTTCCGGATTCCCTTTGGAGGTGCTGTATGCTCAAGTTCACCATCAACAAGAATCATTATTTCTACTTCACGGCCGATCATTTTGGCGATTTCAGGTGCTGTAAGAACAATTTTATCTGACGTGACTTTATGTTTCAGTCGGATAGCTGTTTGCACAAGTAGGCTCCTTTCGAAAGTTTCAGTGAAAAATCAGTATAATCAGTGATTAGAAAACAATAGTACATTTGTCAATTACTGCAACCATTTCTGGTAAATCATGATTTGTAAATCAAATCTAAACTAAGATCGCGGATCAGTGGCAGGATATGTATGCTTCTGTAATCACCTCGAAAAAAAATGAAAAAAAGCTAAAATAATAACAATAATGTATGAAAAAAAAACATTAAATGCAAGAATAATTCTTTATTTGTTTAAGATGTCAGGCGCTTTTACATTTTGACTCGAATTTGCTGTTTGTTTCAATAATTTCATTAGCTATTGTTTTTCCTGTTGTTATATCATAACTCCGAATGTCTTCATTACTACATTTAAGAAATACGGTATAAACCTTTATTGCCATAATCGCGATCTGCGACGGACTGTCCGGGACTTTTCCGCCCGGAAAACACTCCTGCCGTTCACGAAGAAATTCAGCAGCTTTCATTACAGACTGGTGCTGGATTCGATCCCGCTCGGAAGTGTATTGAAATTTCCAGCGCTTCAACTGATCATTAATAAGATTTTTTGTTTTATCACCTGCACTGATCCCTGCGGCGGCAAAAATCCGGCAGTCGAAATTTCGGCAGGTCTGGGACCGGAAATCGTAAATTGAACAGCGGTCATCAATTAACATCGGGCAGCATCCGGACTCATTATAACCCATGATTTTATTGCCTTTTGGAAGGTACGGCGCAGCAAAAAGCAGTTTTTTCGGTATAGCTGACAGGGTCGCTTTTTCATCGGGACGAATATGGATGAAATGCGACGACTTGCAGCAGCCTCTGCAATCTCCGCATGGCACATTTGAGCCTGTGTCTTTAATAAGCATGAATCTAATCCGCCGAAGCCAAGATGAGAACACACCCGCGCCCTGAGTTTCTATTTTTGTTGTCATTAAGTGTTGAGTCCTGATTTATGTTTATCAGGAAATTACTATATTTTTAATGTGA
>Ga0209373_10001365_pt1 | contig 29163 bp, 20 predicted proteins | sample Higcelweek5metaG_FD_187173 | JGI IMG/M metagenome (GOLD analysis project Ga0209373, IMG submission 187173) | Freshwater pond sediment microbial communities from the University of Edinburgh, under environmental carbon perturbations - High... | ecosystem: Environmental > Aquatic > Freshwater >... | reverse complement strand
CCAGTACCATGAATAGTTTATCAAAGAGCATTTCGGCTAGTACCTCGGCCCCATCTGGTTCAGGGGGTGCTGGTGGAGCCGGCGGCGGTGGAGGTGGTGGAGGCGGCGGTGGTTGGTAGGTTTTGCACCCTTGGATTAGCAAAGAGATGAAATTGTTTATTCTTTGACTGCAACTAATAAGTAGATTAAAATTGAATAGATAATGAATTAATTTTAAACCATGAATATTTTAATGATGCTTTTGTTTTTGCTTGTTTTCTCTTCCATTTTGCTGGGGGGGCATTTCTTTTTGTATTTTTCTTTAGTTAAATTTTTATCTATCAGTGCTACCAACATTAAACTTTGGTTGGGTGGAGGATTATTTCTTTTGAGCATCAGCTTTATCTTGTCTTCAATTTTAGCTCATTATAGCGAGGGAATTTTAGCTAAAATAACTTATTCAGTTTTTAGTTTTTGGTTGGGAGTGGGTTGGAATTTGACCATGGCTTTTGCAATATCTTGGGTAATTATTGGAATTGCTAAATTGTCAGGCCAAAGTTTTGATTATAAATATTTGGTAATATTTTCAATTATCTTTGCGGTGATTTATTCGGCTTGGGGAGCGTGGAATGCTTATAATCCAAGGGTAAAAAATGTAACCGTCCAGATAAAAAATTTACCCAAAAGCTGGGAAAATAAAAAAGCAGTGCAACTTTCGGATGTGCATCTGGGGCACATCTATGGTAAGAAGTTTTTAAATAATATTATCAACAAAGTAAATGCGCAGTCTCCAGACATGATTTTTATTACGGGAGATTTATTTGACGGGATGGATGGGGAGTTAGATTATTTAGTAAATCCTTTAAAAAATTTGAAAGCACAAAGTGGAATATATTTTATCACAGGTAATCACGAGACTTATCTGGGCGTAGATAAATCAAGCGAAGCATTGAGGAGCACCCCGGTTAAAACTTTAAATGACGAAATAATCGAGATTGAAGGGGTGCAGATAATCGGGATGAGTTATCCTGAGAGAGGAGATGGTGAAAGTTTTACTGCTAAATTTAAAAAGATACAGGGTTTAAATTTAAATTTGCCCAATATTTTACTGTACCATAATCCTAACTCAGTCAAAGAGGCCAAAAATCTAGGAGTTAATTTGCAATTGGCTGGTCACAGTCATCGAGGGCAGATTTTTCCTTTTGGATTAATTACTTACTGGGTGTATGGTAAATATCACAGTGGTCTGACGCAGGAAGGGGATTTTAATATCTACACGTCCAGTGGGACTGGAACTTGGGGGCCGATGATGCGGACTTCAGGCAGATCAGAAATTGTAGTTTTAAATTTTAAAGGAATTTAACTTGATTATATAATTAATGGACCTGGGTAATTTTACCGCAAGTCCATTTTTTTGGATTTCTGGAACATTAGTTTAGGTCCTATTTTTTTAGCTTGAATTTGTTTGGTTTATTGATGATTTTAGTTCTTTCCATATAAATACTCGAGAAAGCGAGTAAATGGTAATTACTAAAAAAAAACAAATCAATTAACAAGAAGGGCCAAGACTTAAAGAGGTTTAAATAGCTCTGATTAACAATATACGCATGCAAGTAAAGCGAAGCGAGAGTGAGAATTATAAATAATGCACTTTTAAGCTTGTTGGCATTTAATTCCTGGGTAATTTTTAATCTAATAAATAAATTCATCAGAATATCTCCTTGGATATCGTTTAATATTATTAGAGAGAACTGTCTTAATGATAGCTTATTAATTTTCGGGAAGTCAAGCCAGCTATTGCCTTTTCACTTATTTAGTGCTATAATATAGTGATAGATAGTTATAGGGGCTATCTTTTTGAGTTCTTTTTCAAAGGAGAAAAGTTAAAATGGAAGATAAAAAAGATGAAAAAAAATCTTTAGTTGTTTCTGCAACACCAACTAGAATTAAAAAAGTCTTTTTAAATTACACCAGATTATTTAAAAGGGACATTAATTGTAAGATGTTTGACATCATGGAGGGGTCCAAAAAATCAATCAAGTTAGGAATTTTTGTTGAAGATCAGGGAGAATTTTTTCATATTGTTTTTTGTTTTATTATTTCCGATAAAAAAACCAATCTGGAGAGTTGGCCAGTTATTTCTGTATTAAAACACAATAGAAATTCAAAAGTGACTATTGGCGAGTACATCAATATCTGGATGAAGAATCTGCTTTATCATATCGGGATACAACATCTCTATCCGAAAAAAACTTCCAATGGTTGGATAAACGTTTTTTCAAATGGAGCAGTTTCGAATAACGCTCTGATTCCACCCGCTTTTAACTCCGGACATTATCGACTCGCTTATGAAAAGCAAGTTGGTTAAAATTTTGTATCATTTAAGCGCTCAAAGGACAATCGTCCCGAGAGCGTTTTTTATTTGATTTATTTTGGTTTTGGATGCTATAATAACGGAGTAAAATCCGAGCTTAAGGAGGCGGGTTGGCAGGTTTTAATTCGTAAAAAAGAAATAAAATGAAAAATATTAAAAAAAATGACCCCGAGGTCTTTAAGGCAATTAGCGGTGAAATTAAGAGGCAGGCCGAAGGGATGGAAATGATTGCGAGTGAGAATTATGTTTCGAGTGCTGTTTTAGAGGCTTTGAGTAGCGTTTTTACCAACAAATATTCTGAAGGTTATCCTGGAAAAAGATATTATGGTGGGCAAGAGTATACTGATATTGTGGAGAGTTTGGCAATCAAAAGAGCCAAGAAGATTTTTGGCGCCGAGCATGTAAATGTACAACCATTGTCTGGTGCACCTGCTAATATGATTGCTTATAGCGCGGTTTTAAAGCCAGGGGATAAAATATTGGGTATGGATTTGTCCCATGGTGGACATTTGACTCATGGTCATCCAGTGACACTTTCTGCTAAGATTTATAATTTCATCGGTTACAAAACTGAGGCTAATGGAAAAATTGATTACGATGAATTGGAAGCTTTAGCTATCAAAGAAAAGCCCCAGATGATCTTAGCTGGTTTTTCCGCTTATACTCGAAATTTAAATTACAAAAAATTTAGACAAATTGCTGATAAGGTAGGAGCGATTTTGATGATTGATATTGCACACATCGCTGGGCTTATTGCTGGCAAGGCGATTACCAATCCAGTACCGTATTTTGATATTGTGACTACTACAACTCATAAGACTTTGCGAGGGCCTAGAGGTGGAATGATAATGTGCAAAGAAAAATATGCCACAGCTATCGATAAGGCAACTTTCCCGGGGTTCCAAGGTGGACCACATATGAATAATATTACTGCTAAGGCAGTAGCTTTTGGGGAGGCCTTAAAGCCCGAATTTAAAAAATATGCCAAGCAAGTAATTCTTAATGCTAAAGTTTTAGAAAAAGAATTAAAGAAGTATAAATTTAAGTTAATGTTTGGGGGCACTGATAATCACATGGTCTTGGTGGACGTGTTTGGTAGCAAAGGTGTGACTGGTAAAGAGGCTGAAATTGCCTTGGATAAAATTGGCATTACGGTTAATAAAAATATGATTCCTGATGATCCTAGGAGCCCATTTGATCCAAGTGGGGTAAGAATTGGAACTCCAGCTATTACTACTCGCGGGATGAAGGAGGCTGAAGTAAAGAAAATTGCTAATTGGATAAATGCAGCTGTTGAAAATCACCAAGATGATGAAGTCCTAAAAATAATCAGAAAAGAAGTGATTAGTCTTTGTAAGAAATTTCCTTTGAATAAATAACTTTTTAGTTTATAGCATTTAGGTTGTAGGTGTTAGGCCCTGTTTAAGGTTTAGCGCTTGAGATTTGGAATTTTTCCGCCCTTGGGCGGATGCGGGATGTAGTATAGTGGTAGTATGCACGCATGGGGTGCGTGTGATCCGAGTTCGATTCTCGGCATCCCGACTTGATATTTTAACAGGCTTTTTGTTGAAGGTGCTAGTGAGCAGAGTTTTTATCATGTTGGATAACGTGGCGATTCTCGGCATCCCGATAAAATATTTTATATAGACATTTTAAGTTTTTATTTTTTAATCAGCTTTAAATAAGTTGAAGGTTGATTAAAAACAAAAATCAAAGCAGTTCTTTTTATTAGATTAAAATAATCGGAGGTGATTATGGCAAATTTTTGCGAAGTTATAAAGTTAAATGAAAGAATTTTACCTGAATAAGCAGTCAATATTTTGGTTGAATATCATCAATCTATTAAATACAAAATTCTTAAAGGATTTTTTAATTTAGGAAAGCAACTTGAGATAACCTCAATGATTGAATTCAGAGATGGATTAAACAATGGCAATCCATGCATCGTAATGGCGGGCTTGGATGAAGAAGATAATCAAATCTGGTATTCTTTGTTGGACAAATATAGCGGTCTACCCATGAATTTTTGTGGCTAAATTTTTTGGAGGAAATGCTGATGAGTTATCTAGATATTGCCTTTAAATTTGTGATTCTTTGCGGGGGTGGATTTTTGGCGCTGGTGTTTTTGGCAATTGCTTGGCGATTGATGAAGACTAGCCCCAATGAATACAAAAAGTTACAAAAAAATAGTCCATCTTTTTGGGAAAATTTTTGGGGCTGTGGTTCAAAATTTATTGGACCAATAAGTCATCACCAAAGAGTTTTTCCAGTGGTGAATCTACAAATCAATCAATGGGAGGGCAGAGTCAGTCTCAAGGAGACTTCTTTGAATGAATTTTTGAAAGGATAATATTTTCAGATAGCTCTTTTGCAAATTTTTGGACCCCTTATCGTATTATTTAGGTAAGGGGTTTTTACTTGCAAAATATTGGCATAATTGCTAAATTTGGTTTAAAATAGAGGTATCTCAATTTTGAGTGGATTGGGTTATTTGTTAATTTTAAAAAATATGCAAAAAATAATAAAGATACAATTTTGGGTTTTATTATTAGGAACTATCTTTGCGTGGGTAAACTTTGGTGTAGAATTGGTAGATTGGATAAATAAAAGGGAATGTTCTACAGGTTGTGCAGTGGGGCTGGTGAATCCATTTTTAACACCTTGTTTTTACGGAGCAATATTCTTTTTGATAGCTTTTGTTTTGGGCTTAATGATATTAAAGAAGGTAAAAGAATAATAATTTAAAAAATTTATGAAAAATAGAAGAAATAAAATGAAGGGTATAATTTTGGCCGGAGGAACAGCTACAAGACTTTTCCCAATGACTGCCACAACTAGTAAGCAACTTTTGCCGGTGTATGATAAGCAAATGATATTTTATCCGCTTAATACTTTGATTAAGGCTGGCATCAAAGATATTTTGATTATTGTAGCACCCGAGCATAGCGGACAGTTTTTAAATTTATTGGGAGCGCTTTTTAGGAAATATGATATACATATCTCATTTGAAGTTCAGTCAGTGCCCCGCGGTTTAGCAGAAGCTTTAGTTTTGGGTGAAAATCATATCGGAGAGGATAATGTGGCATTAATTTTGGGAGACAATATCTTTGAGGATGATTTTTCCAAGCAGATTAAAGAATTTAAAGAAGGCGGACATGTTTTTGTTAAAAAAGTTCCTGATCCAGAAAGATTTGGAGTAGTTAAATTTAACAAGGATAATCAGGCAGTAAAAATTGTTGAAAAACCGACCCAGTGGTTAAGTGACTATGCAATTACTGGTTTATATCTTTATGATAATAGTTGCGTTGAGATCGCTAAGAAAATGAAGCCCTCAGAAAGAGGTGAAATTGAAATTACTGATGTTAATAGAATTTATTTAAAAAAGAAGCAGTTGGCCGTAACATTATTTGACGGAGAATGGTTGGACGCAGGTACACCAGATTCACTCTTGGAAGCTAGTATGATTGTAAAAGAAAAAGGAATTTCCAAAAATTTCCATCCAATTTTAATAGAAGCTATTAATGAGTTTAATGAAGAATTGAAAATTAGATCGAAGAAAAGATTGCAATAATAAGTAGTTTGTAAAGTTTATAAGGTTTTTAAAGTTCATAAAGTAAAATCAAAAAATAAGTAATTTTTTATAAAACTCGTTAATGCGTTAACTCGTTAACTAAATAATAAAATAATTAAAATAACGTTATGCAAAAAATAAAAAAAGCAATTTTACCCGTCGCTGGATTTGGAACTAGATTTCTGCCCGCCACTAAAGCTCAACCCAAAGAAATGCTACCCGTGGTAGACAAACCCGTGATTCAATATTTAGTAGAGGAAGCAGTTGCTGCTGGAATTGAGGAGATAATATTTGTCACAGGGAGAGGTAAACGAGCAATCGAAGATCACTTTGATACCTCTTTTGAGTTAGAATATAATTTAGTAGAAAAAGATAAGATGGATTTATTGGAAGAGGTACGTAGAATTTCTGGATTAGCTAAATTTTCTTATGTTAGACAACCCCAACCTCTAGGAGATGGTCATGCTATTTTACAAGCGGCGCATATCGTGGGTGATGAGCCAGTTTTAGTTATTTTTGGAGATTGTCTTTATGATAGTGAAGTGCCGGCTTCTAGTCAGTTAATCCAAACTTTTGAAAAATATGGTGATCCGGTTATTGGTCTTAGTGAAGTGGAAAAGAAAGATGTTTCTAAATTTGGAGTGATTGATGGAGTAAAACTTGATGACCACACTTGGGAAATAAAAAATATGGTTGAAAAACCAAAGGTTGAAGATGCTCCAACAAATTTGGTAGCTGTAGGTAAATATATAATTACCCCAGCTGTTTTTGAGACTTTGGCTAAGATGAAAAGCGGTAAGTCAGGAGAGATAAGATTGGCGGATGCTTTTGATATTATGCTGGGTGAAGACAAACCTCTTTATGGAAAAATATTAGAAGGCACTTGGTTGGATACGGGTAACAAGCTTAATTTTATGAAAGCTGCTATTCATCTGGGCCTTAAACATTCAGAAATTAAGGAGGATCTTAAAAAATATATAAAAGAATTAAATCTTTAAAAAATAAAAATGAGTCAGTTTAAAATTTTAGGTGTTAAGATAGATAATGTTTCCAAGAAAGAGATTTTTGCTAAGGTGGAGGAATTTTTGCAAAATGACGAAATGAACCAGATTGTGACAGTCAATCCAGAAATAATTCTTAAAGCTAAAGATGACGATGTATTGCTAAACATAATAAACAGTTCCAGTTTGTCTTTGGCAGATGGAATTGGTGTGCGTTTTGCTTTTTGGAGATTTGGCCGTCATCTGCGAACTCGAATTACAGGGATTGATTTGATGTGGAAAATTTTAGAATTAGCTAATGAAAAAAAGCTAAGCATTCTATTGGTGGCGAGTAAAAATGGTTTAACTACCTGGGAGGAAACACGTAGTGCAATTTTAAATATTTATCCCGATCTAAAAATTAGTGGAACCAGTATTGATCCGCTAGCGGGTCATTATGATAGAAGTATTGAGCTTTCAAATTTGAGTATCAAAGAAGGGCACACAACTTTTGATGTTTTGTTTTGTAATTTTGGCGCTCCTTATCAAGAAAAATTTATTGCTGAGCTGAATCGTTGGAATGATTTGGTTAAAGTAGCTGTTGGTGTGGGAGGGGGTTTTGAATTTATCTCAGGTAAAATTTCTCGCGCACCTAGAGTGTTGCGAATTTTCGGTTTTGAGTGGGTATGGCGATTAACTAAACAGCCTAAAAGAATTAAGAGAATTATCAAGGCAGTTATTGTTTTTCCTATCAGAATTTTACTTAATAGATAGATTTCAATTGAAAATGAAATTTTATGCTGATAAATTTAAAAACAATAAGTAGTGATAATAGGTCAAAACAAATTTTAAAATTATTTTTATTTTTGATAGTTTTTTTAATTTTACCTAATTTTGTATTAGCTGCTCAATCGCCAACAGGCAGAAATCCTAAAATCATCTGGACAGCTGACCGTCAAGATGTGTGGGATAGAATGGTTTCTGAAAATAATTTATGGTGGCAGTATCTAAAAAGCGGAGCAGATGCAACTAGCACAGTCGGTGAAAAATATGGAGACATCGGTCAGTGGGCGACAATGGCTTATCAATTTACCGGAGACACAGCTTATGCCGATAAAGCGTGGTCTAAAATAGATCCATATATATCTACCTTAACGCCGCCAGCTGGCGGGCGAAATACTACCAGAGAATATTTTGTGCAATATGTACAACTATATGATTGGCTCTATCCAGCATTGACGGTTGAACAAAGAAATAAATTTATCGCTTTTCTTAATTATTGGGCAGACCTTACGCTTAATAATGTCGATGGCGTTTCTTGGGGAACCAGAACAAGTGATTCTGATGAGACAACTGGACATTATTTGGGACTAGCCTTATTGGATATTACTACTGCACCGGAAAATCCGCGGGCAGGAACATTTCTTTCTAGCACCTGGATAGACGGAGGTGTCACTACAAAAAATGTAGGCGGACTTGTTTCCACTGGCGCTGACAATCAAACGATGCGTAACGCTATTAGTCAATTTGCTACTAAAGCCAGTGGTGGAGTGTGGATTGAAAGTGAAGAATATAATCTCGGTACTTTGAAATTTCTTATGTGTGGTGTCGAAGGCTTAAAGACTGCTACCGGGGTAGATTATTTTCCTGAAATTTCTACTCTTTATCCAGATTTTGCGCGCGGTCTTTTTCACTACATGACACCCGATACATCGGATGTGTATCAATGGGGAGATATAGAACGTCCACATGATTTGTGGCTCTATCACTTGCTTCCAACAGTTAGTATTTTGGCAGGGCTCAATCAAAATGAATCTTCAATTGGGCCATATATGCAAAAGCTAACTGAGGAACTAAAAGTAAAAAATGGAAATACGACTGTAGATCCAGGGTTTTTACCATTATTAAATCCATTTGCTAAAAGCTCAAATTGGCGTACGACTGATATCCCAAAATATTATTATGCCGATGGACTGGGTCAATCTTTATTCCGAACAGGGTGGGGAAGTGATGATAGTTTTTTGGGAGTGATGATGCAAAACAGGGTGGAGGTTGATCATGAAAATTTTTATTTTGGGGACTTTCAATTCTACAGTGATGGAGAATGGGTTTTCACTCATCCGCTGACATATGGAGGGGGATCTTATAATAATTCACAATATAATTTTAATGGAGCGACTTTTTCCGGCCTTGGTTCAATGATGGAATTTGAAAAACCAATTGCGCATGAATTTGGACAAAATGGAAAATATGTTTATGTCGCAGGAACCACTGGGGGAAGTTTTGTACGTAATGGATATTGGGCTCCGCCTCCGACTTTTCTTCATGAATATACCAGAAGCGTATTTTATCTACCCTCAGCTGATAAAAAAACAGATGTTATTATTACTTTTGATAGGATGAATAGTCAAGATCCAAAAGACTTAAGTTATTTTAGCCGTTACCCCGCAGGTGTTCAAACGATAATGAGCAACTCTTTGGGTAGTAAGGCTTGGATTATTCATATGCCAGTTGAGCCCACGATTTCATCAAACGCGATTAATTGGACAACCGCCGGTGGTAAAAATGTCTCTATAAAAACGCTCTTTCCTGAAAACATAAATCATACCGTTTACGATGAAAATGAGGTTGATATTCTTACTGGTTCCATTCATCCTGGAGAAAAAAAATGGCAGGTGCAAGTCGTGCCATCCCAAGAAACAACGTGGGATACGTTTCTGAACATATTGCAAGTGACCAATGATGATGGTGTTATAGCTTCGGAATCAATAGAAAGTTCGGATGTTTCGGCTAAAGGAGGATTGATTCACCGTAGCGGCCAAAATGATGCACTGCTTATGTTTAATGCCGAGTCTGGTCCAGATTTGCCAAGTCCGGCAGGAGTAGGTGTAAGCAGCGCTGTGTATGATAACAGTGTGCAGACAACCTTGGAAACAGTCCATTTAAAACAAGTGGGTTATGCGGCAAGCTGGGTTTCTGCTACCTCAAATACAGATGTTTATTTGCCAGATCTTGATCCGACAAAAAGCTGGAACATAAAAATTGATAATCAGGGATATGCTGTTTTGCCAGTTAGTTCACAAGGTCTTGGGCAATTGACCGTCGAGGGAGTTGGATCTCATAGCCTTATTCTTTCGTCTGAAAATGATACAATCTTCCCAAATGCTCCGAGTGGTTTAAATGTGTTATAATAAGGACATATGCAAATACAAATACAAAGAATATTTATTATGGCAAGTATATTTTTAATATTGCCTAGTTTTTCATATGCAATTTGAGTTTGTTATAAAAAAATATGCTGAAAATTTTTTTAAATAAGTATTTCCTTTTCTTTTATATCGCAATTTTTTTGCTATGCGGTTTTCAAAATGCAAAAGCTTATGGCGCGCCAGATTATCTGCCAGACGGGCCACACCCAAGAATTTGGTTGACTCCAGGAAGACTTAGTGAGTTAAAAATTAAACGAGATTCAAGCGATCCTGAGTGGTTAACATTATTAAATTATTGCGAAGTACACAAAAATGATACTGGTTATGATGTCCAGTATAATCCAGCGTCTTGGCAGTCAACTTGGGATGGAGTACCCATTAATCAAGATGGCGCCCCGGGAGGCAGTGGGTATAGAGGAGGTGGCTATGCATCACAAATGATTAATTTTGCCCTTTGTTATCAGATAATAAAAGATGTGGATTCTACAAAAGCTGATGAATATGCTACTCATGGCATCGCAGTTATGCATGGATTAGTGAATAGCTTTTCTGTTGGAGAAGAAAGCAATGGCCTAGCAATTATCAGAGTAGGCGAACGACAAGATGGTACACTCAATGCCACCGAATCGACTGTTTTTGGATTTAGTGGTACATCAAGTTATAAGCAAGGATACTCGGCACGCAATGTCGGATTAGGTATGGCTGTTGCCTATGATTGGTTTTATGACAGGCTATCTGCTCCAGAAAAAACTAAATTTTATAGCACAATGTTTCGCTGGATTGATTGGTATCGTGGAGAAAGAACAGCTTTTAATAATGGGGTTTTAAAAAACGGCATTCGCTATTATGAAGATCAGGATGGCGATTGTACTGGCAATAATGTTTGTACTTCAGTTACAGGTGTATTGACAAAAGGATATGGTTTTACTAATCCAGCTAGTAATTATTACTCTGGATTTTTTGAAATGGTTGCACTTTCTGCTATGGCTACTTACGAAACAAGTTTGCCAGATACTCATCCTTATCTTGATATTGTTGTAAATGAATCATGGAATAATTTTTTAAAGCCAGCCCTTGAAAGCTCAACTCAATATAAAGGTGGAGATTCACCAGAGGGATGGAATTATGGTTCCGGTTGGAATAGAATAATAGAAAGTTTGTATTCATTGGACACAGCTTCTGGTCGTGATGAATTTTCTGGTTTTGATTTTCCGAAAGAATTTCTACGTTCATATATGCATGCCACGGCACCAACCTTAAACTCGATGGTTATCAATGGAGAATGGACTGGTTCGGTTACCGGAAGGCCTTATGAAAGTTTTGTGTTAGCACCTACATATATTATAAAAAAGAAATATCCTTTAGATAATTTGGGAAAAATAGGACAATATTATTTAAATAATGCGAATTTTGCCTATCTCTCTGATAATTGGCAACGGTTTTTGTGGGGTGATTATGTGTCTGAGACGAAAAGTTTTTCAGAGGAACCATTATTTTACAGAAACATCGGGACAGGTCTTATTACTATGCGCTCAACTTGGAATAATTCAGTGGATTCTGTTTTTGGGTCTGCCCAACTTGGGGCAATCGGATTAGTAAGTCATGAAAACTATGATGAGGGAAATATTTTAATCCAGCGTGGTGATGATAAACTATTGGTTCATGAAAATATGAAAGGTGCTTCCGTTGCGCATAATACCATCGTTTTTAACAACCTAAGTCATCATGCTTCAAACCCACTTCTCGTTCAACCAGCAATTGATAGAATTATTAATACATCTGATTATTTATATACAAGAGCTGAGCTTTCTAATGCCTACAAGCGTCAATGGAATGCGGATCGGTCAAAATTATTTTATCGAAACATTTTGTATCTTCGACCGGGGTATTTTATTGTATATGATACAACCCAAAGTAATATAGACCTTGGGAATATTAAAGATTGGTATACGCATTATAAGGCAGATCCTAATATTGATAATGATTCAAAAACAATTTCTACAATAATGGGAAATTCTAAGATTTATACTAAAACACTTTTTCCATCTAGTGGAAGTTTCACTAAGTGTACAAGTGTGGCTAGCGGAGAATCTGGATATTGTGGCGGAGCGGTACCGGGAGCTGGATTTTATCGAGTAAAATATACCCCAACCATTTCTCAGGAATATGATCAATTTCTACATGTTATTGAGGCCACGGCCTCGACTGATGTTCAAACTCCGGCTACTCTAATAGAAGGAACAGGCGGACGAGGAACTGTTATCGAAAATTCAGCAGAAAATATAATTGCTATGTTTACTTCCGATCAAACTGGCGCAGATATAACCTCTCTCTCATATTCCGTCAATACCTTAACTATTTCAAAACACATCATTAGTGGCCTTACCCCAAGCCTTAGCTACAATGTCAGTATTGATTCTGGAAGTGCGTCTCTTTATGTTGCTAACAATGCAGGGATAATTGAATTTGAAAATACAACTTCTGGAAATCATACTTATGTGGTGACCAGTGGACCTGTTGACACTACTGCCCCCAGCACCCCAACTGGATTGAGTGTGTTATAATTAAATTGTTTTTCCTATCAGAATTTTACTTAATAGATAGATTTCAATTGAAAAATTAAATGAAGAAAAATTTAAAAATAATTTTTATGTTTTTATTTAAAGGTATGAAACAAAAATTAAAAATATTATTATTTTTAGTTATTTTAGCTTCTCCTAATTTCGCAATGGCTATTTTGGACGCATCAATTAATGGAACTGTTTATGGCGATACTGATGGATTGTCACGGGTGGCTTCTTTGGAAAGTCAGTTGGATTCTATGGTTGTTAAATCTGAACATCCCAGAATTATTTTGACGCCAGAACTTATCGTGACAGCGAAGCAAAGGGTAGCGAGTAATCATTATAAATGGTCAAATATTTTAGCCTCTGCGGACAGTGGCAACACTATTAATTCTGCTTTTGTGTATTTGATTACTGAGGATGTAAATTATGCAACCAGTGTTTATAATAATATTATGGCTGACACCGCTACTATTTGGGTTGAAGACTATCTCTTAGGTTCAGCCACGGGTACAGATAGAAAGGTGGCTGAATGGGCAATTGCATTTGACTGGGTTTATAATGGATTAACACAGCTGCAAAGAGATGAATTATCTAATAAAATAGGGTCAATAGCGAATATTGAAGGTCGGGCAAGCTGGATAAGATCTGGCAACAGAATTAATAGTACCAGTGGGGAAACCTTTCATCGTGAAGAATGGATTTTTTTTGCTTGGCGAGCTTGGCCGGAAATTGCCTTGGCTAATCATGTAACTGATGCGGATTTTTGTTATAAAAGCCGTTGGAATTATGATTCAATTTATGGAGATGCGGCAAGGGCTTATGCTTATCTTAATGATGGAACGCCATTGGAAGGATATCAATACGGTGCTGATGGAACGAGTTGGTTTGCGACATTAAAGAGCGCAACAAATATTAATTTAATTGACGGGGCTGAATTTCATTACGATAGTTCAGCTGCGGAATACCAGCTTTATGGTATGGATTTTGGATTGAACCGTAATATTTTTCATCACGGTGTAGGTGCTGGTGCTGGGGGATTATGGAGTTATACTGACACACAGGGTGACGAAACTAACTGGAAATTAAAAGAATATCACTCTAACGCTACTCAACTCGTAGCACCCAATAATCCATATCAACAATGGTTTGCAAAAAATATTTTAACTTTTGATTCGCGAGGTGCATCTAGCTGGATATTTAGTAACGAATATTTTGGTTATTGGAGCGACTTCGAAAATATCGCCACTCTTTTGTTTTATGACCCCTCATTGTTATCTGTTGATCCAAAAAATGCCACATATCAAAACTTGCCTTTTGCAAAACATTTTTCAGGAGGAAATGAAGTGTATATGAGAACAAGTTGGGGAAATGATGCTACTGTTGCAGGACTCAGATCAACACCAGCTTTTACTAAATCATCCCATGGAGATTATGATGTTAACACTTTTATTTTGTACAGAAAAGGTAATCTAGCTCCTGACTCGGGTGTATATGATGCATATCAGGCGCAAACTAATTATTTTGGTTATCAAAAAAATACCGTAGCACATAATAACATTTTAATTATTGACCCTGCCAATCCAGATGAGCCCAAGAAATTAAATGCAAGTCCTGATCCTGGTGGGACCGATAGTATTTCTACGAGAACGTTTGGAAATCTTAATGCAGCTTTTCCAGCTATTAATGGTACGTTTTTATTAAATAGCAAGGCTGACTGGGGGGATATTGTTTCATTTGAGACAACTGAAAAGTTTGATTATTCCGTTAGTGATGCATCTAAAGCATATGGCACAAGAGCTGATGAGTATAATCGGTCCTTACTTTTTTTACGCAGGCCTGCAAATAAAGCGTATGTCATTGTCTATGATCGAGTAAATTCGACTAATGCTAATTTTAATAAAAAATGGTTATTGCATACAGTAGGAGAGCCTGCATTAAATGGATCTATAGTAAATACTGAAATTGATGGAAATATTTATTCAACTGATGGTGATACATATTCAGCTACAAATGTTTATAATAATTCGGCCTTGTATGGAAAAGTGCTTATGCCACAGAATCACGTTATTCGTAAAATTGGAGGAGGCACTCAATCCAGTATAGTTACACATAATGGTAATATTTATATAGCCTCAAAAAATCATATTGCTGATAGCAGTACTGAGCCAGGGGTGGGAGCAAATTGGTCCAAATATTGGGCTAGAGTATATATGTCAGTCGGTTCAGCTTGGGAATCCGGACAGTCTTATACAACCGATTATTCTTTCTGGGTGGATGGAGCTACTCCGCGTAATTGGAGTATTGATTGGTCTATTTTAGGAGCAAGCAAGGAGCCTAATATGAATGGACCTATTGATGAAATTGGAAAGTGGCGCTTAGAACTAACGCCAAATACTCAGCAGCAAAGAGATTTATTTTTGAATGTGATTTACGTTGGTGATGCGGGGGAAGATGCTGCTAGCGCTAGTTTAATTTCAACTTCCGATCAAAATCGAATAGGTTCTTTTATTAATGATTTAAATAAGAATATAATAACGATTTTTAATAAAAATAAATTTGGCTTAATGTCTACGGATTCTTTCAGCTATGAAATTGCTGGCACTACTACAGCTAGTGCGGAAAATGTTATTACTGAGGTCTCTCCTAATACTACATTTAATATAGAAAAAGATGGAGTTATGCTTGAATCTGTTATGTCTTCTGCGCAAGGAAATTTTTCTTTTGATACAGCTGGTGATGGCACAATAACGATAACAGCCGATATAGATGAGATTTCCCCTAGTGCACCTACTGGATTGAATGTGCTATAATTATTTTAATTCGATTATTGTTTAATTTTATATGCAAAGAAAAATAGTTTTAGCTTCAAAATCACCCTGGCGTAAATCTTTACTTGAACAAATTGGTATCAAGGATTTCCAAATAGTGGAAAGTGATTATGAGGAGGATATGTCTGCGCTAGAAGACCCAATTGAGTTGGTAAAATTTTTAGCTTTGAAAAAAGGTGAGGCAGTGGCCAAGAATTTTGAGGATGCGATAATTATTTCCGGAGATACTTTTATTGTTTTTGATGGTAAATTTATCGGTAAGCCTAAAGATAATGAAGATGCCAAACAAACACTCAAATTATTTTCAGGTAAAGAAGTTTCTGCTATTTCTGGTTTTGCCGTTATTGATACAAAAAGTGGAAAAATAATAAATGATTATGGAGAAGGATCGGTAAAGTTTAGAGATATGACAAACGAGGAAATCGATGACTATTTGGCTTCAGGAGAAGCTTTGAATTTAGCGGGTTCATTTGGGGTATTAAAGCGAGCTGCTGTTTTTACGGAATCTTTTAGCGGGGACTTTTTTTCAATTGTGGCTTTTCCAATTAATAAAATATATTTAGCGCTGAGAGATCTGGGAGTTGATGCTCTGAAGCAAAAATAAGATTATGATTACCAAAGAAGATATTAAAAAAATAGAAGAGATCGCAAAAAAATATTTCATCGGAGCTAGCGGTTGTCATGATTGGTCGCATATTGAGAGGGTGAGAAATTTGGCGATGCAAATTGGTAAAAGAGAAAAAGCCAATTTAAAAATAATAGAAATTGCAATTTTCTTGCACGATATTGGAAGGAAATTTGAAATGGAAAATAAGGGTAAAAAAACCGGAATAAAAATTTGTCATGCTATTGAAAGCAAAAAAGAAGCCCAGAAAATATTGGAAAATTTTAAAAATATTACTCAAGCAGAAAAGGAAAATATTTTACACAGTATTGAGGCGCACAGAAGTAGAAATGATTTAGTACCCAGCACGATAGAGGCAAAAGTGGTTTTTGATGCGGATAAGCTTGATTCTATTGGAGCAGTGGGGATAGCTCGAGATTTCCTTTTCGCTGGAGGAGCAGGTTCTAACTGTCTATATACTGGCAATGAAAAAGATTTGGCCAAAACAGCCCATGATTATTCTTATACCAAAGAGGATAGTGCTATTTTAGAATACGAAGTAAAATTAAAGCATTTGAAAAATAAGATGATAACCAAGACTGGTAAGATATTAGCTAAGGAAAGGGATAGATTTATGCATGAATTTTTTAGAAACTTTTGGCTGGAAGTTGCCGGTAAAAAGTAGGTTGACGATTCATTTTTTAGAAGGTAAACTTGAATTTAGAGTTCAAATTTATTATTATTTAGTTAATGAATTAACGAATTAACGAGTTAAAAATATAAAAATTAATAATCGAAATTAATTATTTGAAAATTGAAAATTGATTATTGAAAATTTGTATAAGGGGGCGTATAGCTCAGTTGGTTAGAGCACTCGCATGACATGCGAGGGGTCTCTGGTTCAAGTCCAGATACGCCCACAAAAAGTAAAGTTAGAAACCAAATTTGTATTTTGAAAACTTTTCAAATCGCCTGCGTATAAAATAATAGGTTAGTATATCTATTTTTCTTATGCAAAAATTTTGATAAATATGTTATAATAAGATAAGAAGATAGGTTAGCACCTAATTTTAAGCGTGAAATAACAATTAAAAATAAAAATATGGATAATACAATAAACAAAGAAGAAATTAAAGATGCTAAAATTGTTTCTGAAAATAAAGAAACAAAAAAAGTAAGAAATGGCCTATCTTTGAAGATTTGGGCGATTATAATTTTGGGTATGTTTTTATCTTCGGTTTTGGGTGGATTTTTCGGTTTTCTGGCGGGTGGTTTTTCGGGCGCCTTGTCTTATGGCGTTAAAAATAAAATAGAGAAAAAATTTGGCTTAAAAAGCAATAAAGGCAATCTTTCTGAGAGTGGAAGTGTGTACAGGGAGGAGTCTGCAGTCATTGATGTGGTTGAAAAGAATTCTCCTGGCGTTGTAAATATCGTGATAACTAAAGATGTGCCTAAATTTAAAAATAATGGTTTCAATTTTTTCTTTAATCCTTTTGGTGCCCAAGATGAATCAAACCAGGAAACTGAAAAGCAAAAGGTGGGAGGGGGAACTGGTTTCTTTGTTTCTGCTGAGGGAATGATTGTTACCAATAAACATGTAGTTAGCGATACGGCTGCTGAATATACTGTTATTACTACTGATGAAAAAGAATATAAAGCGATAGTTTTGGCACGTCATCCATCCTTGGATATTGCGATTATAAAGATCGAGGGTGATCAGGGCGTTAATTTTCCAGTTTTAAATTTGGGTGATTCGGATGCAATAAAAGTTGGTCAGTCTGTGATTGCAATTGGAAATTCTCTAGGAGAGTTCTCAAATAGCGTGAGCCTCGGAATTGTGTCTGGTTTAAAAAGAGATGTAACTGCTGGAAGCGGGCGTGGCGATAGCGAGAGACTAACTAATATTATTCAAACAGACGCCGCTATTAATCCAGGTAATTCTGGTGGACCACTTTTGGATATTCAGGGCAATGTAGTGGGAATTAATGTGGCCGTGGCTCAGGGCGCTGAAAATGTGGGCTTTGCTCTTTCTGTTAATGATATTAAAAAAACCATTGAGCAAGTAAAAAATGGAGGTAAAATTATTACTCCATTTTTAGGGGTGCGTTATATTTTATTGGACGAGGAGATTCAAAAGGATAATAACTTGCCTTATAGTTATGGAGCGCTTGTTTCTCGGGGAGAAAAGATTACTGATTTTGCGGTCATCCCAGGCTCTCCAGCTGATAAGGCAGGTATAGTAGAAAATGATGTAATTTTGGAGATGAATGGCAAAAAAATTGATGCAAATAATCAAATTAGTGATATTGTGTCCTCTCTGGGCGTTGGAGATGAAGTTACTCTTAAAGTTTGGCATAAGGGAGATTTGAAGGAAGTTAAGGTTAAGTTGGAAGAAAAGAAGCAATAGATTAAAAAAATATTTCGGATTCTTGTGAGAGTCCAACTCTCGCAAAGAGGGTTGGGCTTTTTGTAAATAATTTTCTAATTAACCAATAGCTAAAAGCTATGGCGCTAATTAATAAATATATGGATATCAATAAATTTACGCAAAAAAGTCAGGAGGCAATCAGAACTGCTCAAGAAATAGCTCTGAGTAAAAATCAAACTCAAATTGATGGCTTGCATTTGCTATTTTCTATAGTTACCCAAGCGGATTCCATTGTTTTTACGGTTTTAAATAAATTGGAAGTTAATATCGAAAATCTTAAAAATGAAATTGAAAAGGAAATTGATAAATTTCCTAGAATTAAAGACACAAGCACAGCTCAGATTTATATTACTCAACTAGCAGGAAAGATTCTTGATCAAGCTGAGAAAGAAATGCAAAAAATGGGAGATGAATTTGTTTCTACGGAACACATTTTTTTAGCAATTTTAAATAATGCTCCTCTGGATAAATTTTTAAATAATTACGGCATTAACTATGATAAAGTTTTAATAATTTTATCTCAAACTCGGGGCAATCAACGGGTGGATAGTGCTACTCCAGAAGAAAAATTTCAATCATTGGAAAAGTACACTATTAATTTAACTAAGCTGGCTCGTGAAGATAAGTTAGATCCTGTAATCGGTCGAGATGAGGAAATTCGTCGAGTGATTCAGGTTTTGAGTCGTCGAACTAAAAACAACCCAGTTTTAATTGGTGAAGCCGGCACAGGTAAGACAGCGATTGTAGAGGGATTAGCTCAAAGAATTGTGACGGGAGATATTTCGGAAAATTTAAAAGATAAGGAAATTGTTAGCCTTGATTTGGGAGCGCTTTTGGCGGGAGCTAAATTTAGAGGCTCATTTGAAGAGCGACTAAAAGCAATTTTAAAAGAAATTGAAAGTTCAGCGGGCAAGTACATTGTTTTCATCGATGAATTGCATACTTTGGTAGGAGCAGGGGCAATGGAGGGTGCGTTGGATGCTTCAAATATGCTCAAGCCAATGTTAGCTCGGGGCAAGATGCGCACCATTGGTGCTACCACCACCAAAGAATATCAGAAATACATTGAGAAAGATGCTGCTCTTGAGAGAAGATTCCAGCCGGTTTTAGTTACTGAGCCTTCAGAAGAAGATGCGATTGCGATTTTACGAGGTATCAAAGAAAAGTACGAACTCCACCATGGAATAAAGATTACTGATGGAGCAATCGTTTCTGCGGTAAAATTATCCAAGCGTTATATTGCGGATAGATTTTTGCCGGACAAGGCTGTGGATTTAATTGACGAGGCATCCTCTTCGCTTCGTATCGAGATTGATTCTCGACCGACAGAGGTTGATCAGTTAGAGCGTAAAATTCGTAGATTGGAAATAGAAAGCAAAGCTCTCAAAAAAGAAAAGAATGGTAAAGCTAAAGAAAAAATAAAAGAGATTAGTAAGGAACTCTCAAATCTAAAAGAAAAATCCAAGAAACTTACTTTGCAGTGGCAATCTGAAAAGGAACTAATTAGTGCCACGCGTAAACATAAAGAGGAAATTGATAAATTAAAATCTGAATCAGAGATTTTAGAGAGAAAAGGGGAACTGGATAAGGTAGCGGAGATTCGTTATGGTAAAATTCCTGAATTAGAAAAAAAGATTAAAGGGGAGAGTGAAAAATTAAATAGATTGCAAAAGAACGGCGCAATTTTAAAAGAAGAAATTACCCAGGAAGACATTGCCCAAGTGGTGGCACGCTGGACAGGCATTCCAGTTTCTAAAATGTTACAAAGCGAAATTAAAAAATTAGCTAAATTAGAAAATTTTCTTGCCAAGAGAGTGATCGGACAGGACGAGGCGATTAAGGCAGTGTCCAATGCAGTGCGTCGCTCGCGGGCCGGAATTTCTGAGGAAGGGCGACCAATCGGTTCATTTATTTTTTTAGGACCAACGGGTGTAGGTAAGACTGAATTGGCCAAGTCTTTGACGGTGGCGCTTTTTGATGACGAAAAGTCGCTAGTGAGGTTGGATATGAGTGAATTTATGGAATCACATTCAACGGCTAAATTAATTGGTTCGCCTCCGGGTTATGTGGGTTATGACGAAGGTGGTCAATTGACTGAGATTATTCGTCGCAAACCATACTGTGTAATTTTGTTTGATGAAATAGAGAAGGCTCATCCGCAAGTTTTTAATATTTTACTTCAGATTTTAGATGATGGAAGACTGACGGATGCTAAAGGTCGAACAGTCAGTTTTAAAAATTCAGTAATTATTATGACTTCTAATATTGGTTCAGATATAATTTATAAAAATGACACGCTCGGATTCAATGGCGAGAAAAGCAAGACTAAAAAAATTCAAGAATCAGAAATGCGAAACAAAGTCTTAGCTGAGTTACGCAATAGTTTCAAACCGGAATTTCTCAATCGTTTGGATGAAATTATAATCTTCCATCCACTCAATAAAAAGATGTTGGAAAAAATTGTAGATTTACAATTAGCTATCGTGGAAGAAAGATTGAATAAAAAAGATATTAAATTAGCAATCTCTAGTGAAGTAAGAAGATATTTAACCCAAAAAGGTTTTGACCCAATCTATGGAGCGAGACCACTTAAGCGTTTAATTCAAAATGAGATTTTGGATGAATTGGCCTTGCAAATTATTGAAGGTAAGATAAAAGATGATAGTAAAGTGCAAGTGGGCTTTAAAAATAAGAAAATTGTGATAGAATAGGAGTATAATTAAATTTTTTAGCATTACTTATAATGAATTCTTTTTTAGATGATTTTTTAAAGAAAACTCTTTGGATTTGGTTGCCGTTTTATGCGCTTTATCGCCTAACTAAGGAGATAATGAAAACAGTAGATGAAAAAAAATAAAAAAGAGACTTTAATTTTATATGGTCGAAATTCAGCCCTAATTCTTTTTTGGTTGGGGGTAATTTTTTATTTTTCTTCTATGAGTGGTAAAATTTATCCAGGTAATCCGCCACTAATGTTTTATGTGGAAAGAAAAGGGGCTCATATTGCAGAATATTTTATTTTGATGGTGTTGTTTGTGAATTTTCTAAAAAAAGATTTTACTCACAAATTGGAGCTTATTTTATTGGCAGGAGCATTATCTTTACTTTATGCAATTAGTGACGAAATTCACCAACTAAACGTTTTTGGAAGGGAGGGTAAAATTATTGATGTGGGCTTTGATTTGATCGGGATAACTTTGGCGGGAGTATTAATTTGGTTTTTATTTAAATCCAAAAAAACTTTAAAACTAAAAAATAAACTTAAAAATATTTTTTCAAAATTGTAAAAAACTTTAGACTTCCAGAGCCCACTTGGGCTCTTGGAGCCTAAGGTTAAATATAGCTGAAATTCTTTGCTAAAATTAAAATAGTGTGCTAATTTCTAGGTAAAGGAGGAGAAAAGTAGTACCTTGAAAAATGGATGTCTTTCTGTAAGGAAAGACTTTTTAAAATTTCAATACAAGGGAGTCTAACTATGAAAAAAGATCTAATGACATACTCCTTGAGAATAAATAGAAGAGGAATAATTTTTGTATTAGATACCAATGTGGCTATTTCTAAGCCAGGGTGTCTAGATGGTGCACAAAAATTAATCGGTCATGTGGTTATTCCATTTGGAGTATTGTATGAGCTGAGGGAGATAGGAAAAGAGAAAGAAACTCGAAGGAGCTATAATGCAAAACTTTTCCTTAAGAAATTAGTTAATCTTTTTGATGGAGACTTAACTGGATCAATCGAGCTAAATGGAGGGCGCACAACTCTATCTATCGGAGAAAAACAAGATTCTCATCCAGAATTACTAATTCAGCATGGTAGAAAAAATTCAGATTTTTGGATTTTAAATAGTGTTTTCTGGGAAATGAAAAAGAATCCTCATGCTAAAGTTATCTTAAAAACAGAAGACAAAAAGCTAATAGATAGCGCGAATAAGTTTGGGATTCGTGCAGAATCCTATGATAGACCCAAAAAGCGTTATAAAAAAATTCCTTATTCGAGGAGACTAAATATTTTTGCAGGTAAACAACCTTAAAATCGCTTATTCGGCTGATAATTTTACTGTAGGAGCGACTTTGATTGAAGTTCGCTCCTATTTTTTGCTATTGACGTAATGATGATTTAGATGTATAATATAAGGGAGTGTCAAATTATTTTAATTATAAATCTGAATACCAAAATACGGAGGAGGAAAGATGAAAAAGGTACATTTAACCCTTTTAGTTTTAATGGCTGTTTCCGGTTTGGTTTTAATCTGTGGTGTTTCCTTGGCGGCGGATATGAGGATAAATATCAATCCGACGCTTGAGGAATGTAGACAAATTCCTAAATTTGAGTATCTTTTCGAAGTTGCACCAGATTGGGTGCTCGTGAGGAATCGCAAATGTATCGAAATGGAAAAAAATGTAAAAGGTGGCTTGGAGGCAGTTAGGTCTTCACTTGCCACCAAAAAATAATTTTTTGCATCACGCCTTGAGCCAGGTTAAACCTTTATCAAAAGGAAAAACCTGGCTTTTTTATTTTCCTAATCAGCTTGGGCTCAGTAGGGATTTAGGGGTTGGACCCCCAATTGGGGGTCCAACCCCTAAATCTTTCCATTCTAGTTTAGTAAGGTGGGTAAAAAAATAACTACCTAAAGTACCAGCTGATTTGTAATAATGACCGATGACTTTTGACTTGATGACATTTGCTTCCTTTGACTTTGCGCTCTTAATTTTATATACTTAAATAGTTAAAAAACCTAGAAAATATAATAGAAATTAAAATCAGCTTATGCAACTATTCAAAAAAATATTCGGTTCCAATGAAAGAGAGATAAAGAAATTTAGACCAATTGTAGAAAAAATAAATAGTTGGGAAGATTCCATGGCCAAGCTTTCAGATGAGGAGTTAAAAAATAAGACCGCTGAATTTAAGGAGCGCATTAAAAAAGGAGAAAAACTGGATGATATATTGCCAGAGGCTTTTGCAGTGGTGCGAGAAGCTTCCAAGCGTGTAACTGGTGAGCGTCATTATGATGTGCAGTTATTAGGAGGAATAATTTTGCATAAAGGAAAGATTGCAGAGATGAAAACTGGAGAAGGTAAAACCTTAACCTCAACTTTGCCGATTTATTTAAATGCGCTCGAGGGAAAGGGTGTGCACGTGGTAACCGTTAATGATTATTTAGCTAAAAGAGATTGCAATTGGATGGGTTCTATTTTTAGTTTCTTAGGAATTTCGAGCGCTTGTATCATGCACAACGCATCTTATCTTTACGAACCTAATAAAATTGATAGTAATGAGGTAAGTGTAGAAGAGGAAAACTTAAAAGAGATTAATCGTAAAGAAGCTTACAACGCAGATATTACTTATGGAACCAATAATGAATTTGGTTTTGATTATTTGCGTGATAATATGGCACCTAACTTGGAAAATATGAGTCAGCGAGAATTGCACTATGCGATTGTTGATGAGGTGGATTCAATTTTAATTGATGAAGCTAGAACTCCGTTGATTATTTCTGCGCCAGATGCTGAGTCGACTAAATTGTATCAACAATTTGCCCAAATAATCCCGCGCTTAAAAGAGAATGTCGATTATAAGGTAGACGAGAAAGATCGAAATGTAACTTTGACTGAAGAAGGCACTTCAAAAGTAGAGAAGTTTTTAAACATTGATAATCTTTATGAAACTGGTCGGATAATTTATGTGCATCATTTAGAGCAATCTTTAAAAGCGCATGCTTTATTTAAAGTGGAGAAAGACTATATTGTTAAAGATGGACAGGTTATTATCGTGGATGATTTTACTGGGCGTTTGATGGAGGGTCGACGTTACAGTGAGGGATTGCACCAAGCTATTGAGGCCAAGGAGGGCGTGGCTGTCCAAAGGGAATCTCGGACTTTAGCAACAATTACTTTTCAAAATTATTTTAGAATTTACAAGAAACTTTCTGGTATGACGGGTACAGCTTTGACGAGTGCTGAGGAGTTTGCCAAGGTTTATAAGTTAGATGTAGTTGAAATTCCAACGCATAAGCCGATGAATCGAAAAGATTTGTCTGATATTATTTATAAAACTGAAAAAGGAAAATTTGATGCCATCGTTAGAGATCTTAAAAAAATTAATGCTACTGGACAGCCGGTTTTAGTGGGAACAATTGCGATTGAAAAATCAGAATATTTAAGCGCTCTTTTAACTAAAGCAGGCGTTAAGCATGAAGTATTAAATGCCAAGCAACACGAAAGAGAGGCAATAATTGTGGCGGACGCTGGAAAAAAGAATTCTATTACTATTGCGACCAATATGGCTGGTCGGGGAACAGATATTAAGCTTGGTGAGGGTGTACGAGAATTGGGCGGACTTTTTATCTTAGGAACTGAACGTCATGAAGCTAGGAGAATTGATAATCAGCTCAGAGGTCGGGCTGGTCGACAGGGGGATCCAGGGGTGAGTCAATTTTATGTTTCTTTGGAAGATGAATTGATGCGTCGTTTTGGCGGAGACAAGATGAAAGATATGATGGATAAATTAAAAATGCCCGAAGACCAACCAATTCAAAACGGAATTATTTCTAAAACTATTGAGTCAGCTCAATCTAAGATTGAAGGCTTTAACTTTGATATTCGAAAACATGTTTTGGATTATGATGACGTGATGAACAAGCAAAGAGAGGTTATTTATAAAAAACGCAAAGAGATTCTCGAAGATAAAGGCACACGAGATATTCTTTTAAAAATGATTTATGACGAGATAAAAAATACCGTGGGTGCTTATGCTAGTGTGGACAAGGAAAATTGGGATACTGAGTCAATTTTGAAAGATTTAAATAATATTTCACCGCTAGATGCAATTGTTTCTAAGCGATTGGAGGAGTTTGCTAATGATAAAACCAAAAATGAATCCCAAAAAATTACTGGAGCTATTGAATTTTTATTTGGAGAATTCAAAAAGAGTTTAGCGGCTAAAGAAAATGCACTTGGAGAGGAGAACATGAAAAATATTCAAAAAGCGGTAATGCTTCAAACCATTGATACGCTCTGGATGAATCATTTGGATGAAATTGATTATTTGCGCCAAGGAATTGGCCTGCGAGGTTATGGACAAAGAGATCCACTGATTGAGTATAAAAAAGAATCCTATAATTTATTTACTTTGCTGATGAATAATATTCGAGGCAGTATCGTGAACACTATTTTTAAGATTGCAGTTGTTTCCAGAGAAGAAGCTCTCCCACAAAAAGCAGAGGAACTTAAATTTAGTGGAGCCAGTGATGAAGTTGAGCAATTTGGCGCATTAAAGAAGATGCGAGAAAACGCCTCAACTAATCACTCTAATGGTGATGAGCCTAAGCGAAAACCGATTGTGAACACCAATACTGTTGGTAGAAACGATGCTTGCCCATGCGGAAGCGGTAAGAAATATAAAAAATGCTGTGGCAAATAAAGCAATTATATTTTCAGCTAACTAAGCGACGTTCGCCGCAGATTTATCGCAGGAGGGCGGAAGTGGTAGAAGTGTTGCGGGAAGTAAAATGAATTACTAAAATTTTTAAAAAACCTGGTTTAAAAGACTAGGTTTTTTCATTTAAATTCCTACTCCCTCGCCCCCTGGGAGAGCCTGCCTGCCGGTAGGTAGGGGCTGGGGAGAGGGAGAGTTTTATTAGCCCCACTTCCTTGTTATTTTGGACTTTTATTTGAAACGCCTTCATTTAAAAAATGACACTTTGTGTTATAATAAAAATATAATTTAAAACTTCAAAACAATGAAATCCAAAAAAATGCAGAAGCTTTTGATAAGCTTATTTGTAAGTTCGTTTTTTTTAATTAGCGTTTTCTTTTTTGGTGGTAATTTTATAAAAGATTTTTTTCGAAGTGAGGTTTCTGGATCTGATTTGGTGCAAGAACTTTTTATCAGTGGAGAAAATAATTATTACGGAAGAGGAAGTTTAATTGCTCTTACCTCAAAAGATGAGCCAGTAATAAATTTGGGGGCACATTATATAGAGGGAGATGCAGAAGTGGAAATTTATCAGGTAACAATGGAGGATGTGTTGCAAACTTTGACATATGATAAGGAGGGTCAGCAACTATATAATTCTTTTAGTTTGGATAAATATAAAAAATTGACTTCATTTACTCAGCATCTTTCCTCTGGTGGTGAGAGGAATTATCAAAGAGTTTCTCTCCCGCTTGAAAAAACTGGCGTATGGCTAGTGAGAGCTTCTTTGAGTGGCGTAGATGCAAAAGTATTTATTGTTAGGTCAGATATTGGCGCATTGGTAAAAGAGGGTGATAATAAAATGATTTTTTGGACCCAGGATTTATCTGATAAAAAGAGCTTATCGGATGTTCGCATAAAAGTTTATAATTTAAAAGAAGGGGTCAAAAAAAGATATCAAATTCAAACGAATTATGAAGGAATTGCAGAAAGTCCAATTTCAGAAAATGATGACGTGGCCATTATCGAAAAAAATGGTGATGTAGCTTTGGTGCCGATAAATTTTAGAAATACAAATGGTTATAATTATAAATCTTTTATTGAAAAGGTGGATAAACAAACCTTTTTTACATTTACCGATCGTCCTCTTTATACTCCCGGAGATAAGATCTATTTTAAGTCGATAATTAGAGAAGACGATGATGCTAGGTATTCAATAAAAGGAGGCAATGCAGAAGTAGAAATATTTACCGGTTGGGGAGAGGAAAAGGAAGTAGTTGGTAAGAAAAAATATGAGATTTCTGCTGAGGGAACGATTTCAGGAGAGTTTGAACTGGCCAAGGATTTAAAAAACGGGAGCTACACTTTGGGAATTATTAATGATAAAAAACCAGCATCCAATGACAAGTCCGATATGTATGATTATTATCCGGACTATTTATCTCAAGCTAGTTTTAGTGTTGAATATTATCAAAAGCCAGAATATTCAATTGCTGTTTCAGTGGAAAAAGATGATATTATTTCTGGAGATGAATTATCTTTTTTAGTAGAGGGCAAATATTTTTCTGGTCAGCCAATTTCTGATCAAGAATTTGAATACAGCGTTTATTCTTCTGATTTTTATGAATATGCCTATCATCGAGAATTTTCTGATTATGGTTTTAGTAATAATTACCGATACGGTTATCGAGGTGGCAAACTAGTGACAAAGGGCAAAGCCACCCTGGACAGTAATGGACAATTTAAAGTGGATATCGATAGCACCATAGCAGATGAAGAACAGCGAAAGAGTCAGATATTTTCTATTGAAGTGGAGTTAAAAGATGACTCAGGCAATCAATCGTATGAGCGTAAAAATGCGTTGGTGCGAGCTGGAGAATTTGGCATTTACCGCGATCATAAAAATTATACTTATGGAGCAAAGGTGGGAGAGGAAATAGTTGTGCCTTTAGTTATCGAGCCAAGATTGGGAGGGAAAGAATTAACTGGTAAAGTTAGTCGTACTTGGTGGGAAAAAGATTGGTCAAATAATCAAAAATATCCTATTTATAATAAAAGAGATGAATCTTTAGCTTCAGTTTCAGCTACGACAAATTCTCAGGGAGAAGCAACTTTACGTTTCACTGCTAATAGGGAAGGGTCTTACACTATGATAGTAGAGGGTTTTGATAGTAGAAACAATAGAATCACCAAAGAATTTGATTTTTGGGTTTCTGATTCAAATGGATATTATTCTGGTCGCGAGGATGATCAGGGTTTAACTATCAAAGCTGATAAGGAAGAATATGCACCCACAGATACGGCGGAGTTAACAATTTATTCAGAAACTCCTGACAGAGATGTGTTCTTTTCTATGGAGAGAGATCGAGTGGATAGATATAAAATAATTCATATCAGAGGGCACAAGGAAGTTATTCAGTGGTCGCTTATTGAAAGTGATATGCCAAATATGTTTGCTTCTGTGGGAAGTTTTTCGGATTTAAAAATGGAGAGTTCAATGGAGACAATTACTGTTTCTACTGAAAGAAAAAAAATAAAGATTTTATTAACTCCTGACAAGGCAAAATATGAGCCAGGAGATAGGGCTACTTTTAAAATAAAAACCACCGATTACCAGGATAATCCTATCTCAGTTGATATGGCAGTGTGGTCAGTGGATAAGGCTTTATTTGAATTGATGGATAGTAACACCGGAGATATTTTTAATCAGTTTTGGCATGAGAGATATCATAGCACCCAGAGTTCTAATTCCCTGATTGGTATTTCAGGTGAATTAGCCGAAAAAGGTGGTGGAGGTGGCGGAGGTGGACGAGATGTTTTTAAAGATACTGCTTATTGGAATGCTAAAGTGCGCACTGATGAAGATGGTTATGCAGAAGTTTCTTTTGAACTTCCAGATAATTTAACCACTTGGGTACTTTCTGGAGTGGGCTCGACCCGGGATACTAAGGTAGGACAAGTGACCAATGAAATAAAAGTTTCAAAGGATATTATAATGCGTCCAGTTTTACCAAATATTTTAAGAGTTTCAGACGAGGTCACCATCTCAGCTTTGGCCCAAAACTTTACTGATAAAGATGCAGCTTTTAAAGTTAAGATGGAGTTTGATTCTGGTGAAGTAGAAAATGCAAGTCAGGAAGTTCTTTTAAAATCTAAAGAAAGTAAAACGCTTTATTGGAAAGTTCATCCGACCAAAGAAAATGAAAA
>Ga0209373_10001364_pt1 | contig 29164 bp, 27 predicted proteins | sample Higcelweek5metaG_FD_187173 | JGI IMG/M metagenome (GOLD analysis project Ga0209373, IMG submission 187173) | Freshwater pond sediment microbial communities from the University of Edinburgh, under environmental carbon perturbations - High... | ecosystem: Environmental > Aquatic > Freshwater >... | reverse complement strand
AACCTCTTCCGCGCGATTCCTGACAAGGCAAGCCTGAAAGTCCGGCGAAAAACAGCCGCTTGGGATGACGACTACCTGCGAAAAGCCATCACTCTGGCGGCCGGATAACTTTCAAGCGATTGCCCTGCGGACGGCTCTCGCCCGATCTTATGCAGTCGTATGAACCGTTGGTGGTTCGAGACCCCCCTCTCCCGTCATGCTCAGAGTCAGGCGGGGGAGGGGGCGTCCCGGTCAGTGGATTCTCACTTCCCGATCAGAACGTCCGACGCCTTGATGATGGCGGTGACTTTGTCGCCAACGGCCAGACCCAGATCGTCGGCGGTTTCCGTGGTGACGGTGGAGGTGATGATCGCGCCGCCGCCGACGTCGATCTTGACCTTGCTCGTGACCGGCCCCTTGTCCAGGGAAACGATGGTGCCGCCGAGTTGATTGCGCGCGCTGAGTTTCATCGATGACATCCTTGACGCAGAAGACAAAGGTGCGCCGCGATTGTGCGGCGCACCATGATACACCCTCCCACGTCATATCCAAGTGGGAATAACCGCATAAACCCTGTGGACGATCACTGGGCCGCCAGCGCCTCGCGGCGGATCTCGACGGCGCGGTCGGCGGCGCGGCCCACCGCCTCCTGCAAGCGGTCGAACGCCCAGACATAGGTGCCGACGCCCAGCGACAGGGACCGCAGCTCGACGATCAAATCCTGCATGTCGGCTTGCGGCAGGCTGGCCTTCACCTCGTCCCAGCCGGGCCAACCGGGGCGGGCGTCAAAGCCCATCAACTGGCCGCGCCGTCCGCTGACCAGACGTTGGATCTTCGGGGTGAATGCGCTGGGCACGGCGATGGTGACGGTCAGCAGGGGTTCCAGCAACACCGGCTCGCAGGCGGGCAGGGCTTCGGCGATGGCCTGCCGCGCCGCCGTCTTGAACGCCATGTCGGAGCTGTCCACCGGGTGGAACTGGCCGCCGGTCAGCGTCACCGCGAAATCGACCACGGGAAAGCCCAAGGGGCCGCGCGCCGCCGCGTCGCGGATGCCCGCCTCGACCGATCCGATGTATTGGCGCGGCACCGACCCGCCGACCACAGCGTCCTCGAACTGAATGCCGGAACCGCGCGGCAGCGGGCGGATGTCGATCTGGATGTCGGCGAACTGACCATGGCCGCCGGTCTGCCGTTTGTAGCGGGCGTGGTGGCTGGTCCCCTTGCGGATGCTTTCCTGATAGGGGATTTGCGGGGCCTGCCCCTTGACCGCGACGTTGAATTTGCCGCGCAGCCGGTCCATGGCGATGCGCAGATGGATGTCGCCCTGGCCCCACAGCACCAACTCGCCGCTGTCCGACGCCTGTTCCAGCACCAGGGAGGGATCCTCCTCCGTCAGCTTTTGGATGGCGGAGGAGAGCTTGACGTCGTCGTTGCGGTTTTCAGCGTGCAGCGCCAGCCCATAGACCGGGGCCGGGCGTTCCGGCCAATCCGCCGGGGCGCCCAGATTGCCTTTTCCGCCGTTGGCGTCGGTCAGCCGGTCGCCGGTCGCCGCCTTGTCCAACCGCCCCAACGCCACCAGATCGCCCGCCGTCGCCGTGGGAATCTTGGTTTGGTCATGGCCGAACAGGCGGAAGACGCCCGACACCCGTTCGCCGCCCAAAATCATGCCGTCGGCGACCTCGCCGCGCCACACCCGCGCCAAGCTGAGCTTGCCAGCGTGCGAGCCGATTTGGGTTTTGACGATCTGCACGGCGACCGCGCCCTGGGCGGGGGCGTCCACGCGGGCGGCGGTGACGGCGACCTCCGGCCCCTCGTGCCGCAGCGCCTTCAGCAGCCGCCGCACGCCGTTGTCGTTCTCCGCCGAGCCGAAAAAGACCGGAACGATCTGATCGTTCGCCAACTCCTGGGCCAGACTGTCGTACACCGCGTCGGCGTCGGGGGCCATGTCCTCCAGCAGCTTTTCCAGCAGCGCGTCGTCGAAATCGGCGATGGATTCCAGCAGGGCCTGCCGCGCCTCGCTTTCGTCGGTTTTCAGCGCGTCGGGCAGGCTGACCGGGTTGGACGGCTTGTGCGGGTTGAAGCGCCACGCCCGTTCGCTGACCAGATCGACCAGCCCGGTGACGACGCCCTTCTCGCGCATCGGCACGGCGCGCAGCACCAGCTTGCGGGTGGACACCTCTTGATAGGCCGACACGACGGCGCGGACGCTCTGGTCGCCCAGCGTGTCGATTTTGTTGATGAACAGAATGTGCGGGATGCGGCGGTCGTCGAGGAATTTGAACAGCGGGGCCAGCAGAACCGCCTTGTCCGGCGCGGCTTCGGCCACCACCACCGCCAGATCGGCGGCCATCAGCGCGTTTTGGCTTTCGCAGGCCAGCTCGACCGAGCCGGGGCAGTCGAGGATCGACCAGCGTTCGCCCAGATAGTCAAAGGAGGCGGTGTTGACCTCCGTGCTCATTTTGCGGGCTTTGGCTTCGGGGGCGCTGTCGCCGACGCTGTTGCCGTCGCGCACGCTTCCCTTGCGGGTGATGGCGCCCGCCGCGAACAGCAAGCTTTCCAGCAGCGTCGTCTTGCCGGCGAGATAGGGGCCGACCAGCGCCGCGCAGCGCGCCGTCCGAATCGTGTTGTGGGGCATTCACACCTCCCAAGGGGCCAATGGGGCTGTTTGTGAGGCCGCCGGGTCCGATGCCAGACACCGACCGCGACAGGCGGCCCGTTTGTGTGTCGAGACGATCAAAGAAGCGAAAACATGGGGGGGGGGTGGCGGCGGGGGGGGGAGCGGGGATGGCTCCGGGGGCCGACGGCAGGCCCACGATGAGTGTGATGCTCCACCCGATTCGTCGCGCTGTCGATGGAAAAAGGGGGTGGCAAGACGTCACGTCGGGGGCGGGTTGTGAACGGACGGTTGCGACAACGCGCCGCAAAATCATGTCGGGACCAAGCATCGCCGACAGATCTTGTCACAAATGCTTCATTTCGTTGATGTTGTCGGGCGGAGCGTCGATTGCCGCTTGAGATACCGATGTTGCTACGCTGCAATGCGGTATGACGGGGGCGAAATCAATTCGACAAAATCCTGAAACCTTCTGGTAGTACCTTTGCGGATAAGAAGCGTGTCGAATTTTCGGAAAATCGCTTCAACAACAAATCTGACCGAGTGTCGACACTTTGTGTTCCGGTCATGAGCTTTGGGGAACATACGCATGCGCACAGTGCTTCGCTTTCTTATGATTGGTTTGTTCGCCACGGGTCTTGCCGGGGCCGCCGTGGCGCAGACCGCCAAGCCGACCCAGGACGACGCCAAGGCGATCACCCTGAAGGCCGCCGATCTGATCGCCGCCAAGGGGCTGGAGCAGGCGGCGGTCGTCTTCAACGCCGACGGCGAATACAAGTTCGGCGAAATCTATGTGAACGTCATTGACTTCACCGGCACCTGGAAGGTCTACCCGCCGCGCCCGGCGGGCGTCGGCCAGACCGTCATCAACGTCAAGGATCCCGATGGGCGTTTCATCGTCCAGGACGTTCTGGCCGTGGCCAAGGACAAGGGCGAGGGCTGGGTCGAATACCGTTGGCTGAATCCGGCCACCAACAAGATCGAACCGAAGATCACCTACGTGAAGCGGGTTCCCAACCAGGAACTGGTCGCCTACGTCGGCATTTACAAGTAACGACGGTTGGCGCGCGCCCGGCTGGCGACGGTTGGGCGGGCGCGGGCGGTTTGGCCTGGATTGCGGGGCCAAAATTGGTGGGGGTGGTGATGAGCGGTGGCATCTTTAAGCGCCTGACCGGGCTGTCGGTGGCGGCGCGCGTGTTCGTGGCCCCCCTGATGGGGATCGTTCTGACCGTCGGCGCCTTGGTTCTGGCCGACCGGCAGGCCGATCAGGCGGTGTCGTCGGTGGACGGCATCCACAAATCGGCGGCGGAACGGCGCGGGCAGATCGACCGTCTGGTCGCCACCGCTTACGTGATCCACAGCGACGTGTCGCGCCATCTGGCGCTGTCCGGGTCGGGCATCGAAGACGCCAAGCTGCAACTGATGCGCGACGCCATCGCCAAGAACACCAAACAGGCGCGCGGCGTGATCGACGCCCTGCGGGCCATGCCGCTGACCGAGGCGGAACGGACGATGCTGACCGACGTGTCGGCCCGCGTCGACGCCTACGCCAAGGCGGTGGACGAGATGAACCAGATGGCCGCCATCGACCGCTTGATCGGCATCCCGATGATGGCCCACACCGACGACCAGTTCAAGGCGCTGACCGACCGCATCATGGCGGTGCAGGGGGCCATCGGCCAATCCACCGCCCAGGCGATCCAGGCGACGCATGACGCGGCGGACGCCAACCGCCTCCGCTTCGCGCTGGTGATGGCCGGGTTGCTGGCGGGCATGATGGTCGGCGGGCTGGTGCTGGCGCGCTCCATCACCCGGCCCTTGCAACGCCTGTCGCAGACCACCACCGATTTGGCGGCGGGCAAGCTGGACAGCGTGGTCGATGGCGTGTGGATGAAGAACGAGATCGGCGCCATGGCCCGCGCGCTGGAGATTTTCCAAACCAACGCGCGCGAGGTGGAACGGTTGACCGCCGATCAGGCCCGGCAAAAGGCCCAGGCCGAAGAGGAAAAGCGCCGCGCCATCCACGCGCTGGCCGATCTGTTCGAGGCGCGGGTCAGCGAGGTGGTGCAGCAGGTCGGCGCCGGCGCCCATCAGGTGCGCGGCAACGCGGCGGGGATGCTCGACCGCGCGACCAGCGCCAACCGGCAGGCCGCCAACGTCGCCGCCGCCAGCCAGCAGGCGGGCATGAGCGTGCAGACCGCCGCCGCCGCGACGGAAGAAATGTCGGCCTCGATTTCCGAAATCGGCTCTCAGGTCCGCCGCTCGTTTGACATGGTGCGCGGCGCGGTGCGGGCGGTGGAGGAGACCAACGGCCATGTGCTCGGCCTGTCCGACGCGGCCAACCGGATTGGCGAGATCGTCGGCCTCATCAACGCCATCGCCGCGCAAACCAACCTGTTGGCGTTGAACGCCACCATCGAAGCGGCCCGCGCGGGCGAGGCGGGCAAGGGCTTCGCCGTCGTCGCCAGCGAGGTCAAGCATCTGGCGACGCAGACCGCCAAGGCCACCGAGGACATCGGCGCCCAGATCACCACCATGCAGCAGGTGACGGGCGCGGCGGTGTCGGCGATCAAGGGGGTGGGCGACACGGTGGTCTCCATCGACGAGATTGTCGGCTCCATCGCCACGTCGATGGAACAGCAGGCCGCCGCCACCCAGGAAATCACCCGCAACGTGCAGGAGGCGGCCAGCGGCACGGCGGAGGTGTCGCACAACATCACCGGCGTCTCGACCAGCGCCGGGGAAACCGGCGTCGCGGCGGGCGAGGTTCTGCGCGCCGCCGAATTGCTGGACGGTCAGGCGGTCGCCCTGAACCGCGAGGTCAAGGACTTCATCGGGCGCTTGCGCCAGGGGTGAGGACGCTTGCGTCCGGGGTGACGATGGGAGAACGTCGCTTGCGGCCAAAAGGCCGCAAGCGGGCAACTTCCGGCCTAGACCGCCTTGAAAGCGGCGGCGGGCGCACAAGCTGTTGTCGGACATGAATTCCCCCAACAGCAAAAAGGGCAAAACCCCCATGAAGATCGACATCGGAATCTCGAAGGACGACCGCAAGGCCATCACCGAAGGGCTGAGCCGGGTTCTGGCCGACACCTTCGCGCTCTATCTGAAGACCCATTCGTTCCATTGGAACGTCACGGGGCCGATGTTCAACACCCTGCACGTCATGTTCATGACGCAGTACACGGAGCTGTGGACCGCGCTGGACGAGGTGGCGGAGCGCATCCGCGCGTTGGGCCATCCGGCGCCGGGCAGCTTCACCCAATTCGGCGGTCTGGCCTCGATCCAGGAAGAGGCGGGCGTTCCCAAGGCCGAAGACATGATCCGCCAACTGGTGGAAGGCCATGAGGCGGCGGCCCGCACCATCCGCACCGTCTTCAAGGCGGCGGAAAAGGCCGACGATCAGCCGACGGCGGATTTGCTGACCCAGCGCCTGCAAATCCACGAAAAGACCGCCTGGATGCTGCGCAGCCTGCTGGAATAGTCGCTACCAACAAAAACGCCGCCGCCGGGGAACAGCCCTGGCGGCGGCGCTTTTTTATGCGTGGCCGGATTGCGTGGCCGCTTTATTCGTGCCCGGCGAGCCAGCGCTCGGCTTCCAGCGCGGCCATGCAGCCCATGCCCGCCGCCGTCACCGCCTGACGATAGACCTTGTCCTTGACGTCGCCCGCCGCGAAGACGCCGGGAATGTCGGTCGCCGTCGAATCCGGCGCGGTGATGACGTATCCCGACTCGTCCATCGCCACCTTGCCCTTGAACACCGCCGTCGCCGGTTCATGGCCGATGGCGACGAAGACGCCCGCGACCGGGATCACGCGGGATTCGCCCGACTTCACATTCTTCACGCGCACGCCGGTGACGCCGCGCGGGTTGCCCAGGCTGCCGTCGCCCTCGCCGACGATCTCCTCCACCGCGCTGTCCCACACCACCTCGATCTTCGGGTGGCGGAACAGGCGGTCTTGCATGATCCGCTCGGCCCGGAAGCTGTCGCGGCGGTGGATGATCGTGACCTTTGAGGCGTGGTTGGTCAGATACAGCGCCTCTTCCACCGCTGAATTGCCGCCACCGATGACCGCGATCTCCTTCCCCCGGAAGAAGAAGCCGTCGCAGGTGGCGCAGGCCGACACGCCGAAGCCGCGATAAATCTCCTCGCTGGACAGTCCCAGCCAGCGGGCTTGCGCGCCGGTGGCGATGATGACGCTGTCGGCGGTGTAGGTGTCGCCGCTGTCGCCCTTGCAGACAAAGGGGCGCTGGCTGAAATCAACGTCGGTGATGAGGTCGAACACCATCTTGGTGCCGACATGTTCCGCCTGCTTTTGCATCTGCTCCATCAGCCACGGCCCCTGGATGGGGTCGGCGAAGCCGGGGTAGTTTTCCACATCGGTGGTTATCATCAACTGGCCGCCCGGCTGCATGCCTTGGACCATGAGCGGCTCCAGATTGGCGCGCGCGGCGTAGATCGCCGCCGTGTAGCCCGCCGGGCCGGCGCCGATGATGAGAACCTTGCTGTGATGGGTGCTGGGCATGGGAACCGTCTCGAAAGCAGGGAAGGGGCGTCAGAAACCAAACATATGGTCGAGGCTGAAGGCGCTGTCACCGGCAAGGCAGCCATGATAGCCGAACAGGCGGCAGGTGGTGTCGCGGATCAGCACATAGGCGTGCTCGCCCGCCGCCATCCGTTCCGCTTCCAAAAACATCTCGTGATAGCGCCAGTGCAGCGACCCGCCGCAGGTGATCGCCACCTTGCGGCGGGCGATCTCGTGGCCGTCGCGCCGGACCAGGATCAAGCTGGTGTCGGACTGGGCGTGCCAGGGGGTGGAGGCCGGATAGACCAGATGGCACATCGTGTCCCACGGCGTCGTGCCCAGCCGCAGGAACAGCCGGGTGGACAGGCCGGGCGGGCGGCCATGGTAGCTTTGCGGTTCGTCGCGGTAGATCATCGCCATGTTGAACAGATGGCTGCCGAAGCTGGTCTCCGCCACATGGCCAGTCTTTTCGTCTTCGTAACGAACCAGCGCGTGCAGCCAGCCATCGGCCATCGTTCCGGCATCGAAATCATAAAGCAATTCGACATGGCCCCAACCGCCGGGCAGGGCGCGGTCGCCCAGCAGGGCGGTGACGTCCAGCGCCACGCTGTCCGACCGCTTCAGATTGCCGAAGGAATGCTGGACCAACTCCCGCCCGTCGCGGTCATAGACCACCGCCTTGACCGGCAATTCGGTCTGCGCCGTGCTCATCGGGGTGGGCAGCAGGATGGTGCGCCAGCGCTCCGGCGGCAGGATGGGGGCGGGCAGAATGTGGCCCTTGCCGATGGCCCCGCCGGTCAACGCCGCCAGCTTGGGATCGGGCTTCAGATCCGTGCGTTCAACGTTGGCGTGGGCGATGCGGCGGCGTCCGTTGGTCGATACGACTTCGTAACGGGGCCGGACGAAATGCTTGCCCGCCTGGATTTCAAACTGAAGCGGCCAACGCGCGTCGGGGAACAGGTCGCGGCTGTCGAGCGCCAGCGTGGCGAAGGGGGCGATCTCCTGCGCGACCGTGCGCACCTCGTCCGATCCCATCAGATTCAGGCCGACGGTCCCCGCCGGAATCGGCGTCGGGTGGCTGTTCTGGATCCACAGCAACACCCGCTCATCGTCGCGTGGGGCGGGCAGACCGGCGTAACGCTCGGCGGGCCACGCGTTGGCGTCGTGGGTGCAGGACAGAACGCGGTCGTCGTCGCCGTAGGTGTCCAGCGCGTATTTCACCACGTCATGCCCGGCGGCGCCGATGACGTGCAGGAACAGGGTGCCGCAGAAGTCGCCCAGCCCCAGCCGGGCGCGCACCTGCTGGCTGTCGATCACCACCGTGCCGTCGGACGGCGGCATCGGCTCCGTCCATTCCGTGATCGGGCGACCGGCTTGATCGAACAGGCAGGCCCACAGCCGGGTGCCCTTGGCCCCATAGCGCGGCCAGTAATTGGCCGACACGATGCGGGTGTGGTGGCCGCCCTCGTCGCGGAACCAGGCGAAGTTGGTCGCCCAGTTGAATTTCGACAGGTAATGCGCCGGATCGTTCAGCATGTCTTCCGGCACGCGCATCGCGTCCAGCGAGACGACGCCGACATCCTTCGGAATCAGATGGGCGATGTGCCCCTCGCAGCGCTGCGAATCGAAAGCGACGACGAAGACCGTGCGCGCGCCGCAGGTCGGCAGGTCCGTCACCGCTTGCGCCGCGTGGCCGAACACCTGGGTTCCCACCAGCTCGACATTCTGCACGAACACCCCGGCGACCGGGATCGCGGAGAGGTCGTAGAACTCGGCCAAGCCCGACAGCAGCCCCAGCGGGTCGTAAAAGGCGACGGGACCGAAGGACGCCAGCCGCGCCATCAGGATGGCCGCCTTGGGCGCCGCCAACGGGTGGCCCACCGCCTTGAAGAAGCTGGAGCCGCCAGTGACGTTGGAAAAAGTTTCGATCCGAAGGGGCATTGCCACACACGCGAAGGGAACAAACCGGGGCGCAGTTATAGCCCGTCGCCGAAGGGGGCAACAGCGATTTGTCCGGCGGCCCAGATTCGCCCCGCGATGGATTTTTTGCGACCCGCTCGCAAGCTCTCTTGAAACCGAGCGGGTTTCGATATATCTAAGTTTTCGTTATATCGAAACTGCATCAAAGAGGGTTCCATGCTTCGGCATATGTTTCACGCCTGCGGGCGCCGCTTTTCCCGCCCCGAGTCTGAAGAGAGTGACGATCTCGGCCATGGTCACGGCCACGGTCATGGCGGCGGGCGGGGCCGCCACGGCCATGGCGGCGGACGGGGCGGCTTCGGTGGTCCCGGTGGTTGGGGCGGCGGTCGCGAACGCGGCGAGCGTCGGGTGTTCGACCAGGGCGATCTGCGGTTGGTCTTGCTGTGGTTGATCGAGGAAAAGCCGCATTCCGGCTATGACCTCATCAAATCCATCGAGGATCTGGTCGGCGGCGCCTACAGCCCCAGCCCTGGCGTCATCTACCCGACTTTGACCATGCTGGAAGAGCAGGGCCACATCCGGGTGGCCTCGACCGAGGGCAACAAAAAGCTCTACGCGGTGACGGAGGACGGCGCCGACGCGCTGAAGGCCAACGCCGTCACGGTGGCGGCGATCCGCGAACGCATCGCCCACGCCCGCGCCCGTCACGGCGGCGCACGCGCGCCGCAAATCGTCCGCGCGGTGGAAAACTTCAAGTTGGCGCTGAGTCTGCGTCTGTCACGTGGCGATCTGACGCCCGAACAGACCGACTCCATCGCCGCCGCCATCGACGCCGCCGCCCTGGCGGTCGAGCGGTCTTGAGATTTTAAGAAAGGAGAACGCCAACCATGGCGACATCGACGACCCGCGTGGCGACCGCCAACGCGCAGCGCTATTTGACCCAACTGTGCAAGCATTGGGCGCACAAATTCGCCGTGACCCATGGCGATGGCCGTGGCGAAATCCCGTTCGGCGAGGAGCGCTTCTGCCGTTTGGCCGCCGACGCCGAAGGGCTGGACATCACCGTCGAGGCGACCGCCGACGCGTTGCCCCGGCTTCAGGAGGTGGTGATCGACCACCTCAAGCGCTTCGCGTTCCGCGAGGATCTGGGCGCTCCCGCCTGGACCCTTGCGGGGTGAAAGCGCTGCGCCCCCTCCCTAACCCTCCCCCGCTTGCGCGGGAGAGGGAACTCCGCCGCGCGCCGACAAGAAGCAAGGCTCCCTCTCCCGCGTTAGCGGGGGAGGGATGGGGAGGGGGCAAAGGGGGCAAGCGCCCTTCGCTCAATAGCCCTTCTGCTCGACGCCAAACAGCTTCTTGGCCCACACGCCGACGCGGTGGCGCCATTGTTCGTGCCAGATGTAGACGCTGCCCTTGACCCAGTTCATCTGAACGGCGCGGCGCTGGCCTTCAAACGGGTAATGGCCGTGCCATGAGGTGTCGCTGCGGCGGAAGCACATCAGCGTGCCTTCCTCCGGCGGAACCTCCGCTGCGTAATCCTCCAGATCCTGGGAGCGCAGGATGCGCAGCCGCCCGCCGGTGGCTTCCCACGGCGGGTTCATGTAGATCAGCACGGTGACGATCTTGCTGGCCGAATCCGGGTGGATCTTGCCGTCGGTCGCCCGGCACATGCCGCGCGCGGTGAACATGGTCGGGTAATCCGACAGGTCGATCCCGAACTTGTCGGAAAAGGCCTTGGCCACCTCCGGCCCGCGCAGCTCGTCAATCAGCGCGTCGAAGGCCGGTCCCTGCGGGAACACGCCGAGCGGCACGGAGCCGGGCTTGTCCACCTTGGGGTAATCGCGGTGCAGCGCCTCCAGATGCTCTTTCTTCACGAATCCCGGCACGCAGAGAAAGTCGTAGGGATCATGTTGCAGGGGGGTGGCGCGGAACTTGTCCAGATCAAGCATGGACATCGGCGAGGTCTCCAGACGGTGCGCGGCGGGTGAGCCGACGGTCGAGGCTATAAATCACGCAATGGGTTGGTCGGGGAAGCACAGCTCTTGGCGCGCCCGCCATTCCGGCGACACATAGTTCACGATGATCGACTTGCGCACGCCGTTGATCGGGCGTTTGGCGAAGCCGTGCCAGGTGTCGGTTCCGGGGATGAAGATCAGCCCCTCGTTGAAGGCGTAGGGCGCGCGGGCGACGATGGTCTTCGTCCCGTCCAGCACGTCGGTGCCCCAATCCTCGCAGCCCGGCCCTTTCGAGAGATAGACCAGCATCGTGTATTTCTTCACGCCGATGTCGGTGTGCGGCTCCAGCCAAAAGCCTTCGGTGTCCTGGCAATATTCGATGCGCAGGTTGGTCCCCGACAGATCGACGGCGCAGGTTTTTTGAATGGCGTCGGTGACGGCGCGGCTTTGGAAGGCTTGGGCGACCTGCTCGCACACGTCATATTTCGCGCGGTTTTCCGCCCCGAAATAGGTGCGCGACGCGTTGTTCGTCTCGCGCTTGCCGTAGGTGTCGGACACCGGCGGCGGCCCCCAGGGCAGGGCGGCGATGGCGTCGGCGCTGTCTTCGGGCAGGGCGTTGGACAACAGCCAGTGCCGATAGGGTTGGGCGGCGGACTGGCTGCCGTCCAGGCAGCGCAGGAAGCTCTGGGCGACGGCGGCGGCGGGCGAGGTCATCGGTCGATCATCCGGGAAGGAATCGGTGGCGCGGGAAAAACCCGCCGCGTTTATGGCACGCGCGCGGCGGGAGGGAAGCGGAAAACTGGTCATACCAGGGCGTGCGCCGATTGGTCGCGCATCCGCTCGGGCGCTCGCCGATCAACCATGATTGTGGCCATGATGATGGCGCGCCCGGTGGGCGGTCAGCCGATGGCGCAGATCGGCGGCGACCCGTTCGGTGTCGTCGAGCAGTGGATGGTCCCAATGGGCGAGCGTTCCGTCAAACCGCCGGGTGACGCCATCCTGATACAGCCCGTCGTGAAAGGAGCGGAACTTTGGGGATCCGCCGTCCAGTTCAATCACGTAGGTCGGTTTCCCCGTCGAGCAGGCTTCCGACGTCATCGACACGCTGTCGCAGGTGACGACCACGGCGTCGGCCAGCCCGAGATAGCCGAAATAGGGATTCTCGCCGGTTCCGTCCCACACCTCCGCCGTCAAGCCGGACAGGCGGGCGCGCAAGATCGCCTCGTTGTCAGCCCCGGTGCGGCGCGACGGCGTCACCATCAACCCGGCCCCGTGGCTGCGGGCGAGGTTGGCGAGTTGGTCGGCGACCTGCCCCGTGATGGTCGGGGTCAGCCGATAGACGCCGTTGTCGCCGCCGATCAGCACGGCGATTCGCGGGCTGGGCAGATGGGCCAGACGCGGGGCGAATCGGGCCGCCGCGTCGGCCAGAATGGCGGGCGTCACCCGGTGCAGGGCGCCGCGCGTCACCAGCACATTGTCGCCGCGCAATTTGTCGTGGCGCGGCACCACCACCAGATCGAAATGGCGGGGCGCGATCTGCGGATCCTGAATCTGCACGGTGAAGGTCTTGCCGCCCGATTGCGCCCGCACCGCCAGCGAAGCGGCGATGCTCTGCCGTCCGGTGCCGATCAGCAGATCGGGCCAGGGCGCGCGGATCGGATCGCCCTTGGCGCTGGCGGCGAACTGGTTGCCGACCCGCAAATAGGGGCTGAGCTGGCGCCAGGGCGTGCGCAGGGCCACGCGCTTGATGACCGGGGTCAGCCCCAGCGCTTCGGCCAAGCCGACGCATTGGTTTTCCATGCCCGGTTTGCCGTCGGAAACCACCCAGCAGGTGAGGTGTTGCATCATGTCTCGGACTGTTGGAAAGGGGGAGGCGACCGTCGCCGCTGCGCGGGTGTCGGGACAGAATTGGGGTTGCGCGCTCTTGTCAGGGTTTGGGCCTTGGCGTAGACACCATCACCGTGTAATATCCTTTCTCCAAATCACCCCCGGAGCGACCGAGTAAACCATGCGGCGGGTCAAACTCGACCGAATTGACCGTCGAATTCTGCGCGATTTGCAGAACGACGGTCGGATGACCAACGTGGAGCTTGCCCGGCGTGCCGGCATCTCCGCCCCTCCCTGCCTGCGCCGCGTTCGCGCGTTGGAAGAGGCTGGATTCATCCGTGGCTATCACGCCGACGTCAACCCCGATCAACTCGGGTTCGGCGTCACCGTGTTCGCCCAGGTGGGCTTGAGCAGTCAGGCCGAAACCGACCTAAAGAAGTTCGAGGACCTCGTCAACAGTTGGCCGCTGGTGCGTGAATGCAACATGCTGGCTGGCGAGTATGACTTTGTCCTGAAGATCGTGGCGGAGGACTGGGACGATTACCAGCGCTTCCTGACGACCAAGCTGACGGCGGCCCCCAACGTCGCCCATGTGAAGTCGGCGCTGTCGATCCGAACCTCCAAGCACACCCCCGGCGTGCCGATCGACGTCGATTCGCCCGACATCCCGGAAGGGACCGAAGACGACGAAGAGGAATTCGCCGAGGACTGACGGCGTCTGATCCGCTTGTTTGTCGGATGTGAGAGCGGCGGCGCGGGCCTGCAACCCGGCGCCGCCGTTTTTGTTTGTCGGTTTCAGGTCTGCGTTCCACCCGTGGGCTGGCTCTCTGATGCCTTCGGAGAGGATGCTTTCTTCCGCAGGGGTGCTAATATTGCAATTGCGAGCGCCTCCACAGGGGTTGGCGCGGCGTAGCGGGGACGTTCGAGGATGATGGCATCTGCTCTCCGTCAGGTGGTTGTGACTGGGCTGGCGCTTGGCGCTGGGGCGGTGTTGGCCGGTCTTCCCGCCGCTGTTCAGGCCGCGCCCGGCGTGCACGCGGAAGAGATCGTGCGCTTCCCCTCGCAGGACGGCGATCTGACCGGCGGCGCGCCGACGGCCTTGACCGGGCGGTTGCTGCGCCCGACCGGGGCCGGGCCGCACCCGTCGGTGGTCCTGCTGCACGGCTGCGGCGGCCTCTACGCCAAGAGCACGGGGCGAGTCGCGCAGCGCCATGTCTGGTGGGCGACGATGCTCCAGCAGCAGGGCTATGAGGTCCTGATGGTGGACAGTTTCGGCCCACGCGGCGTCGAGGACGTCTGTTCCGGGCCGGTGACGGATCGCCCGGTTCGCGCCGGGATGGAGCGCAAACGCGACGCCTGGGCGGCGCTGGCCTATCTGCGCAGCCGGTCGGAGGTGGACCGCGAGCGCGTCGCCTTGATGGGGTGGTCGCAGGGCGGCGGCACGGTCCTGTCGGCCTACGGCGCGGGCGAGGATGGCCCGGCGGGCAAAGAGGGCGGGGGATTCCGCGCCGCCATCGCCTTTTACCCCGGCTGCAAATCGCCGCTGAAGAACGAGGATTGGCAGCCCGACGGCCCGTTGTTGCTGTTGGTCGGGGAAAAGGACGATTGGACGCCAGCCCAACCCTGCGTCGATCTGGCCCAGCGCGACGGGGTGAAGGAGCGGACGGAACTGGTCGTCTACCCCAACGCCTATCACGGCTTTGATTCACCGGACGCGCCGGTGCGCAAGCGCAAGAATCTGGCCACCGCCCCCGGCGGCGTCGCCCATGTCGGCACCAACGAGGACGCGCGCCGCGATTCGATCACGCGGGTGACGAATTTTCTGCAAGAGCGGGTGAAGGGCACGCGGGGGTAGGGAGTTGCTGTTGCCCTGTTGGCCGTTGCCCCCACCCCATCCCTCCCCCGCTTCGCAGGGGAGGGGGTAGGAGCTTTGAGAGGGTCGACCTTCCGCGAGAGGCGGCGGCAGTCCCCTCCCCTGCGTGAGCGGGGGAGGGTTAGGGTGGGGGCAAGCGTCGCGACCGCCTCAACAGACCGTCAGCGGAATTCCACCGACACGATTTCATACAGCTTGGAACCGCCCGGCGTGGACACTTCCACATTGTCGCCGACCGACTTGTTGATGAGCGCGCGGGCCAGCGGCGCCTGGATCGACAGCAGGCGCAGCTTGATGTCGCTCTCGTCCTGGCCGACGATCTGGTAGGTCGTCTCTTCGTCGGTGTCCTGATCGGCCAGGGTCACGGTGGCCCCAAACTTCACGGTGTCGCCCGTCAGCTTGGCGGGGTTGATGACCTCGGCCCGGCTGATCTTGTCCTCAAGCTCCAGAACCCGCCCTTCGATGAAGCTCTGGCGTTCGCGCGCGGCGTGATACTCGGCGTTTTCCGACAAGTCCCCATGTTCGCGCGCTTCGGCAATGGCCTTGATGACCGCCGGACGCTCGGAAACTTTAAGATGCTTCAATTCCTCCTGGAGGCGGTTGAAGCCCGCCGCTGTCATCGGAACTTTTTCCATGTGTTCGGTCCATCACCGCTTGCAGTCGTTCGACCCGTCCAAGGCGAAACCAGGGAAAAAGACGGCGCGGAGGAGGTCCGCCGCGCCGTCGTCCACCCTAATACGATCCGCTAAGGTACGACTGCAACGGCGCAACTTCAAGGCTGCCGTTCCGAAGCGCGGCAATTGCCTCCACCGCCGCGCGGGCGCCCGCCACCGTGGTGTAGTACGGGATGTTGTAGGTCAGGGCCGTGCGCCGCAGGCTGAAGCTGTCGGCCAGCGCCTGCGCGCCTTCGGTGGTGTTGATGATGAGGTGGACGTCGCCGTTTATCATCGAGTCGACGATGTGCGGCTGCCCCTCCGCCACCTTGTTGATCGCCTCGGCGGGAACGCCGGCCTCGCGGAACACCGCCGCCGTGCCGGACGTGGCGAGAACGCGGAAGCCCATCTCGTGCAGCTTGCCCGCGATGACCGCCAGGGCGGGCTTGTCGCGGTCCTTGACCGACACGAAGACGGTGCCTTTGACCGGCAGATTGACGCCCGCGCCCAACTGCGCCTTGGCGAAGGCCAGGGCGAAATTATGGTCCAGCCCCATCACCTCGCCGGTGGACTTCATCTCCGGGCCGAGCACGATGTCGACGCCGGGGAAGCGGGCGAAGGGGAAGACCGCTTCCTTGACGGCGGTGTGCGGCGGGTTCGGGCCGTTCAGCGTGAAGGAGGACAGCTTTTCCCCGGCCATGACGCGGGCGGCGATCTTGGCGATGGCGGTGCCGGTGGCCTTGGCGACGAAGGGGACCGTGCGCGAGGCGCGCGGGTTGACCTCCAGGATGTAGACCATGCCGTCCTTGACCGCGAACTGCACGTTCATCAGCCCGACGACCTTCAGCGCGTGGGCCAGCAAATCCGACTGGCGGTTGATCTCGGCGATGGTTTCGCCGGGCAGCGAATAGGGCGGCAGGGCGCAGGCGCTGTCGCCGGAATGGATGCCCGCCTCTTCGATGTGCTCCATCACGCCCGCGACATAGACGTCCGTGCCGTCGCACACGACGTCCACATCCACCTCGATGGCGTCTTGCAGATAGCTGTCGATCAGCACCGGGTTCTTGCCCGACGCCTGCACGGCGGTCGCCATGTAGCGCTGAAGCCCGGCGACGTCGTGGACGATCTCCATCGCGCGGCCGCCCAGCACGTAGGACGGGCGGATGACGACCGGGAAGCCAATGCGGTCGGCGACCAGTTCCGCCTCTTCCAGCGAACGGGCCAGACCGTTGGCGGGCTGCTTCAGGTTCAGCTCTTGCAACAGGCGCTGGAAGCGCTCGCGGTCTTCGGCCAGATCGATGGCGTCGGGCGAGGTGCCGAGGATCGGGATCCCAGCGGTTTCCAGGGCTTGAGCGATCTTCAGCGGGGTCTGGCCGCCGAACTGGACGATGCAGCCCAGAACCGTGCCGTTGCGCTGCTCGACGCGGACCAGTTCGATCACGTCCTCGGCGGTCAGCGGCTCGAAATACAGGCGGTCGGCGGTGTCATAGTCGGTGGAGACCGTTTCCGGGTTGCAGTTGACCATGATCGTCTCGATCCCGGCCTCTTGCAGGGCGTAGACGGCGTGGACGCAGCAATAGTCGAACTCGATGCCCTGGCCGATGCGGTTCGGCCCGCCGCCCAGAATGACGACCTTGCGCTTGTCGGTCGGCTCCGATTCGCACTCGGCCTCGCCCGACCCGTCGGTCTCATAGGTCGAATACATGTAGGGGGTGGCCGAGGCGAATTCGGCGGCGCAGGTGTCGATGCGCTTGAACACCGGGGTGACGCCAGCGGCGCGGCGGGATGCTGCGGCGGCCAGTTCGGTGGTCTTGGTCAGCTCGGCCAAACGAGCGTCGGAGAAGCCCATCTGCTTCAGCGCCAGCCAACCGGCCTTGCTGGTCGGCAGCCCTTCGGCGCGGATGGCCGCCTCGCGGTCGACGATGCCCTTGATCTGCTCCAGGAACCACGGGTCATATTTGGACGCGCTCTGCACCTCGGCGATGGTGAAGCCGTGGCGGAAGGCTTGGGCGATGACCAGCAGGCGGTCGGGCGTCGGCTTGGCCAGCGCGCCGCGAATGGTCGAACGGTCCGGGTTTCCGTCGCCGATCTTCAGCTCGTTGAAGCCGGTCAGGCCGGTTTCCATCGAGCGCAGGGCCTTCTGCACCGATTCCTGGAAGGTGCGGCCAATCGACATCGCTTCGCCGACCGACTTCATCGAGGTGGTCAGCAGCGGTTCCGCGCCCTTGAACTTTTCAAAGGTGAAGCGCGGCATCTTGGTGACGACGTAATCAATCGTCGGCTCGAAGCTGGCGGGCGTCGTGCCGGTGATGTCGTTGGTCAGCTCGTCCAGGCGATAGCCGACGGCCAGCTTCGCCGCGATCTTGGCGATGGGGAAGCCGGTGGCCTTCGACGCCAGCGCCGAGGAGCGCGAGACGCGCGGGTTCATTTCAATGACGATCAGGCGACCGTTCGCCGGGTTCACGGCGAACTGGACGTTCGACCCGCCGGTGTCCACGCCGATCTCGCGCAGCACGGCGATCGAGGCGTCGCGCATGATCTGGTATTCTTTGTCGGTCAGCGTCAGCGCCGGGGCGACCGTGACCGAATCGCCGGTGTGGACGCCCATCGGGTCGAGGTTTTCGATGGCGCAGATGATGATGCAGTTGTCGGCGCCGTCGCGCACGACCTCCATCTCATACTCTTTCCAGCCCAGCACCGATTCCTCAATCAGCACCTCGCCGACCGGGCTGGCGCGCAGGCCGCCGCGCACGATGTCCTCAAACTCCGCCCGGTTGTAGGCGATGCCGCCGCCGGTCCCGGCCAGCGTGAAGCTGGGGCGGATGATGGTCGGCAGCCCGACGATCTCCATCGCCTCCATGGCCTCGGACAGCGTCTTGACCATGCGGGATTTGGGCGATTCCAGCCCCAGCTTGTCCATCGCGTCGCGGAACAGGATGCGGTCTTCGGCCTTGGCGATGACGTCGCGCTTGGCGCCGATCATCTCCACGCCCAGCCGCTCCAGCGTGCCGTCGTCGGACAGCGCCATCGCCGTGTTCAGCGCGGTCTGGCCGCCCATGGTCGGCAGCAGGGCGTCGGGACGCTCTTTTTCCAGGATCTTGGCGACGACCGCCGGGGTGATCGGCTCGATGTAGGTGGCGTCGGCCAGACCGGGGTCGGTCATGATGGTGGCCGGGTTGCTGTTGACGAGGATGACTCGGTAGCCTTCCTCGCGCAGCGCCTTGCAAGCCTGGACGCCGGAGTAATCGAATTCGCAAGCCTGCCCGATGACGATCGGACCCGCGCCGATGATGCAGATGGATTTGATGTCGGTGCGTTTGGGCATGGGTCCGGTTCTCTAGCGTTTGGTCAGCCGAAAACCCCCAGCCGCCGGAAGCCGGGGGCAGGGAGCGGGCGAGGTTTATCGTGCAAGGCCCCCTTATAGGGGGTTCGGGTCCGGGGGGGAAGGGGTGGCATGGATGTCGCTGTCACATGACTGCGTTACCATCGGCTCGCGGGCGGCGCGATGCCGGGCTTGAACCCCATCGCAAAGGGGGGCATCAATTCGTCAGGACAGCTTTTTGGAGACACGGGACCATCAATGAGCCACGCATTCGCCAAGGACAGCCGCGCCTGCGCCGCCTGCGTCTCCTGGGGGGGCGAGCGGGTGATGTCGGAAGACAACACGCTGGTCCGCGTCGCCCGTCACGGCGCCGAAGGCGAATGCCGCACGGCCAGCAGCCAGGATTACCGCAAGGTCACGAAGGGCTATCACACCTGCCAGGCCTGGGCGCCGCTGCCGATGCTGAAAAAGCATGGCGGACGGATCGGCGGGCCGGTGGCCTCGACCGGCGGGGTTCCGCCCTCGGCCTCGGCCATTCTGGCGACCACGCCGCCGCCCGCTGGCGCTGCGGCGGCTGGGCCATCACCCTCGACCGCCGCCGCGCCGGAGGCCGAAGCGCCGCCCTGCCGCGCCGACCCGCTGGACGTGGACCAAACCCCGCAGGTCCGCGTGCTCTACACCCATTGGCTGAGGCTGAAGCGCAAGCGGGCGATTCCGCTGGTGCGCGAGATCGACACCGCGCAAATCCGCGAAACGGTGCCGCGCATCTGCCTGATGGAGCCGACCGCCGACGGGACGGATTTCGTCTACAAATCCTGCGGGCGCGCCCTGCAACGCCGCCTGCCCCTGCGCCCGACCACCCGCCGGGTGACGGAATGCCACCCGCCGCAAGCCGCCCAACGCTGGTTGGCCGACCTGCGCGCCTGTCTGGAGAGCGGCGAGCCGCGTTGCCTGATGGTGCGCGACGACCCGATGCTGCCGGGAACGCGCTTTGTCGAGCTGCTGCTGCCGCTGGCCGACGAGGATGGCGGCAAGGCGACCCGCGTTCTGGCCTACCGCCACGTTCCCGGCGGCTGAGGGGGGCGTCGATGGCGACGGACGGGCCGAAGCCACGGGGTGAGAAGCCAGCGGGCGGCGTCGGCCCGGAGATCGTCGGCGTCTGGCCCGCCGCCGTGTGGATCATTGTCGGAACGCTGGTTTTCCTCGCCCATCCCGATCATTTCGCCGGGTGGAAGGGCGGGCTGTATTACGTGCTGGGCACCGGGGTGGTGGCGCTGGTCGGCGGCCTCATCGGCTTGTCGGCCCGCCGGGCGGTCAACGGCGTCCAGGACCGGCTGCTGACCGAAGTCCACCACCGCCGCGATTGGGCGAGCTGGTGGGTGGCGCTGGGACTGCGCGGGCTGCTCGGCCTGTTGGAAGCGGTGGGGGTGACGCTGCTGGCGCTGGCGGCGCTGGATGTTTTGGGGTGATGGGCGATTGGTCGAATGGACCCGACGGAACGGATTTCGTCGGCGTCTAGCCGGACAGCGCGTCTCGCATGCTCATGCCGCCTTCCGGGATGGCGCAGCCTGTAGTAAGCAAGCACTACCCGGTCAACCAACAAACGAGATGTTCAGATGCCGACCAGTTCGCCCGATGGCAAAATGTGGATGAAGTCCATGTTCATGAATCTGGTCCAGCGTTCTGATGTAAAGCGCGTCATCGACATTGGTCCCGGAATGGGAACCTACAGTGGAATGAAGCAAGCTGGGCAGCACTGGACGGGGGTTGAGGTGTGGGCGCCCTATGTGGACCGCTACAAGCTTGACCAAAAATACGATCGCATCATCGTCGCTGACGCTCGCTACCTTGATTGGGCGAAGACGGGCGGCGCCGATGTCGTTATCGCCGGTGACGTGCTGGAGCATATGTCGAAGGAAGACGCCACCACTTTGGTCGCCGAGGCTTTGGAGCATGCTCGTGTGATGCTGGTGAGCCTGCCGGTCGTTCACTATCCGCAGCATGAGGGCGACGACGGGAACCCATACCAACGGCACGTAAAGGACGACTGGTCTCATGAGGAGGTGATCGCCACCTTGCCAAGCATAGCGTCCTCTTGGACCGAGGGGGAGATCGGGGTTTACGCTATGGCCCTCAATCCAGCGGACATAGACATGGTGCGCTATCTCGGCCACCGGCTGAATGATCGACTGCGCGAACGGCAGGCTCAGCAACTCTGAACCTTGCTGGCCGCGCTGGATGTTTTGGGGTGATGGGCAATTGGGTTGATGCAATCGTCATGAGGGTAAATTTTTACATTAATCAATTATTTTGGCGAACCGCCCTTTGCGTTTACCCTTTTCGTTGCATCGTCGTTCGGGCGTCTGGCCCGAGAGCCAACGGATGGGGAACAGCATGGCAAGCGTCAACATTGTGGTGAGCACAGGGTTCAATCAGGAGTTCCGGCAAAATCCGCAAACATCGCCGGGCTATATTTACAATTACCTGACCAGCGACGAGACCTATTTTGTCAATCAAATCGCGCCGTTTCTGCCAAAATACGTGTCGTTTTCGGCGGATTCGGAGAATGATCCCTTGATCTTCACCACGGATGAGCCGGGGCAGAACGCGCTTCCCTGTTGCAGCACCATCTACCCCTATCCGGGGGACGCTCCGGCGTCTCTGCCGCGACAGCTTGGTCTGCAATTGTCGAACGGGATCACGGTGCAGCTTCAACTGATTGCGCGCACCCTGTCCTTCACGCCGTTGGCCAGCGAATCGTCGGACGAGCAATGGGCCAAGGGCGAGATTGAGCGCCAGACGTCGGTGACGTTTCCCGCCGGAAGCGTGTTGCAGGAAATCATCGGCCCGGAGGGGGAGCGGTACGCGCTGGTCGCCGCGTTCAGCGACAGCGGTTACGACGTTGATTCCGTTGATGGCCTTGCCGATTTGCCCCTGCCGACCGGCTACAGCTATCAAAGCTCGGTGCTGACCAGCTATCTGACGCTGGCGGTGGAGAAGACGGCGCACATTCTGATTTGCGGCAGCTTCAACTTTCAGCTTTTTCCAGGCGTTGACTGACGGTTGACGCGCGCGTCCCTCTCCCGCTTTGCGGGAGAGGGACCGTTCGCCGTCACTTCACCGCGCTGGCGTTCCAACCCGGTTCGATTCCGTGCATGTCGGGCAGGCGGTGGGCGATGCCCTTGTGGCAGTCGATGCAGGTCTTTTCCCCGGTGAACAGGAAGGTTTCGTGCATCTTCACCGCGCGCGGGTTCTGTTTGGTGATGTCCATCGATTCGGCGCTGTGGCAGTTGCGGCATTCCAGCGAGTTGTTGGCCTTCAGCCGGTCCCATTCGTGTTCGGCCAGTTCGCGGCGCTTGTCGAGGAACTTTTCGCGGGTGTCGATGGTGCCGAAGATCTTGCCCCAGACCTCTTTGGACGCCTGCATCTTGCGGGCGATCTTGTCGGTCCATTGGTGCGGGACGTGGCAATCCGGGCAACTGGCCCGCACGCCCGAACGGTTGGTGAAATGAATGGTCTGCTTCAACTCCTCGTAAGGGTTGTCGCGCATCTCGTGGCAACTGATGCAGAAGGCTTCCGTGTTGGAGGCCTCCAGAGCGGTGTTGAAGCCGCCCCAGAACAGCACCCCGGCGACGAAGCCGCCCAAGGTCAGGAAACCCAAGCTGTAATGCACGCTGGGCCGCGCGAAGACGCGCCAGCACGCCGCGACCGCGTTTCGGATCGCCGTTGTGATCGCCATGTTACTTCGCGCCTTCCTTCGCCGGAGCCGCGCCCAACACCGCGTCGAAATCGCGGAAGCGGTTGCCGACGATGGGCTTGGCGTCGGTCTGCGGCACATGGCACTGGGTGCAGAAATAGCGGCGCGGCGACACGGTGCCCAGCGTTTGGCCGTCGCGGTCCTGGAAATGCGTGACCGAGACCATCGGCGCTTGCGAGCCTTCGACGTTCCGGCGGTCGTGGCAGGTCAGGCATTTGTTGACGTTCAGGTCGATCTGGTAATCGCGGACGGCGTGCGGGATCAGCGGCGGCTGGTCGGCGTAATTGCGCACGCGCTTCACGTCGTCGACGATCTCGCGGTTGGTCGCCTCCGCCGGACGATCCAGCGTGATCGGGTGCGGGCCGGAGGAGACGGCCGGACCAGAGAGGGCTTGCCCTGGCTTGCCGTCGGCGGCGACGACGCCGGAGACGCCCCCCATGAGAAGCGCCGGGATGGCGGCGGTCAGGACCAGGGCGGCGATCAGGATTCGGGATGTCATGGTCGGTCTCCTCACGCGCTCACGGGGGTGATCTTGACCGCGCATTTCTTGTAGTCGGTCTGTTTGCTGATGGGGTCGGTGGCGTCCAGCGTCACCTTGTTGATGAGCACGGTGTGGTCGAAGAAGGGGACGAAGATCAAACCGCGCGGCGGCTTGTTGCGCCCGCGCGTCTCCACCCGCACCCGCACCTCGCCGCGCCGCGAGGTGACGCGCACCTCCTGCCCGCGCCGGACGTTCAGTTGCTTGGCGTCGTCGGGGTGCATGAAGGCCACGGCGTTGGGAAAGGCCTTGCGCAGTTCGGGCACGCGCAGGGTCATGGATCCGCTGTGCCAATGCTCGATCACCCGCCCGGTCGAGAGCCAGAAGGGGTAATCGGCGTCGGGCGATTCGGCGGGCGGCTCATAGGGCAGGGCGAAGACGTTCGCCTTGCCGTCCTTGTTGCCGTAAAAGCGCACGCCCTCGCCCGGCTTCACGTAGGGGTCATAGCCCTCGCGGTAGCGCCATTTGGTTTCCTGGCCGTTGACCACCGGCCAGCGCAGGCCACGTTCGACGTGATACTGCTCGAAATCCGCCAGATCATGGCCGTGGCCGCGCCCGAAGGCGGCGTATTCCTCGAACAAGCCCTTTTGCAGGTAGAAGCCGAACTGCTTGGCTTCGAAATTCTCATACTCCGGGGCGCAGTCGGACAGCGGGAAGCGGTCCACCTGCCCGTTGCGGTACAGCACGTCGAACAGGGTCTTGCCGCGCAGCTCCGGCTTTTTCGCCAGCAGCTCTTCCGGCCAGACCTCTTCCACTGTGAAGCGCTTGGAGAATTCAACGATCTGCCACAGGTCGGACCGCGCGCCGTCGGGCGCGTTGACCAGTTGCCGCCACAATTGGGTGCGGCGTTCGGCGTTGCCGTAACCGCCCTCCTTCTCCACCCACATGGCGGTGGGCAGGATCAGGTCGGCGGCCAGCGCCGTCACCGTCGGGTAGGGATCGGACACGACGATGAAATTTTCCGGGTTGCGGTAGCCGGGGAAGGTCTCTTTCGCCGTGTTGGGCGCCGTCTGCATGTTGTTGTTGCATTGGACCCAATAGGCGTTGAGCTTGCCGTCCTTCAGCATGCGGTCCTGCAACACCGCGTGATAGCCGGGCTTTTCGGGAATCGTGCCGCCGGGCAGCTTCCAAATCTCTTCGGCGTGGCGGCGGTGTTCGGGGTTTGTCACCACCATGTCGGCGGGCAGCCGGTGGGAGAAGGTGCCGACCTCGCGCGCCGTGCCGCAGGCCGACGGCTGGCCGGTCAGCGAGAAGGGGCCGTTGCCGGGCTGGGCGATCTTCCCGGTCAGCAGATGGATGTTGTAGACCAGATTGTTGGCCCACACCCCGCGCACATGCTGGTTGAAGCCCATGGTCCACAGGGACATGACCTTCACCGTGGGATCGGCGTAGAGCGCGGCCAGCGCCTCCAGCCGGTTCTTCGGCACGCCCGACAGTTCGTGCGCCTTGTCCAGCGTGTAGGGGGCGACGAAGGCCGCGAACTCCTCAAAGCTGATCGGGTCGGATTCGGTGGCCTTGTCGGCGTTCTTGGCCTTTTTCTCCAGCGGGTGTTCGGGCCGCAGGCCGTAACCGATGTCGTCGCGCCCGCGTTTGAAGTTGCAGTGCTTGGCGACGAAGTCCTTGTCGACCTTGCCGGTTTGGATGATGTGGTTGGCGATGTAGTTCAGGATCGCCAGATCGGATCCCGGCGTGAAGACCATGCCGATGTCGGCCAGATCGAAGCTGCGATGCTCGAAGGTGGACAGAACGGCGACCTTGCAACCGGGGTGGCTCAGGCGGCGGTCGGTGATGCGGGTCCACAGGATGGGGTGCATCTCCGCCATGTTCGACCCCCAGAGGACGAAGGCGTCGGCGTTCTCCATGTCGTCGTAGCAGCCCATCGGCTCGTCCATGCCGAAGGTCCGCATGAAGCCCATGACCGCCGAGGCCATGCAGTGGCGGGCGTTCGGATCCAGATTGTTGGAGCGCAGACCCGCCTTCATGAATTTGGACGCGGCGTAGCCCTCATAGATCGTCCATTGGCCAGAGCCGAACATGCCGACGGAGGTCGGCCCCTTCTTCTTCAGGGCCTCCTTCCACTTCTCGGCCATGATGTCGAAGGCATGATCCCAGGTGATCGGGGTGAATTCGCCTTCCTTGTCGTACTTGCCGTTTGTCATGCGCAGCAGCGGCGTGGTCAGCCGGTCTTCGCCATACATGATCTTCGACAGGAAATAGCCCTTCACGCAGTTCAGGCCCCGGTTGACCTCCGACTTCACGTCGCCGTGGGTGGCGACGACGTTGCCGTCCTTGACGCCGACCATGACGCTGCACCCGGTGCCGCAGAAACGGCAGGGGGCCTTGGACCAAGTCAGCTTGGCGCCCTCGCCGGTCAGCAGGTTTCCGGCGGAGGCGGGCAGGCTGACGCCCGCCGCCGCTGCGGCGGCTGCGGCGGCCTGCGCCTTCAGATAATCGCGGCGGGACAACAACATGCGGGGAACTCCTGGGCCGGAAAGGCGTCGATGGGGCGGGCGGACGGGGGGCAGATGGACGGAATCAGGGCGCGGCGTGGTTGGCCGCAGGGCCGTCCGTTGGGCCGTCGATGGCGTCCGCCGATTCGTAATGGTGGTAGACCATGGTGGTGGTGTGGACGCCGGGCAGGGCGTTCAGCGCGGCGATGCGGTCCATGACCGCGCCGGCGCTGCGCGTGACCAGCGTCACCACCGCCTTGCCGTTTTCCGACACGCACCAGTCCAGCCCGTCGATGGCGCTGGCCGCCGCCTGGATGGCGTCGGTCTGCGCCGGGCTGTGCTGGATGACGAGGCTGGAGATGTGGATCTCCGGCGTCCGGCTGACGGGCGCGGCGGCGGCGGTGGGCGATGGCGTCGGGTTGATCGGCATGGCGGCGTCCCTCAATGGGTCAGCATCTGGTAAATCCAGATGGAAAAGCCGTAGGCGCCGACCGAACCGACCGCGATCAGCGGCCAGACCAGAACGGACAGCGCCAGAAACATCAGCGTTTCGGCGCGGCGGGAAGGAACGGCGGAGGATGTGGACGGCGTCATGGTGGGTCTCGATCCGTCAGAGCAATTGGCCCCTAGGTATGAGGCATTATCGGTCCTTAGTATTGGTCCTTTCCGAAGGGCTTGAAATTGACCCAGGTCAAGCGGGGGGATTCAAGCGGGGGGATTCTTGCCGCCTCGCCGTCTTTGAAAAGACATTGCTAATCCAAGGGTGTAGGCTTCCCGCCCCACCGTTCCGCATGGATTGGACCGATCGCCGATGGATGTCCTGCTGTCCTACTGGTCGCACGCCGAAATCATCACCAATGGATTGATTTTGCTTCATCTTCTTGGCGCTTTGGCGGTCGGGATGCTGATGGGGTACGAGCGCTCCTACCATGGTCGGGCGGCGGGGATGCGGACCTATGGGCTGGTCTGCGTGGCGTCCGCCATGCTGACGGTGGTCAACGCCTATCCCGGCATGTGGTACGGCGGCATGGGGCCGCAGGGGGCCACTGGGGCGGGCGACCCAACCCGCGTGATCCAGGGCATCGTCACCGGCATCGGCTTTCTCGGCGCCGGGGTCATCATGCGCGAAGGTCTGTCGATCCGGGGGCTGTCCACCGCCGCGTCGATCTGGGCCACGGCGGCCATCGGCGTGACCATCGGGCTTGGCTTTTACATCGTCGCCATCGCGGCGTCGCTGATCTGCGTCTTCATTATGAGCATGTTCCGCCAGTTGGAAGCCAAGCTGCCGCACCAGACGGTGATCCACATGACTCTGGTCTTCGCCCGCGACCGGGCGCCCCCCGCCGAAGAGGTGCGCGCCAAGGCCAAGGAGTTTGGATTCGAGGTGACGGATTGGGCCTTTCACCTGAAAAACGGCACCGGCCTGTTTGAGTATCAGCTTGTGCTTCAGGCGAACGGGCTGCTGGATCCGATGACGCTCATCACCGGCCTGAGCACGACGGATTCGTTGGTGGAGTTCCGCCTGTCGCCGTCGCGCATTTGAAACACGGAAATTGCTTTGATCTCTTAATGTTTTTCGGGGGAAAGTCCCGTTGCGCCATTTCCGTGAGCGTGATGGGGGGAGGCATGGTGGCGAGAGGATGGACGGGCCGTTTCCGATGGGTCGCCGCCCTGCTGGCCGGACTTGTTTTTGTTGTCGGGCTGTTCACTTCCAACCATGACGCTTGGGCCGACGCGCCGCAGCCCCTGCGTTTGACGGCGGCGACGGCGGGGGCCTCGCTGTCCGGCCATTTCAGCCAATTGATCGACGCCCAGCGGGCGCTGTCCTTCGCCGACGTCCTGCGGGCCGACGCCGAGGGGCGCTTTGTCGCGGGGGGGGATTTCCGGGGGGTGGGGCAGACCACGGCGATCCACTGGTACCGCTTTGACCTGTCGCGCGAGCCGGGGGCCAACGCCGAATGGCTGCTGGAGATGGGCGAGCCTTACATCGACCACCTCGACCTGCACGTCCCGCTCACCGCCGGTCAAATCCCAACAGGGCCAGAGGGCTACCGAGTCATCCGCATGGGCGACTTCGTGCCCTACAGCCAGCGCCCGATGCAGACCCGATTGCACAGCGCGCCGCTGGAATTGCCGGAGGGGCGAACGGTCACGGTCTATCTGCGCATCGATTCGGTCAGCGCCATCAGCCTGTCGGCGGCGCTGTGGACGCCCAAGGCCTTCATCGCCCGCCAGACCACGGCGCTGCTGTTCCATGGCATGTTCTTTGGCGTTTTGGCGGTTCTGGTGGTCGTCTATTTGGCGCTTGGCGCGCTGCTGCGCGATTCGGTGCTGCTGACCTACACCGCGTACGTTGCGTTGATGCTGCTGTATTTTCTGTTCGCCACGGGCGTTGCGGCGACGTTTCTGCCTGACGCGCCGGGGTGGCTGCTGAATTTGGCGGTTGGGGGCTTGGGCTTTCTTGGCACGGCCATCGTCATGCAGTTGTGGCGGCGGCTGCTGAATCTGCGCCGCAATTTCCCCCGGCTCCAGCATGTCTATCGCGGGTTGGGGGTGTTGGCGGCGCTGGCGGTGCCGTCGTCGCTGACGCCGTGGTTCAGCGTCGTCAGTCCGGTGATTTCGACCCTTGGGGCCTCGATGTCCCTGCTCAGCCTCATCTTGATCGTGATCCTGATGCGGCGTGATCCACGCGACAGCAGCCTGCGTTTCTATCTGGCCTGCGCGCTGTCCTCGATCATCGGCATGGTGCTGTCGCAATTGAAATTGCGCGGGGTGTTGCCGTCCGACCTGCCGATCGAGCCTTACCCGGTCGCGGCGCTGTTGGGCGTTCTGATTCTGGGGGCCGGGTTAGCGCTGCGCATCCGGCGTTTGCAGACCGAGCGGGTGCGGGCCGAGGAAGGAGTCGCCTTCGCCACCAAACGGGCGGAGGAGCAGCGGATCTTCGTCGCCATGCTGTCGCACGAGTTCCGCACGCCGCTGGCCTCCATCGACGGGGCGGCGCAGATGATCGCGCTTGACGTTCAGGACGCACCGCCGCTGGTCAAGCGGCTGGAGCGCATCCGCAGCACCACCCGCAAGCTGGCCGATCTGGTCGATGTGTTCCTGTCCACCCAGGCGCTGGATCATGGCGCGCTGGCGCTGCAACTGGAATGGATGACGGTTGGCCGCCTGCTCGACGCGGCGATGGACGGGGTGACGGCGGCGGACGCTGAAACGCGGGTGGTGGTGACGACCCGCGTCGCCGACCGGGAACTGCGCGGCGATCTCCAATTCCTGTGCGTCGCCATCACGAACGTGATTCAGAACGCCCTGCGCTATTCCCCTCCCGACGCCCCGGTGGTGGTGACGGCGGAGGGCGCGCCGGGGGGGATCGTCATCCGCGTCGCCGATCAGGGGCGCGGCATGAGCGGCGAGGAGGTGGCGCGCATCGGCGCCATCTATTTCCGGGCGTCGTCCTCGCGCGGGACCAAGGGGTCGGGCATCGGGCTGTACATGACGCACAAGATCGTCGCGGCCCATGGCGGGTGGCTGTCGGTGGAAAGCCGGGACGGGATGGGGTCGATTTTCACCATTCATCTGCCGGGCCAGGCGGCGATCCCCGCACCCACCGCCGCCGACTGACCGCTGTTGGCTGACCGCCGCTCAATACAGCGTTTTGGGGATCCGTTCGTTCAGCGAGCGCTCGTAAGCCTCGCCCCCCTCTTGCCCGGCGCTGGCCTCGGTCAACAGCGCGCCGATGGACGGCAGGCTGGCGCG
>Ga0209373_10001361_pt1 | contig 29206 bp, 28 predicted proteins | sample Higcelweek5metaG_FD_187173 | JGI IMG/M metagenome (GOLD analysis project Ga0209373, IMG submission 187173) | Freshwater pond sediment microbial communities from the University of Edinburgh, under environmental carbon perturbations - High... | ecosystem: Environmental > Aquatic > Freshwater >... | reverse complement strand
TCAATTCGCTCATTCCCCCTAATTTTTACATGCTTTCTTGATTACTTTTTACTCCAAAACACGACATTTCTATTTTTCATTTTATTACGACATTTCTATTTTTATTTGACAGTTGTAAGTTCTTTTTTCATAAATATTCTTATATATTTTTTAAAATTTTCATTCTTTTTTTTAGTTCCCCAAATATCTCAACTTCAAAAAAAAAAAAAAAAAATAGAATGTAAAAATATTACATTCTATTTTTGAAAGGACATTTAAGCCTAAAGTATCTGAGAAGGGGTATTGGGAGTTCCCGCACTTCCTTCCACAGCCTTTGAGTCTTTTGGCATTGAATCAGCGGAAACTGGAAGCGATGCTTTTTCTAACTCGAAAAACTTTAAAGTCATCAAAACCACCATAAAAAGAGTAGCCATTTTGATGATCAGTGTCACCCCAAGACTGACCAAGAAAGTGCCTGAAAAAGGGGCAAATCCCATCAAAAATCCTACAATCATCACTCCCAATCCTGCAAAGACGCAGTATCAAAAGATCTCCCACCATCTTCCTGTAACGAGTTTTTTTGAGGCAGAAAATGCGTCAAACATAGGCACTCATTTCAAAACTATATAATTGGCATAAAAACACCAATAGACTCAAAAGATAATTCAAGGAATAATAAGAAGCAAACACAAAAATCCAACCGCGATTGAGTAGAGTATGCTGGCTACGATGACGACTCCCCATTTTGACCACGTCAGCATAAGGAGTTCTTGAAAGGAAAGATATGTACCCTCTCGTGCGTATTTTACGAGTAAAATCACATAGGTGAAGGCAAAGGTTCCCACAATAACCTCACTCCATGAAAGAAATTGCATCGTGCGAATATATTCACGAGTAAAATAGAAATTTCATGAAAAGTAGTATTGCTCGACGAGATAGGTGATGATTCCCATCGGAATATACACCAAGAGCGCAATACCAACAATATTTTTAATCGAACGAACATACAGTTCTTGTGCTTTGGTGAGCAAAACACCAAAGGCTTCAAAAGATTGGTTTGTAGATTCCATAAACTCGTAATTAATGAAATAAAATATTTCAATCAAAACGAAACACCGAAATTTCAAAACAACTAAAACGCTCTGGCAACAATCACTCTTTTGGTATTGCTTCTTGTAAGTGGAAGGAGATCATCGGTAAACTGTCCAGCAAATGGAAGACATCTGGTGGTGGCTTTCCATCTCTCTTTGATAATTTCCTCAAATTTAGGATCCAAATCCCACTCATAGAGGGCAAAATTTCATCATTCAAGTGCTTCTCCAATCGCGTCAAGGTTTTCACAAGGAATGACACGGGATTTTAAACGCTCTCTTGATTGCTCCAATAGTTTTTGTTGTCATTCATCAAGCATTCTCTTCATCACTTCAGGAAGATCAGGGAGTGCAACAGAAAGCTTCTCTCAAGTGATTCTTGAAGAGACTACGACAGTATTTGACTCAATATCTCTTTCTCCACATTCGATTCTGATAGGATATCCAGAAAGTTCAAAATCTGTTATCTTTTCCCCAAGTCTGACATTTCTAAAATCAATGAGTACTTCTCAGTTTCCAGAGCTTTTTTTGAAATATTCTCATTGATGTGGGAGGAGTGTCGAGGCACCCGTGATACAAGAGGCAATTTTGAGCGCATACGCGTCAACGACTGCCGAGTTGTCCTTCCCATAGATAGGGAGGATAACCGCTTGAAATTCGGCAAGTTTTGGTGGTATTATGAGCCCCTTATCATCGGAGTGAGAAGAGATAATCCCTCAGATACTTCTGGTGGACATTCCCCAAGACGTGTAGGCAGGGTGAGAAATCTCTCCCTCTCTGTTTTGAAAACTTACTTCAAATTGCTTCATAAAGCCTTCTCCAAGGACATGAGAAGTACAGATTTGAAGCGCCCGACCATTGGACATCATCGGTTCAAAGGTGTAGGTTCTCTCGGCTCAGGCAAATTTTTCGCTTTCTGACTTGGTACCTGCTATCCCATCGATGGCAAGATACTCACGAAAGATCGAGATATAGACTTCATTGAGGATTCCAAGAGAAAACCCATCTGCTTCCTCCTTGGTCTCATGAAGGGTATGCCCTTCTTGCCAATAAAACTCAGCCGTTCTGAGGAAAGGACGGGTTCTTTTCTCCCAACGCATGACATTGACCCATTGATTGTAGAGAAGTGGGAGGTCACGATAGCTCGTGAGTTGGTCACGAAAAAATTCACAAAAAAGAGTTTCTGAGGTCGGACGAATCGCAAGCTTGTCTTCAAGCTCTTTTCCTCCACCGACTGAGACTATGGCAAGCTCTGGAGCAAACCCAGCAACATGATCTTTTTCTTTTTCAAAAAATGAAAGTGGAATCAACAAAGGAAGATAGAGATTTTTCACTCCTTTCATCTTGATTTTTTTATTGACTTCTTCTTTGATTTTTTCCCAAATCGTCACGGCTTTTGGGAGAAAGATAATACATCATGGCACTGGAGAATACTCAAAAAGTTCTCAGGTTTTGGCAACATCAAGATACCATTGTGAATAATCTTGACTTCTCGAAGTAAGCTTCACTTTTGACAATTCTTTCATAAGCTAAAAATTATAAATTAAATATTTTTTTACGAAAAACAATTTCATAGATTCCTGCCTCCGCAGGAATGACAGTTTTTTTTTGTCTTCTTGCTCTTGAAACTTGCTCTTACTCTTCTCTACTCCGCTGTATACAGATTGACACGAGAGTTTTGAAAAGTAGCGCTACGACCGAGTCTGCCTCATTTGGACTCATCTATATTACGAGAAATACTCAGAAGCAGTCCCAATCCTACCGTCAGAGCCATCAGACTCGATCCTCAGTAGCTGACAAAGGGGAGCGTGACTCAGGTGAGTGGAAACATATTGAGATTTACACAGATATTGATACATACTTGCGTGAGAATCCATGTCGTAATCCCAAACGAAGCAAATTTAGCAAAGAGATCAGGAGAATAATAGGAAATATAATACCCACGATACCCGATAAGACCATACATTCCCAGCAAAATAATTCCTCAGACAAATCCAAGTTCTTCGATAATTACCGAAAAGATAAAATCTCACTGTACCTCTGGAAGGTATCCAAATTTCTGTACGGACCCTCAAAATCCCAGTCCTCAAAAACCTCCACTTCCGATAGCAATCAGCGCTTGTTCGGTCTGATAGTTAATCGTTTTTTGAGCTATTTGTTCCTTTTCATCAGTCAAAAAGTTATCAAAACGATCGGTGATATAAGAAAGTTTGGTTCTGGTCTCAGGGTGTGATTTGTCATACTTCCCGAGTTGATAGACTCCTGTCAACAGACACAGTGCCATCACAAAAAGTGTAAGAATATATTTGAGTCCTCCACCTGCAATAAAAAACATCATAAAGAGGATTGGAATAATCATCAGAATTCCTCAAAAGTCTGGTTGAAGCCCCAACAATATGACTACAACAGCCACCAAAAGCAAAAATGGAAGAAATCACTGTTGAAAAGTTGCGATATAGGCATGGTTTTTTTTGAAATAATATGCCAAAAATACGATAAGAGAAAACTTGGCAAATTCCATCGGTTGAAGCAAAAACGGAAGTCAAGGAACACTTACCCACCCAGTTGCTCCATTAAGTTCGACTCAGGCAAAAAGTACGTACATCAAAAAAAACAAACTCACTCCAAGAAAATACCTAGCATATTTTTCAAAAAAGGTAAATGGAATCTTTACCAAAAAGAGCAACAGAAAAGTAGAAATTAGCACATGAATAATATTTCTAAACACATAAAATGAATTATATGCTTCTTGGGCATCTCCGGCCTTAACCATCGCTGTGGTAACACGATACGATGAATACACCGATACCGATGAAATCATAATCATACCAAAAATAACCAACCCAAATACGGCAAAAAAAAGCTTATAATCTACAGGCTTATTACTCATGAAAACAAATTAGAGAATAGAAAATGTATTTTGAATTATCTTACCAATTGCAGGAAAGAGAGAAACTAGGAATGATTCACAAAAAAAGATAATTAATAGGATAATAATTGGAGTAAAGTCAAAAGGACCTATGACAGTAGGGATAATTTTCTTTACCCAAGCATATAAAGGATCAGTAACAGAAGCCAAAAACTTCGGTCTGAGTGAAATACCAAAAACCATCAACCACGAGAGAAGGACATCAATGATAATGCACCATTTCACTATCTCAAAGAAGAGATACAATCAAAGCAATAATTCAGTCATACTATAGGAGAAAAAAATTAAAATGTGTTATAAAATAATCCCATCTCGCTTTTGATGCGCATCAAAAGCAGCAGATTCTTGGGATTTTTTCTTACTACTCCCCTGTCATTGTCCCACTATTTTTCCTCAGAGATACACACCCGAGATAAAAATCTTTTCATGGTCCAGTCCAGATTCTTCGAGAATTTTATATTCTGGGGTAATTCCAAAGCGAGCTTGAGTAAATTCCTGAAAGAGCGTTTTACATTCTTTGACTTCGTTGGTTTTCAAGATTTCATCGAGGTGTGAGTAGACATGAGTCAGGATAAAATCTTTTACGGATTCGTATCCTTTATCAAGATAGAGCGCTCCCAGAAAAGCTTCCATACAGTTTGCGAGAAGATAGTCATTGTTCCTTCCTCATCATTTTTCTTCCCCTTTCCCCAAAATTAGATACTGTGGAAAATGCAACTCACGAGCGACTCCAGCAAGATGTTTCCCTTTGACTACCGTACTACGATAATCGGTCAAAATCCCCTCAGGAGTAGTAGGAAAATCAAAAAAAAGTTGCGTAGTAATGACCAATTCAAGAACCGCGTCTCCCAAAAATTCAAGACGTTCATTGTGTTCTGGGGAAAAGTCAGGACGTTCATTGACGAGTGAACGATGCACAAATGAGAGTAAATAGTGATCAAGAGTGACGGGAGTAATTTGAAGGATATCTAAAAGTCCTAAGACCTTTTTCTTATACCATTCATTCTTATATAAAGGGGTGGATTGCACCATACTAGGGAATCAAAAAATAAAATTTAATCATCACTCAAAAAATCTATCGGAGATGAAAATAAAAAATACACGTGCATCAAACTTCCCGCTGTTGCAGGTAAACTCTGAAAATCAATCATATATTTTGAGTTTCAAAAAAGATAAATATGATTTCTCTACAAAAGAACATTTATCACTTTTGAAAGTCAAAGATTCAAAGCAACGCTTTTTTCATCAACCTTTTAAGAATCAGAAGCATGATGATGTTTATTTATATTTATTTTTTCAAAAAAATAAAGTATTTTTCATACTTTATTGTTTTTTCCTTTACTTATTAAATATCTGTCTAAAAGGAGCATTATAATCAAATGACTCTGCTTGTGGCTTGATAGTATCCAAGTTTTGAATGATATTGTGCAAAACTCCGTTGACCATCTTCTTACTCGAATCATCCCCATATGTCTTGGCTATTTCAACAGCTTCATTGACAGAAACCTTTACTGGAATTTCCTCAGAATAAAAGAGCATCTCACACGTACCAATAAATACTGGCAAGATAAATGAAAGGTCCATATCATTGATATCAAACTTTGGGGCATATTTTTGTACTAACATGATCAAGAAAGATTCTTTTTTGATGATAATTTCAAACATTTCATTCAAATACGCATTATCTAACTCTGATTGAAACACTCATGAAAAAAATGCATCTACAAACGTTTCATGCTCGATATCTCAAAAATGCTTCGCATAGAGCATCTGATAGAGAAACTTTCGAGTTCTACTCCTAGAAAAATGAGACATTGTAAAAAATTAGTGATTAAGAAACATCAATGAATAGGTCTGCTGATACTTAAAAGTCAGAGATGACAGTTTTAAGTTTTTTTCAAAAATAAGGAAACACGAAAATCGGTCTTTATAAAGAAAGACCGATTATTCATGAATAACAAAAATTAAATTCTCGTTACATTCTTCTTTTTGGTTCTAATAGTTATTACAGTTCTTCCATTGTAAGTACCGTCAGTTTTTGTAAAATGAGACAACCCAACTGCTTGACCATCGTGGTATTGAAGTTGAACTCTCGCAGCAAGTTTTTTTGCAGAAAGCTTAATCCAATTCGTGGTTCTTCTTCTAGTTCTGGTCTTTGATGTCTTCTTTGTCAACGCAAAAGTCATAGAAAAAATATTAGAGAAATAAATTTTATTGAAAATAATACCCGCTTATTATAGTTTTAATTTATAAAAATCAAGTCTTTTTAAACTTTTCACCAAAATTCGGAAAATTTTAAAGGAGATCATCTATCTCCAGTCTTATTTTATCTATTTCATCTCAAGTGGCATTGGCGAGAAGTATTTCGTCAAAATTTGGGTGACTGGTCAAATCTAACGTGCGGAGTTGATCATCAATTCTCATTTGTTGTATGTTACTCATAGTCTATCAAAGGTTTAGAGAATAAAATACTAATGGCCATTAGTAGAGAGCATTGTAGTATAAAACATCAATAAAATCAAGTCATTTTTTTAGAAAATCGAAAGTGGTTAATTGAAGGGAAAAGTTATACATACTCTTTTTTTATCCCCCAAAAAGGCAAAGAAGTTTTCAATCCTTTCGACCATACGAAATACATATTTTTTTTCAATTTCACGAAAAAAAATATCATTTTCTGTTTTTTGGGCACAATCAAAATCCACTTATTTGAAAACAAATGCATACAAACAGTATCTCCTTCATCACTTTTTTTTATCATGCGGAGAAATATATACCCGTTCTATTTTGGTTTTCCGAAAATCTTCTATCGACTCAAAAACAAGGGGCAGTTTGAACTCCGTTCAAACATGGGACTCAAACAGTTTTCGTCTCTTCCAGTTTTTCGGAAAAACAATTTTGCTTGGGGATAATATTCCATAAATTCAAATAAACACCCTTCTCTAAGAATGAGAGGGAATTTTGGTGAGTTCTTTTTCAATGATAGTTTATTTTTGCCTATTCTCTATGTCTCCAATAGCTTAGAGATTAATAAAGTAGAAGTTCTTTTGAAACCAAAAATCATATTTGAGACACTCTTGATTTGGTAGAAGAGAGACAAAAATGTTGTGCATTCTTGGTCTCAAAAGAAGACTTTTTAGCAAAAAGCTCTATACTTGTTATTCCCCAATCATCTAATTATTTTGGAATAGTATAGAGCATTTGTGGTTAGGTGTAAACACCTAGTAATACTTATCTTCGGAATATTTTTCTCAAGGATATTCTCCCTCCTTGCCACAAATCTCACGAAAGGTTATAATTATTTCTATAATTCGGAGATTGAGGTGTTTTTATAACTTTTTAAATTATTTTATTTTTATTTTAAACAGGACTCGGTGTGACCACCATCAATAAGTATTACAAGATATATTAAACCATATAATATATAAAATGTCAAATAAATATGAAAAACTTTTGTTAAAAAATCACAAAAAAATAAAGAGAATTTTTCTCTTTATTTTTTTGTTTTTCATTGTGGAAAATGTACATAGAGGACTCTAGCATTTCAGGTAGACCCCGCGGTTTTCTTATTTTCCCCTCGTCCTAGAATGGTATATCAATTTTTTTCATAGATAGCTTTTGAGGCAAGATTGTCTTCGTTGATATCAACACACATCATTACTTCAGGAAACAAAAGATCATAATATCTTCCACACAGTGATAAGAGACTAGTTCAGAACCCTTTTCCACGGTACTGTGGATAGATTCTGACTCCATTGGTGTGAATATGTTGCACCTGAGATTGTACTTTTTGAAAAAGCTGTTCATCAAAAATCTGGGAGATTTCTGGCAAAACACTCGGTCTTCCCCACCAAATCCCTGCAATCTTTCAATAATTATCTAAAAGGGTAAATACATATCTCTGAGAGCCCACCCAAGTTTCTATTTTTTCGCGTGAAGAAAAACGATAAAAGTCTGCGGTATTGCAGAGAAGTGCTTGATCATCAGGATTTTTTGAATACGTCACAATCTCATCAATCGCTGATTCTGGAATCCCATAGTGCAAATCATAGTCCTCAATTTTTTCAAGAAAGTGACTCTCTCAGACAGAAAGCTTTTGAAAAATAGCATTCTCAAGCATTTTATGAGCAGTTTTTATATCTTCTATGTATCCAATATCAATAAATTTCCCCTGAACAGACCAGAGACAAAAAGCATGACTCAAAAGAAAGGTATTGATAGCATCGGTGATTTCATATTCCCCGCGAACTGATACCGGAGTTTCTCTGGCAATTTTGATGATTGATGAGTCAAATTTATAGACTCCAATACTCGCTAGATTCCCGACATATTCTTTTGGTTTTTCAATGATTTTTTGCGCAAGTCCATCTGGCTTTCTCTGGAAAATCCCATACTTTTCAGGAGTATTTACTTCCATCACGAGACATCCATACCCATGAGATTGCACAACTTTCAAGAGATCAGTCTTGGCAAAGATAGAATCCCCATTCATAAGCATTACGACATCATCGGGAATTTCAATATCAGCAATAGCAGCAGCAGTCCCTTTTTTCTCTCATTGCTCGATATAACGAATTTGTGTCCCACGAAAATTATCTCAAAAATAATTTATAATATCTTCTTTTCTATACTTTACGACAATAATAATTTCAGACACAAAAGGATAAATTTTTTCTATATTGTGTTCCAAAATAGGTTTTCCTCTAATAGGAATCAATGGTTTTGGGGTAGTATAGGTGAGTGGTCTGAGGCGAGTTCATTCACCTGCTGCGAGTATAATTGCAATCATAAGAGAAACATAAAGATTTAAAAGCATATTTGAAAAAAAAGAAAGACTTTAGAGGTCTTTTTGCTCTTATAAGACTTTCTTAGAAGGCTCTCTCGCATGAGTAAGCTTCTAAAAAATTAGATGTTTTTCAGGACATTCTGAGTCTTTCTTCTCGTAATCACAGATTGAATAGTATGAAGAAGAGTCGGATATTTTCTTCCTAATTCTTGAATAGAAAATGAAAGTAATACCAATACGAGAGTATCTTCCTTGGCTTTCACAGTAGCGCTTCTCGGTTTTGGGTTGCCAAAAATTGCCATTTCTCAAACCATTTCTCAAGGGTTAATATGACCCAAAACACCGTCAATGGTGTAAGCCTCCAAAAGTCCTGTTTTTACAATATACATTGCCGTAGCTTCTTCTCATTGTAAAAACAGGACCTCCCCAGCACCATACTTTCTTTCCTGACAAAAGACTTTCAAAGTATCCAATTCCCCTTCAGGAAGAGTAGAAAAGAAATCAATTCCTTCAAACATAGTGTCAAATTATGAATTAATTATTTTTGAATTTCAATAGTGAAGATTTCCATGATATCTCCCATTTCGACCTTATCATCTGATTTAAATTTGATTCCACATTCTTCAACTTCCAAAAGTTCTTTGGCATCAATACTTCCTGATTTGAGATTTTCAATCACACCTTTTCCAACGATTTTTCCTGCACGTATCAAACGAATTTTCGCACCTTTTTGGATTCTATCTCAAGAAATCAGCTTCAGTCCACAAATAGTAAATTCCTTCTCAGCATAAAAAATTCCTCATACTTTTGCTTCACACAACATTTTCTCTACCTCTTTTGGATCCAACAGTCCATGAACAATTTTCTCAACTCTATCAGTAATATGATAGATAATCTTACTTGAAATAAATTCTACTTTTGTATCATTGATGAGATTCATGACTCCTCCAAGCGGATCAACACTAAATCCTATTAGGAGTGCACTAGATCCCTGACACATAACAACATCTCCTTCTGTAATATTTCCTACTCCAGAATGGATAATTTGAATTTTTACATCTTCAGTAGACAATTTTATCAAAGCCCCTTTGATAGCTTCCAAACTTCCGCTCGTATCTGCTTTCACGAGTACTTTGAGTTGTTTAAGATTTCCTGATTTGATTTTTGAGAGGATCATTTCAATACTCGATGGTGACAAAGATTTTTTGGTTGCCATGAGTTCTTTATATTGGAGTGATTTAGTTCTTGCCTTTTCTATATCAGAAACAACTTCCACTATATCTCCTCCTTCTACAACACTATCAAGCCCAACAATAAGTACTGGGTCGGAAGGTCCTGCTTCATTGATATTTTTTGAAAGGTAGTCTCTGAGTACCTTGAGTTTTCCATAGCTTCCCTTACAGACAAGAGAATCTCCTTTCTTGAGGGTTCCTGCATTGATCAGAATAGATGCTACGGGACCAAGTTTGAGATCAAGGTGAGATTCTAGTACTGTACCAACAGCAAGTCTCTGTGGATTTGCTTTCAGTTCTTGCATCTCAGCCATTAAAATAATTATTTCCAGAAGATGGTCCACTCATTGTCCTGTTTTTGCTGATACTTCTACCATCGGTACATCTCCGCCCCATTCTTCGGAAATAACTCCGTGTTGTGAAAGTCATCTTTTAACATTATCAGGATTGGCTCCTTCTTTGTCTATTTTATTAATTGCTACGATGATTGGAATTCCCGCTTCTTTGGCATGGTTAATACTTTCAATCGTTTGTGGTTTCACTCATTCATCCGCAGCAACTACAAGTACTGCTATATCAGTGGATTTTGCACCTCTGGTTCTCATGATGGTAAATGCCTCATGTCAAGGAGTATCGAGAAAGGTGATTTTACTCTCATTAGATATGACTTGGTAAGCGCCAATACTTTGGGTTATTCCTCCTGCTTCTCTGTCAGCAACTTTTGTCTTTCTGATATAATCAAGCAATGATGTCTTTCCATGGTCAACGTGCCCCATAATTGAGATTACTGGGGAACGTGGGACAAGATTCTCTTTTTCATCATTTCAAAGCAAAGCAAGAATATTTCCCAATAAAATATCTTCTATGTTAAATCAGGTTGAAATATCTTTTTGCAGTCTGACACCAAACATATCTGCGATAATAGACGCAGTATCATAATCAATTTTTGAATTAATCGTCACCATCATTCCGTTTTTCATAAACTCAGCAATAAGCTTTGGAAGTGGTACTCAGATCTTTTCTGAGAATTCTTTGACATTCAATACTTCTCCAAGAATGACTGTTTCTCCAGTTCTTTCAGTCAAATCCTGATGGAAATCATCAAGATTTTTTTCTGTTTTTTGCTTTAATTTTACACGATTGGAAAAAGAAAATGTAAAATTTTCTCAGTCACTTAGATAGTCTTTAAAATGCCTATCTCTTTTTTCTTTTTTTAATTTTGCCTTTTTTCTATCATCAGCTCTATCATCGTGAGGTTTTCCTACTTTTTTGGGAAATTTGGTCTGAGTGACCCAAGTGTTTTTCTTTTCTTGAGTTGGCAAGACTTTTTTTACTCAAACAGAAGGTAATTCTACTGACTTTTTATGCACAACTTCTACATTTTCTTCCACGTCTACTAGTTTATTATCAATACTCAAGTCAACTGTATCTACCTCTTCAATTATTGATTTTATGGGTTCATCAAACGGAGCTCTAAATTCTAGAACTTTTGTTTTTGGTATTTTCTCTTCTTCTACTTCTGGCTTTAATTCAACAACAATAGGAGTTTCAGTGGATAGTACTATTTTTCTCTTAATAGAAATTTTAGTCTTTTTTTCTTCTTCTTTTGGCACTTCTTGAGTTGTTTGGGTCTGTGAATAATAGTCGTCAACGATTTTCTTGTCGGACATTGGGAGTGATTTTAATGGCTAAAAATATGCAAGATAATAAGTTTTTTTTTGATATTGTCAAAAGAAAAGCAAGCTGAGAAGAATGGAATAGAAAAAAGCACGAATGTGCTTTATATATTAGACAAAGCTTGGCAGATCTTTCGTATCTACATGTTCTCTCGTTGATAAAGCAAGATTATATAGTCATGCAGAGATTTCATAGAGTAATTTTTTTTCTTTTCAAGATGCTATTTTTGCCACATCAGAAAAATAATTTCTCAATTCTCTCAATGCCTCTCTTTCTAAATCTGTTGCTGTTTCAAAAATAATTGTTTTTATACAATTGGACTCTTGTGTTCATGGCTCTAAATTTAGATAATTATTAACACTATCTTGAAACAATCTCAATGCATCGTTATTTTCAAAACACTTCTCTAGTCCAACATAAAAATCTAGCATAGTTGCTATTTGAGGAAAATAATATGTGAATATTGTAGCATATAATTTTTGATTTTACAAAAAATAGGTACAATAAAAAATAATTATCTCATAATAAAATAAATATGTTTATCGTCATTGAAGGAATAGATGGAAGTGGAAAAGGTACCCAAGTACAAAGACTCAAAAAACATTTTGAAGGACTTGGAAAAACAGTACTCCTTCTCGACTTTCCAAGATACTCAGAGCCCTCAAGCTATTTTGTCTCACGCTACCTCAACGGAGACTATGGAAAATGAATCTGAGCAAAAGGTGCCAGCATCTTTTATGCTCTTGACCGTTTTGACACCTTTGCATCAAAAAAAATTGACCTCCAGGCATATGATTATGTCATTTCCAATCGATTCGTATCTTCTAGTATGATTCATCAGGCAGGAAAAATCGAATCCAAAAATGAACGAGATGCGTTTCTTGGATGGCTCGATGATTTTGAACACAACATTTTAGGGACACCTAGACCCGACCGAATAATTTTCCTCAATGTCCCTCCACATATTGGACAAGAACTCGTCTTGAAAAAAGAAGCGAGAGACTACCTCAAAGATGGAAAAAAGATGGACATCCATGAAGAAGATGCAGACCATCTCACCCGTGCTCGGCTCCAAGCTATCTCAATAGTACAAACTTTTCCCAATTGGGTTCAGATAGACTGCGTACTAGACGAAAAACTCCTCTCTATCGATGCAGTCACTCAAAAAATACTCTCTAGCATCAACGATTATGAAAAAAATATGAGATAAAGGAGAACTCCTTGCCATAGAATATCTAGAAAGAAATGAGTATGAAATCATCGAAACCAACTATAAATACTCTATCTTTTGAGAGATTGATATCATAGCCAAAAAGGAAGACCTTTGGGTCTTTGTTGAAGTCAAATTTCGTCAGTCTGATACCTACTGAGCCCCAATCGAGAGCATCACAAGATCCAAGAAAATGAAACTCAAAAAAACTATCTTCTCCTATCTCTACTCCCATCGTATCGGAGAAGAATTTGCTCGTTTTGATGTCATCTCGATAGAACGAGGAAAGACCTCTTTTCATCTCACGCATTATCGCAATCAGAGTTTGCAATAAGAAAAAAATGCCAAACTTGGTATTTTTTAGTCTTCCCCTAAAAATCCTCATGACTGGATTTCCCAGAGTTTTTTGTACTGTCCTTCAAGTGAAAGAAGTTCAGTGTGAGTTCCACTCTCTACGATGCGACCTTGGTCAAAGACGAGAATACGGTCCATTTTCATAATGGTTGAGAGCCTATGGGCAATAACTATCATAGTTTGGTTGACCATCAACTTTTCTAGTGCATCTTGGATGTATTTTTCTGATTGAGAATCGAGACTAGATGTCGCTTCATCAAGTACAATGATATGGTTATTAGCAATCATAGCACGTGCAATTGCCACTCTTTGCCTCTCTCATCCTGAGAGCTTTATTCCTCTCTCTCATACCAGCGTATCATAGCCTTCTTTGAGGTTGGAAATAAATTCATGACAGTGTGCGAGTTTTGAAATACGCACGAGCTCTTCTTCATCTACTTCATCGTGAACGTATGTGATATTCTCCTTGAGGCTACGATGAAATAAAATAGGCTCTTGCGGTACGATAGAAATATTTCTACGAAGCGAGTCTTGCGAGACTTTGGAAATCTCTTGTCCGTCGATGAGAATCTGACCACTTTCGATATCATAAAAACGAAAGAGAAGTCGAATCAAACTCGTTTTTCCACTTCAAGAAGGTCCCACGATAGCCACTTTTTCTCATGGTTGAATACTAAAATTGAGATTTTCAAAGACTCTTTGTTTTCCTTGGTAACCAAAACATACATTTTGAAATTCTATTAATCCTTGCTTGACACGAAGTTCAGGAGCATCAGGAGCGTCTACGATTTCGTGCGGAGTAGAAAGAATTTCAAGCATCTCGGTGGAATATCCCACTTGTGTTGAAAAACGTCAAAAGAGGTGAGAAATCGAGAAGATCTGCTGTGACACTATCATCTGATAGGTTATGAGAAGTACAAACGTTCATACGGTCAATGCATGATGTTCCCAAAGATAGATACAATAATACAAGATCCCCATTTCTCCGAGCACACTTAAGATTCATAATATGGCATACACTCCTGTCGAGAGCAGTACCGAGGTGTGAGCAATTCCATACCAGTGAGTAATAGCGTCTTTCATTTTCTGATATTCTTTTGCTAGACTTCCAAAGACAGAAATATTATAGTGATTGACGATAGTATCTGCATAGACTCCTCCAAGTTTAGAATTCACTTCTGCGGTTTTTGTAACCCAAGGTTCTCTTTTGTGATTGAGAATGACCGCAATAAAAGCAAATACGATAACCCGTCCGAGAAAAAGTACCCCGAGAATCGTATTTTTTTGATACAAAACGACTATAACAGTACTCACCGAGAGCAAAAGTCTCGTGATATCCCGCATAAATATATCAACCAATCCTTGAATAGCACCGACAAAACGAAAGATCTTTTTATTGATAGCTCATGCAAAATTGTTGATAAAAAATTCATAGGAGTGCCTATGAATGGCATCAAAACATTTCAAAGAAACATTATAGTCCAATTTGAGCATGATGGTTTCAATTCCATAATCATAGACTCTCCAAAGAAAATACAGAGCCACTCACACCGCTACTATCTTGAAAAATATAGCTTTGACTGACTCAATACTCTCCACGGTAGGCAGTCCTCCTGTTGCTGTAATTGCATCAATAATTTGTTGAAAATATACGGGTATCATAAGACCCAAAATGGTCAGAGTCACTCAAGTTGAAAAAACAAGCAAACTCCTGTATTTCATTTGCCAAAGAGCACTGAATGCATATCGAATAGAATCAAAAGTTGTTACATTTGTTTTCATTTAAAAAAAATTAAAGTATAAAAAAGGCTTCATGCAGTTCAACCACACAAAGCCATAATGAAATAATCACCTCCGACTTAGGGTTGAAAAAAGACAAGAATTGTAAATAAAGGGAAAATCATAAAAACTCGTTTAGAAAATATTTTTGATTAGTATAAAAGGAAAATGTAGTTCGTCAAAAATCCTCACAAAATCTCTACAAACAAAAAGCAACCTTGTACGGTTGCTTGTATCTTAAACTAAAAATGAATCAATGAGTTTTCTATATGACAAACGTTGTTTGAGTTCCACGTAATATTTTGTCTCTGGTTTATAGAGTTCTTTGAGTCTTTCTACTACTTCAGGTGATCCATAACGAGCCAAAATTTTATCGATTTCTATAGTAAGTTCGGCTTCTTCTACTTCGATTTTTTCAAGTTCGAGCAATTTATGAAGAATAAACTCTGCCAAGAGTCTTCTTCTTGCAATCGGAGTGACTTGAGTCTGAATGTATCACTCTTCATCAAGACCGAGAGATTCGATATAATCTGATACTTTTGCTCCAGATTGAGAGATATTATCTTTGATTTCAGCGTACACTCTCTCAACTTGTTGTTGTACTAAATGGACACCAAACTCTACAGTAGTCAATTCAGCAAGCTTTTCAATCAATGCATTTTCGTCTTTAATCCTCGCGTCTGTTTCTTTACGTTCAAAGATTTCTTGACGGATGATCTCTTTAAATCCAGCAAAGTCAACATCTTTTCCTCTCAAATCTTTGATAAATTCAGGAGAAAATTCTGGTACAATAGCTTGGTCAATAGAATGAATAGTGACTTGGAATTTGGTTTGTTTTCAAGCAAAATCGGCATTGTGGTAGTCTTTTGGGAAAGCAACATCAAGTTCTACTGTTTCTCCAGCTTGCTTTCCTACCAAACCTTCTTCAAATCATGGTACCAAAATATTGCTTCCAAGACTGAGTGGATAGGATTGCATTTCTGTGCTTTCGAGTTTGTTTCCAGCAAGGTCATATCCTATGGTATCAATCGTCATTTTATCCCCCATCTGAGCTACGTATCCTTCTCAGGCTTTTTCAAAACGAGTAAATCTTGTTTGGATGTTTTTAATTTCTTCATCCACCTCTATATCAGAAACAAACACAAGCGTTTTGGTAAGTTTCACATTTTTATAATCCTCTCTTATTTCGACTTCGGGGAATACCTCTACATGAAGTTTTACTTCAAGTGGGTCTTGGGAGACGATTTCCACCAATTCTCCTTGAGCTACAGGAACGACTCCATTGTCTTTCAATGCTTTTGAATAGAGGTATTTCAAGGCTTCGTCTATAACTAATTCATAGATTCTCTCTTCTCAATAATTCTTAAGAATTATTTCATCAGGAATATTCACTCCTTTACGAAATCCTTTGATATCAGCATTCTGTCTGAGATGTTTAAGAACCGTTTTTCTGTATTTAGCAATATTTTCCTTTGATTCTTTGATAGTAATCTCAAGAATCGATTTTTCCAACTTTTTGATTGATGAATCCATAGGTAATGATATAAATATAATAAAGTGCACCGATTATATAGAAAAATGCAAGAATTTCAAAAAAAAGATATTATTTCTTGTTACGATACAAAGTTACTCCTTCCAAAAAGAGCCAGAGTAAAATAAAATTTCCTGCATATTTGAGCACTTCATGCGATGCAAGATACGTAGAAATCATGCCTCCAAGATTAAAAAAGAGGACAATGAGTATAAAAATACTCAAAAATATTTTTTGATAGTGATATTCTATAAATCATTTGATACGAGCTTCATTCACTGGTGTTGCATATCTTTGATGAACAAAGATAAAGAGAAGAGAAATTAAAAATACAAAAAATGGAAAGAGATTATCAATATGAACCGAGTTTTCAATATCAGGAGTTCCTTTGATCAGCATTTCAATCGCTACAAAGAGAATCACCAAAAGCCCCACCCATTGGATAATAGGATATTTGTTGAGACTTTTGGCAATCAAGTTAGAAGCGAAAGCCATAAGAATTATAGAAAACACAAGCCCTATTCCGAGAGTTACCATATTTCCATGACTTGCTCCCGCAACAGCGAGAACATTATCAAGACTCATAGACACATCTGCAATGATGATGGTAGAAATTGCCGATAAAAATCCTACTTCTTTTCAACTCATTCATCCATCGTGGTGAGAAGTCCCCATTCTGAGTTCTTTGAAAAATTTCCATACGACATAGAGAAGTAAGAGTCCTCCAGCAAATCGTACTCATGCAAGTTCAAGGAGAAAGGTAGCAAAAAATGCAAAGGCAATTCTCAGAAGAGTAGCTCCGATAATCCCAATAATAATTGCTTTTTTTCTGAGTTTCTCGGGAAGATTTCTGGTTGCCATCCCGATGATAATCGCATTATCTCAACTCATCACGATATCTATCACTATGATATTAATCAGTGCCATCAGTCAAGCTATGGTAAATAAATGCCAAAAATCTTGCAACATTGTATCCATTTCTATCAAAAAATTAATAAATTAAACTCACTGTATTTTGTGGGAAATCGGGGACATTCCCCTTATCATTGATGCTTTTTTTCTTCCATATCAATTCTCCATAATTCTCTTTGCACTCAATACACAAACCACAGAAGCAGAACCACTCAGAGAATCAACATGATGGGCACAAAATAGTACAAGAACATCTCAGAAAAACATATCAATGCTGTATTGAGGAGTAAAAAGATAATACGAATTTCTGTCGGACCAATTCAAAAATATGAAATTTGAAAACGATTGGTAGCATTAAATGAGAGAAAAGTAGTAACCATAAATCCTCATAAGATTGAGAGTACATAGAGCATAAAATAATAGAAATTAATCTCTATAGGCAAGAGAAAGATATCAAAATTAATCATCCCAATCTCGGTAATGACCTTTGGCATAATATGTGTGTATCCAATTATCAGAGCACATAGAAACGTGTAATCTAAGAAATGGTCCATAAAGTATCCCCATTTGATGAGTCAGGTATTCCTACGTCTTCCAATTTCTCAGTCGAGCAAATCGGTAATATATTGTGCAACAATCATACCACTCACTCCCCACATCCACCCCAGTCCATTTTTACTCGCAACAAATGAAAAAAAGAGAACTCCGAAACTCCACAAAGCGGTCATAAAAGTCAAATGATAGGTTTCTAGCCACATTGGGACAAAAGGAACCAAGCGATTTTTTAGCTTGGTTTCAAATTCATACAAAAAATTTTTTCAGACTTTTTTGTCTCCATCAAATGTCTTCATACTATAAAAGTTTATTAGTTTGAAAATCCAACAAGCTCCACTTCAAATTTTAATTCTTTTCCTGCAAGTTCTGGATTGAGATCGAGAGTGACACCAGTGTCAGAGACCTCAAGTACTTTGAAGTTTCCATATTGTGTTGGAATGAGTGCTCATTTTTCAAGGGTAATTCCATGATCTTCTATTCCTTTAAATTGAGTTTTTGGTACTTCTTGAATATTTTTTTTATCATATTCTCCGTAGGCATCCTTTGGAGCTAAGACGAGAGTCTTTTTTTCTCCCACTTTCATCCCGAGAACTCATTTATCAAATCATGGAATCATCTTTCCTGCACCGACTTCAAATTCGATAGGAGTTCCTCTTTTGTAAGAACTATCAAACTCTTTTCCATCTTTGGTAGTCGTACCTTTATAATCTACTTTGATGACATCACCAGCTTTTACGACTCTATTTTTATTCGCTTCTGCTTTTGCTTTTTTTTCATCTTCCATCTTTTTCATCTCTGCTTCAACATCAACTGTATATGGTTTCAATGAACCACTTTGATAGATAACTGGTTCTACAGTAATCATTTTCACATCTTTCACAGGTTTGTCATTTGCCCCTGTTTTCACACTTACAATTTTATCTACATTATCGAGTCATGTAACAACCTGACCAAAGACAGTATACCCTCCATCAAGTGAAATATTATCTTTTTGATTGATAAAGAATTGACTTCCATTGGTGTCTGGACCTGCATTTGCCATAGAGAGAGCACCACGAATATTTTTTAGGTTTGGTGAAATCTCATTGTCAAACTCCCCTCAATAAATACTTTTTCCTCACATTCCTGTCCCTTCGGGATCTCATCATTGTATCATAAAGTTTTTTATTACTCTATGAAAGGTGAGATTGTTATAGTATCCTGTTTGAGACAGTGCCAAAAAGTTAAATACTGCGAGTGGGGCATCTTTTGGAAAGAGCTTCAATTCGATTTTTCCATTGGTAGTCGTCATAATGATTCCGACATCTCCTTCTTGAAATCCAGAGGTTTGATAATTATTTGCCATAGTTTGTGATTGTGGTTTAGTAGATAAAGAAGTATTTTGGGTAATAAGCTTATCCTTGAGTTCATCACTTGTGAGTTTTCCTCCACATTTTTTTTCAATAATCTTTCCATTTTCGTCATAGATTACGTAGGAAGGAACATACTCACACGCCTCTCCCGTAGTTTGCTCGTATGAGAGATCGGTAGTCGAATCCATCGGAACTTGAAAGTCTCAAGGAAATTCTTTTTTATCTATCACGAGAATCTGCATTTTCATTTGTCCTTTAAACTCCTGATAGAATTGGTCCAAAACGGGCATTTCTTCTTGACAATGAGAACAAAAACTTGCTACAAACCCTATATATGTACGGAGTCCTCCACTCGAAGCAAGGTTTTCAGTAGGAGGTGATACTGAGGAAGTAGGGTCTTTGCTACAAGAGACAACACTCAAAGCAAGAATCGCAAAAAACAACCATTTTTTCATTGACATAAGTATAAAAATTAAAAAGTATTATAGTATAATACACTTTTTTCAGTAAGAAGAAAGTAAGAGAATCAAAAAAGTCATACTTTTGGCGTGTATTGTATGACTTTTTTGAAATTCTCCAAGCAAAGCATCAGAGAAAACATTGACTTATATAGCTTTTAATGTGTAATTATATTAATTACGGAAATCATAATACATTCCGTATGGATCATGTGGAGTGTAGGTAAAATAAGCAAGTCTGAAGGTATTTATTCCAGCTGTGAGAGGAAGGGTAATTTCATAGTATGGCAAGATGGCATTACTAAAGAGGGAATTTCCTTCCACATCCTTTTCTGTATAGGTTACTTTTTCGTATTTTTTCGTCATTTTCAATATTTTACAATCTTTGGTCTTATCATAACAAAGGTCATATCCCAATTTCTTTCCATCTGATGCTCTTTCCAAAGCTACATTGATTTGATAATAATCTAAAGATGGATCGATCAATGTCAATGGAGCATCCAAAAGAGAATCTCCTTGTATTTTACTCACTCCTTCAATACTTTGAGAAAATACATATTTTTTGTCAGTTATAGGAAAGATTTGAAAGGTAACTTTTTGAGCTTTTGGAGAATTCACTTCATAAAGCTCAGAATGAAATGTATTTAAGTAGAGTGCTGAGGGAGTTTCATACATACAAGGAAGGTATCCTTCCTTTGCGAAATCATCTGGATCGACAAAACCATCCGATGCACATCTATTTTCACTTCCAAAAATATTGAGTCCTGGTCTTTGAGAAGTTCCTTGTAATAATTTCAAAATTTCTTCTTTAGAAACATTTTTTTCTACATACAAAAGCGCATCGTCCTTTTTTGGAATCGGCTTGTTTGGGAAAACAGGAAATACTTTTGAAGCATTCACGTCTTCAAAGTCAGATCTTACATAAACTCTATTGACTACTCTATTCATAGAAAGTCCTTGGGTATTGGAGACGTATCACGTAGTAAATCCTGACTTCAATGCAGGAAATTCCTCTTCAAAAGGAGAGAGAGATGGTGTTTTATCTACGATTTTCGTACTCATATCAAATGCACTTACATGCAAGCTTACTCCTGCAAGAATTACACAAGTCCATACTTGTATCGATTTCATAATTCACTAAATTAATATATAAAAACCTAATTAGTATCGTAAAAACTTCAAAAAAAGCAAGTAAAACGCACTTTTTAGTTCTTTTTTAACTTTACAATTTTCCTCTCTGGCTTTTTGGGTTCAAAAAGATTGAGGAGAAATTCAAGAAATGCTTCGTCGCTAGAGAATGAATTGCAAGGAGTTTTGAGTGTCCACAAATCCTGCACTACAAAGCGAACATCTCTATCCAATGCCAAAAAATCTTTCAGCTCTGCAACCGTAAGAGAAGCATGAAATCGTATTTCATAACTGACTCCTGATCTTTTGATCGAAAGTACCTTGTATGCATTTGCCAAAATACGCACTTTGAGAATATGAAAGAGATTGCGATTTTCTTGGGTAAAATCAGTATGTAATTGAGAAAAATCAACCATTAAATGTTCCAAATCATCGAGGTCATCGACACTTTCAATCTCTCGATAGAAATTGATTTTATCAAGTTCTGAAGCAAAATAATCATCCCCCAAAGAGGCTCATACCAAGAGATCTATCGTCGTATCGATTCGAGGTCGTTTTGGAGTACTGTCTCCAAAACCATGTTTGGCATCATAGAGTTCTTTGAGCTCAGAAACCTTTTCATCGAGCATCTTTAGGTAGAGTGTCATCCCAATTTCGCTCGACAATCCACTCTGCCTGATTCCAAGAATATCTCATCCTCAACGCATTTCCAAATCTTTTACTGCAAGTTCAAATCCAGCTCAAAGATGTGAGTATTCCACCATAGTCGACAAACGTTTTGCACCATCCTCTTTAATCTTATCACGTGCAAATAAGAGATAACAGTATCCTCTTTTATCACTTCTTCCGACTCTTCCACGTAATTGATGAATTTGTGAAATTCCAAACTTATGAGCATCATTGATAAAAATAGTATTTACATTCGAGAAATCTATTCCGTTTTCAATGACCGTAGAAGACAAGAGAATATCATATTCTTTTCTTTTAAAAGAGAGAATTCTATCCTCCAATTCGTGTCAAGGAAGCTGTCCATGGGTAATAACAATCTTTTTTTTCGGGAGTAGATTGGCAAGATGATCATACATTGCTTCTATAGTAGCCACACGATTGTGGACGAAAAATACCTGTCCTCCTCTGGAAAATTCACGCAATGAAGCCTCTTTGATCAGCAGATCATCAAACTGACACACACTCGTATCCACTCCTTTTCTATTGGATGGTGGATAAGAAAGAAGTGAAACATCTTTAATCCCTCCAAGCGCAAGATTGAGCGAACGAGGAATGGGGGTCGCAGAGAGAGAAAGGATGTCTATATGTCCTTGATAGGACTTAATCTTTTCTTTTTCTTTCACCCCAAATTTATGCTCTTCATCAATAATCAGGAGTCACAAATCACGAAAAGTGATTTCATCAGAAAGGAGTCGATGGGTTCCAATAATCAAGTCGATCTTTCCTTCTTTTAGTTGTTTTTGAATAATAGTTGCTTCAGCCATACTCTCAAAACGAGTCAGTACTTGAACTCTCACACCAAACTCTGTAAATCTTTCACAGGCTTTTTGATAGTGTTCGTAAGCCAACACGACCAATGGTGAGATGAGTACCGATTGCTTTTTGTTGAGAAAAGCGGTAAATATGGCCTGAAAAGCCACCTCAGTTTTTCAAAATCCAACATCCCCGACCAAGAGTCTTTCCATTGGAAGAGGATGCGACATATCGGTCAGGATATCTTGGATTGCGAGTACCTGATCTGGAGTATATTCGTATTCAAACTTTTCTTGAAAGACTTTCAGTCTCTCTGGATCGAGTTCAAATGCAAACCCTTTTTTTATCTGTCTTTGTGCATAGATTTCTAAGAGTTCTTCGGCAGTTTTTTGGACATCATCTTGCGCTTTGGACATCTTGTTTTTCCACTGAGATTTGGAGAGATTGGTCAGCTCAGGATTCTCTTTTCCAACGTACTTACTCAGACGTTTGAGCTCTGTGATTGGGACAAAAAGTTTATCCTCTTGAGCATAATGAATCTCGACATATTCACGCCTGATTTTCCCATGTTCTTTTGTGATAATTTGATGAAAAATTCCAATTCCATGTTCTATATGTACCACATAATCCCCAGACTTCATAGATAAAAGAAGGTCGAGATTTTCACTCAGTGACTTTTTGAGTCTTTTTTTCGCAAAGATACGGGACAAAACATCATCACATACGACCACTTTGGTGGGAGTTTGATAGGAGCTCAAAAAATGAAATGATACTTGTTGTATTTGAGAAACTTGAAGATTGTTGTATTCTAAAAAACTTTTGATAGACTGTGGATGTTTAGAATAGAGTCGTATTTCCCTTGTTTCTCAGAGAAGAAAATGATGAAACTCGTCCATATTTTTAGCACTCCATTCACTGCGTTCAAGAGAAACCTGCTGAGGATTGGATGTTTTGAGGATTTCAAGCGAGACTCCGTTTGGAAAACTTGATAAAAATGGATAGCTTGGCGAAATATCAAGGTTGTCGAGCAAGAAAAAAGCAGAAGAATAAAGGTCTTTTTGTGAATTTTCGATAGCTTCTTTTTTCAAAAAAAGCTCCAAATCTGCACGTTTTCCAATCGTATAGGTGTCTACCTCCTGTGGAGGTGCTCCATGATACGAGACGAGAATTTTCTCCACAATATCTCACCAAAAACTCAGAGTCAAAAGGATGCTTCCTCCTCCAATCATCACCAAAACAGTATCTCATTTTCTCATAAACATCCCATCTTCCAAAAAATCTTTGGATTCAAAACCAAAATCATGGAGTTTTTTAAGAAACTCATCGAGCTCTAAGTATTCGTTTTTTTTGATTTTTACTGAAAAATAATGTTCTCTTTCATATGCATTCGGAAGAGCACGAAGGACCAAATCATCGGTTACAATCGCGTGAAAATCCAAATTGGCAAGATACTCTATGAGTCATCCAATAGTTTGTAGTGGAATTCTTGGAACTCACAAAAAAGCAAAGAGACTCACATATTTTTTCAAAAGATGATTTTGCGTAAAAAGCAGGGAGTGAGGAGTCGATACCTGAGAAAAAAACTCAGCCCTTGAGAAAAGATTGGATGTTTGATAAAAAAACTGCATAGAAATATTTCAGAAACTAAAGGGAGGAACCAAACAAAATTCAAAAGCCTGCTCTTGTAATATTTTGAATTATCTGTACTATATGAAAAAGTTTAATATTTTCCAATATTTTTATGATTCTCTTCATCGATTGCGTCTCCCCCCACCATCTTCTGCTCCTCTTAGATAGCGAGAGAAAGATTATTGCTCGTCATTCTTGCAATGTTGCACTCCAAGAATCTACTCGTTTGATTGAAGAAATTCACCTTTTTCTCAAATCGCAAGCGCTGGATTACCGAGATCTCAAACACACAATCATCATCAATGGACCATGAAGCTTTACCTGAATTCGTACGGCTATCATCCTTGTCAATACTATCAATTTTGTGATTCAAAAGACGATGAGTCAGATTAATTATTTTGAACTCTTTGATACCTACCCCATCATAAAAACCTCCTCCAAACGAGATGTTTTTATCAAAAAATCCCCCGAAAGTCCGATTGAGATCTTTTCCAATGCCGATGTAGAAGCGTACATGTCACAACATCGCATTGAAAGTGTCTCATGAGATGCCTATTTTCTCAATCATCCCAACCTCAACGACACCCCAGACTATGAAAGCATTCTTCGTGTACTTCCTCTCCAAGACCTCAAAATGGCACAGGCTTTCTATGTAAAAAAACCAAATATTTCATAATCTCCTTCTTTGTGAAGATTATGGCTTGCTCTTCTACCTTCCACTCCTATCTTGTAACAATCTCCTTTTATGGAATCACCAAAAATTAACATTACCAAGCACCCCATAATATGGATTCCCCCATTTGTGACTTTTTTGGCACTGACAGGAATCAGCGTTGCAGCAATCATGTTTTTTACACATGTCGAAATTGCTATTCTTATAGGTCTTATGTTCCTTATTTACCTAGTAATCTTGTATGCTTATACGATCCATTCTGTACTTTGAGGGATTCTTGTCTATGAAACCTATTTAGTAGTCTATGAGAAAAAACATCTTTTTTTACATACTCCAAAGAAAATTCCACAAGGAAGTATAGAAGAGATCAAAGTCTGAAAAAATGGTTTTTTTGCCAACAGTTTTGACTATGGAACGCTTCGAATCTTTCTCGTATGATGCCCACCTATCGAGCTCTCGTATATTCCAGAAGTCCTTGAAAATGGAAAATCCATCATAGCATGGAATAAATCACTCTTATAAAATATTATTTTACTAACAAAGAAATTATGCCACTCTCTCCTGTAAAAAAAGCCATTCTCACCGCCAATATGGTCGCTGTGATACTTATGTTCCTCAAGGGAATTACCTGACTGCTCACAGGAAGTCTTGCGGTGCTTTCGAGTGCTCTTGATTCTCTCCTTGATTTTTTTGTTTCACTCTTCAATCTCTATATTCTCAAAAGAAGTGAATCACCAAACGATGAGGTCTACAATTATGGACATGGAAAGATACAGGGAATCTGAGCTCTGGCAGAATGAGGAATCGTAGGGTTTTCAGGAGCACTGCTTATTTATTATGCCATTATCAAGATTATCCACCAAGAAGGAGTTGGAAAAATAGATATGTCGGTATGGGTGATGATTCTTTCAACCCTTATCACCTTTGGACTCGTCTTCTACCTCAAAAAAGTCGGTAAAAAACACGCTCATCTTACGCTCAAGTCTGACATCCTTCACTATCAAACCGACCTCTGGACCAATCTCTGAATCGTGGCTTCTTTGATAGCCATAAAACTTACTGGGTTAGTAATTATTGATGCTATCATATCCATTCTCATTGGTGCTTACATTCTCTTTTCTTGCCAAGAAATTCTCAAAGATGGTTGGGGAATGCTTATGGACAAAAAAATTGATGATACTCTCTTACAACAAGTCATTGAAATTATTTCTCATACTGACCACAGAGTGACAGGGTATCATTTTCTAAAAAGTAGAAGATCTGGAGACACGGTGTTTATAGATTTTCATCTGGTATTTGATAAAGATATCAAACTCCTTGATGCCCATGCCATCGGAGATAAAATTGAATACCGTATCTTGCAAATCATTCGTGAAGCCAATATATTTATCCATCTTGACCCATATGATGACAGTAATCGTGAAATTAGTCCTCTCAAATAAAAGAGGAATGTTGAAAAAATACTTTCTCAATAAAGATGAAGGCATAAAATAGAGGAAACAGAAAAAAGAAACTTCATTGTTTTGTTTGAAAAAAAGTTGAAAAAACGAAAAAATCATATATAAATAAGCAAATAACCCCATTTTATATGAAATCAACCCATATTTCACGTGCAATTCTTTTTGTACTGCTCGTACTCTTTTTTACTTGGCTTATTAGTTTTCTTTGGGGCAAATATGACCAGTCAAAAACGACTTCAAGTGATGACAAAATTTCTGTAAGTAATGAAAACAAAAAGCATTATGTTTCTGAAGAAGTTGCTGTTGTTGGAAGTGTGTGAGTTGCCATTACCACCAATGTCTGAACCCGTTTGAAAGAGAGAAAGGAACTCCCTGTGACCATTTATAAAGATGTAATAGACCTTGGATATGTTCTAAGCAATGACACACAAGCTAAAGATAAAATTATCACGGTACACATGATCGTACTGAGAGAATACTTCAATATTCTCAAAACGGATATCAATGTACTCCTATCTCAATCCAATGACCGCGAATCCACTCTCAATTCCTACATAGCACAGTTAGAATACCGTTATAAAATCGCATTAGAAAATTCAAAAACCCTTCAGATGCAGAGAACTGAGCTGACACAAGGGTATGATGATTCCAACAAAAAGCTTACCACACTCAAAGAAAAACTCTCCACTGATTTTTGAAATTTTGACAACCAAGCTACTCTTGACGACATTGATGCCTACCTCAAACTCAAAAATGAAAACACTTCTGCCAAGACCTACCTCACCTTTGTCAACAAGTTTTTGACAGAGTACCAGACACTCCAAAACTACAACAAAAAACTACTTGATACGCTCATCAATAATAAAGAAACACTCATAAAAAATGCACGTGTCGTCGTTCCAAATACCGGGGATGAAATCCTTCGTGATATCAAACTTCTCAACGAAGAAGACGATGTAAAAAAAGCCCAGAGTGAAGCAGATGCACCACAATAAAGACAAGGAAACCCTTGTCTTTATTGTTATTCAGCATAATTAAAAGTTAGGGAGTATTTGGCTTGATTATACCATATACTCCTATTTTTAACCACACACTTTTTTTTATTATGCCGAAAATTGTTATCCCCAAGCAAAATTGGTTTTCCGAAAAATTGGAGGAGACGAAAACTGTTTGAGTCCCATGTTTGAACGGAGTTCAAACTGCCCCTTGTTTTTGAGTCAACGAAAGATTTTCGGAAAACCAAAATAGATCAGGTATATTTTGGTTTTCTGAAAGGGCGAAAACGGTTTGAATTTGAAATTCTGTCTCAATATACAACTATTTCTCGCTTACCTTTTCTTGTTCACAATAAACTCACTATGTAGTAAATTCACTGCTTTACGGTAGTCATTTCCGTCAATGCCAAGCACTATCGCTCTTTCTCAGATTCCTTGAGAAATTAACTCAATATTAATTCCATGATTTCCAAGCTCAGTAGTCACTCTCCCTATCATCCCAAGATGATGAGAAATATTTTGTCCAATACAGTATACAAGAGCTTTACTTTTTGAGTATGTGATATATTCATCTCCTGCATTATTCCCAATTCAAAGAACGGTATGAAGTTCCTTACTTAAAGCTTCAAGATTTTCATCACCAATGGCTCCATCGATAGTAAAGCTCACTTCTGTTTGACTCGTACCAATAATATCAACAGCAGTATATTTTTGGACGGTAGCAAAGATTTTAGCGAGGATTCAAGACTCTTCCATAATAGCAGAAGACACCGTAAAAAATACCACATTATCTTTTCCTCCGATAAATTCTATCCCTATAGAACTTGGATTTTTTTCTTGAGAAATCAAGGTTCCTTTTCCTCCAGTGAATGGATCATACAGTCTAACTTTAATCCCCGCAAGTTGAAGTTGACTTCTAAGTGTTTGAGCATGTAAAAGCTTTGCTTGTGCACCACGAACTCAGGTGATTTCCTTTGCAGTAATATAGTCCACTTGTGATATTAAGTGAGCCTCACTTGGATTTTCTAGCAGTCTTGGGTCACAAGAAAGCATTCCCTCCACTGCCTTTTGAATTTCAAGAGTGACATCATGTCCATAATGTGTTAATCCTACTGCTGTCAATGATGCTGTTGCATCACTATATCCTCTTCCTACGGCATTTTCAATTCACCTACGAAATCCAGCAATATATCAAGGCACAATAGCAATATTTCATTTTTCTAAGACATTGCTCACTTTTCTCCCGATATACACTGCAAGATTTTCAAAGAGTTGATTTGATGTAAGAGAAATATTACTAATCTTAGGAACAGATTTACCAAATTTTACTACTTTCGCTTTCAGTTTGCATGTATTTTCTATAGCATATCTTTGAATACATGCTGATATATACTCACCAAATCATAGCAGTGAAATATAATCCCCCTCTACTTCAATAGAATAATCATTTGTCTTATTTGGAATGATTCTTCTTCCAGAATTATAATAATACTCAGTAATATTCCTTTTCAGTATAGTAAATTGTTCCTCGACCATATCCATAAGGTCAGTCCCCATAGGTAATTTTTCTCACACTATTTGACTATGAAAATCTTTAATTTTTTCTAGTTCTTCTAATGCCTGTCAAAATTTCGTTTCATCTCACGACAACATATTTGCAAGGTTTAGAAGATGGTCAGTTGTATTAAATTCAGGACTGCGCATCGCTGAAACCACAACAACTTGACATGAATCTAGATCAGTCAAAAGAGTTTTCGGGCTTTTCTCTAACTCTGCTGCGTTTTCTCATCCCCATTTTTTTACCAATATTTGCATGTAATTTTTTGTTAAAATATTAAGAATTGATTTCATAATATCATTTTTTTTTGAATGTCAAGCCAAGAATTTGTGTAGAAGAAATAATTAAAATGTCGTAAAAGTAAATAATAGAAATGTCGTAAAGGCAAAAAAAGTTATAATATGTAAGATTAAATATATTTTAACTTTTTAGCAACTAT
>Ga0209373_10001360_pt1 | contig 29251 bp, 25 predicted proteins | sample Higcelweek5metaG_FD_187173 | JGI IMG/M metagenome (GOLD analysis project Ga0209373, IMG submission 187173) | Freshwater pond sediment microbial communities from the University of Edinburgh, under environmental carbon perturbations - High... | ecosystem: Environmental > Aquatic > Freshwater >... | reverse complement strand
TCCGCGACATCAAACGCTGCGGTTCGGCCGCTCTCGACCTCGCCTTCGTGGCGTCCGGGCGTTACGATGCCTACTGGGAGCTGAACCTTCAGGAATACGACGTGGCCGCGGGCGCCTTCATTGCTCTGACTGCGGGCGCTTCCGTCTGCGACCTTTCCGGAGGGAGCGACTATCCCGTCAAAGGGATTCTTGCCACGACACGGGCGCTGCTTCCGCAGTTCCTGCCGTATTTCAAGGACTGAGCAGCCCTTTGCCCGAAAAACGCCGGAGCGCTTTTACTCCAGATAGAACGGGGTCGTGACGGCGATTTTACGGGGATTGTCTCCCTGAATTTCCACACGGACATACATTTTCAGCGGGAGTCCCGCCAGCGGGATTTCGCATGAAACAGACGGGGTGCTGAACTGCCGGGAGATGATTTCCGCGCCGCCGGAATACACCCGGATTTCCTTCAGGCTGCCGCTGTCGGCCTCCGCTGAAATTTTCAGGGAACTCTTCGCGGCTTCTTCCACCGAGAGCGTGTCGCCGGGGAGTCTGCCGTCCAGTGTGACGTCCGCCGTTTTAAACCAGGCCGCGGCGATGCAATGTCCTTTTTTGACGGCCTCCACGATGGATTCGCGGCAGGGCTCGCCCTCGATGTAGAGAAAGTTGACCGCCGGATTGTCGAGAAGGCGTTGCGCCCCGAAGAGATCCACCGAGTTCATGAAGGTGATTTTTCCGCCGTCCGCATAGAATTTCTCGTAGTCCGAACCGGCGATGGAGGTCAGGTGTTCCTTGTCGATCGCGTCGTATCCGTAATTTCTCCAGTAATCGAAATACGGGTGCGTGGCGCATGCCGCGCCGCCGTGTTCGTGAATATAGCGGATCGCCTTCTTCAGATAGGTGTCGATGTCGGACGTCTGGAAGAAACTGCGGGTGAATTCCGGCGTATAGGCGTCGGCGTCGATCCCGATCGACAGCATGTGGTAGGCGTTGTGGCAGGAGGTTTTATTGACCTCTGTCCAGTTGAACGGATGATATTCCTGTCCGTGAAGGAAAAGGACCTTGTCGTCGGAATATTTTTTCAGGTCCAGCGTTCCGCCGTAGGGGGCGGCGTCCTTGACGGCGATCGAGGCGATGTCGATTCCCTTGCAGCGCATCATGGCTCGAATGGTTCCGAGATGGTTGTCTCCGCCGTACCATTCCAGCGAATGAAGATGAATCGCCATTTTGTAATTGCGTTTCCGGGGAAGTTTTCCTTTGGGCGCGGGCGTGTACCCCGAAATATCCTTCCGCAGAAAACGCTCGAAGCGACAGAGTGCGTTTTCCGCGTATTTCTTCCAGAAGCTCAGAATCCGCGAGGAATTTTCATCGAGCTCCTCCGGGAAAAGAATCTGGTTCCAGAAGTAGAGCCCATCGCCGTATTTTGCCTGAAGAATGAGTGCGCCCTTCCGGATCGCGGGGTCCATGTAGGAACCGAGAATCTCCCATTTTTCACAATCGATGGCACACGAAAGCGCGGAGGACTTCACGGTTTCGGTCTTCCCTTTTTCGCTTTTGACGAGACCGAATGAATTCGCCCGTATTTGCCAATAGATCATTTCCTCGGGCGCGATGGGGTTCGGGTCGCTGAAAAGGCGTTCTCCGGCGGGTTCGATGAACGGCATCATGTAACACTTATAGACCGATTCGAGTTCGACGGTGGTCACATAACGGTGCACCAGAATAGGAGTCCCCAGTTCCGGCGGCAGAAAATACGGCGCCCAGCGGCGGCAGTCCTGATGCATGAACCAGCAGATTCCCCCGCGCCGGATATATTCCTTGAAATAGATTTCGTCATTCTCGATGAAGTCGTTGAACCCGTTTTGCCCGATGACCACGACGTCGAACGGCTCCAGATAATCCGGTTTCGTGTAATCGATCTTCCGGACGTTCGTGCCGAGTTCATTTTTCAGGAAATCAACGAATTTGTACGGAGGCTGACTCCAATGCTCGAAATATCCGATTCTCAAGCTCATTTTTCACGTCCTTTTCTTAGAAGCGGCCGAATCTTCGCGCGGAAACAACTTCGGAGGAAGTATTTTCAGGAAGGGAGCCGTCGGCGCAATGGTGTTGTCCATGACATACTCCATGCCGAGACGGATACTTTTCTCATAGTCGAAAGAGATATGGTTCACCAGCGGAGCCAGCGGGCTGGTTCCGGACAACGAAAGTTCGAAAAGGGGTTCTCCGGAAAGCCCCGTCCGGTTCCGGAAAAGATGAAACGCATGAAGCAGATCGCAGGAATCCGCCAGAACCGCTGTCCCGGAAGGAAGTGTTTTCAGGAACGGGAGAAACTTCGCGAAATCGGCGTCCGTGATATTCCCGCCGTGGTGCGGAATCAGGATGTCCTTCAGACGTTTCAATCGGAGGGATTCGATCATTTCCGCCATGCCGATCTGTCTCCATCTCGTGCTGGGGGAAAGAACGGGTGTCGAGGCGAGATATGCGATATTCCTGCATCCTTGCATGGCTGCCGCCGAACACGCCAGCGCCCCTGCCATGCGGTAATCGGGCAGAATCGCGGCCTCTCCGGACATGTCGTTCCTGTAGTGGGTCAGGTGGATTACCTTCATCCCGGCGCGGCGCATTTTCCGGTAGAGCTCCGTGTTCAGCGGTTCCAGCGGTGTTCCTACCAGAATCACCGCCGCGAAGTTCTGTGCCAGCGCCTGTTCCAGAAACTGTTTTTCCGCCGCCGGATTCTGGAGATCTTCCGAGGAGCAATAGGTAGAGACGAACCAGCCTTTTTTCAGATATTCGTCCCGGAGTTTCTCCATGGCTTCCAGCCAGCAGTTCCGGAGCAGGACCGCCCCGACGATCCGGTTGGTTTTCCGCGGAAGCGGAGTTCCGGCATCCGCAAGAAAAGTTCCCCTGCCGTGAACCGTGCGGAGAAGTCCTTCGTCCGCCAGAATCCGGACCGCGTTTTCGATGGTGCCCCGGCTGCAATCATACTGTAGGGCCAGTTCGCGGAAGCCGGGGAGACGTTTCCGCAATTTGAATTTTCCCGCCGCAATATCGCCGCGGAGCGCGTCGCAAATATCTCCGGTCATTTCAGCCTCGTTTTTATAGTGTCAAACTGTCTAAGTGTCATATCTGTGTCAATATATCACCCGGTGTTGCCGTTTGCAAGAAGGGATGGCTGTTCTTTTGTTGTTTTTGGGAGGAATCCAGGGAAAATATGAGTTCAGATGTCCACTGAATATCTCACTTCCGCGACCGGATTTCCGATAACGATTTGTTTCCGGGTTCCGTCGAAGGACAGCCCGTTCCGCTCATAGAATTTTCGCGCCGGAGTGTTGTTTTCCAGCACCCACAGGACCACTTTCCGGAAGGAACGTTTTTTCAGTTCTTCGAGGGAGAATTTCAACAGTCTCGATCCGATGCCGCGCCGCCAGTAATCCGGATGGAGATAAAACCCCCGGATCTCGCCGGTCTCCGGCGGAACGTCATTATCGCGGCATTTTCCGAGTCCCGAAAAACCGACAGTTTCTCCATCCAGAACGGCAAGGTAAATGGTTTCGTCATCCATTTCTGCGGACAGTTTTTCCAGCCACATGGCGGGACGGCGCGTGCTGGCTTTGGCAATCGCCGATTCAGGCAGGATTGCGGCATAGGCCGCTTGCCATGAGTCAATATGAATTTCCGCCACTCTTCCAGCGTCTGCCGGTTCTGCCGGTCGGATTGTCAGCCTTTGCCGGAGAATGTCCGGAGATTTTTTCTTTTTCGAAGATGATTTCACAATATGAGCCCTCCGTGCAGCACTGCTTTTCCATGATATGCCGCGTCGTCTTCGAAAATTTTCTTGTGACAGGGAGAGGAACGCGGCTGCTGAGCTCCCCCTGAAATGAAGATACTATAAAATATATTTCACGGATTGCAAAGAAAAAAATCTGTCCATCGATGACGAATGCGGAGAATATCCCCGCGCAAACAAGCGTATCCGGGAAAGATTTTGCTCTCTGTTAAGTTTTTCATGATGCCCTTGTCCGGAATTGGTTCAAAAAATCTTCTCGATAAAATTTTCTCGATAAAATTTCAGAAAACCCCTTGCACTTTTTGTTTTTGAGATTATAATTATGAGAAGAAGGAATGTTAAATCTAACACGGCGGGCGGAAAAATGGTGACGATTTACGACATTGCCGAAAAAGCGAAGTTGAGTCATACCACGGTCAGCATGGCCCTGCGGAACAAGGAAAGCGTGAAGGAGGAAACGCGCAAACGCGTCCAGTTCCTTGCGAAACGGATGGGATACCGTCCCAACCAGATCGCCCTTTCCCTCAAGCAGGGATGCTATAAGCGAATTGCGTTTCTGACCACGGACTACGGCGGTTTCACGGAGATGATCACCCGTTTCGGCAAACTCTGCACGGATGCCGGATATGAGATGGTTCTGATGTATCTGAGTTCCGATCCGGAGAAGGCCCGGCGCACTTTTGAACATATCCTTCAGACCGGGTTCGCCGGGATTGCCACATTCCTCTATGAATATGAGAGCGTGAAGGATCTCCTGCTGGAGTTTACCGCCCTGAAGCGTCCGATTGCCCTTTTTGGCCCCCCGGATGACTTCATCCCGACCCCCGGAATTCTTCCCATCGACGTTTCCTCCGAAAAAGCAGTCTCTGAAATTTCGCAGTATCTGGTCAAGATGGGACACCGCCGAATTATCCAGACGGTGCCGCGGCAGGCGATCAACATATCCAGCTATGTCCGCAAGGCTGAAATCATTCAGAAAAATCTTGCGGCTTTCGGAACGGCGGATTGGGACCCGTCCTTTCTGTATGACAGTGACTTTCCCGGAAAACAGCTGGAGGCGGGATATGCTGTTGCGGAACAGCTTCTTCAAGAAAACAACAGGGCAACCGCCTGCCTCTGCATGAATGACCTCTTTGCATATGGACTGATCCGCGGAATGAAGGAACATGGAATCCGTATCCCCGAAGATTTTTCCGTGGTCGGCTGCGGCAACACGGATATGGGAACTTATGCGCAGATATCCATGTCTTCTATTGAACTGCATTACATCGATTTTGCCGATATCGGCTGGGATTTCATTTCAAGGCAACTTTCCAACCCCGATTTTGAAACGGTTCCGGACAAAATTATGCTGAATGGAAAGTTCATCCGCCGGGAATCCATCGGACCGGTTCCCTCCGGATGTGTTTTGAATGCGGGCAGTCATTCAACCGGGCGGAGGAAGTAGGAGATGTCTCAATTACTCACAATATTCAACCTTTATGGAAGGAACAAAAAATGAATCCGAACAGACGGCATTTCACATTGATCGAACTCCTCGTTGTGATTGCAATCATTGCAATCCTGGCCGGAATGCTCCTGCCCGCTCTCAACAAGGCCCGCGAGAAGGCAAGAGACATTTCCTGCAAGAGCAACCTCAAACAGAACGGCTTATCGGTGCATCTGTATACCGGCGACTACAACGGGTATCTCACTCCCGGCAACGCGGGCGAAGCCAGCGCGACCCACAAGAACATGGATCCTTATACCGATACATGGTTCACCGGTTCGCCCAATCTGATCCGCACGCAGTATGTGAAGAATGACGCCTATCTGACGAATTTCGGCAAGAACATCTCCATCGGCTACATGAAAGGGGAAAAGACCTGTTTCTGCCCGACCAGCCAGCCGCTTTACAAGCATCCGACCCTCGGGAATGCCTATTGGTACGGCGCCATGACCTACTGGTATGAGGGCGGGTTCAAGGAGACCTATCTGGGGGCGAAGGACCGGACCCGCAATTCAGGGATGCCGGGATGCCATATCATGCGCTGCATCCGGATCGCTTCCACCAAACTGGAAAATGTCAATATTCATGCCTCGAACAATGCCAACACCCTGTTCATGGACGGCCATGTGGAGCCGAAAACGCCGGACGGTTATTCCTACTGGACCGCGAGCAATTATGTCAAGGCCTTCGACAACATCAAATATTGATTTCAGGAAGAAAAATGAAATTCAGACATTTCCTGCCGATTGTATTGTCCGCGGGCTGCCTGACCCTTTCCGCAGAGGAAACGGTCCTGTTCCAGAGTGATTTTGCAAAGAATCCGGAACTGAAAGGCTGGACCGACGTCCATCAGAAGACCCCGCCCGATCCGAAACAGTATTCCGTCGTGACCGAGAATGGGAAAACCTTTCTCAAAACGGGGAAAATCATGTTCGGCATTTCCCATAAACTTTCCAGGGGAATCACCATTGGCGAAACCGTGAAGAAGATTACCCTTTCCGCGACATTGCTCCAGCCGGAGGGCTCCAGCGGGCATCCGCTCGGACTGGCGCTCTCCTCCCGCATGACCGTGGCGGCTGACGCCGGACAGGCTTTCTGGAAGCTTCGCGACAGCGGATTTCAGGTGCAGGGATATTCCCATAGCATCCAGACGCCCAACTTCCTTGCCTATCAGGTGGAGGGCAGGCAAGTGAAGGCCATGAGGCCGACCGCCCCGTTCAATTTTTTGAATGTCAGGGAGAAATGGGTTGCGTGGAAACTGGTCTACGATCATGAGAAAAAAATGATCGATTTCTTCAATGCAGAGGGACAGACGGAACCGTATCTGACGCTGTACAATGTGAAGCTCGATGGAGTCATGCTGAACAGCGTCTGGATCGCCGCATGGGGCGCCTGTTATGAATCGGTCCGCGTCACCGCTGAAATGAAGTAAGAAGTCACTCATTGGAAATATACGAAGGAAGGGAATCTTCATGTTGAAAAAGATGGTGTTTGCTCTGGCTGTTCTGCCGGGAATGATTTTCGGCGCCGAACTGGTGAAGGACGGAAAACCCGAAGCGGTCATCGTATTGGATGAAAACGCCTCGAAACCGGCGCAGTTCGGGGCGCTGGAACTTCAATATCATGTTCAGAAGATGACTGGTGCGACTCTGCCGATCGTCACGAAGGCTCCGGCGGATGCCAAAACGAAGATTTACGTCGGAGGCACGGACGCTTCCCGGAAGGCCGGAATCAAGGATTTCAAGCCGCAGGAATACGCGGTCCGGGTCAAGGGAAACGATATTTTCCTTCTGGGGCGCGACGGGGTGGACAAGGGGAAGGTGGACTATCGGAATTCCTCAACTTTTCCGAATTTCTGGGAAGAGATCGCAACGACCTATGCCGTTTACGATTTTCTGGAACAGCTGGGCGTCCGCTGGTATCTGCCGACGGAGCTTGGAATCGCTTATGAGCCGACCCGGAATCTGGGCGTCAAAGATACGGATATCCGCCGCACGCCTTCCCTGGAAATGCGCGACATGTTCTACCTCGGCATTCCGGCCAGCCTCTGCGGCGATACGGTCCAGACCGCCGACCGCGAACGGTTGAACGGCCGCGACATGATGCTCTGGTATCTGCGCCGGCGTCACGGCGGGAAACGGGTCATCATCAACCATTCCATGTATACTTTCTACAACCGTTACTGGCCCGCGAAAAAGGAGTGGTTCGCCAAGGGCTACGGCAATGACAAACCCGCGCAGCTCTGTTACACGAATCCGGAAGTCGTCGCTCAGGTGGTGCAGGACGCCCGGGACTATTTCGACGGCAAGGCGAGGGCGGATCAGGTGCTCAGCAACGTTCCCGCCGACTACAAATCCGATGTGTTCGCCGTGTTCCCGATGGACAACCGTTCCTACTGCAAGTGCCCGGAATGCAGCAAGTTTACCCCGAAGAAAACGATGCGCGGCGAGGGGCAGTTCTCCAATGACTTTTCCAGCAACTACCTTTTCCGTTTCGTGAACGCGGTCGCAAAGGAATTGAAGAAGACCCATCCCGACAAGTTCATCGGAGCCGGAGCGTATGCCGGGTTCGCCTATCCTCCGACCGATGTCAAGCTGGAAGACAATGTCGTGCTCATGATGTGCTTGCACTCCCGGATGGTGTGCAGCAAGGATGTGGTCGAGAATGATGAAAAGATTCTGGCCGCCTGGGACAAGGCGTATCCGAAAATGAAAAAATACGTCTGGATGTATTACTGCTTCCCGTCGATGAGCGCGACCCAGCAGCAGACCCGGTATTTCCCGGGCTTTTTCGCGGAACATGTCGGGGACTACTTCAAGAAGTATATGGATGTGAATGTGACGGGGATGTTCTGGGAGCCCTCCTATCTGCCGTTCGGCCAGCACAGCGTGCTGTTCGATCAGGTGGAGGGATATGTCAACTGGAAGCTCGCCTGGGACAAGTCGCTGGACGCAAAACAGCTTTTCGACGAGTTCTTTACGAAGTATTACGGTCCCGCCGAAAAGCCGATGAAGGAGTTCTACCGTCTTGCGGAATCCATCTACACCAATCCGGCCAACTATCCGAAGGGAACCCGTCATCAGACGGACGAGATCGCGTGGAAATATCTGGGTACCGACGCACGGATGAAAAAACTGGGCGAGTTCATGGCTCAGGCGAAAAAGCTTGCGGTCTCCGAACCTTTCAAATCCCGTGTGGAACTATTCGACAAAGGCGTGTGGCAGTATATGCTGAAAGGGAAGAAACGCGCCGCCGAACTGGAAACGCTGAAGTCGCCTTCGATGCAGCAGTGTGCGGTCCCGTGCGTGGAAAATCCCGTGCCGGGCGATCCTGACCGTCTGGACTGGAACAAGGCCGCGCAACTGAATCTGTACGGCGGTCTTCGGGCGGAACCCATGAAGAGACAGCTTCAGGCGAAGGTCGCGCACGATGGCACCTGGATCTATTTCCAGTATCTGGAGAACAAGGTGGACCCCGCTTCCCTGACGAAAAACAATATCGTCTGGCTCAACGACGAATGGGAAAGCTTCTTTGCCAGACAGCGCGGCATGCCGTATAAACAAGTCGCGGTCGATCCCGCCGGAAAAGTCGCCGGAACGAACAAGGACGGCACGGTCACCGACTCGTGGGATTTTCCCGGCAAAGCGAAAGTCTCTTCCGGAAAGGATTTCTGGTGTGTCCGGATCGCCGTGCGCATGAGCGACCTTGTGCCCGGAGGGATCAAACCGGGCGAGACGCTTTATTACAATGTGATCCGTTCGGTGAAAACCCAGGCCGCGGGCTGCTGGATTCCAACTTTTGCCGGATATCATGCCCCCGACCGCTTCGGGGAACTCTATCTGGTTCCGAAACGCTGAAAGAGCAAATCAGACGGAAAACCGGAAAGGGAGAGCCGATAAAAAGGGTCTCCCTTTTTTCGTCAATTCTGGTTTTTCAGAAGAGCTTGCGGAGAGCTTCGAGCACCGCATGCACATCGTTTTCAGGCATGTGGGGGCCGATCGGGAGACTGAGGAACTTGTCAGCCAGTTCCTCCGCAATCGGGAAATCTCCGCGCTTGAATTTCATATCCGCGTAAGCCTCGGAAAGATGGGGCGGGATCGGATAATGGATCATCGTGGGAATCCCTTGTTTGGCAAGCGCGTCCTTGATGGCGTCCCGGTTGGATATCCGGATCACGAACTGGTGCCAGACGCTGTTTTCAAGCTTTGATTCAGGGAGGAGAAGTCCGGGGATATTCTGCAAGCCTTCGAAATACAGGGCGGCGACCCGGCGTCTGCGTTCATTCCATTCATCGAGTTTCGGGAGCTTGACCGCGAGGAAGGCCGCCTGAAGCGCGTCGATCCGGCGGTTGTAGCCCTTGACCTCATTGTGGTATTTGACGCGGGAGCCGTAGTTGCGCAGAACCTTGACACGGTCGGCGAGAGCGGCGTCATTGGTCGTGACGGCTCCGGCTTCTCCGAACGCTCCGATATTCTTGGCCGGGTAGAAGCTGAATGCGGCGGCGTGTCCGAGATTGCCGGTTCGTTTGCCCTGATAGAAAGCGCCCTGCGACTGTGCGTTGTCCTCGAGCACGAAAAGATGATGTTTCCCGGCAATTTTCATGATCGGGCCCATGTCGGCGGGTGTGCCGAAAAGATGGACGGCCGCGATGCCTGTGGTCCGGGAGGTTATCGCCGCCTCGATGCGGGCGGGATCAATATTGAACGTATGGAGTTCCGGTTCCACGGGGACCGGAATTGCGCCCACCTGCGAGACTGCCAGCCACGTGGCGATATAGGTGTTGGAGGGAACGATGACTTCGTCGCCGGGCTTGATTCCGCCCGCTTCCAGGCCGAGACAGAGGGCATCCAGCCCGTTGGAAACGCCGACGGCATGTTTTGTGCCGCAGAATTCCGCGAGAAGCTCATCGAAACGGTCCGCTTCCGGGCCCAGAACATACCAGCCGGAGTTCATGAACCGGCTATACGCGGCATCGAGTTCCTCCTTGAGTTCAAGGTAGGGCGCTTTCATATCAAGAAACTGCATGGAAATCACACTCCCGTCGCTTTGTATTTCAGAAAATCGTCGTAACTACGGATATAATCCTCAGAATCGTAGGTGTGTGAGGCGAGAACGAGCAGAACGCAGTTCGGGGAATGCTTGTATTGAATTCCCCAGCAGCCGGAGGGCAGATGAAGCCCTTCCCCTGGATTGTCAAGCACAAATTCCTCCCGCTTGTCGCCATCATCGATGATGACATGAAGCGATCCGGCGACTGCGATCAGAAACTGTTCGCAGACCTTATGCGCGTGCTCTCCCCGGACATTGTCGGAATTGACCCCGTAGGTGTAGAACATTCTTTTTACAGGGAAGGGGAGTACTTTTTCGAATTCAAGGACGCTGAGTTCCCCGCGGACGTCGGAAAAGCTGGGAATCTGGTAGATTCTCTTGTCTTTCACATCTTTTCCCTGAGAAGCAGCCTCATCGGCGGCGGATTTTTTCGAGACGCCGCAGTAGCCGATGATCCGGGCAGGATTTCCGATGACGATTGCATTCGGAGGCACGTCTTTGGTGACGACTGCCCCGGCTCCGACCATGGCGTTGGAACCGATCCGGACCGGCAGGATGGTGGCGTTCGCACCGATGGAGGCTCCCTTGCAGATCGTGGTCCGGTCGAACTCTTCCGGATAGTGTCGGCTGCGGGGGAATTTGTCGTTGGTGAACGCCACGGACGGGCCGATGAAGACGTCGTCTTCAATGGTCATGCCGTCCCAGATGGAAACGCCGCATTTGATGGTTACGCGGTCGCCGATAACCACGTCGTTTTCGACGAAGGTATGATCGCACAGGTTGCATTCTTTCCCGATTTTCGCGCCGCCCAGGACATGCGTCCAGGCCCATATCCGGGTTTTTGCTCCAATCTTCGCACCGTCCTCTACAATTCCCTGCGGATGGATGGTGCAAGAATTCTTGTTTTTCATTTTATTCCATCCTTTCATAATGTATCCGGAAAAAATGTTTTCACAGATGTTCCTTTGCCTTGTCCGTTATACAAGCCTGTTTGAAATTGTCCTGCAAAGCCTTATATATTAATTTCCGCCAAAAAGCCTCAGCGTAGCAAAAATGATTGAAATAACGATTTCTCAAAGTTTTCCTTTGTGAACTTAAAATGCACGAAATCGGAATCTCTTGCGGTTTCTTCGGCGTAGCATTGGTGAAAGCGAATCACTTTTTTATTCTTAGCCATCACCTCGAAAAAGGATATTTTCAAATTCAGTACATGAAAAGCAAATTCAAATCCCAGTGCCATGGATTCCTGCGCTGTTAAAAGAGGCGCACCCGGCAAGATAAGCCAGCTTCCGATGACAAAAGATTGGGCCTGCCCCCGGTCAATGTCATACAGACGGATCAACCCCCATGGATGCGAGGATTTGTCTTCTATCACGAAGTAATATTCAAGTTCCTGGGCGAAGCGTTTCAAGTAAGAACAAATCCAAGCGCGCTGAGCATCCAAGTCATTATCAATCTTCGAGAGATATTGACTTCTCGAATTGTCCAAGCGCGATTTTAGAATGAATTCGGCGTCGGACAGCGTCACCGGGCGAAGCTGTGTCATACATTGGAAGTTTTTTCCGAAAGTATTCATAAAATTAGTTTCCCTTCCAAACGGTTATTGTCTTAGTCGGTATCCGCCATCAATGCAAAAATCCGAACCGGTTATCCAACGGGCCTTTTCTGATAACAGAAAAAGGACAGGCCATGCCACATCATCGACAGTTCCCATTCCGAGAGGATAACTCTCCATGATTTTTTTCTGGGCTTCGAGCGATAATCCAGAGAAAGTATTTTTCGTAATCCCCGTGTCGAGAATATAGGAAGGAGAGACGGTATTGACCCGGATCTTTTTAGACATCAATTCTGCCGCCATTGCCCGTGCTCCACTGAGCAGTGCGCCTTTGGTGGACGCATAACTGCTTGTTCCGGTGATTCCGACATGTCCGGAAATGGAACTTATAAAAACAAAGGAAGCCCCGCCTTCCGCAAGATTTTTCTTCATGGAAATGATTCTGGCAAGTTCGAACCCCGCAACGACATTAATTGTGTAGTCCGAAATGAAGTCCTCCGGCGAAGTCATTCGAAGCGGAACGGGTGAAAAAACACCTGCCGAATGGACAAAGCCATGAATTGTCCCCATTTTTTTTACGGCATCCGCAACAAGATTTTCCAACAGACTTGTATCCCGCAAATTCGTCCTGATAATGTGAAACTGAGCTTCTTTTGGGAATTCCAGAGTACAGTTTTCCAATCGAGCCTGATCCTGTCCGACCAGAATAATGTTTGCACCGGCGGAAGCGCATCGGCATGCGATACACCGTCCAATTCCGGATGATGCTCCTGTGATTAAGATATTTTTTCCAGTCAAAAGGTCAATCTTCAAAGTGTTCCCTCCCGATAATATCCATCAATGACCCGGTATTGGTTATTGATTCCAGTTGGGCAGGAGACAATTTTTTTGAAAAAAACTTGTCGGTAAGTGCAACGATCGACATGATGGCCAGAGAATCAAATTCCTCATAGTCTTTCAAAACGGTTTCTTCTCCCAATTTGTCTTCAATTTCCAGAAGGTCTTCGAGCTTTTTGTAAAAATGTTCTTTTTTCATGATTTTCACTTTTCCGTTGTTTCGTTGTATGATAATATGACAGACCCATAGGAATATCCAACGCCAAATCCGGTAAGAAGAATTTTGTCTCTCGTATGGAAGGTTTTCTTCTCCATCAGTTTCTTGAGCAAAATAGGGATCGAGGAAGAGACGGTATTCCCCGTGTCATCCAGCTCAATATGGAATCGCTTCTCATCGATTCCCATTTTATCTCTCAGATATTCCAGCATATATTGATTCGCCTGGTGAAATACGAAATGGTTTATTTCCGCAAGTGTCAGGCGATTCCGTGCCAAGGCTTTATTGACTGTTTCAGGGACAGCTTCAATCGTAAAGTTGAATATTTCCGGACCGTTCATATACAGGTAGGGAGGCAAATGCCCCTGTTGTTTACAAAGAGCCCGGATTCCTCCGTTTTCCACGATAAGATTAGCCGCCCCCTTTCCGTCGGTTCCCAGGGAAAAGTCCCCCACCTCAAAATTGGATTTCCGCTCCAGAATAACCGCAGCGGCTGCATCTCCGAAAATCGAACGGGAACCTTTGTCGTCCGGCCTTAGATAGTGTGAATACGTTTCGGATGTTACCAGAAGAATACAGGAGGCCGTTCCGGATGCCATGAGCCCTTTTGCGATAGCCAAGCCATATATGAATCCGGAGCATCCAAGGTTGTAGTCGAAGGCTCCGATTGATGTCGGCAGTCCCAGACGGTCTTGCAGAATGCTGGAAGAACCGGGCAGAAAATAATCGGGACTTTGTGTGCACAATAATAGGAAATCGATTTTTGAACGGTCGTATCCGTTCAAAACTTTTTCACACGCCTTGACCGCCAAATCCAACGCGGTCTCATCGTCCGCTGCCAGATGCCGTTGGCGAATCCCTACTTTTTTTTCAATTTTTGCCGCCGTGAAATTTGTGAATTCTGTTGCAAGCATATCATTAGTAAGAATTCTTTCCGGCAGATAATATTCAATTTTTGTAATCATTATATGCCTCGCCTTTATTGTTATGCGCTGTTTTTTCATTCTTTTTGCGGATGATGTATCCGGGCCGGGCCTTGACTTCCTCATAGATCCGCCAGATGTATTCGGCGATGACTCCGAGCGAAAGCATGATGATTCCCCCGAAAAAGGTGATGAACAGGATGATGGATACCCAGCCGGGCACCTTGAGCCCCCAGAATTCGCGGTTCCCGAATATGGCGATATAAAGATAGAATACGATCATGCCGAAAGAAAGAAGGGAGGAGAACATTCCGACCCGGTTGATCAGCAGGATCGGGAAGGTCGAAGAGGAGAAAAAGGTGTCCTTGGCCAGCCGCAATTTTTTCCGGAACGACCAGCGGGACCTGGTGCGGTTCAGTCCCAGCGGACGTTCGTAACCGTAGAAATAAGGGTCGAACCCCAGACGGAGAACTTCCGTGATGCTGGCGGTGTTGATCGGATGAATCCGGCTGTTGAGAATGTCGATGATTTCGCGGTCGATGAAGAAGAGGTCCGCTCCGCCTTCCGGATAGTTTACCTCCGAAAAGCGGTTCATCAGCGAGTAGTAACAGCGAGAGAATGTTCGGCTGAGGAAAGGGTCTTCGCGGCTGATTCTGTGAGGAATGATGACCTTGTGCCCCTGTTCCCAGAGACGGTACATGTCCACGATGGTATGATAGGGCTGCTGTTCGTCATCGACGATCGGCATGGCGCAATCGCCGGAACAGACTGAAAGTCCCGCGAAGATCGAATAATGGCTGGTATAGTTCCTGCTCAGCTGGTATGCCTTCACGTTGTCTTGTTTCTTTTCAAGCGCCAGAGCCAGCTCATAGGAGTTGTCCTTGGAGCCATCGTCCATCACGATGAATTCGAATGGAATATTTTCTTTCTCCAATATCTCTCGAACCCCGTTATAGCATTTTTCGATGCGGGGACCGCTGTAGTAGGACAAAAGAATAATGGAGAGCTTTTTTCCGTCGCTGTTCATTTGCGGACTCCTCCTTGAAATGCCTTGTGCTGTTGAATTCGTTCCAGCAGAGATACCGCCGCCGGAAGAAGCAGCCCGAACCATGCCCCGAGAATGATTCCCCAGATCCCGAAGAACAGACCGAAAAGACCGATCATTTCGCGCCGGACCTCTATGAACGGCGTCACCAGCACGAAAGTCGAAATGGTCCCCAGCACGGAGATCAGCGCGATCAGGAGGAAGATTCCCGGCTGAACCGGATCATATCCGGTCCGTTTCCGCAGCGACAGGCAGAGTGCCAGCGGAAAGAAGAGCATCAGCAGAACCCTCACGGGATTTCCCCCGAACGGCGATATTTCCGCAAACCGCTCCGCGCAGAGTTTCGGATATTTCAGGTAATTTTTCAACTCTTCCAGATAGGTTTTCTGAAGCGCGAATATGTTTTCCCTCGGGATGAACGGCAGAAGCTGACGCAGAAGCTTTTTGCACTCCAGTTCGATTCCCACGTCCATATTCGGATATTTTTTCATGTCGGTTTCATCCAGCCAGTGACCGTTCCGGAGACCGTCATGATACATCAGGCGGTTGGCATACGTGCTGAAATCCTCGTTCTTGAAATTCCTGTCATGCAGCGGGACCGGCCACTTCAGTTCCGGATTTTTGGGAAGCGTGTCGTTCAGGATCGTCCGGACCGCCTTTTCCGCTTTCGTATCCAGTTTTCCGGACCCCAGCACGGCGGGATCCAGCAGGGAAATGGCCGTGGAAGTCATCTGAAAACTGGAGAGTGAGGCGAAATTGAAGTCTCCGCACCGCTTGTACCGGTAGCCGCAGAAGAGCAGGGCCGGAATCAGGCACAGCAGCGTCAGAAATACCGCCAGTCCGAACCCGCGCCAGAACTGACGGAGGATAAATACCGATGTCAGGAAAACCATTCCGGCGGGGATGAAAATGGTTCCCGGAAACGGCTTGATCATCAGCTGTCCGAAACAGAGCGCCGCCGTCACAAGAGATGCGAATACCCATTTCGGAGAGAATTTTTCTTCATTCAGGAGCAGACGGCAGAGCCAAACCGAGGATGCCAGAAGCAGAATCAGTCCGCTCAGCCCGGGCGAATCCGCCAGAATGAAGTGATGATAGGTCTTCATGTAGTCCAGAAAAAGCAGATACAGGACGAAACAGACCGCCGCGGGCGTCTTCAGCCGGTTCATTTCCAGGAGAAGCCAGCTCACGCCGAAGAGATACAGGCCGTATTGAACCGCGATCACGCTTACAAAGGAAACCGGCGTGAAAAGAAGGACGATTTTCAGCAGAAACGGATATCCGGGCGTCCGGTGCGACAGGATTGCCGTGTTCCATGTGTCCGTCCCCGCATAGGAAAGATAGACGGAGCCGTCCATTGCGAACTTGATCGTCTGGAGTTCCGGCCAGCAGAGAATCACATAGTAGACGGACCCGGCTGCCAGAAGGAATGTCAGCAGGGCCGTTTCGGAGATTGCCGGGCGGAGCGTCGGGAACAGAATGACCCGTGACAGGAAAGTCTGAAACACGATCAGCAGAAGAAAGAGGGAGAAGACAAAGACCGGGGATGCCAGATTCCGCAGGACCGGACAGCGTGAAAACACTTCCAGCCTTTGGATGTCGGGTGCCACCGTCAGCGAGGCTGTCCCCGGCTTCCAGTAATAGAGCCCCTTGCCATTGCCGACGCCGGCGATGGAATCGGCGCACTTGAGCTCTTTTCCGTCTCCGAAAACCCGCATGGGGCGTTTTGTCGCGCCCATGACGAGAATCTTTCCGTCGTTTTCCTTTACAACCTGTCTTGTGTATAATCCGAGGGTTTCAGGAATCGAGACCGAATAGTGGTCGAAGGCAAGGCGGTTCTGCAAATTGTCGGTTCTCCACAGGCTGGATGCCGCAATGGACAAGGCGCAGGCCAGAACAGCCGCCGAGAGAAGGATGCCGGTAAAAAGTTTTCCCGAAGGTGCCGGAGGCGGCGCCGGAAAACGGATGGAGACTTTTGTTTTCGGAACGGACAGCGGAAACAATGCCGCCGCCCCCACAAGCAGGAAACCGAGAGAATATGCCCAGCTTCCCGGAAAGAAGATAAACCATGCGGCGGAAAGTAAAGCTATGGCAATCAGCAACAATAATCGTAATCGGGTTTTGTTCATCTTCCAGCTTTCGGTTTTCTCCTGATGGACACAACTTTCAAAGAATATACCTCGCTTTCAAGGGGTTTTCAAGCGTGTTAAGGAAAAACTTCCGGAAAACGGATGGATGAAACCCTTCCCTTCCTTTTCCCCCGGCGAACTGCCCCGCTTTCCAATTTTACAAACTTGCCAACTCCATAAAAAGGCCGGCCGCCCTTCTAAAACTTTTCAGGGCGGCCGGGGGTTGGGGAGGGGGACTACAAAGCCGCATTGCACGGCTGTTACTGTTTCAGTTTGCTTCCTGTCTTACTTTTTTTTGAGGACGGAGGGCAAACCGTTCGTTCATTCCGCTCACATATCTGGATTTATAATTTTCCAGATATTTGGCCTGTTCCGCAAGAAATCCTGCGTACCGTTCCTTGATGACTTCAGGACGCGGCGGAATCTTGATTACCACTTTGCGGATCATTTGGTCTGTCCTCCTTTCCTAGGTTTTTTGTTTTTTTTTGTTTCATTGTTCATCAGCAATGACACCATATTTTTGTAAATGTTCAAATAGTTCAGTAAAAAAATATCTTTTTCGAAAAATTTTTTGTTCTGCCTGGTAATGGAGCCGGAAAAGTCGTTTTCAAATCAAAGAAAAAGGAGAAAACCGGGAAGGTTTTCTTCCATCCCGGTTCCTGTTCTTATTTCCCTGGAAGGAACGTTCAAACGACTCCTTCCGGGAAAGTTGATCACTGGAAGTTTATTTGGAATAATGACTTAAGGAAAATCCGGCCTCCGCGAGACTGTTTTCCTATAGACGCGGAGAGTGTTTTTGACGAGGTTGTCCAACTGACGGAGTTTCCATTCCAGATGGGGCTTGTCGCAGATATAATCCATGCTGGGTTCCCAGCCGAGCCGGGAATCCCGTTCGGCCAGCGGGATGGCGGCCAGAACATTTTCTTTTTCCTCCCCGATCAGCGCCTCCATCTCGTCGAGAAGCGACAGCGCCTTCTGTATGTCGTATTCGACCTCCAGCCGCTTGTTGAGAATCCACCACCGTTTGGTATGGAGCATGGTCAGGAAAGTGCGGTAGCAGAACTCGGCAACACCGGCGAGCCGGGCCGCCGTTTCCCTTCTGGCTTCCGGCACCTTGGATACGGCCTCGTTCAGCAGGCGGATTCCTTTTTCCCAGAATTCCAGCGAACGGGTCATGATCCGGATATCTTCGTGGAAACGGAGTCCGCACCAGCTTTGGGAGTAAATGCTTTCCGGCTGGTAGAATGTATGAATCCAACGCGGCCCGACCGCCGATTCCGGAGTGGTCGGAAAGACCATTTTCTGTTCCACATGAGGATACAGAATCGGATGGAGGATGAACGGATAGGAAGGACCGCAGCGGAGCGGTCCGGCCTGATCGTCGAAGCCGGGGGTGTAGGAGTTCATGGCGTCGCTCAGGGACTGGAACGCCTCGAAGGCGTTTTCCGCGGCGGCGGTTCCGAAGTCCCGGACCAGAATCCGGCGGAGAATCTCCTCCGGTTCGGGCGAGGGCGTCCAGAAACACCATTTGGCGCACTCGGAGATCAGGGATGGAAACCAGCCGTAGTGGTGGGAGTCCATCAGACCGCGGAGATCCCATTCGTCATGAGCTTTCCGGAGGGCGTTGAAGCGCTTGAACCATTGCTGGGGGAAAGGCATGTAGGGAACGATTCCGAAGTCCCATGTCATGCCGCCGGTATTGGACATGGTGTAGAGCGGGATTCCGCATTCTTTCGCGCAGACCGCCTCGCTGGAGAAGTAGCGCCCCGGACCGGGGAAGGTGATGGAATAATCGGGCTGAACCATCGTATGGTTTTGATACTGATGGACTTCAAACATTTCGAAGGTGGCTTCGAGCGTGATGTCCTTCGGCAGGGAGCGGATCAGCGCCAGACGCTTGTCCTCCGGGGCTCTTCCCCAGTTGTAGGTCCAGAAAACGATGTCCGCCGCGGGCGCGTATTTCCGGACCGCTTTCTTGACCGCGTTCACCCACTGGGGATAGTCTTTGCACGGCCAGAATCCGGGCGACTGGCGCGGATCGGCGATCTCCTCTTCGCTTTCCGGACGGTCCTTGCCGGAGCACTCGGGGTCCTTGCTGGGAAACTGTGCGCTTTCCCCGACGAGAATCAGCCCTTTCGCCTTCGGAGAGTTTTTGAAGACGGTTCCGTAGTGTTCTTCGAAGAAGGCTTCGGCGTCAGGTTCGTCCGGGTGCTTGAAACTGGGCAGGTAACTGTAGAAATAGACGTCCAGCGAATATTTCGCGGCGCGGTCGATCAGGTCGTTGAAGTCCATGATCCCGTGGGTGGTATGATTGACCCCCTTCACAAACAGCAGAATCGAGTCGAACCCGGCATGGACAATCGCGTTCAGGTGGGAATCCGGGAACTGGTCCAGCCCCCATCCGGAATGCACCATGCGCGGCGAAAAGAGCGGTTCCCGGCGTTCCTTCTCCGGTTTCAGGAAAGGGGCTTCCCGGAGATTCAGCAGGTCTTCGAGATAGACGGCTCCCATCCGCACGCCGGCCTCATCGTGGCCATGAATGCGGATGCTCTCCTTTTCCGCTTCGAAAAGGAATCCGCGTTTTTTCCCGCCGGGAATGACTTTGAGTTCAATTGCAGGGGTGCCGGCTTGCTTCCGGAGCGGAAGCGTCAGAGACATGGACTTCAGAAAATAATCCTGTAGATCCTGTGCGACGGAAAGGAGCGAGTCCTCGAATGTGATGCTCCAGGTTTCATCGATGACCGTTTCCCCGGGTCCGGGTGTCCGGGAAAAATCCCGGCGGCCGGTTTTGTGGACGTCATCGATCCATTTTCGGAATTCATACTTTTTTTCTGCATTCATGTCGGGAAAACAACTCCGTTCTTTATTTGAGTTTGGACCAGCCGTTATTGCTGTCCGCATAGTTGGATGTCTTGGAGGACGTCTGTCCGAGGGTTCCGGCGGCCGGTCTGGCATCCCAGCTTGGACCGTAGGCGTTGACCGGATTCAGAACGTTCATGCTCGACGCGTGTCCGTCTCCATAAAGGATGTTCAGCACGCGCCCGTGTCTTGGAGCGGCGTAGAAGGTGGAGCTGCTGCTGTAATAACTGTACGCCAGAGAAGTGGTCGAATCGTTTTTGTCGAGGACCATATACTGCTCTGTGGGGGCTTTGCAGCGCTTCATGTTCAGAGTATTGTTGGTGTCCCATGAGAGAACCATGTAGTTGTAGCCGTATCCATAACCGTGCTCCAGCCGGGGTCCGGTGTAGGTCGTACAGTGAAATGGGCCGACATCCATGTATTTCAGGCTTTTGCTTCTCTGCGTGGCTGTCATGAAACTGGATTTCGTCAGTCCCCATACCCAGGACTGGCTGAAAAGACTGGAAGAGGGAACAAATTCGTAATAATCCGACTCATAAAATCCAAGACATAACCCTTGCTGCTTGAGGTTGGAAACGCAGTTGATCGCCCGGGCTTTTTCCCGTGCTTTGTTCAAGGCCGGAAGCAGCATTCCCGCCAGAATTGCAATGATGGCTACGACAACAAGCAACTCTATGAGAGTAAACTTCTTGCGACAGAATTGGATCGTGCTTTTCTCGAGGTTTTTCATTTTTTCATCCTTTCTTTCCGTTCCGTTGTGCCGTGGATTCACGAATGACCAGTTTGGGCGGGACCAGATAAAAACCCGGTCTTGCCGGAGAAAGGCCGCATGTCTTTTCTACCAATAGTTTGACAGCGATTTGCCCGCGCTGTTCAAAACATTCTTCAATGGTGGAGAGGGAAGACAGCGCATATTTGCCCGCGGGATCGTTGCCGAACCCGAAAATGGAAAGATCGTCCGGCAGATGAAGACCGGCCCGGACCGCGGTCTTTTCCGTCAGCATGGCCAGATTGTCGCCGATGGCGAAAACGGCGGTCGGGCGTTTCCGGACGGGAAGGGCAAGCAGGCGGCGGATATGCGTTTCCGTCTCTTCTGAACAGAAAATCAGTTCCGGATCGGGCGTCAGACCGCTCTGTTCGAGTCCGCGCAGATACCCTTCATGCCTTTCCTCTATATAATGAAAGAGGTGAGGCACACATGCCAATGCGATTCTCCTGTGTCCGAGGGAAGCCAGATGCCGGACCGCCTGGGAGGCGGCTTCGATATTGTCGATGGTGACGCACGGATGCCCGTCGTGCGGATGTTCATAGATATAAACAAGTTCCAGACCGAGTTTCCTCACATGGTCCGCGGTTTCTTCCCTTTTTTCCTTCCAGACGCTCATGGAGATGACGTGACGGATGCGGTTGGCGTTGATGTCTGTGAAGGTCTGCTTCAAGTCCTGATCGGAGAACAGTTTGACTCCGAAATTCAAGCGGGAGGCTTCCTGAATAATTCCGGCCAGATTGGCGGAATACATGACCATCCGTTCCCTGCCGAATTCACCGACGACCGCTATGGTGTTGACCTGTCCCGTCCGGATGGAAACCGCGCTTGCGTTGCTCTGATACCCGAGTTCATGGGCGATCTTCCGGATGCGTTCCCGTGTTTCGGCGCGGAGGTTCCGGGCGTTCGGATGATTCCTCAACGTCATTGAAACCGTGCTTTTATCCACGTTGGCCAGCCTTGCAATGTCATTGATCGTTACGGGCATCGGAATACTCCGGAAAAAAGTTTATTAAATCGGTTTAATAATATTATACCCGGAAATCTTTTTTTGTCAAGGGCGGGGATTGAAAATCGCTCCGGTTTTTCATTCCGGAGGCATTGTGCGTTCCCGTATTTTTCAGAGAAAAGATGAATCCGGGGATTGAAAAATCCTGTTCGGAAAGTATTTTTGAAGTTCATGTCTCCTGTGTCTCGCTGTTTCATAAATGATTCTGAACCAAGAGCAGGGTACGCCGATCCGCGGGAGGGATGGGAATCTTTCCCGACTCGGACGCGTCAAAAAAAAACGGAAAGGGGCCGATCATATAGAAGAGAATGTGCAATTTGAATGATTCTGCAATTCGGATATGAACGATCATTGACTCTTTCAAAAAAAGGACTCGACATGGCTAAATTCAAGTATGCTCTTTTCTATGACTTTCACACGTTGGCGACTATCCCGGACGTCGGGGCGAAGTTCGATGTGGAAGCCTTCACGGACCAGGTGAAAGCCTGCGGCGTCGATTTTCTCACATTTCACGCCCGCTGCAATCAGGGCAGCGCCTACTACAACACGAAGATCGGCACACGTCATCCTTCGCTTCAATACGACCTCATCGGCAAACTCTGCAAATCCTGCACAAAAAAGGGCATCCGTCTGAGTCTTTACTTCAACGGACACCTCAGCGAAGAAGAGACTCTCGCCCATCTCGACTGGGCCGACCTTCCGTTTTCCCCCGAACTCCGCACGAACAAGGCCAATCCGTTCTACCATCAGGTCTGCTACAACTCCCCCTTCCGGGAGCATATGCGCGACATGGCGTTGGAACTGGCAAGAAACTACCGTTTCGACGGCTTTTTCTTCGACTGCCTCGGCGCCTCCGACTGCGTTTGTCCCCGCTGTGTGAAAGAGATGAAGGAGAAGGGAATCGACTACACCAACCGCGAGGAAGTCCTCAAGTTCAGCGCGTTTTCGGTCCACCGCATGTGCGTGTTCCTGAACGAGGCCATCCGCAAGGCGAAGCCCGACGCCCTGATGTTCTTCAACGGACGCCCGTTCGAAGAGGTCATCGACATGGAAAGCCACCTCGAATGCGAATGCCTCCCGACGGCCGGCTGGGGATACGATTGCCTCCCCTCCTACGCCCATTACATGCGTACGGTCGCCGGACCGGAGAAGAGCGTCCTGAATATGACCGGGCGTTTCAACAACTGGGGCGATTTCGGCGGACTCCGCACGGCGGAGGGCCTTGAATTCGACCTTTTCTACGGAGCCGCCAACGGCATGAGACCCGACATCGGCGGACACTATCATCCGCGCGGCGACCTCGATCTTCCCGTATTCGACCGCATCCGCGAAGTTTATCGGAACATGCAGCAGTATGACGAATGGGTGATCGACGCTGAAAACGACAACGATGTCGCACTCGTCTATCCCCGTTATGAAAGATATTACGCGCCGGCAAGTGTCGGATGCCGGGCCGCCGTCCGGATGCTGGACGAACTCAAAATCCAGTTCGACTTCGTTTCCGAATACTCTTCCTGGGATCAATACAAACTGCTGATTTTCCCGGATGACGCCCCGTTCAGCCCGGAGATGACGAAACGCGTCGAAGCCCATCTGAAAAGCGGCGGCGCGGTTCTCGCCACCTCGAAGTCCGGACTCGACAAGGATGGCAAAAAATTCACGGTTTCCTCCTGGCCGGTCGTCTATGAAAAGCCGATCGGACACGATCCATTCTTCTTCCAGCCGTCCGGCAAATACGCGGCCGGACTTCCCGACATGCCGCTGGCCCTTTACGCCACCGGTTCGAAGGTGAAAGCCGTCAAAGGCGCGAAGGTGGAGATGGTCTGCGTCAAGCCCTACATGAACTACGGATGGGACGGATTCCGCGGCAATTACTACATTCCGCCGCAGGGACCGACCGACGAACCGTTCCTTGTAGAGAAGGGGAACATTGTTTATGTCGCCGGAGAACTTTTCGCGGGCTATCATAAGAGAGCTCCGAAACAGCTCCGGGAACTTCTTGAAAACGTTCTCAATCGGCTGGACCCCGCGCCGAAACTCCGGACGGAAAACCTGCCGTCCTTTGCCCGCGCGATCGTCCAGAAGAAGGGGAAGAAATACGAGACGGTTCACCTGATGGCCTATTGTCCGGAGCGCCGCTGCGAGGCGATGTGCGTGGAGGACCGCATCAGTGTCCTGAACACGAAACTTGCCTTGCGGACCGACGGACGGAAGATCAAAAAGGTCTATCTTGCGCCGGACCGGAAGGCGCTTCCGTTCGAGATCAAAGACGGCTATTGTACTGTCTCGCTCGATGTGTTCACAGGCTATACGCTTGTCGTCTTCGAAAGTTGAACGGATTAATCCATAAAAACAATCCGCAGGGGGGGGAATATGTATCCAGCGGTTCAAAACACCGAAAAATTTACCGGATTTGCCGTTAATTATCAGAATCGGCCGGATTATCCGGTCGAACTGGCGGATTTGCTGAAAAGAGAGTTGGGTGTCCTGCCCGGCTCTTCCGTCGCGGATGTCGGAGCGGGTACCGGAATCCTTTCAAGACTTCTGCTGGACGCGGGATACCGTGTATTTGCTGTGGAGCCCAATGCGGATATGCGGAGTGCCATGAAAGGAAATTTATCCGGCTATGCAAAACTTACGATGGTGGATGCTCCCGCCGAAAAGATTCCGTTGGCGGATCAAAGCGTCGATCTGGTTACTGTCGGACAGGCGCTGCATCTGTTTGACCTGTCCAGAGCCAGAAATGAATTCATCCGAATCCTTCGCGGCAAAGCCCAGGTGGTTCTGGTGTGGAATTTCGGCGACCTTGCTTCGGAACTTCACAAAGATTACCTGAAAGGGCTGGCTGAATACGGGGCGAATCCTCGTCCGTATGATGAAAAGACAGCAGGAAAAGTTCCTTCCGCGCATTTGGAGTTGGTTAAAACATTTCTGGGTGAAAATTATGGATTTCGTATTCTCGAACATCATAAGAGATTCAGTGTGGGAGAATATCTTGCATATTGTTTTTCGAGCCCCGAACTGCCAAGGGCAGGTCATCCCCGGTATGAAGCGGCTGTGAATGGAGTGCATGCCTTGTTTGCCCGACATCAGAAAGACGGCTTCCTGGACATGGAGTATCACGCTCGCGTTTACTGGGGATTCTTAAAATAAAGCAGAAAAGGAAAAAGGAAGAAAATAGATTCAAGGCAATTTTTGCATCTTATTTTCTCCAGCCGTCCGGGCTTCTTCCAGCGTGAGTTGATCGAACCAGACGCTTCCCGTTGCATCGCGCAGCCAGAGCATGACAGGGAATATATCCCTTATTGCGGAGAATAGGCTTCGACGTCGTCCAGAAAGAACCAGGGCGATTCGGAATGGATCTTCCGGATCACGAGTTCAAGCTGTTTCGTTGTGACCGGATGAAAGCGAAACTCGGAATAATCGGCTTCGGCATTTTCGATTTTTGCACACTCAATCCATTTTCCATTGCAGAATGCCCGTATGACGCCATCCGTAATATAAGACTTCCGCTCTGTACGGATGGCCATGCGTCCGATCGTGACAGGATTTGTCATGCGAAATGTGATTGTGACGGGGAAGTCCTGATTTTTCGGAAAATAGAGCGGACTCCGCCTCATTCCGTCCACCAGATAATAGGGAGCGCAGGGGTAAGCTCCTTTGAGGATTTCGGACCTCTCTCGTCCTTTTGCATCGGTGATTTCGATTTTCAGGCAACCTTCATTTTTCAGGAATGTCTGATGCAGAAGGTTGGTCTTGTTGCGATCGCGGAAAGCCTTTTCACAGGCATCGACAGCCGCCTGATTTTCCGTGACAGAGAGGAATTCCGGCGGGTTCGGATCATCCGTATAAAGATGAACGTCGTATTTTCCAAAGGAGTCGGAAAACGAATTGTCCCGCACTTCAATGGACCGGTTTTCCGCCAACACTTTGAGTCGGGAGATGTTTTTGAGTATTTCGCCGGAAAACACGGCATTCCGCTTTTCCGTTCCTGAATAAGCGGCGAGAATGTATATATATTTTCCTTTTGACTTGACGATGACATGGGATTGATTTTCCGGAAATCCGTTGATCTTGAGTTTTTCGACAATCGTCGAACCATACAGAACCGGCAGCATGTTTTTGAATTCGAGGTTGTTCTTTACGATTCCAAGCCAACCGGGATATTCGGCGACGCAGCCGTGAAGCGGACAGTAGAAGGGCCAGAAATTAAAACCGGTTGCTCCCTCTGCAAAACAGGCGTAGTAGAGGCAGCGCAGTTCCCGATAGTTTGCGTAACGGCCAAGTTGAAACGGATGTCCCGTTCTGTAACGGTCATATCCGGGAAATACAACATGGATTGCCTTCGAAGGAGAAAGCTTTTTATTCAGTTCGCGGACACGGAGCGGGATATCCGAAAGGGGACGCGAACTGCCATTGGTCTTGTCGAAACTGTCATAGTAATCCAATTCATAAATATCGCAGAACTTTTCATGAACCGCCGGGGTGAAGTTTTCCGCATTCTGTACAATTTGGACCGAACGGTAAGGATTGAGTTCGACGAGATAACGATAAAGCTTATTCATGTCCTCTCTCTCATTCCCTGAGGTCACATTGATTTCGTCGGCAATGCTCACGCCGATTGCATTCGGATACTTATCCATGACCGAAAAAACTCTTTTCATCATGGGATAAACTCCTTCCGGAACCGTCTTGGCGGCATGGACGAGCGGCGCATACATCGGAATCCCAAAAAGACCATTTTTTTCCGCCTCGGAAAGCATCCGTTCATTTCCGTTCTGTGAACCGTAAAAACGGAAAAGATTGAATCCAGCCTTGCGCAAAAGAGGCAAGTCATCGACGGTAGCCCCATGATAGACGCCGAAAATGAAACACGGTTTTCCATCTACATACAGAAAACGGTCGCGCCCAACATAACTCTGATTCTTCCGATAGGGGAGTTTATTGATGGACAGAACGGTTTCCCCTGCTTTGCCGATGTCGGTACCTTCGAGCCATGCACGCAGACGATAGGCGCCATTTCCCAGGGATTCCGCCGGAAATTCAAACGGAACTTTCGGCTGTGCGTCAAAACTTCTCTCCTGAAGATTTTTTCCATCTGCCGTTTCAAAAATTGCGCGGACCTTTATTTTTTTCTGTATGGATTCAGGAAGGCTTAAAAGGAAAAAACCGCGAATGGCTTTAAGGTCCTGTCCCGCATAAATGTTGTTCCGATAGCCCGGTTCATCGAGACGTATTGAAAGCGGGGGTGGCATTCGAAAGGAAGAGGATTTTTCCGCAAAGGTGCGTCCATCCGCATCTTTCAAGGTGAGCTGTAGATTTTGAGAGGGAGAATCATCCAGAGTGAACTCAAAAGGAAAGAGGTTGTTTCCCCGTTCCAGTTTTTTCTTTATAAAGAAAACGGACCGGTTTGTACGGAGTTCCAGATGGACCGTTCCTTCACGCCGGGCGTTGATGGAAACGGATGCCGTATTTTTGCCGATCGACGGATGATTGATGTCAAACGATTCTGGAATGGCAAAAAAAGCTTCGACATCCGGCGCGGGAACAGGAATCGGAAGAAACTTGCCGACCTCATGATGACCGGCAAATGTCGGAGAAAGGGCGGTATGTTCGGCGCCGTTCTTCCCCGGATTGATGCGGAAAAGATTCAGCGTCCAGCGGGGCGGTTTATACGAGGGATAATCAAAGATGTGCCAAGGGAGCGTGACAACCGCCTCCCATCCGTGCTCCCCGTTGCGGGAAGTTTTCACCTGCCATGCGCCGTTCCAGACAGGACAGAAGAGCCCTCCCGTAATTTTATTGTCGTAACGACTTCCCGCCGGACTGAAAACGAACTGATAATAATTGCCCGGAGCATCGGTTTCGTTTCTGATGAAAAGCTCCACATGCTCTCCATTCCAGATCGCCGAATCGTCATGTTCGAGCAGTTTGGAATCCGGGGAGAAGGAATCCGGACAAACTAGACGTAGAAAGAGATTCGATTCATCGTAGGCGACCTGAAGACGGGAAGGCATGGCAGCTTTTTCCCCCCGATTGGTGAATGCAATTTCGCTGACCGGGATTTTGTCCCACGAACCGCTGAATTTCACGGGCACCGGCGGTTTTGCGGCGGAAGCGCCTTCTTCTTTTTTTACAGCCGGTTTTTCCCCCAGATGGATATCATCGACGAAAAGCGTAAACGGTTCTTTCGGAGAATTGAAGTAGAATGTTACGGAATCTGTTCTACGCCAGTCCGTTTTTGCCTCTTCTTTTTCCCCGCGGACAATCCCATTTGCTTGTCCGATGCTGATCTTGAATTTGTTTTCACCCGGTTCGAGCCATTTCGTGCAGACAACCCCGATGAATTTGTCCTTGAGTTCCAGTCCTTTCGTTTCGAAACGGATGAAGAGAAGCTGTTTCTGAGGTCCCTGATTGAAAAACTGCATGGAAAGAGCTTTGAAACAGCTCAGATCCTGCTCTTTTTCCGGAAACCGGTATTGGAGATAAGGCCAGGATGGGGCTTTTTTTCCGGGAACGTTCCAGCAAAGGGAAAAATGACCGTTTACAACATGCTGTTCGGCAAGAACGCCGTTTTCTTTTTCGCCGGAAACCGCCCAGATGCCACGTGGCGCCTGCCAGATATTCTGAAAGGAATCTTCTCTTTCAAAGTCGCCGAGGAGCATGTAATTGTCGGAGAAAAGGGCTCCTGTGCTGAATGTCAGAAGAAAAATTGCGAAAAACGATTTCATGACCTGTTCCTTATTTTATTGCGCAATATTCCAGATTTCACCGCCGGTCGATCCAATTCTGCCGGCGGTCGTCATTTCCGCATGTCCGTCGAAAAATCCGGTCGATGCCCTGGACTGGGCCGCCCTCGCCATGGTAAAGGTATTGGCCATGACGGCCCATGTCGGAGAAATCAGTTCTGAATCGGAATACAGACTTCTTTTTCCGTGAATGAATACGGGCGGGAACTGATACAAAGAATAACCATCTGTATACCAGGCATTCTTGAATCCTTCAATAAACTGGAACTTCGCGGAAGGAGTTTTTACCTTGCAGAGTTTTGACCCGAGCGTCACTTTTTTATTGATGACGTACGACATCGTCGTAGGATAGGAATATCCGTAGGAACTTTCCTTTCCCGGATAAACCGGACAGTAAAAAACTGGACTGTTGCACCAGAAAAGACCGGAACTTCCCGGTGCTCCGAGCGATTTTCCTGTCATATAATTCCAAGCGGCATAAGGCCAGTAATAACCCGGCTTTTCCGTCAGCGCGAAATCGCTGAAATCCCCTGCGTAGGCGATCGCGCCTGTCTGGAGCTGTTTCATGTGGTTGAGACAGCTGATCATACGCGCTTTTTCGCGCGCCTGGTTTAACGCCGGAAGAAGCAATCCCGCCAGAATGGCGATAATCGCAATCACGACCAGCAGTTCGATTAATGTGAAATTCTTTTCAAATTTTCTCATCTTGCACCCCTTTCTTTATGCAATCATGGTTTCTGCGAAACGTTTGTTTTAAGTTCAAAATTCAGCGAAAAACGTTAATTTTCATGTTACAAATCCTCCGTTTTGATGTCTAATGAGAAATTGTTGATTCTCAACATCAAGCATCAA
>Ga0209373_10001358_pt1 | contig 29282 bp, 28 predicted proteins | sample Higcelweek5metaG_FD_187173 | JGI IMG/M metagenome (GOLD analysis project Ga0209373, IMG submission 187173) | Freshwater pond sediment microbial communities from the University of Edinburgh, under environmental carbon perturbations - High... | ecosystem: Environmental > Aquatic > Freshwater >... | reverse complement strand
TATTGTGAAAGGATGATAATTTATATATGAAATTAGGAATTGTGGGCTTGCCCAATGTCGGAAAGAGTACGTTATTTAATTCGCTAACCAAAGCGGGAGCAGAATCAGCAAATTATCCATTTTGTACCATTGATCCCAATGTCGGGATCGTAACAGTACCGGATGGAAGACTAAAATTGCTTGGTGATTTATATAAATCAAAAAAAGTAACACCAGCCGTTATAGAATTTGTTGATATAGCAGGACTTGTAAAAGGTGCATCTAAGGGAGAGGGACTCGGCAATCAGTTTTTGTCAAATATAAGGGAAGTGGATGCGGTAGTCCATGTTGTGCGTTGTTTTGATGATCCCAATGTTGTCCACGTAGATGGCAATGTTAATCCGCTTAGAGATATCGAGACAATTAATCTGGAATTGATTTTTTCTGATATAGAGATACTAGAGCGACGCATAGCGAAGGCTGGCAGAGCGGCTAATAGCGATAAAAAGATAGCCAAAGAAGTAGAACTGATAAAGAGGCTGCTAGCACATTTAGAAGATGGAAAGCCTGCAATCAGTTTTGTGGCAGAGGATGAAGACGAGGAAGAACTGATTCCCACATATAATCTTTTGACGACAAAGCCAGTTATCTTTGCAGCAAATGTAGGGGAAGAAGATCTTGCAGATGATGGAATGAATAACGCATATGTTAAGTCGGTACGTGACTTTGCCGATGCAGAGGGTAGCGAAGTATTTGTAATCTGTGCACAAATAGAACAGGAAATCGCTGAGCTTGATGAAGAAGAAAAAGCAATGTTTCTAGAGGAACTCGGACTTAAGGATTCTGGTCTTGAGAAGATGGTCAAGGCAAGCTACCATTTGCTTGGACTGGTTAGCTACCTGACTTCTGGAGAGGATGAAACAAGAGCCTGGACAATCAAGATTGGAACCAAAGCACCACAAGCAGCAGGTAAAATTCATACTGACTTTGAACGAGGGTTTATCCGCGCTGAAGTAGTAAATTACAAGGATCTGCTCGATTGTGGCTCATTATCTGCAGCAAAAGAAAAAGGGCTTGTAGGATTAGAAGGTAAAGAATATGTCGTAAAAGACGGAGACGTAATTCTTTTTCGATTTAACGTATAGAAAGGATGAACAAATATGAATGAAATGATGAACACCATGGATATTGCTTTTCCACATTTGGGCATATATCTGCAAAATGTCCCAAAGTCGTTTTCGATATTTGGATTTGAAATTGCATTTTATGGAATCACAATGGCAACTGCTATTTTATTAGGGATTCTGATGGCAACATGGGAAGCTAAGAAAACAGGACAGAACCCAGATGACTATTGGGATATGATTATGTATGCAATTGTATTTGCTATCATAGGTGCACGTATTTTTTATGTGGCTTTTTCATGGGATCAATATAAAGATAATCTACTGAGCATATTCAATTTGCGGGAGGGCGGTATTGCACTCTATGGGTCCCTGATTGGTGGACTTGGTACATTATTTGTTTATGCAAAAGTAAAGAAAAAATCAGCTTTTCTTATGGCTGACACAGCTATACTGGGTCTCTTGGTAGGACAGATTGTTGGACGATGGGGCAATTTCTTCAATAGAGAAGTATTTGGAGAATATACGGATAACCTTTTCGCGATGAGACTGCCAATAGAAATGGTCAGAAATTCCGATATTTCTCAGAGTATTGCTGCTCATATTTTAGAGGGAACAAATTATATTCAAGTGCACCCCACATTTTTGTACGAGGGCTTATGGAATTGTTTAGTACTTGTATGCATTATGCTATATAAGAAGCATAAGAGATTCGATGGGGAGATGTTTTTGCTGTATCTTGCTGGATATGGTCTTGGCAGATTTATTGTTGAAGGTATTAGAACTGATCAATTAGTGATACCGAATCTTGGAATAGCCATATCACAAGTGATTGGAATCCTATCCTTTGTAATAGCGACAGGGGTCATTATATTCATTCGTATTAGGATAAAAAAAATAAAAAAAATTAGTTAAACTATATATAGTTAAAAAAGAATTGTATTTTATCATTGGTGTACTAGATATAGTAAGAATACAAAAAAAAGAACCGGGAACGCCCTATTTTAGGGCGTTTTTTGTTGTGACGATTTTAAAAAAGGGTTGCATTTTTTGAGAAATGAATGTATTATAAACACATAAGTGGTAGAAAGTGGTATTTAGTGGTGGGAAGTGGAGCCAGGAAAGACCATGGAAAGAATGAGAAGGTGCTTCGTTATGTTTATGGGAGAATATAACCATACAATAGACACAAAAGGCAGACTGATTATACCATCAAAGTTCAGAGAGCAACTAGGGGACGAATTTGTTGTTACGAAGGGCTTAGATGGATGCTTATTTGCGTATGATAACGAAGAATGGAAAACTTTTGAACAGACACTAAAGACCCTACCTCTTACAAGTAAAGATGCTCGAAAATTTGTGAGATTTTTCTTAGCAGGAGCAGATAATGCTGAAATAGACAAGCAGGGACGCATTTTATTACCAGCAAATTTAAGGGAATTTGCTGGACTTGAAAAGGATATCGTACTTGCTGGTGTAGGAAATCGCATTGAAGTATGGAGCAAAGAACGTTATTTCGGTGAAGCAGTCTATGAAGATATGGACGGTATTGCTGAAAGAATGGCAGATTTAGGACTTGGAATTTAGGAGGTTATTATGAGTTTTGAGCATAAATCTGTATTACTAAGCGAGACAATCGAGAATTTATGCATTCGGCCCACAGGGACCTACGTCGATGGGACGTTAGGGGGCGGAGGACATGCTTACGAAGTCTTGCAAAAGCTATCGAATCTGGGGAGATTCATAGGTATAGATCAGGACGACGCGGCTTTACAAGCCGCAGGCAGTCGTCTGCAGGAATTTGAAAAGACAAGGAATATTTCATACATTAGAAGTAATTATTGCAATATGCAGGAAGAACTGCATCATATCGGAATAGAAAAAGTAGATGGAATCGTACTTGACCTGGGAGTATCCTCTTATCAGATCGATACAGTAGAAAGAGGTTTCAGCTATATGGAGGATGCACCACTTGATATGAGAATGGACAGACGAGAAAGAATGACTGCCCGCGATATCGTCAACAATTACACCGAAATGGAATTGTTCCGTATGATACAGGATTATGGCGAAGATAAGTTTGCAAAGAACATTGCAAAGCATATTGTCAGAGTCAGAACGCAAAATGAAATCAAGACCACAGGTGAACTGGTAGAAATCATTAGGGGCGCGATTCCAATGAAGGTGCAAAAGACAATGGGACACCCGGCGAAAAAAACTTTTCAAGCACTCCGTATCGAACTTAACAAGGAATTGGATGTATTAAGGGATACGCTAGATACAATGATAGAACTTTTAAATCCGAACGGAAGAATATGTGTTATTACATTTCATTCTTTAGAAGATAGAATTGTTAAAACAATATTTCGTAAAAACGAGAATCCATGTACATGTCCGTCAGATTTTCCAATATGCGTATGCGGCAAGGTATCAAAGGGAAAGGTAATCACTAGAAAACCGATTATTCCGAGTGAAGAAGAAATGCAGGAAAACAGCAGAGCAAAAAGTGCAAAACTAAGAGTTTTTGAAAAAGTATAATTATTTTTGGAAATGTAATGTTTTAAATAAATCACGAGAGGAAGCGGAAGCGTATGGCGAGAAGAAGTCAAGGAAGACAACCTTCAAATAAAAGTACCACATATGTATATGGGAATACAGTCAGAAAAACGCAGCCGATTCTTATCAGAGAAGATGCGCCTACCCCGAAAAGACTGAGTAATACTGCGAGAAAAAATAGAGAGAGAGCGTCCCAAATGAATTTCGGATATGTTCTTTTTTTAGCTGTAGCAATGGTCATAACGGGATATTTTTGTATTCAGTATTTGCAATTGCAAGCGGATATAACAAATAGGGTTAAGAATATCGCAGTACTTGAAAGCAGATACAATGAATTGAAGATTGAAAATGATGAGACAGAAAGCAGAATCAAAGATGCAGTTGGAATTGAGGAAATCAAAAAGAAAGCAATGGATGATTTAGGAATGCAGTATGCGAGAGAAGATCAGATTATTGAATATAATAGCGAAGAAAGCGATTATGTGAGACAATATAAAGATATACCAAATTAGAATAAAGTAGGTGTAATATTTGAGACGCAGAATGCAGGAGGAAAAAACACAGAAATTCTCTATCAAAATGCAAAAAAAGCTGGCAGTTCTATTTATAATAGTGCTGGTGGCTTTTGTTACTTTAAATCTTAGAATTATGAAAATCAGTAAAGAAGATGGCTCTAAATATAAAAAACAGGTATTGTCACAGCAAGAATATGACAGCATAGCAATACCTGCAAAGCGTGGAGAAATTGTTGACAGAAAAGGGACAAAGATAGCGGTAAGCGAGAAGGTGTATAATGTAATTATTGATGCCAAGGCAATGCTGGCAGATGATAGTGTAAATTTGGAGTCATCAATACGTACTTTAATGAATACAGACATCGATTTCAATTATACAGAATCGGAAATACGAGCATTTGTAGCAGAAAATCCATCATCACAATATAGAATAGTTGCTAAAAAGCAGGATTATGATCAAGTCAGTTCATTGATGGAAATCATCAATAATCCGACAGTGAACACTGATGTGAAAGGCATTTGGCTCGAAGATGCATACCAGCGGACATATCCATACAAGTCTTTGGCATGTGATGTAATCGGATTTGTGCAGGGTGATAATATAGGGACATATGGATTAGAGGAATTTTATAATGACATGCTAAATGGCATAAATGGTCGCGAATATGGTTATCTGAATGATGATGAGAACTTAGAGAGGACCATAAAACCAGCACAGGATGGAAGAAAACTGGTCACAACAATTGACGTCAATATACAGAGTATTGTCGAAAAGCATATTCTTGCATTTAATGAAGAGCACAAAAATGAATACCGAGAAGGAAACGGTAGTACCAATACGGGTGTCATTATTATGGATCCTAATAATGGAGAAGTGCTAGCGATGGCAAGCTATCCAGTATATGACCTAAATGCGCCAAGAGATCTCACAGGGCTGGTTGACAGTTTGACAGAGGAACCGCTTGGAGAGCAGATAGAAGAACAGACAGAAGAGCAGACCGAGGAATCAAAAGGAGAGGCAGTATCAGAAAATGCAGTATCTGGTAACCAGACTGAAAATTTTACAATTGATGATAAATCGAAAGAGATGGAAGCACTTGCTGCAGTATGGAAAAATTTTTGTGTTTCCGATACCTATGAACCTGGTTCTACGATTAAACCTTTTACGATAGCGGCTGGGCTCGAATCTGGTAAGTTAAAGGGAAATGAATACTTTGATTGCGAGGGTGTGCTGACAGTTGGTGATCATGAAATCCATTGCAATAACCGATTGGGACATGGAAACCTATCATTACAGGAAGCGCTTGATAAGTCTTGTAATGTGGCACTGATGAAAATAGGTGCAATCATCGGTCGTCCTACATTTATGAAATATAATAGAATCTTCAATTTTGGGCTTAAGACAAATATTGATTTAACAGGCGAACCATTAACAAATACAGTTGTGTTTAATGAAGCAATTATGACGCCAACCGATCTTGCAACGGGTGCATTTGGACAGAATTTCAATGTGACGATGATTCAAATGATAACTGGTTTTTCTTCGTTGATTAATGGTGGTTATTATTACCAGCCACATGTAGTTAGCGAAATACAGACAGCTGATGGTGCAAAGGTCGAAGTGATTAAGCCGAGAGTATTGAAGCAGACAATATCATCAGAAGTATCCGATAAGATTAAAGAAATGTGTATCAGTGCAGTGGAAAACGGAACTGGTAGCAGTGCAAGACCGGCAGGTTATCGAATTGGCGGAAAAACAGGAACAGCTGAGACGCAACCAAGAGGAACAGAACATTATGTAGTATCTTTTATTGGATTTGCACCAGCAGAAAATCCACAGTTTGCCATTTATGTGGTCATCGATGAGCCTAATGTAGAAAAGCAGGACAGTGCAAAATATGCGACATTATTAGCAAGAAAAATCATGACAGAAGTATTACCCTATATGAATATATTCCAGACAGAAGCACTATCAGATGAAGAAAAAGAAGAATTAACAGCATTACAGCAGAATTTTGCAAATGGTTCTTCAGAATTACAAGGAGAGGATACTGTTTCTGACAATACGATTTCAGGGAATGCAGTTTCAGAAAATAAGGCAGCAGAAGAGAAAGCAAATGAAGAAGCTGAAAATGAGGCTCCAGTTATCCAGTATGATCCAGAGACAGGATATGCAATTGACCCAATCACAGGAATTTTACTGGATCCGACGACAGGTGCGCCAATCGATCCGGCAGTATCAAATTTAGAATAGAATTTTTGGAAGCTGAAAAATAAACGAGTTGATAATTTCAATAAAAAGACTTATACTAATTTAGGCAAAAAAAGCATTTGGGATAATAGTTTAATAAAAATATAAGGAGTATAACGATGGACTATACAATTTTAATTCCGGTTTTGATTGCATTTGCAATCAGTATAGGACTGAGTCCCTTTATGATACCCTATTTAAGAAAACTTAAAGTAGGGCAGATGGTACGTGACGATGGTCCACAGAGTCATTTAAAAAAGTCAGGGACGCCAACAATGGGCGGTATTATTATATTGGCTGGTGTAGTAATCACTTCACTTATTTATGTGCGTGATTATCCACGGGTGATTCCTATTCTTTTTATGACACTCGGATTTGGTCTGATTGGATTTTTAGATGATTATATTAAAGTAGTATTAAAGCGCTCAATGGGTCTGAGAGCATGGCAGAAGTTACTGTTTCAAATTCTGCTCACAGGCGTTTTTGCATACTATATTGTACATGTTGCTGGAATTGAACTTGTGATGCGAATTCCCTTTTACAGTGGTATGTGCATAGATGCTGGTATATTCAGTATTCCCATATTATTTATTGCAGTGCTTGGAACTGTGAATGGCTCTAATTTTACAGATGGCCTAGATGGTCTGGCATCTAGTGTGACAGTTGTAATTGCAATATTTTTTTCAGTTGTAGCAATTGATATGCAGAGTGGAATAGAACCAATCACATTAGCTTTCATAGGTGCATTATTAGGCTTTTTACTATTTAATGTTTATCCAGCTAAAGTTTTCATGGGAGATACAGGCTCACTCGCATTGGGGGGATTTGTTGTTGCAACGGCATATATGCTTCAAATGCCACTTTTTATTTTAATTGTTGCGTTTATCTATCTTCTGGAAGTTGTATCAGTCATGCTTCAGGTAGGTTATTTTAAAATATCAGGTGGAAAAAGAATTTTCAAGATGGCACCGATTCATCATCATTTTGAACTGTGTGGATGGTCTGAAACACGTATAGTAGCCGTGTTTACGATAGTCACAGCACTCTTATGTTTGATTGGATTGATGGCGCTTTAGGAGGATTAGATCGTGACAAATAAGAAATTTGAAAACAAAAAGGTGCTTGTGATTGGTACTGGAATCAGTGGAATTGGTGCCACGCGCCTTTTAAAAAAAATTGGAGCTTGCCCGATTTTATATGATGCAAACAATAATTTAGATATTGAAGCATTACGAGACAGAGAAAAGTTACTATTAGATATACCTATTTATGCAGGAGCACTTCCGAAGGATGTAGAAGAAAGTGTTGATTTTCTGGTTATAAGTCCAGGCGTGTCTATTGAAAACAAAATGGTACAGAGTTTTGCTGATAGGGGAATTGAAGTTTTAGGAGAAATTGAACTGGCATATACTTTTGAACAGGGAAATGTGATTGCTGTTACAGGAACAAATGGAAAGACAACTACCACTGCACTCATCGGAGAAATCATGTCAGCATATACGAAAGATGTATTTGTAGTTGGTAATATCGGCAATTCGTATACTGCGACTGTGTCACAAACAACAGGAGAAAGCGTTACTGTTGCAGAAATCAGTAGTTTTCAGTTAGAAACGATTCATGCATTCAGACCACGGGTATGTGCGATATTAAATATAACTCCAGACCATCTGGATAGACATCATTCTCTTGAAAACTATATTAATGTCAAGAAAATGATTTCATATAATCAAACGCCAGAGGATACAATCGTGTTAAACTATGAGGATGAGGCGACAAGGAAAATTGGTGAAGAAGCAAACCCAAGGGTTGTATATTTTAGCGCCGAACAAAAATTGGAAGACGGATTTTATCTGGATACTGATGTGATATATAAAGCTGTTGGCGGCGAGTCAAAAGCACTTTTAAATATCAAGGATGCGTTATTACTTGGAAAACATAGCTATGAGAATATAATGGCAGCAATAGCAGCTACGGATGCATATGGAGTACCAATGGATACAATCATTAAAGTGGTAAAAACATTTAAAGCAGTCGAGCATAGAATCGAATATGTTGCCACAAAAAATGGTGTCGATTTTTATAATGATTCTAAAGGTACAAATGTGGATGCTGCCATCAAAGGCATTCAGGCTATGGTAAAACCCACTTTTTTAATCGGTGGCGGTTATGATAAAGGTGCAGATTATAGTATGTGGATTGAAGCATTTGGAGGTAAGGTTAAAGAACTGGTTTTGATTGGCGTAACGAAGGATGCGATAGCGTCCTGTGCCAGAGAGCATGGTTTCCATCATATTGTATATGCAGATAGCTTGGCGGAAGCCATACATCATTGTATGGAAAATGCAGTCAGCGGTGATGCAGTGCTTTTGTCACCTGCCTGCGCGAGCTGGGGGATGTTTAAAAATTACGAAGAGCGTGGTTCCCAATTCAAGGAAATTGTTAATCAAATTGGAGAAAAATAAGAATGGCATCTCAGAATAAAAATAGAAGGAAAAGTAAAGGAAATTTTTATTTTGACTATACACTTTTGTTTATCGTCATATTTTTGTTATGTTTTGGATTGGTTATGCTCTACAGTACAAGCTCTTATGAGGCTAATCTTAGCTTTGGGGACTCATCGTATTATCTTACAAAGCAGATTAAGGCTTCGGTTATCGGCGTCGTAATCATGATTGTAGTTGCATTTACAAATTATCATATATGGGAGCGCTTTGCCATAATTGCCTATCTTGTCTCGGCGGTATTGATTTTTCTTGTATTGACGCCATTAGGATACGGAGCAAATGGTGCAAGGCGATGGTTAAACGTGGGTTATTCCTTGCAGCCGTCAGAGGTAGCCAAAGTAGGTATGATTATCTTCTTTGCTGCACTGGTATGTAAAATGGGAAACCGGATTCGGACAAAAAGAGGATTTTTATTTTGCATCACGTGGGCAGTACCAATTGCATTGGAAATTTTAATTATTACTACAAATTTAAGCTCAGCAATCATTGTATTTGGAATTGTATTGATGATGCTATTTGTGGCAAGTCCTAATTATAAAGAATATATTATCGGGGCAATCATTATCATATTCATTGCAACAGTCATGGTATTGGCAATTTCAAAAGGAATTATCCCGGAAGATATTTCGTATCGTTTTTCACGTGTCAAGGCATGGCTGAATCCAGAGGCATATGCGACAGGAACCGGTTTTCAAACATTGCAGGCATTATATGCCATTGGCTCGGGGGGACTGTTCGGAAAAGGACTTGGGGAAAGTATGCAGAAACTCGGATTTATTCCAGAGGCACAGAATGATATGATATTCTCCATTATTTGTGAGGAACTGGGGCTGTTTGGTGCAATTGCAATTATTATGTTGTTTGTATTGCTGGTATGGAGATTTATGGTGATAGCAAACAATGCACCCGATCTGTTTGGGGCACTGCTTGTCGTAGGGACAATGGCGCATATATCCATTCAAGTGATATTGAATATTGCCGTTGTGACAAATGCAATACCAAATACGGGAATCACATTACCATTCATAAGCTTTGGAGGTTCTTCAGTAGTATTTCTGTTGATTGAGATAGGCTTGGTTCTTAGCGTATCCAGAGGTATTAGGCTGGAAAATAATATAAGAAATACAGGGTGAGTATATGTCAAAAGCACAGAAAATATTTTTAAGTTCGGCCGTGCTATTCTTAATTGTAGGATTTGTATATCTTTTTTTAAAAACAAATTATACTGTTACGAATGTGTTTGTGGAAGGAAATGAACACTATTCAGATGATGAAATTCGAGATATGATTATTGATGGCAAGTATGGAAATAGCACGCTTTATCTATACTTAAAATATAGAAATAAAGATGTGAAAGACATTCCTTTTATTGAAACAATGGAAGTAGAACTGCTTTCCGCAGATACAATCAAGATAAATGTTTATGAAAAAGCGATTGCGGGATATGTGGAATTCCTTGGAAGGTATATGTATTTTGATAAAGATGGAATTGTAATTGAGAGTTCTACAAGACAGATAAAGGGCATTCCCTATGTGACGGGACTTAACTTTGATCATGTGATACTACATGAGAAACTGCCTGTTGACGATATCACTATATTTAAATTAATACTGAATATTACACAGTTAGTAACGAAATATGATGTTTCGATAGATAAAATTTATTTTGATTCGGCACAGGATATTACATTATATCATGGAGATATTAAGATTTATTTAGGCTTAAGTGATAGTATAGATGAGAAAATAAATAAATTACAATATTTGTTACCAGAAATCGAAGGAATGTCAGGAACACTGCATATGGAAAATTATTCCTCGGACAGTACTGCCTTCCCCTTTCAGAAGGATTAAAGTATACTAAATTGTTGCAAAATAATGAAAAATAATAAGAAATATGTAAAATTAGGTTGATAATTCTGCAAAAAAATTATATGATAGAATAAATGTGGGTAAACATCTTTTTTGTGAGTTTACCAGGAACATGTGAAGGAGGAATAAACCTTGCTGGAAATTAAGACAAATGATGCCGAATCCGCGGCCAAGATAATTGTAGTAGGTGTCGGTGGAGCAGGTAACAATGCCGTAAATAGAATGATAGACGAGAGTATTAGTGGGGTCGATTTCATAGGAATTAACACAGATAAACAGGCGTTACAATTATGTAAGTCTCCAAGACTTTTACAAATAGGCGACAAACTTACGAAAGGATTAGGTGCTGGTGCCCGCCCTGAGATTGGGGAAAAAGCAGCGGAAGAAAGTATTGAAGAAATAACGAATGCACTTAAGGGAGCAGACATGGTCTTTGTCACCTGCGGTATGGGTGGCGGAACAGGAACCGGTGCAGCCCCTGTTGTTGCGCAGATTGCGAAAGATATGGGTATCCTTACAGTTGGTGTTGTTACAAAACCTTTTAAGTTTGAAGCTAAAACGCGTATGATCAATGCTATAACCGGTATAGAAAAATTAAAAGAGCACGTAGATACATTGATTGTGATTCCTAATGATAAATTACTTGAGATTGTAGATAGAAGAACAACCATGCCAGAAGCATTGAAAAAGGCAGACGAAGTATTGCAACAGGCAGTGAAAGGAATTACTGACCTGATTAATGTTCCTGCACTGATTAATCTTGACTTTGCAGATGTACAGACAGTTATGCAGGATAAAGGCGTAGCACATATTGGTATTGGGTTTGCAAAAGGTGATGATAAAGCACTCGAAGCTGTTAAACAGGCAGTTGCCAGTCCGCTTCTTGAGACAACGATTGCAGGTGCTTCACACGTTATTATAAATGTATCCGGTGATATTACTTTGTTGGATGCAAATGATGCAGTAAGTTTTGTGCAGGATTTATCTGGCGACAATGCAAATATAATATTTGGAGCTATGTATGATGATAGAATGGCAGATGCATGCACGATTACAGTGATTGCAACTGGACTTGATGTGCAGACTTCTGTAAATGCTGCGCAGATGGCGATGGGAAGATACGCGCCAGGTTATGGAAATTCACTGAGACCAGGTCAGAACCTCGGACGTGGATTCGGAATACAACAACAAACTATGCCACAGAATAATCAAATGCCAATGCAAGGGACGCAGCAACAAGAACCTATGCAGCAGAGGAATATGGTTATGCAGCAACAAGCTATGCCAAATGCCGGTGGCAATGGCAATAATATGATGCCAATGAGTGGACAGCAGCCAATGGCGCAGCAGGGAATGCCATACCAGACGAGCAACCCAATGTCTACACCAACACAGACACCGACGCAAATGCCACAATTTCAGGGAATACAGAGACCACAGGCGCCAATTGAGAGTAAGGTAGAGTCAAAAGCAATTAAAATTCCGGATTTTTTAAAGAAAAATTAATAAAGCGTATTATCGTAAAAAACCATCTGATACTTTCGGATGGTTTTTTATTAGGCGGGGGAGATTTCTTCGAACGGCCACTAAATAAGGGAAGATATTGAAAGTGATAGTTGACATAATACAACATATTGGGTATAATTTATTTGTTGAAGAAAATTCGAATGTAATACTATACAAGCGAAGAATGAGAGGGAGATATCATGAAATGTCCGTTTTGTAGTCACGAAAATACCAGAGTTATTGACAGTCGTCCAGCGGAGGATAACAACTCAATACGTCGTAGACGTGTGTGTGATGAGTGTGACAAGAGATTTACGACTTATGAAAAGATAGAGACGATTCCTTTGATTATTATCAAGAAGGACAATAACAGAGAAGCTTATGATCGTTCGAAAATTGAAGCAGGGGTATTGCGTGCATGTCATAAAAGACCGATTTCAGCTGCACAAATTACACAATTAGTGGATGAAGTCGAAACTGATATTTTTAGTAGGGAAGAAAAAGAAGTGTCCAGCAAAATCATTGGAGAGCTTGTTATGAATAAATTAAAGGATTTAGAAGCGGTTGCCTATGTCAGATTTGCTTCTGTATATAGAGAATTCAAAGATATTAATACATTTATGGAGGAATTAAAAAAGGTTTTAGAGTAATAAATTAATAGAGAGATATAAGTGGGGCTAATCAATAATGATGTGTCCCATTTTTATTTATTTAATGATAAATATTTAACAAAGTGCTTGCATTTATACGTGAAGTCATATACAATAAATCAAAACAAAATGGTGGCAGAAAAACTGTCACAAGAAGAGGAGAGTAAACACATGAAGAAGAGAATTAAAAGTATTCTCGCTGTAGGTGTGTTACTGACACTGACTATTGCACTGGGTGGCTGCGCAGGTGATAAGGCAAGTGATTCTTCACAGATTATTGTTGGTATACCACAGGATCTAGAAGATAGTCTTGACCCACATGTAGCAGTTGCGGCAGGAACTAAGGAAGTATTATTTAATATTTATGAAGGCCTTGTTAAGCCTGATTTAGATGGTAATTTAGTCCCGGCTGTAGCCAGTGAATATGCAGTATCAGAAGATGGAAAAACCTACACATTTACACTGCGAGAGGGTATCAAGTTTCACAACGGAAATCCCGTTACAGTAGAGGACATAAAATACAGTATAGAGAAATGCGCCGACACTTCTGCCGGAGAGCCTCTTGTCGAGGCATATGCTGCGATTACAGCAGTAAATTGTATTGATGATAAAACGGTAGAAATCGTATTATCAGAAGAGAACACTGATTTTATGGCATATATGATGACTGCGATTATTCCAGCGGATAATGAGAATCCGGACACAAATCCGATTGGAACAGGGCCATATATGTACGTATCAAGATCACCGCAGGAGAATTTCGTGGTGAAAAGATTTGATGAATACTGGGGTGAACCAGCCAGTATTGAGAATATTATTTTTAAGGTTTGTGCCAATGCAGATACGATTGTCATGGATCTAAAAGGTGGTTCCATTGACATGTATGCCAGACTTACATCAGCACAGGTGGATGAACTGGGCGACAGCTTTCATATTTATGAGGGTACCATGAATCTGGTACAGGCACTATATTTAAATAATGCAACAAAGCCATTCGATGATAGCAGGGTTCGTCAGGCAATGTGCTATGCAGTTAATCAACAGGAAATTTTTGATTTGACATTTGATGGAAAAGGAACGGAAATAGGAAGCGCCATGTTCCCGGCATTTGAAAAGTACTATACAGAGGAACTGAAGGATATTTATAATCAAGACATCGATAAAGCCAAAGCATTGATGAAGGAAGCGGGCTACGAGGACGGATTTTCCATGACGATTACGGTACCGAGTAATTATCAGCCTCATATTGATACAGCACAGGTTCTAGTAGAGCAATTAAAGGCAATCAATATTGATGCAACGATTGAATTAGTTGAATGGAGTAGCTGGTTATCAGATGTATATGCCAATCGGAATTATCAATCAACTATCATCGGTGTAGATGCAGCTGAGCTGACGGCAAGAGCATTATTGGACCGTTATGTGTCTGATGCAGATAATAATTTTACTAATTTTGCAAATGAAGAGTATGATACATTATTTGATCGTGTGATTGTGACGACCAACGAAGAAGAGCAGGTCGAAATTTATAAGCAGATGGAAGAAATACTTGCAAAAGATGCGGCTGCTGTTTATATTCAGGATATGGTACAATTTGTAGCATTAAACAATAAATTTGAAGGATATGAGTTTTATCCTTTATATGTTCAGGATATAAGCCGAATACGTGAGGTTAAATGAGAAAATTTTATTTAGGATGAAAGAGCAGAGACATTTGATATAGAACATGACAACTGTGGAGGTGAGAACATGAGATATGTGGTAAAAAAGATTGGTATACTATTACTGACTTTACTACTTGTTTCATTTCTCGCCTTTTTAGCATTTCAAATCATACCAGGAGATCCTGCTGTTAAAATGCTAGGGACACAGGCAACACCAGAAAAACTATCTGCATTGCGTGAGCAGATGGGACTTGACCGACCGATGTTATTTCGGTACGCAGTGTGGCTGAAAGATTTTGTGCTGGGAGATATGGGTACTTCTTACAGCTATAACATGACAGTGGGAAGTATGCTCTCAGGCAAGCTGCCGATTACACTCACATTGACTTTCTTGGCATTTATTATGATTGTTGTGATAGCTATTCCATTTGGCATTTATACGGCAAAGCATAAGGATAGGAAATTATCGAAAGTATTAAATGCAGTAAATCAGATCATGATGTCGATACCACCATTTTTTATTGGCATACTGTTCACTTATTTTTTTGGACTTGTTTTACGCTGGTTTATACCAGGTGGATATATTTCTTATGAAATGAGTGTCATAAGGTTTATTGGATATTTGATATTTCCGGCGATTGCCATTGCAATACCAAAGGCAGCGATGACGACAAAACTTTTAAAGGACATCATATTAGAACAGACAAAGCTCGATTACGTGAGAACGGCATATAGCAGGGGCAATCGTACCAATGGCGTATTATACCATCATGTACTTAAAAATGCCATGATTCCAGTGGTTACCTTCCTTGGAATGACATTAGCAGATATTGTGGCAGGGAGTATCATTATCGAGCAGGTATTTTCGATTCCGGGACTGGGCCGTCTTTTGATTACCTCTATTTCCAATAGGGATTATCCAGTCGTACAGGCAATTATAGTGTGTATTGCATTTATTGTGATTATGATTAATTTTATTGTGGATATCGTATATAGGATTTTGGACCCAAGAGTGAGAGGACAGTAAAATGCGGAGATGGAATAAAGATTTCAATTTTTATATTGGGTTTGTCATTACCGGAGTAGTTTTACTTCTTGTTTTTTTAGGCATCTTTTATACACCATATGATGCGGAAGCCATGAGTGCGGCAGATAAGTTTGCTGGTATCTCATTACATCATTTGATGGGCTGCGATAACTTTGGGCGTGATATATTCAGCCGTATCTTAAAGGGCTCAGGGACGACACTATTTATAGCACTATGTACGGTACTGATTGGTGTCGGCATAGGCACTATAATCGGCGCCATCACAGGTTATTATGGAGGATGGCTGGATGAGGTACTTATGCGATTTAATGATTCAGTATTAGCATTTCCGAGTATTTTAGTTGCGCTCGTATTTATCAGTATTTTGGGAAGCGGAAAGTATCATGTGATCATAGCGCTTGGTATTGTATTTATTCCTAGTTTTGCTCGTATCGTAAGAGGTGAATTCATGCACTACAGAAATTTGGACTATGTGCAGAATGCAAAACTGATGGGCGCTGGTGATATCCGTATTATGTTTGTGCATATCCTGCCAAATGCATGGCCCGTTATTGCGTCTGCTATTATTATTGGGTTTAATAATGCGGTACTCGCGGAAGCCAGTATGAGTTTTCTCGGCATAGGCGTGCAGCCACCAGATCCAAGTCTGGGGAGAATGCTTTCAGAAGCACAATCATATCTTTTCAGGGCACCCTGGTATGCATTTTTTTCGGGACTGACGATTGTGCTGATGATTTTGGGATTTGCATTACTAAGTGAAGGTATGAAACGCAAGTGACAGAAGAAAGGCAATATTATGCTAGATGTAATAGACCTAAATATAGAATTTCATGATCACCTGATTCCAGAGACAGTTGTCTTTGATTTTGATATGCACATGGATGCCGGTGATATTGTTGGCATTGTAGGAGAATCCGGCTCAGGCAAAACCATGACGGCACTTGCAATAGCAGGTCTTTTGTCGCGTCATGATATGCAGAAAAGAGGAAAAATTATCTTCGAGGAGACGGATCTGCTTAATTGTGAGAGGGCGAAGCTCAGGAGCATACAGGGTAATGAAATCAGCATGGTATTTCAGGAACCAATGACGTCACTTAATCCAGTAAAGAAAATAGGCTGGCAGGTAGAAGAAAGTCTTAGGATACATAAAGATTTCAGTAAAGAAGAACGTTATGAGAAAACAATTAAGGCGCTTGCAGATGTAGAACTTGATGCACCAGAGAAGCTATATCATAAGTATCCATATGAATTATCTGGCGGTATGCGGCAGCGCGTCATGATAGCCGCGGCCTTAATCTGTAATCCGAAACTGATTATCGCCGATGAAATAACGACAGCATTGGATGTAACCGTCCAGGCACAAATTATAGAATTGTTAAAAAAGGTAAATAAAAGGAATGGAACAGCAATTTTGTTCATTTCACATGATTTAAGTTTGGTCAAGCAAATTTGCAGTCGAGTTATTGTCATGTACCAAGGCAATATTGTGGAGCAGGGAGATGCAGAAATGATATTCCATCACCCGCAGGAAGAGTATACACAGAAGCTGATAGCGGCAATTCCGAAAATCATAAGAAAGAGTAAAGTATAGAGGGGTATGATATGGCGGATATGGTATTAGAGGTCAATCATTTAAATGCATATTTTAAGGATAAAGAATCATTATTCGCGCATACAAAATCAAGAAGACAGATTTTGCAGGATATCACCTTTTCGATGGCGCGCGGAGAGATTATTGGACTGGTAGGGGAGAGTGGCAGTGGGAAATCTACACTGGGTAAGTCGATTCTTGGCATGGTCAAGGACACAGAAGGAAGTATCGTACATTACTCTAAGCAGCCCCAAATGATATTTCAGGAATCCTATGGTTCACTGAATCCTGCAAAAAAAGTTGGCTGGATCATAGAAGAACCACTTCGCATCCGAGGAGGTATGACTGATGATGAGCGAAAAGCCAAGGTACTTCGACGACTTCAGCGTGTGGGATTAGACGAGAAGTTTGCGGCACGATATCCAAGTGAATTGTCTGGTGGACAACGTCAGCGGGTATGTATTGCCTTGTCCCTTATACTGAATCCACAATTAATTATAGCAGATGAGCCTGTATCCGCACTCGACGTGACTGTGCAGTCTCAGATTATAGATTTGTTATTGCAGATCAATAAAGATCTTGGTATTGCCATATTATTTATTTCTCATGATTTAAAGGTAGTATACCAGATGTGCAGCCGCGTAATGGTCATGACAAAGGGGGAAATTGTAGAGCAGGGACAGATTGATGAAGTGTATTTTAGTCCTAAACATAAATACACAAAGGAATTATTATATTCGGCAGGTATACTATAAATATGAAAAATAAAAAGATAAATGTAAAAACTAATGAAATATAGGGAAAATGCCGATAAATTCATTGCAAACATAATGGAAGTGTAGTATACTTCTAGTTGTAAACACATTATGTAAATCGATGAAAAGGATGTGTATCATATGGCAATCAGCGGACTGAGTCAATATGATTTATTCCAAAACTTTAACCAATATAATGCATTAAGTAAAATCCCTACCGTGGAAGAGGCATCACAGATACCACAGCAGGTTGAGGATACTATGCAGGCTCCACAGACCAAACAGTCTGCGGAGGATGAATTAATCACACTTTCACCAAGGCAGGAGTCTGTTTTAGGAAAGAGAAGTTCTGCAGCAGATTTGCAGGATATTTCCTTGAATTTCAATCAAAAAGAAGAATTTAATTTGGTTGGACAAAACAGTAATCTGGCAGGATTAGATGTGGAGAAAGCAATCTCTGACATGAAAAAGGACTCCGTACTGGAGCAATATCAATATTTTGTAGGAAGCAGTGATTCTACAGTTATAAATGACGAAGATGGTCTGGTTTTTCAGAAGTTCCCAGAAGCGGTATTTCAGTAAAAGCAATAGATTAATGCCGAGCATTTATGCTCGGTTTTTTTAATGTTTACAGTTCTAGCCGGATTTGATAATATATAGTAGGAGAGTATAATACGATGAAAAAGAGCAGAAAGTCTGGTATATTATCGGGAATTGGCCTATTTTGTGCAGCAGCAATCTGGGGGCTGGGATTCACGGTTGTGAAGAATTCATTAGAGTATGTGCCGCCAACATATATGTTGGCGTTTCGTTTTACAATAGCTACGGTTGCCCTTATTATTATATTTAGGAAAAGATTAAAGAATATTAATAAGACTACTATTTTAAATGGAGCATGGATCGGTATCTTCTTATTTACAGCTTATTTATTACAGACAATTGGTTGTGTTTATACAACAGCAGGAAAGAATGCATTTTTAACAACCATATATGTGATTCTGGTTCCCTTCCTACACTGGATATTCAATCGAAAAAAGCCAGATCGATACTGTGTGATAGCAGCATTTGTAGCGATTATCGGTGTGGGTCTTTTGACAATAGGTGGAGATATATCTGGGGCAAATATGCTTAGTGCGGGTGGACTTGGTATTAATATTGGAGATTTACTGACATTAGGATGTGGTTTATTTTTTACATTACAGATTGTCTATATTGACAAATATACAGAGGTACAGGACCCAATTCTACTGACAATCGTGCAGATTGCATTTGCTTCGATATTATCATGGATATTTGCACCAATATTAGAGGGAGGATTTCCCATCACAGTGTTCAATCAAGCCGCAATAGCAGGGCTGTTTTATCTGGGACTGGCAAGTACCATGATTGCGTTTCTATTACAAAATGTCTGTCAGAAGTATTTACGGCCTTCAACGGCATCACTGATTATGTCTACAGAGGCAGTATTTGGAATCATAGGTTCCGTTATTTTTCTAAAGGAAATTGTAGATGGTAAGATGGTTTTTGGATGCATACTAATATTGGGTGCAATTGTGATTGAAGAAATAAAGCCAGGCAGTAAGAGGTTTCTAAAATGGAAAAGCAAGGAGTAACTATGTGCAGACTATTTTATCCAGATGATTATATAAATTCAACTTATGAGATAGACTTTGCAGCACTTTTCAGGGAGGGCTATCGAGGTCTGATTTTTGATATTGATAATACACTGGTACCGCATGATGCACCAGCAGATGAGCGAAGCAAAGTACTCTTTTCCTATTTGAAGGAGCTTGGATTTAGAATTATTCTGATTTCCAACAACAAAGAGGCTCGCGTGAAAATGTTTAATGACGAAGTGCAGGTGGCATATATATATCTGGCACATAAGCCAGGAAAGGAAAGTTTCCTGAGAGCCATGGATATGTTAGAAACAGATGCAAAAACAACAATAATGATTGGCGACCAGTTGTTTACAGATATTTTGGGTGCAAAAAACGCTGGAATCAGAAATATTCTTGTGAAGCCGATTCACCCAAAGGAAAAACCACATATCATGTTGAAAAGACTGCTCGAAAAAATAGTATTACATTCTTATGTGCGTAGTCTTAATAAAAGTACCAGTCATAAATAGAGTAAGAAAATAGAGTACAATAATAGTGAAAGGCATGATGGTGATTTTATGCAGGAAATCAACGGAAATACAAAAATATTTGGAATCGTCGGCAATCCTGTCAGACATACAATGTCACCGAAGATTCATAATTATCTGGCAACAATACTCGGGCATAATCTTATTTACCTGCCTTTTGAGGTGGAAAATGAGTTAGAGGCTGCTATTGCTGGTGCCTATGCACTTGGCATAGAAGGACTAAATGTTACTGTCCCTTATAAGAATGCTGTGATAGAGATGCTGGCGGAAATCGATGCTTTTGCAGCTGAGGTTGGAGCAGTCAATACCTTAGTCAGGACAGAAGGTGGATATAAAGGATACAATACAGATGTGCTTGGTCTGCAGAAAGAACTGGAGACAGAGGGCATAGTACTATCTGGCAGAAATGTAGTATTGCTTGGTGCTGGTGGTGCAGCAAGAGCGGTAGCTTTTTTATGTGCCATGGAGGGTGCAGCAAATATATATATTCTGAATCGTAATCATGAAAAAGCCATGCATCTTTCACGAGATGTGAATGCTCTATACAGCGGTTGCGCGAAAGCGTGTAAATACGAGGAATTTATGGAACTACCAAATAGTAATTATATTGCATTTCAGTGTACAGCAGTCGGATTATATCCGAATGTGGAAGATGTGATCATAAAAGAGGAAGCGTTTTATGAAAAATTGTCTTATGCAGTTGATTTGATCTATACTCCACATACTACAAAATTCATGCAACTTGCGGCACAGGCAGGCGCATATGCCGTTGGCGGGACTAAGATGCTTCTGTATCAGGCAGTCAAAGCTTATGAATTGTGGTCAGGTGAAGAAATAAGTGATGAAACAATTAATAATCTAAGCATGTTCTTAATTGCTGAGGGATTGCTAAAATGAGAAATGAACAGCAAGGAAAAAATATTATTTTAATAGGATTTATGGGTTCAGGAAAGACGACGGTAGGGCAATTGCTGGCACAGACGTTAGGCTATTCTTTTGCGGATACGGATCAACTGATAGAAGCTGGCGAGGAACTCACAATAGCAGAAATATTTAATAAAAATGGTGAGGGGTATTTTCGCCAATTAGAAACTCTTATTATGGAGGAAATATCGGAAACCATTTCAAATACGGTGCTTTCAGTAGGCGGTGGCCTTCCCATGACAATGAATAATCATAAGTATTTGAAAAAAACAGGAAAAGTGGTATACTTATCCGTAAGTCCACAAACGGTTTTGAAAAGAATAGGAAATGACGATGGAAGACCATTACTATCAGGAGATGATGCGACAGAGGTAATATATGAACTATTGGAAAGCAGAGTACCCACCTATAAAAAACTGGCAGATATCACAATTGATACGGATACAAAGTCAGTGAATGAAATCGTAAGTGCTATAGTAGAGGCAATACAATGAGAATCGCAGTTTAAGCGGAAGAGAGGAAACGAGATATGAAAATATTAGTAATCAACGGACCTAACCTGAACTTTTTGGGGATTCGCGAAGTAGACGTGTATGGCAGAGAAGATTATGATTCTCTACGACAATTAATTGCAAGAAAGGCTGCCACAGAAAATATTCTGGTAGAAACATTTCAAAGCAATTGCGAGGGTTTTATTATAGATAAACTGCAGGAGAGTTATTATGAAGAAGAAATCAAAGGAATTGTAATTAATCCTGGTGCGTATGGGCACTACAGTTATGCGATTATGGATGCACTTTCTTCGATTCCGACACCAAAAGTAGAGGTACATATTTCTAACATCAAGGAACGTCCAGAAGAATGGCGACATAATACGGTCACAGCGGTTGCCTGCAATCATTTAATCTATGGGCATGGATTTCAGGGATATTTAGAAGCAATTGATTGGTTGATTGCTCGATATAAGAATGGTTTGGAAAAATAGTTATTGAAATGTACGTTCATTTAGTTTAAACTAGTAGAGAATTACTAATGGAGTGTACTTAAGGAGGAATATCTGAATGATATCAGCAGGCGATTTTAGAAATGGCTTGACACTTGAAATGGACAATAATATTTATCAGATTATTGAGTTTCAGCATGTTAAACCGGGCAAGGGCGCAGCTTTTGTTAGAACAAAATTAAGAAATATTATTAATGGTGGTGTAGTCGAGAGAACCTTCAGACCTACAGAGAAGTTTCCGGCCGCACGTATCGATAGAAATGATATGCAATATCTGTATGCAGACGGTGATTTATTTCATTTCATGAACATGGAAACTTTTGAGCAAATTGCACTGAATGAAGATTCAGTAGGTTCGTCATTAAAGTTTGTAAAAGAAAACGATATGGTAAAGGTTTGTGCTCATAATGGCAGTGTATATGCAATCGAGCCTCAATTGTTTGTGGAATTGAAAATCATTGATACGGAACCTGGATTCAAAGGCGATACGGCACAGGGTGCTACAAAGCCTGCAGTAGTGGAAACAGGAGCGACCGTGTATGTACCACTGTTTGTAGAACAGGATGATGTAATCAAGATTGATACAAGAACCGGTGAATATCTGTCTCGCGTATAAAGGCGAAAATGGATAGAATATTTTGAAATGATGACTAACAATAGGAAGGGCCGCCCTTCCTATTTTTTTATGCTGCCTCCACAAGTGTTTCATAGCCTTACATGATGCGATGATTCGTAGAGAAAAGGAGAAAGTATGAAACAAAATGATTTTTTTGAAAAGGTTAGGATTAGTATAGAAGAGTATATGGGAGATCGTGCAAAAGTAACACTTAATGAAATTATAAAAAATAATGCAGTTAAATTAAATGGGTTGTCGATTTTAGAAGATGGCAGAAATATATCACCAACAATCTATTTAAATAGTTTTTATGAGAGATATAGCGATGGTGAAAAAATGGAAGATATCATCGTCGAAGTGCTGGAGCTTTACCAAAAGAGTAAACCGGATAGCAATATGAATATTGACTTTTTTACAGATTATGAAGCCGTGCAGGAAATAGTATTATGTAAACTGATTAGCTTTGATAAAAATATAGAACTTCTACAGGAAATTCCTTATATTCGATTTCTGGATCTGGCAATTGTGTTTTACTGTTTCCTTGTAAATGAAAGAATAGGAAGTGCCACTATCATGGTATATAACAGGCATTTGAAAATGTGGGGAACTACCACGGCCGCACTATATAAAAAAGCAATCGAAAATACGAGAAGACTGTTGGGCTATCAGATTACAGGGATTGAAGATGTTATGCGAGAAATGTTGATCGAGAACCTTCGAGGAAAATTAACTGAGACAGACGATTCTGACAGGGAAGAAAACATGAGTGAAGATAAAATAAATGAATTTGCTGACACCATGCTAGATAGTATGAAGCAGGAGGGTGGCAGAATGCCAATGTATGTATTGTCAAATCAAGATAAAATAAATGGAGCTGCATGTATTTTATACCCAGATCTTCTACTGGAATTCGCGGAGGGATTAGGTCGCGACTTATATATTATTCCGAGCAGTATACATGAGGTCATTCTTGTACCAGCATTAGAGGAACAAGAACATGAGTCACTTTCAAAAATGGTACGCGAGGTCAATTCTACACAGGTAGAAGAAGAGGAAGTCCTGGCAGACCATGTCTATTTCTTCTCCCGAGAAGTCAGAGAAGTCTGTCTGTTGTAACAATTGTAACAATTTCATAATAATTGTATTTGAATTTTTATTGAGGCTATGGTATGATAAACAATGTGTGAAAATACTTTGCAAGAATGAGAATGCACTCGTAGCTCAGGGGATAGAGCAGTGGCTTCCGGTGCCATGTGTCGGGGGTTCGAATCCTCTCGGGTGCAGTATTATCTTCTATGAAGTGTGATTAGACTTAGAATGGCAGAGTATATGACAGAAAGGATGTAGATGAGAGTATGGCAACAAATGGGATAAAGGAGTTCTTCGCAAAGAATTACCGGTATTTTATAGTAGGCGGCCTGTTCGTTATTCTTGTTATATTGTTAATTGTATTTGCGCTAAAAGGTAAGGATAATAATACGGAGACCGATGCATCTGCGACCGAAGCAATCGAAGAGAGCGGATTAGAGGTTCCAACTGATGATTATGAAGTTGATGCCTATCCAGCGGTAAATACATTATTACAGAACTATTGTGATGCCATGGCTGCAGGCGATGCAGATGCGATGGCGACGATGTGTAATAGTATGACAGAAGAAGAGAGAATACGAATACAGGAGACAGCAAAATATTACGATGGTTTCCAAAATTATGTAGTATATACAAAGGCAGGTCCGATAGAGAATTCTTATCTTGCAATTATAGGATATGATATTAAATTTAAGGATATCGAAACATTAGCACCGGCACTGACCTCTGTTTATGTATGTACGAATGATACAGGGGCATTGTATGTGAACAAAGAAGATCCAGATGAGCAGACAAAGGCTTATTTTCAGGCACTTTCAGTGCAGGATGATGTAGTTGGCTTATTAAATACAGTAGAGACAAAGTATGCGGAAGCATTAGCTGCAGATGAAGCCCTGAATACAATGATGATTGATTTGAAAGAAAAGATCAATACAGCTGTAAAAGAAGCGTTAGAAGCGGCAGCACAAGCAGCAGCACCTGTAGAAGAGGTTGTTTCAGAAAATGCAGTGTCAGCAAACACATTGTTTAAAACAACTGACAAGGTGAATATCAGAAAATCAGCAAGTACAGAAGCAGATGCACTCGGAAAGGCTGAAATAGGCGATACCTATACAGTGTTAGAGACGTTAGAGAATGGCTGGAGCAGAATCGAATATAATGGTGCAGATGCATACGTAAAGACTGAGTTTTTAGTGCCTGCTGATGAAGCAGCACCTGCAGAAGGTACGGAAGAAGCCACAGAGGCGACAACCGAAACAGAAGATAATGGAGAAGCCACAACAGAATCGACAGCTGGTAAGGTTACGGTGAAGGAAACAGTCAATATCAGAGAGACTGCAAGTGAGACTGGAAATAAACTAGGCGTCGCATACAGAGGTGAGCAGTTTGAGTTGTTGGAAAAAACAAGCGACTGGTGCAAGATTACCTATAAAGGAAAAACAGCATATGTCAAATCAGACTTTGTAGAGTAGATAAATGACAGATACCATCCCGGTTAATTTCGGGATGGTATTTTTTTAGTAACATTATCTGTATCGGATGCAAAAAAAAATAAAAAAAATGCAAAAAGGGACTTGCCAATTTGCGAGTGACGTTATATAATTTCCATTAGGCAAAGGCGTCTATAGGCATATTACTTTTATGTCTATTGATGTCTTTTTTTTGCGTGAAACTGTAACTGATTATTTAGTTACCAAATAAGGAGGAAACAAAAAATGTCATACGTTGATGAAGTATTCAACATGGTGGTGGAGAAAAATCCATCACAACCAGAATTTCACCAGGCAGTAAAAGAAGTATTAGAATCACTTAGAGTAGTAATTGAAGCAAATGAGGATGTATACAAAAGAGATGCATTACTTGAGAGAATGGTAACCCCAGAGCGTCAATTGCTTTTCAGAGTACCATGGGTAGATGATAAAGGACAAGTACAGGTAAACAATGGTTTCCGTGTACAGTTCAATTCAGCAATCGGACCTTACAAGGGCGGACTTCGTCTTCATCCTTCAGTAAACTTAGGAATTATTAAATTCTTAGGCTTTGAGCAGATTTTCAAAAATTCTCTTACCGGACTCCCAATCGGCGGCGGCAAGGGTGGATCAGACTTTGATCCAAAGGGCAAGTCAGATAGAGAAGTAATGGCATTTTGTCAAAGCTTCATGACAGAACTCTGCAAATATATCGGTGCTGATACAGATGTTCCAGCAGGTGATATCGGAACAGGCGGAAGAGAAATCGGATACATGTTCGGACAGTATAAGAAAATACGTGGCGTATACGAAGGCGTTCTCACTGGTAAAGGACTTTCTTTTGGTGGATCACTTGCTAGAACAGAAGCAACAGGATACGGTTTATTATATTTAACAGAAGAAATGTTAAAATGCAATGGCTCTGATATCAAGGGCAAGACAGTATCTGTATCAGGTTCAGGTAATGTGGCAATTTATGCAGCACAGAAAGCTGAGCAGATGGGTGCAAAGGTTGTAACAGTATCTGATTCTACTGGATGGATTTATGATTCTGAAGGAATCGACGTAGAACTTCTGAAAGATATTAAAGAAGTAAAACGTGCAAGACTTACAGAGTATGCAGCAGCTAGAAAAAGTGCACAGTACCATGAAGGCACAGGCGTATGGACAGTTAAAGCAGACATCGCACTTCCTTGTGCAACACAGAATGAGCTTAATCTCGAAGATGCAAAGATTCTTGTGGCAAATGGTGTGCAGGCAGTATGTGAAGGTGCAAATATGCCTACTACATTAGAAGCAACACAATATCTACAGGATAACAATGTATGGTTTGTACCAGGTAAAGCTGCAAATGCAGGTGGTGTAGCAACCTCAGCTCTCGAAATGAGCCAAAACTCTGAGAGACTCAGCTGGACATTTGAAGAAGTAGATGAAAGATTGAAAACAATCATGGTTAATATCTTCCATAACTTAGATGATGCTGCAAAGAAATATGGTGTCAGTGGCAACTATGTGGCTGGAGCAAATATAGCAGGTTTCCAAAAAGTAGCAGAAGCTATGAATGCACAGGGTATTTGCTAAAAATAGTTAAAAAATATTTGACGAATTTCAAGAAACGCGATATATTACAGAAACAAAGTAATATATCGCGTTTTGTTTTTGCAACAATTTATGCTATTATAGTTTCAGAGGGACTATAGAATGGAGGTTGACTTATGTATCAGGCAAGCGAGGAAAGATATAGTGCGATGCAATATCAAAGATGTGGAAGAAGCGGTTTAAAATTGCCACGTGTTGCACTGGGGTTATGGCATAATTTTGGCTCAGTTGATAAAAAAGAAAATATGAGAGAAATGCTATTTAAGGCATTTGATCTCGGAATCACACATTTCGATCTGGCAAATAATTATGGACCGGTTCCCGGTTCTGCAGAGAAGAATTTCGGAAAAATCATGAAGAGTGATTTAAGACCTTTTCGCGATGAAATGATACTATCGACAAAGGCTGGCTATGATATGTGGGAAGGGCCTTATGGAAACTGGGGTTCTAGAAAATATCTGATGAGTAGTCTGGATCAGAGCCTGAAAAGAATGAAAGTCGATTATGTAGATATTTTTTATCATCATAGACCAGACCCTGAAACGCCGCTTGAGGAAACCATGGGTGCACTAACGGATATCGTGAAACAGGGAAAAGCACTTTATGTTGGAATATCAAATTATAAAGCGGCCGAAACAAGAAGAGCAGCAGAAATACTAAGAGCGAATGGAACACCACTGCTGATACATCAGCCAAGCTATAGTATGCTTAATAGATGGGTAGAAGAGGATGGATTGCTAGATACGTTAGAGGAGATCGGGGCAGGCTGTATCTGTTTCTCACCTCTTTCACAAGGCATGCTGACTGATAAATATCTGCATGGGATACCAAAGGATAGCAGGGCATCTAGAAATCAATTTTTAAAAAAGGGGAATATCACCCCTGTAATATTGGAAAAGGTAGCTGCATTAAATGGAGTGGCAGAAAACAGAGGACAGACATTGGCACAGATGGCGTTATCCTGGGTACTACGTGATAACAAGGTCACTACGGTACTAATCGGCGCCAGCCGTCCGGAACAGATTGCAGATAATGTAGGAATCATTAGTAGACTACACTTCACAGAAGGCGAACGGGATAGAATAGAAGAAATACTAAGCACGAAAGAATAGAAAATAAGCTGGCGACCATCGGTAATGAACCACCATGTCGCCAGCTTATTCTTTTAGACAATATCATCTGCTACTCTTTTATTCATAAATGGGAATCTCTTTATCTGCCCTGATAAAAAGCGGAATGCTGTCCAGAGGTGCAGCTACGAGAATCGTCTGTCCACCAAGGAAGACTTCACCACTTTTGGCATCCTTCCAATGCTCGCCAGAAGGCAAGTAAACCGTACGCTCGCGTTGGCCAAGTGTGGTAATGGGTGCAACCAGAATATCAGGCCCAAACAGATACTCGGTTTCTACCTCCCAGCACATGGGGTCATCAGGAAACATGTAAAACAGTGTCCGCATAACCGGCGTACCTAGTTCATGTGCTTCCTTCATGGCTTCTCGAATATAAGGACGAAGCCTTTCACGTAGGAGGAGGAATTCTTTCATGATTTCATAATTCTGCTCTCCGTAGCTCCAGATTTCATTATCGCTTCCCGTCATCATTTGGGGCACACCATCGATTAATTCCTGTGCAGGATAAATGTGTGGTTCACGTTCTCCATGTAAACGAAAAACTGGAGAGAACACACCAAATGCAAACCATCGAAGCAGCAATTCTCGGAAATCATCATCATCAACATAACCACCGATAAAACCACCGATATCAGAAGTCCACCAGGGAATACCAGCAATGCCCATATTGAGTCCAATCTGCATTTGTTCCCGTAGTGCACGGAAGGTAGAGGATACATCACCAGACCAAATGAGAGCCCCATAACGAGCACTTCCAGCCCATGCTGCACGTACGAGATTACATATGTTTTCCTGTCCGGCTGCCGACATGCCGTCATAATATCCTTTTGCATAGAGTGTCGGGTAAATATTAGAGCACTGTAGCGCAGAACCGATATGATAACGATAATTATCAAAGTCGTAGGGACCAAACTCTGGCTCAGCTTCATCTAACCAAAACAGCTTCACCCCTTTATCATAATAATTCTTTTTACATACCTGCCAAACATAATCTCTGGCACCAGGGTGCGTAGCATCGAAAAATGTTGTTTCTCCCATCCAATTCATATGAATATTCATACCACGGTCTGAGGTCACGAGATAGCCATGCTCCTCCATATAATCATGGTGCTCACTGCGTTTATCAATCGTAGGCCATACGGATACCATAAGCGCAATACCGAGTTCTTCTAGCTCTGCAATCATGGCGTCTGGATCTGGCCAGTCACGTGGTTCAAATTTATAGTCACCCTGCATGGTCCAGTGGAAAAAGTCAATTACAATAACGGAAAGTGGAAGCCCACGTTTT
>Ga0209373_10001357_pt1 | contig 29286 bp, 25 predicted proteins | sample Higcelweek5metaG_FD_187173 | JGI IMG/M metagenome (GOLD analysis project Ga0209373, IMG submission 187173) | Freshwater pond sediment microbial communities from the University of Edinburgh, under environmental carbon perturbations - High... | ecosystem: Environmental > Aquatic > Freshwater >... | reverse complement strand
TGACCTCGACGCAGGTTGGTTCGCTGACGACGACGCAGATTGCGGCGATCGAGACGACCGATCTTGAAGTTCTGACGACGACGCAGGTGCGTGGTCTGACGACGACGCAAATTGCGGGGTTGACGACGACCCAGGTTGAGGCACTGACAACCACACAGATTGCGGCTCTGACCACAACTCAGGTCCGTAGTTTGGAAACCACAGACATTGCGGTGCTGACGACGACGCAGGTCTCTGGTTTGACAAGCACATCTCTCGGCGCATTGACGACGGCGCAATTCGGGTCGTTGACAACGACGGCCTTGGTGGAACTGACAACAACGCAACTTGTTGGGTTGACCTCGACCTTGGTTGCCGGGTTGACGACAACCCAGACCGCGGCGTTGACTTCCACCCAGATTGGTGGGTTGACGACGACCCAGGTTCGCGCTTTGGAGACGACCGATATCGGGGCCATGGACACGACCCAGATCGGTGGCTTCACCTCTACCCAGGTTGCCTCATTGACCACCACTCAGGTGCGTTCGCTCAACACAACTTCGATTGATGCGTTGACGACGACCCAACTGGCGGCTTTGACGACGACTCAGTTCGTGTCGTTGACGACCACCCAGTTGACAGCCTTCAATACAACACAGATTGAAGCGCTGACGACGACCCAGGCCAGGGCGCTGACCACCACGCAGGTTGTCGCATTGACCACCGATCAAATTGGCGGGCTGGAGACGACGGATATTGCCGCGCTGACAGATACCCAGGTGGCGGCCTTCACCTCTGTCCAGACGGGCGCGATGACCACCGATCAGATCAACGCGTTGTTCGTCTGATCGTCCTAACTGCCGACCGGGTGCGTTGCCGGTCGGCAGTATGTCACAGACTTTCCAAGGGCACCGTCTAGGCGGTGCCCTTTTCTTTTCGTGCAAGCTTTTATTGACGGCGCCTCCTGCACAGGTGACCTTGACGGTCATTTTGGACGGGAACGATCAAGGTCATTCAAGTGACGGCTCAGATGGGAAACTCTGCGGGATTATCAGCCCCTGGCGCGGGCCGTGAACCGCGCTCGGAAAAAGCTGAAGAAACGCGGGAGCGCATTCTGGACGCGGCGGAAAAGCTCTTCGCCCGGCATGGTTTCTATGGCGTCACGGTCCGACAGATCACCCGCGATGCAGGGGTGGATGTCGCCCTGGCGCATTATTATTTCGGCACCAAAATGGGGCTCTTCGATGCCGTTTTCTTTCGTCGCGCTGAAATTCTCAATCGGGAACGGATAGCCTCACTTAATCGCTATGAGGGTAATCCGGGCGCGGGTGGCCCGTCGGTGGAGGGAGTTATCGAGGCATTTGTTGGTCCCATGCTGGATATATGGGCAGCAGGGGGAAACGGCTGGTCGAATTATTTCGCCCTGCTGGCACAGGTTAACAATACTCCGGATTGGGGCGGTGAAACGATGGCCCGCTATTTCGATCCGGTTATCCATCGCTTGTTGGATGTGTTGCGGACTGTGTTGCCAGGCGCGACGGAAGAGGATCTGCTCTGGTGTTATCAGTTTCTTTCAGGGGCGATGCTGCTGGCATTTGCACAGACAGGGCGCATTGAGAAACTGTCCGATGGCAGGATGAAATCGTCCGATGTGGCCGCCGTCCGGGCGCGGATGCCACGGTACATCGCTGCGGGCTTCCGGGCGATTTGTGTCGGCAACTCCCCACCCCTTTATCCATAGAAAGCCATGTCACTGTCGGCGGGCTGGAATGCGGAATAATCCAGTGTCGACAATAGTTATTTTTTTTCAATGGCTTGATGGGTGGTTGTGGTCGCGGCTTCCCGCAATGATGACTCAGGTAAGTGATTGTTAATAGTAATTGTTCGCAATATCGTGCGGACCTGACAACGTATCCTGTGTCGTCAGGAAAAATGGAATGAAAGCGGCAGAGCGGCGCCCCCATCTAAGGTGAGACGTTGATCTGCAAATAACAGTCACAATTAATCGCTTTTCGAACTATCGGTGAAGGGAAGGGTCTTTGGACATGGAAGAGAAATTGGGTTCGGGCCAAATTCGTGGGCGTATGGCCTTGATGGCGGCGCTTTCTGCTGGCGTGGTTTCGGTGCTGGCGTCACCCGCAATGGCGCAGCAGTCGCAAGGGAAGTCGGGCAGCGATACCGTCTTGTTGCCGACGTTGAGCGTCGAAGGGCAGGGTGCCGCCAATGAAAAGAAGCCTGAACAGGTGGCATCGCCGAAATATATTGCGCCGTTGCGTGATACGCCGCAGACCATCACGGTGATCCCGGAAGCGGTGATGCGTGAACAAAATCTGTTGTCGCTGACTGACATCCTCTCCACCGTGCCGGGCATCACCTTCGGTGCTGGTGAAGGCGGTGCGGGCGGCTCTGACAGCGTCAATCTGCGCGGCTATTCCGCCAACAGCGACATCACCATCGATGGTGTACGCGACAGCGGTGCCTATGTGCGCAGCGACAGCTTCAATGTGCAGCAGGTCGAAGTGACCAATGGCGCCAACTCCGTTTTCAACGGTTCCGGCTCCGTTGGTGGTACCATCAATATGGTCAGCAAGGTGGCGCAGGATGACACCTTCACCCAGGCCAGTGCGGGGATTGGGACCGACAATTACTACCGTGCTACGGTGGATACCAATCAGAAACTGGATGAGAATACAGCCATCCGCTTGAACGGCATGTGGCATCGCAACGATGTTCCCAACCGCGATGTGGAAGACTTCAAGCGTTGGGGTGTCGCCCCGTCCATTACCTTGGGCTTGAATACCGACACCCAGGTTTCGATCAGCTATGTGCATCAGGAGGATAACAATATCCCCCAATATGGTGTGCCGTACGCGATGAACGCGATCTCGCGCGGGCCGTTGGCCGGAATCGACCCCGAAGCCTATTATGGCTACAGCAACATCGATACCCAAGAGAGCACGTTGAACATGGCCACCTTGAAGGTGGATCACCGGTTCAACGACACCCTGTCCATCAGCAATCTGACCCGCTGGCAGCAGGTGGATAGCCTGGTCACCACTTCGTATCTGCAGGGAACCTGGTGTCTGGCCAACGGGATCAATGCCTATACCGGGGCAACCTGTACAACGCCCGGCATTTTCACGCCCAGCACCAACCGCGGCATCACCCGCGATGCCGATACCAGCATCTTCTATAACCAGACCGATCTGAAGGCGTCGCTGATGACCGGCGGCATCAAGCACGATATCGTGCTGGGCGCTGCTATTTCCTCGGAAAAATTCGACCAGAAGTCCGGCAATCGGCTGCGCAATGCCAATGGCACCGTGCCGACGGCCAGTTTCCTGCCGATTTCCATCGCCACCCCCAACAATGTCTGGACCGGGCCGGATAATTTCATCGTCACGTCTGACGTGGATTCCACGCTGAACAACCAGGCCATCTATCTGTTCGATCGCACGCAGTTGAGCGATCAGTTTGAACTGAATGGTGGTATCCGTTGGGAGCGCACGGATGGTGACTATCACAGCACCAGCTACAGTTATACCGCGTCTGCGGTAACCACCACGGTCAACCCGACGGCCAGCAACAAGGAACATCTGTTCTCCTGGCGTGCCGGTGCGGTTTACAAGCCGCTGCCCAACGGCTCCATCTACATCGCCTATGGCAATTCCAAGACGCCGTCACAGAGCGCGGTCAACGGTTCCTGCACCACCACGGCGACCAGCCCCACCTGCAATGTGAAGCCGGAGACGGCGAAGAATATCGAACTGGGAACCAAGTGGGATTTGTTGGACGAACAGTTGTCGCTGACGGCTTCGCTGTTCCGCAATGAGCGTAGCAATTACAAAGTTGCATCCAACGAGCCGGGCGTACCGGACCAGCAGTTGGATGGCAAGTCGCGGGTGGACGGGGTTGCTCTGGGTGCCGCTGGCCATATCACGCCGGAATTGGGCGTCTTCGCCAATTACACCTTCCTGGACAGCGAGGTGCTCCAGGGTGTGTCTGATTACTGCCTTGCCAACCCGACAGTCACTGCCTGCGCCACCGCATTGGCGGGCAATAGCGGTCGCGAAGGTGTGGTGCTGACCGCGACGCCGCGTCACTCCTTCAGCATCTGGTCCACCTATGACTTGCCGGTTGGGGTGCAACTGGGCTATGGCGTCACCTATCAGGGCAAAATGCTGCCCAATAATTCCGATGCCCTGGCTATCTATAAGGTGCCGGGATATTGGGTGCACCGTGCCTCGGCCGCCTATCAGTTGAATGATCAGATGCGGTTGCAGTTGAACGTCAACAACCTGTTTGACAAGACGTATTATACTAAAATTCGCAACAATACGACCAGTGGTTGGGCGACTCCTGGCGCGGCCCGCAACGCCGTACTGTCGGTGAACTACACGTTCTGATCTGCTTTCGTTAAGCGGACGCAGAAAGGGGCGGCGCGGTTGCTGCCCCTTTCTCGCGGAACCTTGATACAAATCAGAGTGGTTCTCACTCTTGGCTGGTATAGGCTGTCAACCGCCCCATCCGACAGGAAAGACCGATGCTGATCGCCATTCCCAATGTGCTGACCCCTGAACAGGTAAAGCAGGCCCGTGCCGCACTGGATGCAGCGGATTGGATTGATGGTAAGGGAACAACAGGTGCCCAGGCGGCGCGTGTAAAAGATAACAGCCAATTACCGAATGATCATCCGGTCTCGCGTGAGATCGGACAGATGATCCTTCAGGCCCTGTCGCGTAATTTGTTATTCATGTCGGCGGCTTTGCCATTCAGCATTCTGCCCCCCATGTTTAATCGCTATGCCGGTGGCCAGCATTACGGCGCGCATGTCGATAATGCCATACGACAGGTTCCCGGCACCGTTCAGCGTATCCGGACAGATCTTTCCTGCACGCTGTTTTTTGCCGAACCTGAGGAGTATGACGGCGGGGAACTGGTGGTGGAGGATCTTTTCGGCAGCCAGCAAGTGAAACTGCCGGCAGGTCATATGGTGCTTTACCCCAGCAGCAGCTTGCACCATGTGCGCCCTGTAACACGGGGCGCGCGCGTTTCATCCTTCTTCTGGCTGCAGAGCATGATCCGCGATGATGCCAAGCGTCGCATTCTGTTTGACATGGACATGGCGATCGTGCGTTTGAATCAGGAATTACCCGATCATCAAAGCGTGCTGTCGCTGACCAGCACTTATCATAATATGTTGCGGATGTGGGCGGAGGTTTGATGGCTTTTCTCAAAGCTCGGCTACGTTGATCATGAAATTGTCTGGTTGTGCCAAGGCCAACCTGCAAAGCCTTCTTTCATCTGACGGCAGAAAATTCATCGGTTACCCCTTGTAGTGGGCATAGCTGCTGCTTAAATCTGTGATGTCTTGGGTCCGGGCCCCTCTGGCGTGGCGGAAGCTACGTGATGTCGGACTCCTTGGACGAAGCTATGGCTTGGTCGTGAAGGAGCCTGTTATGACCTGTCACATTCCCTATATCATTCGCTCTTCCTTGGTCGCCGATGCCCTGCGCCATGCCCGCGCAATGCGGCGTCCAGGGCTGTTCCGGCTTTCCTGGCCGCGCCGCCAGCGTCTGGGGGCATGGTGGTTGGCGGCGATCTGACCCGCCGGAGCCCCATAATGTCCTCGTCTTACAATCGTAATTCGTCCGATGTGCCCGTCGGAAACGGGTTCAGCGACCGCCATTGGCGGGTGCGCCGGCGGCTGGACCGTGTCTCCACCCTTCTGGACAGCGCCTTTCGGGTGCCTTTGCTCGGCTGGCGTTTCGGGTTGGATCCGTTGCTCAGCTTTGTGCCTGTCGCGGGCAGTTTGGCCAGCGGTGGTGTGTCGGCCTGGCTGATCCTGGAGGCGGCGCGTCTTCGCGTGCCGCGCCGCTTGCTGGCGCGCATGGCCGGTAATGTGGTTGTGGATACCATTCTGGGTTCCATTCCTATATTAGGCTGGGGTGCCGACTTTTTCTTCAAGGCCAATGATCGAAACATGAGGTTGCTGCGCCGCCATCTGGATGGCCGGCATCCTTTCCGTGATCCCCGGAACGGTCCCCTGATTGATGGAACAGCGACCGTTTTCTGAGGGTTTAATCCGAGAAACCACGTAACTGGCAGGATATGATCCGATGAGCTTGTTCAATATGTTCAAGAGCGACAAGGGTGAGCAGATGACGCCGCACAAGGCGTTCACGATTGCGCTCATCTACACCATGGCCGCCGATGGGGAGATGGACCCGGAGGAAGTGGGCCATCTGCTGGCGGTGATCGGTGGTGAAAGCAAGAGCGGGGTGATCGGCGTGGGTGCCAATAACCAGGCCCTGCTGGATGCCGCATTCAAATATGTCCGCAAGAATAGCCATGAACAGTTCCTGGCCGAAGCCACACCGGTTCTGACCACGGCCCAACGTCTGTGCATCCTGATGAATCTGGTGGACAGCGCCCTGGCCGACGGCGATGCGGAACCGGAGGAACGGGTGTTCTTCGACAAGGCCCAGCAGGCCTTTGGCATCACAGACGAAGAATTCCGCCCCTATTTCGAAGTCATCATGATGAAGAGTGACCGGTCGGTGTTCCGTGATCAGAACCATCCGATGAACCAGCCTGGGTTCAAGGTGGGGCTATCCGGCGTGAACTGATATTAATCCGCCGAGGGTTTGGCCCTTGGCGGTTTGAAGGCCGGCGACCGCTGGCCCGCCGCCCGTGCGGCGCGAGCCAAGCCCGCGGCTTGAGGGAATATGAAATCTGCCTTGATCGGTCACGATCAAGGCAGATTGGTATAAGATGGGGTGGTCTTTGCAACCATCCCCGCTTCCTTAACGGGGTTATCGATTATGCCGCGCGGGCATTTTGCAGGAACTGCTCCACCTGCCGTGAAAGACGCGAAGCCCCGCCCGACAATTCACCGGCGGATTGGCGCACCTGTTCTGCTGCATGGCCAGTTTCGCTGGTTGAATTGGCCAGGCCGGTGATATTTTTTGTCACGTCCTGCGTGCCAGCCGCAGCCTGGGTGATATTGGAGGCGATTTCCCGCGTGGCGGCCTGCTGTTCCTCCACCGCTGCTGCGATGGCAGCTGCCGTGGAATGCACATCCCGTACCGATTGGGTGATCCCGCGCAGCGCATCGCCCACCCGGTCGCTGGCCCCCTGGATTTCCGACACTTTGGCGCGGATACGGTCGGTTGCCTGCGCCGTCTGGTTGGCAAGGCCCTTCACCTCGCTGGCCACCACGGCGAAGCCCTTGCCGGCTTCACCAGCGCGTGCGGCTTCGATTGTCGCGTTCAGCGCCAGCAGGTTGGTTTGGCTGGCAATGGCATTGATCAGGTCCACCACCTCACCCACTTCACGGGCGGCCTCTATCAATTGAGACATCAATGTATCGGCCTGGGCGGCATCTTCAACCGCCTTGCTGGTCCGGCTGTTGGAGGCTTCGGCCTGACGACCGATTTCCTGGATGGAGGCGGCCAGTTCCTCTGTCGCGCTGGCAACGGTGGCGACGTTGCTGCTGGCCTGCAGGGCAGCGGCGGCAACTGCGGCGGACTGGTCGTTGGCCTGTTCGGCTGTGTGGCTCAGGCTGGTGGCAGCATTGGCCATTTCTTCGGCGGCCTGGCTTACCAGGTCAACAACACTTTTGACATTGGCCTCGAAATCATCTGTCAGCTTCACCTGCTGTGTGATCAGCGACCAGGTCAGCATCGGTGCCACATAGTTGCCGGCTGTATCCCTGATGGCACTGACGCGCAGGTCCATGACCTCACCACCAACGCGGATATTGGCGCGATGCGGCAGGTTGGCTGGGTTGGCCAGGATGCGGCGCTGGTGTTCGGGGTGCTTGTGCAGCATGTCGATCGACTTGCCGACCATCTCATCCACTTTGCAAGGCAGCAGGTGTTCGATCGTTTTCAGCACCTGCTGGCTCTGTTTGTTCATGTAGGTGATGCGGAAATCGTTGGCCGGGTCGCAGGTCATCACACCCAGCGGCAGTTCGGCGATCATTTGGGCCTGGGCGAAGCACCGGGTTACCGTCTCGCCCAATGCATCGGTGGCATTGGCAATGCGTCCGATCTCGTCACGGCGGGTCCACCGAAGGGTAGGCACTGGTTCGTTCCGGCTCAGCTTCGTGAGGATTTCCGCCACCTTGCGCAGCGGTGCGGCGACCAACCGGGACAGCAGCAATGCCAGCACCACGGCGAAGATGGCCACCAGCGTGGCGCCGCCCCAGACGGCCACCATGGCATGCTGCTTCTCCGCTTCTGCGGCCAGTACGATACTGGCCAGTCGTGTCTGTTCAGCGGTCAGGGCCGCTGTCACCGTCTCATGCAATTTGGCCTGAAGGGTGCGTCCGGTAGGGCTGCTGGCGATCTCCCGGGCTTTGCTGGCCCCGTCGGTCTGGGCCATCAGCGCCACTTCCTGATCGCCCACCTTCTGACGCCATTCTGCTGATACGGCAGACAGGGCTTGCAAGCGTTGCTGCTGCTCGGGTTCCGTCGCCAGTTGTTGCGCCTTCTCCATCGCGTGCTCGAAATCACTGCCCGCTTTACGGTACTGCTCGACAAAGGAGGCGTTGCCGGTGGCCATATAGCCGCGAACCGAGGATTCCTGTCGCGTACTGGCAAGCTCCGCTTCGGAAAGGACAAGCAGCATTTCCTGCGACTTGCCGTTGCGCTGCAGTGCCCTGTCGAGTTGGTTCAAGCCATCTGTCGTGATGACGCCGGCAACCAGGACAACACCGATCACGGCCCCGAAGGACAGGCCCAATTTTGACAGGATCGAGAGATCGATCAGGCGCATGATTTTCCCCATTTTCCGGCGTTAACAAGCCAGTACCCGTTATTCTTGGGGGAGATTAACGCATCTTATTTTACTAAATAAAGATCGGACACTTACTGCAACTGGATAGCCTATCCTTTGGGTGAGGTTGGCAAAAAAATCAATTTTCGCGGGTTGGGTTCCATTGAAATCCGGTTCAATCACTCTATAGCAAGAAAGCTATCTATTCTTGTGTTTTGCACGGATCATGCCGACAGACATGATCCGTGCTTCTGTGCGTAAAGAAAAACCGTTGGTGGTTTCATTCAATTTCGAAGATGAACGTTGAATGCTCCCCCATTCTCAATGCGAATGGCCACCCAGTTCGAACCGGGCCTGACCGGACTTGCCGTCTTTGGTACGCAGGCTGACCATCGCATCGGCCCCTTCCGGTGCCGTACCGCTCGCCAGCAGATGGTCGCCCGCCGGGGTCAGGATCAGCGTGCCCTTCCGGGTGCTGCCCTGGGTGAACAGCAGGCCGGCCTGTACGCCGTCGGTTGCCACAGGCTTATCAGTAGCAGGGTCCAGCAGATAGAGCCGTATGGTGCCATCCGCCAGCACCAGTTCCGCTTCGAACCCGGCCAACATCTGCACGATGCCGCCATGCGGGCCTTTGGCATCCGCCGGGTGTGAATGGTCATGTCCATGGCCGTGGGCATGATTGTCGGCCGCCAGGGTGCTGCCGGTGGCGAACAGCAGGCTGGTGGCGAGCAACAATGACTTCAACATGATGGTCTCCTCGTTTGATGAAAGGGATGCCCGGCGGTGGAGATCGCCGGGCAGGTATAAGGCTCAGTGTTTGGAGGCTGGCAGGGCGGCGGCGTCATCTTCTTCCCCCTCGCCAGCCAGCGGCCCGGCGAAGCGGCGGTAGAGCGCCGGCAGTACCAGCAGGGTCAACAAGGTGGCGGTGATCAGCCCGCCAATGACCACGGTGGCGATGGGGCGCTGCACCTCCGCGCCGGGGCTGGTGGAAAGCGCCATGGGCACAAAACCCAGGCTGGCCACCAGCGCCGTCATCAGCACCGGGCGCAGGCGGGTCTGCGCGCCTTCCCGCACCGCCTGTTCCAGCGCCATGCCCCTGATCCGCAACTGGCGGATATAGGAGAGCATGACCAGACCATTCAGCACGGCGATGCCGGACAGCGCGATCATGCCGACGGCGGCGGAGATGGAAAACGGCATCCCGCGCAAGAACAAAGCCAGGATGCCGCCGGTCAGCGCCAGCGGCACGCCGCTGAACACCAGGGCGGCATCGCGGCCAGAGCCCAAGGCGCTATAGAGCAGCAGAAAAATCAGGGCGAAACAGGCCGGCACCACCAGCATCAGGCGTTCCCGCGCGGCGATCAGGTTTTCAAACTGGCCGCCCCAGTTGATCCAATATCCGGCGGGTACAACCACCTGGGTGGCGATGCGGGCCTGGGCCTCGGCCACGAAGGAGCCGATATCCCGCCCACGCACATTGGCCTGCACCACGATGCGGCGCTTGCCATTTTCGCGGCTGATCTGGTTGGGGCCTTCTGCGATGCTGAAGCTTGCCACCTCCCCCAGCGGCACGGTGCGCACCGCCGTTTCCCCCCGGCCCGCCACCGTTTCGGCGGGCAACGGGATGGGCAGCGCGGCCAGGGCGTCAGGATCGTTGCGCAACGCCTCCGGCAGGCGGGTGACGATATCGAAGCGGCGGTCGCCCTGGTAAAGCAAGCCAGCCTCCAGCCCGCCCACGGCCATGGCCAGCACCTCCTGCACATCGGCGACGGACAGGCCGTAGCGGGCGGCCTTGGCCCGGTCCACCGCCATGTTCAGATATGTCGCACCGGAAACCTGCTCCACCCGTACATCGGCGGCCCCCGGCACGGCTTGCACAACAGCGGAAATCTGGTTGGCGGTGGCCAGCAGCGTGTCGAAATCATCGCCGAACAGCTTGATGGCGACATCGCCGCGCACGCCGGCCAGCAATTCGTTGAACCGAAGCTGGATCGGCTGGCTGACCTCGTATACCTGTCCCGGCAGGGCACCGACGGCTTTTTCCAGACGCTTGACCAGTTCAGCCTTGGAAAGCGACGGGTCCGGCCATTGGTCGCGCGGCTTCAGCATCACGAACATGTGGGAGATGCCGGGCGGCATCACATCGGTGCCGATTTCCGCTGTCCCGGTTTTGGAGAAGGCGAAGGCCACCTCCGGGAAGGCGGTGATGGTCTTCTCGATCTCCAACTGCTGGCCGGTCGCCTGATCCAGCCCGGTGCTGGGGATGCGGAAGGCGTTCAGGGCCAGATCGCCCTCATCCAGTTGCGGGATGAATTCCTGGCCCATCTGGCTGAACAGCACCAGGCTGCCACCGAACAGCAGGGCCGCCAGGGCCGCCAGCCGCAAGGGGGCCTTCAGCGCCCGGTCCAGCAGGGGGCGATAGGCGGTGCCAGCGCGGCGGATGATGATATTCTCCTTCTCCTCCACCTTGCCGGAAACGAAGATGGCGATCAGGGCCGGCACCAGGGTCAGCGACAAGATGAAGGCCGCCACCAAAGCGATGATGACAGTCAGGGCCATCGGCTCGAACATCTTGCCTTCCACCCCGGTAAAGGTCAGCAGCGGCAGATAGACAACGATGATGATGGCCTGACCATAGACGGAGGGCTGGATCATCTCCTTGGCCGCGATGGTCACTTCACTCAGCCGCTCCCGCAAACTCAGCACCCGGCCCAGATGGTGCTGACGCTCCCCTAACCGGCGCAGGCAGTTTTCCGCGATGATGACGGCCCCATCGACGATCAGGCCGAAATCCAGCGCGCCAAGGCTCATCAAATTGGCGCTGACACCGGCCTTCAACATGCCGGTGGCCGTCAACAGCATGGTGACGGGAATGACCAGGGCGGTGATCAGCGCCGCCCGGATATTGCCCAGCAGCAGGAACAGCACGGCAATGACCAGCAATGCCCCTTCGGTCAGGTTCTTGGCCACGGTTTTCACCGTTGCATTCACCAGATCGGTACGGTCCAGCACGGTTCTGGCCATGATGCCGGCGGGCAGGGAGCGGCGGATATCCACCAGCCTGGCATCCACGGCGGCGGCCACGGTGCGGCTGTTCTGGCCGACCAGCATCAAGGCGGTGCCCACCACCACTTCACGCCCGTTTTCAGAGGCACTGCCGGTGCGCACCTCCTGCCCCGGCTGCACAGCGGCCACGTCGCCCAGCCGCACCGGCACGCCTTCGCGCGTGGCCACCACCACCTGGGCGATCTGGTCAGGCGTGGCGATGCGCCCGTCTGAGCGGACGATGAACAGCTCACCATTGCGCTCCAACTGGCCTGCCCCCAGGCTCTGGTTGGCGCGCTCCAGCGCTTTGCCCAGTTCGGCGAAGGTCAGGTTGAAGGCGATCAGCCGGGCCGGATCGGGCATGACATGGAACTGACGGACATAGCCGCCGATCGTGTCCACGCCGGCCACCCCCTTCACCCCCTTCATCTGGGGGGAGACGATCCAATCCTGCACGGTGCGCAGATAGGTTGCCCGCTCCACCTCACTGGTCAGGCTTTCGCCTTCCGGGGTCAGGAAGCTGCCATCGGGCTGCCAGCCGGGTTTGCCGGCCTCCACCTTCGCCTGTTCGAGCGGGGCATATTCCACCGTCCACATATAGACCTCGCCCAACCCGGTGGAGATCGGGCCCATGGTGGGGGCAAGGCCGGGGGGAAGCTGTTCCTTGGCCTCCGTCAGCCGTTCGCTCACCTGCTGGCGGGCGAAATAGATATCCACCTTCTCCCCGAAAATGGCCGTCACCTGCGACAGGCCGTTGACGGAGATGGAGCGGGTGCTTTCCAGCCCGGCAATGCCGGCCAGCGCCGTTTCCACCGGATATGTCACCTGCTGTTCAATTTCAAACGGCGACAGGGCAGGGGCCAGCGTGGTGATCTGGATCTGGTTATTGGTGATATCGGGAACCGCATCGATGGGCAGGTGCCGCAGCGACTGCGCACCAAAGGCGGCGGCGACCGCCACCAGCAGCACCACCAGAAAGCGGCGCTGGATGGCGAAGGTGAGGATACGTTCGATCATGCCAACGTTCCTCAATGCGAATGCGAATGGGCAGCTGCCCCGCGCGATGCCTCGGCCTTCAACAGGAAGGTATTGCCGGCGGCCACCTGATCGCCGGGGAACAGGCCGAACAGCACCTCGGCTACGCTGCTGTTGCGGCGGCCGATTTCCACCACGCGCGGTTCAAACCCCGCCGCATTGCGCACAAACACCACGGTTTCGCCCTTCAGGGTCTGCAGGGCAGAGGATGGCACGGTGATATCCGCCGCCTCGCCGCTGCCGGCCTCTATGGCGCCGCTGGCGAAATCGCCGGGGCGCCAGTGGCCTTCGGCATTATCCAGTTGCGCCACCACGCGCGCGGCCCCGGTGGCCGGGTCGATGGTGGGGGCGACGAAGATCACCTTTCCGTCGCCCTGCTGGCCGTGATGGCCCTTCAACACCAGCCGCTGGCCCTCACGCACCTGGGGCAGGTCGGCGGCATAGACCGGCAGTTCCACCCAGACCTGTGACAGGTCGGCAATGGCAAAGGCTTCCTTTTCTGCCGCCACCAGCTCACCGCGCTGCAGGTTGCGGGCGGTGATGCGACCGGCGATGGGGGCACGCAGTTCCAGCCGGGCCAAGCTGGCCGGGTTCTGGCTGGGCAAAGCCTTGATATCGCTGGCACTCAGGCCCAATGCTGCCAGCCGTTGGCGGGCGGCATCCAGGCTGATGCGGGCGGTTTCGGCTGTGGTGCGGGCGTCCAGATAATCCTGCTCGGCCGAGATTTTCTTGCGCCAGAGGTCTTCTTCCCGTTTCAGGGTGCCGGCGGCCAGCCCCTCCTGCCGTTGGGCGGAAAGATAGGCGGCCTTGGCGTCGGCCAGTTCGGCGCTGTCCAGCGCGGCCAGCACGTCGCCCGCCGCCACCCTGTCGCCCAGCCGCTTGGGCAGTTCCACCACCACGCCGGGCAGGCGGGTGGTCACACTGCTCATCCGGTCGGCATCGGCGGTGATGCTGCCCATCACCCGCACTTCCCCGGTCACGGCGGCGGGGCCGGCGGCGACAAGGCTGATCTTGGCCTTGGCGATCTGTTCTGCCGTCAGATGCACATTGCCGTCGCTTTCCTCCTCCTCGCCATGGTCATGGCCATCGCCCTCGGCATGTTTTTCGTCCTTGGGCGTGTGGTCACCGGGGCCGGCGAAGACATGGGGTGCACCGCCGGCAGCCAGGGCAACCAGACAGACACCGATCAGCAGGAATTTCTTGGTCATTGTGCCCCCTCTGCGCCGGTCATGGCGGCGGTCGCGGTCAGCCGGTCCAGCTCAGCCCGCGCGTTATGAAATCCCTGAAGGCTGTTGATCAGGTCGCGCCGCGCCTCAAACAGGGTGCGCTGCGCCTCCAACACCTCCAGGTAGGCGAACTTGCCCTGGCGATAGCCTTCCTGGGCGGCGGCGAAGGCCGTTTCCGCGGTGGGAATGATCTGTTCTTTCAGGGCGGTTGCACCATCGCGGGCGGCATCCAGATTGGCCTGGGCGGCAGCCAGCCGCCGATCACGGTCGATCCGCTCGGCGGCCAGATCGGCCTCTGCCGCCGTCAGTTCGGCGCGGGCGCGGGCAATCGCCCCCCGATTCTGGTCAAACACGGGGATCGGCACGCTGACGCCAACCAGGAAGGCATTATTGTCCCCCTCCCGGAACTGGCGGAAGCCGGCAGAGACCGTCACGTCGGGAATGGCCTTGGCCCGTTCCACCGCCAGATCGGCGCGGCCCTGGCGCACGGCGGTATGTTGGCGCAGCAGGTCTGCCGTTTCCCCCGTTTGGGCGGATGGGGCGCTGTCCAGCCGGTTGAACCAATCATCCGCCAGATGCTGGCCTGTTTGCGGGATGCCGGTCAGCCCGGCCAGCATCTGCCGGGCCAGGTTGGCGCGGCGCTTGGCCTTATCCAGCACCATCTGAGCCTGCCGGCGGCTGATTTCCGCCCGGCTTAACTGGATCGGCGCTTCCCGACCGGCCTCCAGCCTTGCCTGGATGGCGTGTTCCACCTCCCCGGCCAACCGCACCTGATCTTCGGCCAGAGCCCTGTCGGCATCCGCCGCCAGCGCTTCGGCAAAGGCCAGCCGCACATCGCGGGTCAGGTCCAGCCGGCTGATTTCCAGGTCATAGCCGGCACGGGAAAGGCCGGCGCGGGCGGCATCCACCCGCGCGCCCCGCTTGCCGCCCAGTTCCAGCCTCTGGGACAGGCTATAAGTGCGCTCATAACTGCGGAAATCCCGATAGGGGCCGGAGCCCTGGAAATTCTCCATCTCCACAGAGAGTTCGGGATTGGGGGCGACATCGGCCTGATCGACACCGGCAGCGGCGGCCTGCCGGCGGGCCAGGGCGGCGGCGGTGCGTGGCCCTGTTTCCAGGGCCTGGGCGATGGCGGATTCTATGCTCAGACTTCCCGCCGGGGCCGGGGCCGGGGCGGTTGGGCCGCTGGCCGTTGGCTGTTGCGCCATGACCAGCGGCACCCCGGCGATACCCATCGCCAGGGCGGTAACAAGATGAATGCGCATGGAAACTCCCACATGCGGACAAGCAGACAGCGGGGACGCCACGGGGGGCGGTCACCCGGCTTCAGGTCGGCTTGTCAGGCGCGTGGGGGTTCTTCGGGTTGGCGCGGCTCGGCGCTGGCCGGCGGCGTTTCGCTATCGGCGCGGTACAGGGTCGGTCCCCAGAAGGCGGGTTCCGACACATGTGTCAGGCGGACATGATCCGCCACATGGATATGGCTGCAGCAATGATGCGCATCCATCCCGTGCGGCGCGTCCGGCGCGGGGGAAGCATCCTCGCAATCCAGCGTGCCGGTATCCGCCACGCCATGCACATGGCCCGGCATCACGTCCCGGGCATGGATGCCGGGAGCGTTGAACAGGAATGCCACGAGCAGCAGAAGGGCGGCGAAGCAGCGCATGGATGCAAGATAGGGTGATTGCGGATGGTTCGCAAGGGAGGTGAGGGCTGTAATACCAAGGGTCATGTCCCATGACCCTTGGAGGCCAGCGACCGCTGGCCCGCGGGCACGTGCCCGCGCAAGCCAAGCCGCCGGATGGCGGCGCCCGGCGCTGAGGGAACAAACAATACCAAGGGTCATGTCCCATGACCCTTGGAGGCCAGCGACCGCTGGCCCGCGGGCACGTGCCCGCGCAAGCCAAGCCGCCGGATGGCGGCGCCCGGCGCTGAGGGAACAAACAATACCAAGAGTCATGATCCATGGCTCTTGGTATAGGTGTCTGTTTGGAAAATTGTTGTATTTTCCGACGCTTTGTCATTTCACCACCGTCATTCCCGCGCAGGCGGGAATCCAAAACCCGCCCTGTCGAATGGATTCCCGCCTGCGCGGGAATGACGGTTATGTGCTTGGAACGACAGCAGAAATCTACGAGGAGAATCCTGGATTTCAGTCTCACCGGACCGTCGCTCTGGTCCACACATCAGCGCTGATAAAAAGAAAACCCCGGCACCAGCGGCACCGGGGTTCCCCATCACAACGAAACCTGTACGGTTTCGCCCATCGCCTTATACCAATCTCCCTTGATCGAGACCGATCAAGGGAGATTTTTTGTTCCCTCAAACGCCGGGCTGGCGGTCGCCAGCTCCAATCTGCCAAGGGTCAAACCCTCGGCAGGTTGGTATTACTTGGCGCGGGCGGCCTGCAGGTTCTCGTCCAGCTTGGCCAGGAAGTCCTGGGTGGTCAGCCACTTCTGTTCCGGCCCGATCAATGTGGCCAGATCCTTGGTCATGTAGCCATCTTCCACCGTGGCTACGCAGACCTTTTCCAGGGTCTTGGCGAAGTCAACCACGTCGGGCGTGTCGTCGAACTTGCCGCGATAGGTGAGCCCCTGGGTCCAGGCGAAGATGCTGGCGATCGGGTTGGTGGAGGTGGGCTTGCCCTTCTGATGGTCACGGAAGTGACGGGTCACGGTGCCGTGGGCGGCTTCCGCTTCCACCGTCTTGCCATCGGGGGTCATCAGCACCGAGGTCATCAGGCCAAGGCTGCCGAAGCCCTGCGCCACCAGATCGGACTGTACGTCGCCGTCATAATTCTTGGCGGCCCACAGGAAGTTACCCGACCATTTCAGGGCGGACGCCACCATGTCATCGATCAGACGATGTTCATAGGTGATGCCTGCGGCCTGGAACTTGTCAGCAAATTCCGCCTCGAACACTTCCTGGAACAGATCCTTGAAGCGACCGTCATAGGCCTTCAGAATCGTGTTCTTGGTGGACAGGTACACCGGATAGCCGCGCATCAGGCCATAATTCATGCAGGCGCGGGCAAAGCCACGGATCGATTCATCGACATTGTACATGCCCATGGCAACGCCCGGCCCGTCGAAATCGAACACGGTGTGGCGGATGTTGCTGGTGCCGTCGGCGCTGGTGAAGGTGATGGACAGGCGGCCGGCGCCAGGGATGATGAAGTCCGTGGCCTTGTACTGGTCACCAAAGGCATGGCGGCCGATGACGATCGGCTGGGTCCAGCCGGGCACCAGGCGCGGCACGTTCTTGCAGATGATCGGCTCGCGGAAAACGGTGCCGCCCAGGATGTTGCGGATGGTGCCGTTGGGCGACTTCCACATCTGCTTCAGGTTGAATTCCTTCACCCGCGCTTCGTCGGGGGTGATGGTGGCGCACTTCACGCCCACGCCGTAATGCTTGATGGCTTCGGCTGATTCGATGGTGATCTTGTCATCCGTCTTGTCGCGGGCTTCCACGCCCAGATCGTAGTACTTCAGATCGACGTCAAGATACGGCAGAATCAGGCGGTCCTTGATGAACTGCCAGATCACGCGGGTCATTTCGTCGCCGTCGAGTTCCACGATCGGATTGGCGACTTTGATCTTCGACATGGAAGCGCTCTCCCAGGGTTCAATAGGGCGGACCTGTTTTCTGGTCCACCCGGCGGTGCCAATAAAGCCTATTTGCAATAACGTCGCAACAGCCCCGCCATCGGTAACTTTCGTTCACGGGGCGGGGCTGGGCTGCGGTAAGATCAAATCCGCGCCGTCTGCGCCTCGCGCATCGGGGTCGGCTGCACCGACAGCAGCGGCAGGATCGATTCTACGTCATTGACGATCTGGTACAATTGGCTGCTGGCGCCGGGCAGGTTGGGCTTACGCATGAAGCCCGTGTCCTGCATATGGTCCATCAGGGCCAGCAGCGGATCCCAGAAGCCGTTGATATTGACGATGATCACCGGTTTGGCGTGCAATTGCAGCTGGCGCCAGGTGATGATCTCGAACATCTCGTCCAGGGTACCAATGCCGCCCGGCAGCACGATGAAGGCGTCGGAGCGCTCCACCATCATGCGCTTGCGGGTATGCATGCTGTCGACCACATGCAGTTCGGTCAGGCCATTATGGTCCACCTCGAACTTCTGGATATGGTCGGGGATGATGCCGATGACGCGACCGCTGGCGGCAAGCGCCGCATCGGCGACGATTCCCATCAGCCCGACCTTGCCGCCGCCATAGACGATATCCATGCCGGCGCTGGCCAGCAGATGGCCGGTTCGTTTCGCCGCGTGCTTGTAGGCCTCATCTACATAATTCGAAGACCCGCAATAAACGCACACGGAACTGATATTGGACATGATGAACGTACTTCCTTGACGACAGAAACCGGGTTGAAACTGACAGCAAGCATGTGTTGTCAGCTTGCGCCATGATGAATGCTGCGGGCACTCTGTCATGCCATCGGTAACGGGTAAACCCGGTGCTTGTTCTCAATACGGCTTTCTTAGCCCTTGCGCATGAGGTGCCGTGCCAACAAATTGCTGTGGCGGGTGTGCTGCGGTGCACCCCACTGACCCCCACCGGGACGCCGCCCCAATCCGGCGCCGACCCGGCGCCAGGATAATGGAGACTATAATGAAGTGTATCCAGGGCTTGCTGATCGCCGGCATCATGACTGCCGGCGTGCTGACCGCCGGTGTGGCCGTCGCACAGGATCCGTTGGCCGTTATCGATGCCCGCAAGACCGAGTTGAAGAAGGCCGGCGGTGCGATGAAGGCCATCGGCGGCTTTCTGAAGGATGGCACCGGCACCGTTGCCGATGTGCAGACCAATGCTGCCACCATCGATGCTGTGGCCAAGGCATTCCCCGGCTGGTGGCCGACCGGGACCGCCGTGGGCGTGGGCAAGAGCGAGGCCAAGCCCGGCATCTGGGAAAATGCCGATGATTTCAAGGCCAAGACCGTGGCTTTCCAGACGGCATCCGCCGATCTGGTGAAGGCCGCCGCCGGCGGTGATAAGGCCGCCATCGGTGCGGCGATGGGCAAGGTTGGGGGCACCTGCAAGACCTGCCATGAAACCTATCGTGAGTAAGTGAAGATCTCCTTGTCTCCGACAATCGGGGGCAGGGTGTGTTATCAGGCGGCGGGGGCACCTGCGGTTCCCGCCGTCCTTTCTCTTGGATGGAACCGGGGAAAACCATGGACCGCAAGACCGGCGGAGCCACCGCCACCCACAAGGTCATCGTATGGGATCTGCCCGTGCGTCTGTTCCACTGGTCGCTGGTGGGCTGTATCGCGGCGGCCTGGTGGTCGGCGGAAAATGATGCCATGGATTGGCACATGCGCTTTGGCTATGCCGTGCTGGCGCTGGTGCTGTTCCGGCTGATCTGGGGCCTGGTGGGCAGCCAGACGGCGCGCTTCAGCCAGTTTGTCCGGGGGCCCGCGGCGATTGTCGCCCACCTGCGTGAACTGGCAGCCCCTGGCCGCATGCATCCCCATGCCGGCCATAATGCGCTCGGTGCCCTGGCGGTGATCGGGTTGCTGACGGTTGTTGGCGTGCAGGCGGTGACCGGCCTGTTCACCAGCGACGGCATCATGACGGATGGCCCGCTGGCGGAGAAGGTCAGTGGGGCGACGTCTGCCCTGATGCGCACCATTCATAAGGGTAATTTCAATCTGCTGCTGGGCATCGTCGCCTTGCATATCGTCGCCATTTTCACCTATGCGGGCTTGAAGAGGCTTGATCTGGTGCGACCGATGGTGACCGGTCGGGCGGAATTGCCGAAATCTGAACCCGCACCACGGATCGTTTCGCTTTCCCGGGCGTTTATGGTAGCAGCCATATCGACCGCCGCCATCTGGGCCCTGATCAGCTTCGCCTGATCCGGGGCTTTCCGCATGATTGCGAGAAAGGTTCCACTGCCCGTGAATCGCAAACAGCTTCTGATCCCCGCCGCCATCATCGCCGTTGCGGCCATCGGCGCCGGTGCCTTCTATCTGAATGGCCAGGGTAGCGATAAGCTTGCCCCTGGTTCCGCCAAACCAGCGGCAACCGCCCCGGCGAATACCCCCGCCGGCCCCACCTTCGACGTGGTGCGGGTGGAACCGGCGGGCAATGCCGTGATCGCCGGTCGGGCGGCACCGGGGCAGAATGTGCGCATCCTGGACGGTGACAAGCTGTTGGGCACCGTCACCGCCGATGCGCGGGGCGAATGGGTGTTTCTGCCTTCCGATCCGCTGCCGCCGGGTGCACGCCAACTGCGCCTGGAAGCGGTGGGGCCGGATGGCACCGTCACAGCCGGCCTTGGCACCGTCGTGCTGGCCGTGCCGGAAAATAACCGCGATCTTGCAGGGCGCCGCCAGGACGGTACGGGTGAAGCGCTGGCCGTGCTGACCGGCCCGCAGGGTGACAGTCGCGTTTTGCAGAAGCCGCGTGGCGCCGGTGGCAATGGCGCCCCACGTCCGGCGGGCGAAGTGACAATCGACACCATTGACTATGACCGTGGTGGCCGCGTCACCGTGGGTGGTCAGGCCAAGGCCGGGTCGGAGGTGATGCTGTATGTCGAAAACAACCTGATCGGACGTGTGCAGGCCGACAGCACCGGTCGCTGGTCGTTGACCCCCGACCGTGGGCTGGAGAATGGCCGTTACAGCCTGCGCGCCGATCAGGTGCTGGATAATTCCAAGGTGGCCAGCCGGGCAGAGGTGGCGTTCGACAAGAAGCCGCTGCCCGACCAGCTGGAGGGTAACCGTGCCGTTGTTGTCGTGCCTGGCAACAGCCTGTGGACCATCGCCCGTCGCACCTATGGCGAAGGGCCGCGCTACACCCTGATATTCGAGGCGAACCAGGGCCAGATCCGCGACCCGGACCTGATTTATCCGGGCCAGATTTTCATGATGCCGGAGAAAAAATAACAGGCGGTCATATCGCCACGATACCACCCCGATTATGGTGGAAAGGCTCGCAAACGCGCCGCCGCCTTACCCACCCTGCTTACAGGCATTCCCCAAAGACCCGGAGATAGGGGCGGGCTTCCTGCAGGAACTGGATGGTCTCATACATCAGGTCGGCCAGGGTCATCGTGCCCTCAACCTCCCTCTGACCCAGCACCAGGATCTTCTGCTTCTCGTCAACAATGAAGCGGGCCCGTTCCAGCCAGCCGGTGGCGCGCAGCACGGTCATCAGCCGTGCCCGCTTCTGCGGCGATTCGATGGAATAGGGCATATAACCGATTTCAGCCCAGATCTGGAACAGGGTATGATCTTCCTTGGGTATCAGGCTGACATGGAAGATCAACCCGTCCAGGAAGAAATGATGGCGGGAACTGACGCTTTCCCGGTTGACGGTTAGTATGCCGTCATCATCCATGCGCAGTGTGCCGGGGGCGATAGGCAGGCCCCTTTCCACCTCATGTGCCATCCTGGCAACCGATTCAAGCGCCTGTGACAAGGGACTCTCCCTGTGCCTTGCCCCCGAGGGGGAACCAATCATAATGACCCTCGATATAGGGGACACGTCCCCGGGTCCAGTGAATTATCATAACGATAAAGCGCAGGTTTAAACAGCCGAAGCATAGACTTCGCCTTCCGCAACCTTGCAGGCATAATGGGCAAGGATTTCTTAACCATCCTTCCAGGAAACGATCTGCGGCCGCCATGGTCACCTATCCCGATATTTCTGACCTGCCGGAGGAGGTGGCGGCGGCCGTCGTGAGGCTGGTGCGGCTGGTCAATCAAATGCGCCTGCGCTATCCCGCACTTGATCGCTTCGCCCTGTCGGTGGAGAACGAGGTGGATTTGCGGGCGGCGGTCATCGTCAGCCAGCATGTCGAACGACATTGCCGTGACTTCGAACTATTGCTGTCCCCTTGGGACGGCAACAGGCTGATGGAGACGATCAAGGCCGGCAACTGCTCAGGCGATCCCTCGCCCTTGCGCCGGCGCGAACCGGGGGAGTGAACGGCCCGGTCGTGTTGCCAGCCGGTTCGCTCCCCTTATCGCAGGAATGGTTTTTGGTCTTTGGACTGGATTACTGGTCATCGCCGCCGTTGCGGTCATTGGCGATGTCGTCCGCCAGTTCCGCTGCCATTTCAGCGAACAGATCGGCATCGGCCTGGACGCCGTTGGCTTCACAGATGCGCATGAACACGCGATAACCGTGCAGGATCGCCACGTCCATGGCGGTCTGATCGCCTTCGTCGCCATAGCGATCTTTGATGCCCTGCTCTTCCAGCGTGCCAAGCACATCCATCTCGGCGGCCTTCAGGACGGCTTCCATCGCCTGCTTGTGAAGACTGGACATGATATTCCCCGTGAACCAATAGAAACGCGGCCGCACCCCGTCCCCGGAGCGTCGGCCGCCAGCACATCATTATTAGCAGTTTTGTGACCGCTTGACCGCTGAAGCCTTGTCAGTGCTGCTAGGCAGCGCCTTCAACGGTGACGCGGGTTCAGTGGCGGCGTGGCCCGCCCGGACGGCGCGGCGGCCCGCCCATCGGCGCCCCGGCCGGACGCTCGTCCTTGTGGCGGAAGGTGATACGGCCCTTGTTCAGGTCATAAGGGGTCATTTCCACGGTTACGCGGTCACCGGCCAGGGTACGGATACGGCTCTTGCGCATCTTGCCTGCGGTATAGGCGATAATCTCATGGCCATTTTCCAGAGATACCCGGAAACGACCGTCCGGCAGGGCTTCTTGTACGGTGCCCTCAAACTCGATGAATTCTTCCTTGGCCATAGGGCCTCTCCTTCAATCCGGTGTTGGCATCCTGCCAACCGCCGTCTGTATCCAAATCCGTGATGCGCAAAGCCGATATGGGCGCGTGGGTCCTGCCCATGCGCCCTAGATGGTGGCTTTGGCTCTATTCCCCGTCACCCGCCTATGGCGGAACGATCTCATACCAAACTGCCGAAGGTTTGACCCTTGGCGGTTTGGCGGCTGGCGACCGCCAGCCCGGCACTCGTGCGCCGTAAGCCAAGGGCGCGGATGCGCCCGCCCGGCGTGTGAGGGAACGCGAAATCTCCCTGTATCGGTCACGATCAAGGGAAATTGGTATCAGTTGCGCAGGTTCAGTGCGACCGTCTTGCCGGTGCGCTTGTCCTTTTCCACGTCATATTTCAGCCACTGGCCTTCCTTCAGGGTTGCCAGGCCGATACGCTGGACGGTGGAAATATGGACAAAAACGTCGGGGCTGCCATCTTCCGGTGTGATGAAGCCATAGCCCTTGACGCTGTTGAACCATTTGACCGTGCCCGTGGGCATTTCTTGGCAATCTCCCCCGTAAAGTTCCCGTTTGTCGCTCACACCGGGAACGGGGCCGGGTGCCAGGACCGGCCGGTCCAGAAGCAGGATCGACGGCCCCCAAGATGGAGCTTTACAGACATGAAAGCAAGCAGTGGGCCGGGCATGGCACCCATCGGCCCGAAAACAGCTGCCGTTACCTATCGGACATTGGCGTCCGGCACGTCCAGATGGATGACGTTGGCCGCCAATGTCAATCCATCGGCTTGGTCCAGATAACCCAGATTCGATCGCATGCTCCAGGATCGGGCGAGATGCAGCAGGGGGATGGCTGGTAGTTCCCGCATCACCATGCGGCTGATTTCCCGCGTCAGGCTGGCATGTTCGCCCTGATTTTCTGTCGCCAGCGTGCGTTCCACCAGCCGGTCCAGCGTTGTGTTGGAATAGCCCAGGGAATTTCCGGCACCTGTGCCCCGTTCCGGGTCAGGCGTCGTCATTGTATCGCGCACCTGCTGGGCCAGATCGCCATCGAACATTACCCGACCGATGATCATCAGATCGAAGTCGCCCGATTCCAGCATGGCGGGCATCGCGTCGGACGTGACATCACGTAAGTCCACCTCCATCCCGGCCAGCCGCAGATAGCGAACCACACCATCGGCGACACGCCGATAGGCCGGTGGTGTTGCCAGTTCCAGCCGGGCGGGAAGTTTCGTCCCCGGTGGAGGCAGCGGAAGCGTCTCCTCCAACCCCGGATAATCGGGATGGTCGGGGGGAAGTGGCTGGAAGGCGGGCGCCGCAAGACCACCCATCAGCCTGTCGGTCAAACCCCGCCGGTCGATCGCGGCGGAAAGCGCCAGCCGGACCGCCGCCTGATCGAGATTCAGGTGACCCGCCCTTTTCCGGGTATTGGGCAGCAGGAAAAGGGTACGGTTTATGCCGCCGGTGACCACCCGCGTATTTGGATGCTGCTGGAAAAAGCCGGTACTTTCCAGCGGAGGGCGATTGATGATGTCCACCTTGCCGGAAATAACGGCGCGTGCGCGTTCAGCGCCGTCGGCAATGGCCAGCATCTCCACTGTTTCCCAGTACGGTTTCTCACCCCAATAACCGGGAAAGCGCCGCAGTGTCGCCCGCGTTCCGGCCTGAAAACCGGATAGTTGATAGGGGCCGCTGCCGGCAACAGCGCCTGCTATGAAGTCAGCCTCCTTGTATTCCCCCGCTTCCGGGCAGCCGCCGGCCTGATAGCCGCCCTTCCATTGCGCCGGTGCCCCGACGATGGCCAGCCGCGAGAGCTGCCTGGGCAGATTGGGCGCCGGTGTCCGTGTCTCGATACGTAAGGCCCTGTCACCCAGGATGGTAACGGAAACGATGTTATAGAGCAGGCCCGCCTGTTGACCGTTCAACTGCGCCAGCCGGCAAAAGGAAAAGCCAACATCCTCCGGACCAAGCGGATGGCCGTCATGGAAGCGCACTTCGTCACGCAATGTGAAATGCCAACGGGTAGCACCTTCCCGTTGCCATTCCTGCGCCAACACCGGACGCAACCTGTCACCGCCGTCCCACATCACCAGGGGTTCGAAGACATGAAGGGCCAGCGCATGGCTGGAGGGGGCGACCAGGACATGGGGATCGGCGAAAGGGGCCACGAAGTCCAACCCCATGCGCAATGATTTATCCGCCGCCATGACCGGTGTTCCGATCAGTGCAGTCAAAGTAAACCATCCAGCCAGCAAAAGCCGGCGGATTGTGTCAGAGAGGCGGGGCATCTGTTGCCGTCAGCGTTCATCCCTGAATCTATCATGCCGACTATTGGGTGGGGGTGCCAGACAAGAAACTGCGGATTTTGTTTTCCAGCGTGGGGCACTGCCAGTCGGCGGCGTTCAACCCGACGGATGGGGGCGCCCGGCGCTGAGGCCGAACGCACATACCAGGAGCCATGTCCCGTCCCATAGCTCTTATATTATAGCGGCTCCACATCCACCGCCACCAGCACCCCATGGCTGCCGCCGCCCAGGATGACGCCGCGCAGTGGGCTGACATCATCATAATCACGGCCCCAGGCCAGGGTCAGATGGTCGGTGTCGGCCTGGCGGCCATTGGTCGGGTCCAGGTCGATCCAGCCCAGCCCTTCGCCACACCACACCTGTACCCAGGCGTGGCTGGCATCCGCCCCGCGCAGCCGTTCCCGGCCCGGCGGCGCCAGGGTGCGCAGATAGCCAGAGACATAACGCGCCGGCAGTCCCAACGCGCGCAGGGCCGCGATCATCAAATGCGCGAAATCCTGGCAGACGCCGCGGCGGTTGGCCAGAACCTCCGCAATGGGTGTGCTGACCGTGGTGGCGGTGGGGTCGAAGCTGAATTCCGTGAAAATATGCCGCATCAACGCCATTGCCCCTTCTGCCACCGGGCAGGAGGGCGGGAAGAAGGGGGTGACGAAGGCGGCGATGGCGGCATCGGGTGAGGGTACGCGCGGGCTGGCCTGCACGAATTCCACCGTCTCCGCCCGGTCCAGCGCAGGCAACGCCACCTTTTCCCAAGGGGGGCTGTCGGCAGGGTTCAGCGGCGGCGGGGGCAGCACCTGCATTTCCATTTCCACCGTCACCGTCAATTCCCTGTGTGGGGTTTGGATGCTGGCATAGGTGGACGGATTGCCGAACCAATCCAGCCTGTCCACCAGGGCGGCAGGCCAGGGCAGGATGGTCATATCCGTCACCCGCCCGGTCTGGCGTGGGTGCGGACGGGGCGCCAGATGCGCCAGCAGATGCGAACTGGTCACCATCTCCCCATAGGAATAGCGGGTGACGTGGCGGCAGCGGTAGCGCATGGCACCCGCCGGCCGTTCCCCCTCAAGTGGTGCGGGCGAAGACATGGCTGAAATAGGCCTGGCTGAGCAGATTGGAGATTTCCGGCAGAATGCGGCCCAGCCGCTCCGCCAGGTCGAAAAGCGCGCCGGCATCGCGCGCCGGCTGTGGGTCGCGCACCAGTTGCGTGGCGGTGGAGAGCAGGGAAAGCGCCAATTGCGTGGGGCTGATATTGCTGCCATCACCCGCCACACAAGGCAGCTTGGCCAATTGCCGCTCCACCGTCTGGATCTGGAAGGCCAGCGAACGCGGATGTTCCAGATCGGCCAGCAGCAGCGACAAGACCGGTTCCCGGCGGATACCGATCGGGTGGCGTTCACGATAGGCGGCATTGGCAGCCCCCAGTTCCAACAGAACCGACAGGGCAGCGCCGATATCCACCGTTCCGGCGGCAACCCCACTGCCCTGCAGGGCGCCGACAATGCCGATGGCCCGTTCCAGCCGTCGCCCCAGCACCAGGAAGCGCCAAGCCGGCCCCCGCGACATGCCATCCAGTTCCAGCCCCACCAGGGCAGCCAACAAGGTGGACACATCATCCAGTCGCAACTGCACCGCCGCCGGATCGCTGCGCAAAGGGGCGCCGGCCCGTTCATCCAACACCACCAGCAGACGGCTGACATCCGCCGGCAACCGGTCGCGTACGCACAGCACCGACCGACGCAGCCGCTCCATATGGGCGCGCAGGCCACCCGGATTGCCAGGATCGGCGATAATTTCCAGGGATTGGCGCATGGCCCGCACCGCATCGGCGGCAGGTGAGGCGGCGATGACCGACGGGATCATGCCGACCCAGCCCATCAAACGCAGCAGCGGCACCAGTTCCTCATCCGCTCCAGGATGGGCATCATCGGACAGGCGACGGGCGGCGGCACGCAGAATGCGCACGATACTATCCGCCCGTTCCGCATAACGCCCGACCCAGAACAGGTGATCTGCGGCACGGCTGGGCAGGTCGCCGCCATGTGGGCCGGTATCGCCAGCTCCATCCGGTGCCATGGCGCGGCTGCGGCGCGGTTGCGCCGCCAGCCCGCTGCCCACCACCCAGACATCCTTGGCGCCGGCACCTTGCTGCAACGATACGGTTGGATAACGATCATCGGCGCTGATCCGGGCCAGCCCGCCCGGCATCACCATCCAGTCGCCATCCGGTGTGGCGCAGGCGAACGCGCGCAGCACCAGGGGCCGCGCCTCCATCCGCCCATCACGCCAGACGGGGGCGGTGCTGGGGGCGATGGCTTCCTGTGCCACCCAATCCTGTGGGCGCCGCCGGATGCGGTTGATCAGATCTGCACGTGCAGCGACATCAAGACTGGCCGTATGGATGGGCGTATGGCCCAGGTTTGAAAAGGCCGGACGGAACACCAGGTGATCCAGCCCGGCCACCATGGCCGCCCGCTGCTGCGGATCGCCACCCCACCAGGTTGGAACATCGGCCAGCAGCGGCGCTTCTCCCAGCAGATATTCGCTGAGGCGACCCATCCAGGGAAGCAGGGCGACACTGTCCGTCACCCCGGCGCCAACGGCATTGCAGACCGTAACGTTGCCGGAACGAATCGCCTGCAGCAGGCCGGGCACACCCAGCGCGCTATCCGGGCGCAGTTCCAGCGGATCGCAGAAATCATCGTCCACCCGGCGCAGGATGACATCGATCCGCTCAAGCCCGCCCAGGGTTTTCAGATAGACACACTGGTCGCGGACCATCAGGTCCGCCCCTTCCACCAGCAACAGGCCCAAATGTCGGGCCAGATAGGCATGTTCGAAATAGGCTTCGTTGAAGGGGCCGGGGGTCAGCAGCACCATGCGCGGGCTGCCATCCGGCCCCGATGAACGCGGTGCCAGACTGGCCAGGGTCTGGCGCAACTGTTCGAAAAAAGGTGACAGCCGTTCAACGTTGCAGTTGCGGAACGACTCCGCCAACGTCTGGCTTAATACCACACGGTTTTCCAGCGCATAGCCGGTGCCGGTGGGGTTCTGTGTGCGGCTGGCCAGCACCCGCCAGGTGCCGCCGATGTCACGCACCAGATCGGCGGCGAACAGGGTCAACCGGGCGGCAGGCGGTACCTTCATGCCATGACAGGGGCGTAGAAAGCCGGGATCACCCATCACCAGTCCCGGCGGCAGCACACCATCGCGGATCAGGTTCTGGTCGCCATAGAGGTCGCAGAAAACCTGGTCCAGCAGCCGGGCGCGCTGGCGCAAGCCCATGCTGATCACCTGCCATTCCGTGGCCGGCAATAGTAGCGGCACCGGGTCCAGCGGCCAGGGACGTTCCACCCCCTGCGGATCGGCATACGCGTGGTATGTCACACCGTTCTGGAACAGCAGCCGGCGGGCGGCGTCCCAGCGGTCCTCCATCGCGTCGGCTTCCGCCTCCCCGGTGGAAAAGAACCCCTGCCAGTGCGGGCGCACCCGTCCTTTGCCTGTGACCATTTCGTCCCAGGCATCCGTATGGCAGGGGCTGACGGAAAATGCGGGTTCAGCCAAGGCGAAGGTCGAGTGTCAGGGGGAACTCCAGGTTCTTGATCTCCGCCGGAAGCGGCATAGGCCCGGGTGTATGCCCGAACGGGAAGAAACGCGCCAGCCTCCGTCCTTCCGCCTCGTTGGCATTGACGGGGAATGTGGTGAAGTTCCGCCCGCCCGGATGGGCGACGTGATAAGTACAGCCACCGATGGAACGACCCGTCCAGCTATCCAAAATATCAAAGACCAGCGGGGTGTGGACGGGGATGGTGGGATGCAGGCAGTTCGGCGGCTGCCACGCGCGGTAGCGCACGCCGGCCACATATTCCCCTTCCCCCCCCGTGGGGGTCAGCGGCACCTTGCGGCCATTGCAGGCGATGATGAAACGGTCGTCGGTGGCGCCGGTCAGGCGCACCTGCACCCGTTCCAGCGAACTGTCGACAAAGCGCACCGTGCCCCCGCCGCCCGGCTCCTCCCCCAGTACATGCCAGGGCTCCAGCGCGGTGCGCAGCTCCAGCGTCACATTGCGCTGGGTGATGTGGCCCAGCAAGGGGAAACGGAAATTAAGGTGCGGCTTGAACCAGTCCTCCTGGAAAGCATAGCCGGCATTGCGCAGGTCGGCCACCACATCGGCCATGTCCTGCGCCACGAAATGCGGCAGCATGAACCGT